>Ga0194054_10000456_pt1 | contig 20956 bp, 20 predicted proteins | sample SepL2210m_MetaG_FD_163628 | JGI IMG/M metagenome (GOLD analysis project Ga0194054, IMG submission 163628) | Anoxic zone freshwater microbial communities from boreal shield lake in IISD Experimental Lakes Area, Ontario, Canada - Sep2016-L227-10m | ecosystem: Environmental > Aquatic > Freshwater... | reverse complement strand
AAGTGCGCACTCAGATCGCTGTGCTCAAGACGCGCTACGGCATGCTCACTCCCGCCGAGCAGGCGCTGTTAGGTCCGGGGGCGGCCATTCCCACGGTCGGGATGAGCGGTCTGGTCCCCAACGCGAGACTCCTCGCGGCGTACATCATCGCCACCTACCCCGGTGTCCAGTCCATCGGGGGTGTGCGGGCTGACTACTTGCCCGATCACCCCAGCGGCCACGCTGTCGACATCATGATCGGCTCAGACATGGGCCTCGGTGATGCCATCAACGCCGACGTTCAAAGTCAGGCGGGACGGTTCGGCGTTGCGTACACGATGTGGCGGGTGGCCAATCACTTCAACCATGTGCACGTCACGGTCTCCTGAGGATGCCGGAGGTGGACCAATCGTTCCCCGGTCGCTACACCGCGCGGGCCGATGCCGGCACCGTGGTATTCGGTATTGGCATGCGCATCAACCGGCTGTGGGCGGTGCATCGATGGCTGCGACCGACGATCAACACCGTGCGGATGTGGTGGTACATGCAGCACGACCGGCCCGAGGGCTATCGCAACGGGTATCTGTACGTGTACTGGAGAGGCGTCGGGATGACGCAATACTGGCGCGATTTCGAGTCGCTGGAAGCGTTTTCACGCGACAACTCCCAGCCGCACCTTGCGGCCTGGCGACAGTTGGCCGCCCAGACGAAGACTGACCAGACCTTCGGCTACTGGCATGAGACGTACCAGGTTACGCCGGGCACCTACGAGGCCATTTATGGCAGCATGCCCCGCTTCGGTCTGGCTGCGGCGGGCGATCACATTCCGATCGAGGCCGCTACCAACACCGCGCGGACCCGACTAGACGGCAAGCCCAGCCTGACCTAGCACCTGTCGCATGCTGCGCGCCATGAGGTGGCGATGCCTGGGCTCGGGCAGGTTGCGCTATACAGGGACCGTGACTTCACTTGACGGCCTCGACCTGCGTGCATTGGACCGCCATCTACATGCCGTCGGGATTCCCCGTACCGGAGAGCTGGACGCCCAGCTGATCGCCGGCGGGCGATCCAATCTGACATTCCTGATCCATGACGACGTGTCGAAGTGGGTGCTGCGCCGTCCACCGCTCCACGGTCTGACCCCATCCGCGCACGACGTGGTTCGGGAGTACCGGGTAGTCGCCGCGTTGGCCGACACCGCTGTCCCAGTGGCGCGGGCGGTCACGGTAAGCGAGGATGACTCAGTGCTCGGCGCACCGTTTGGAATGGTCGCCTACGTTCCGGGCCGGGTGGTGCGTAGCCAGGCCGAGTTGGAGGCGCTGGGCGGTCCGGCCGAGATCAATGAATGCGTCGATACCCTCGTCCGGGCGCTGGCCGACCTGCACGCAGTCAATCCGGTAGCGGTAGGCCTCGGTGAATTCGGAAGGCCCGCAGGCTATCTCGATCGCCAGGTACGGCGGTGGGGTGCGCAATGGCAGTACGTCCGGCTGCCGGATGATCCGCGAGACGGCGACGTCACCCGTCTGCATGAGCGATTGGCGCAGTCGGTGCCGGTGCAGGGCGAAACCTCGATTGTGCACGGCGACTACCGGATCGATAACACCATTCTTGACGCACACGACCCCACCGTCCTGCGAGCAGTGGTCGATTGGGAGATGTCCACGCTCGGTGATCCCCTGTCCGACACCGCGTTGATGTGCGTCTATCGCGACCCCGCGATGGATCTGATCATCGACGCCCATGCGGCCTGGACGTCGCCGCTGCTGCCGTCCGCCGACGAACTTGCACAGCGATATTCGGTGATGTCCGGGCGGCCACTGGCGCACTGGGGCTTCTATATGGCGCTGGGGTACTTCAAGTTGGCGGTGATCGCCGCCGGTATCGACTTCCGGATGCGCATGGCCGCCGAGGCTGAACCGGAAGGGCGCCCGGGCGGCGGATCCGATCGGATCGGATCGACGGTGGCGCCGCTGATCGCCCGTGGCCTGGCGGCGCTGCAGTAGCCGATCGCACAGCGCGGTTACCTAACCAATCCAGCTATCGGCCAGCAACGGTGAGTGAAACAACGATAATCACCGGATGGAACTGGAAGTCATCGGTTTTGATCTGGTGTCATGTCTGACAGCTGAGTCCCAAGGTGCCGACCGCATCGAATTGTGCGCGAATCCTGGGGAAGGAGGCACCACCCCGTCCTACGGGATGATCGCGGTGGCCAAGGACAACACTTCCATTCAGCTGTTCCCGATCATCCGACCCAGGGGTGGCGACTTCCTTTTTTCGCAGTTGGAGTTCCAGTCCATGATCGCTGATATCGAGCAGTGCGGGCAATTGGGTTGTGACGGTGTGGTGATCGGAATGCTCTTGGAAGACGGCAGAGTCGATGTTGATCGGTGCGCTGAGTTGATTCGGGCCGCGGGCGCTATGGCGGTCACATTTCATCGGGCGTTCGACCGGGTGAAGGATCCGATGCGATCACTGGAAGAAATCATTGACCTAGGTTGTACCAGAATCCTCACCAGTGGCCTGCACCCCAATGTTGAACTGGGACAGGAAATGTTGAAGGAACTGGTTGACGCTGCTGGGACCAGAATCACGATCATGCCGGGGTCCGGTGTCAGGTCTAACAACATACTCGAGTTGGCAAAGTTCACCGGCGCCAGGGCATTTCACAGTTCAGCCCGATCGGCACGCGCGTCGTCAATGGAGTACACCAACCCCGCCATGAACGAAGATCTCGATTCCGTGAGCATTGACGCCAGTGAGGTGGCGGAACTCAGACGGATACTTGATAGCTACGAACAGAGTCAACCCGCCAGCCACGGGTGAGTCGCAGTGGAACCGCCATCTTTCAGCGGAATCAGCGTTGGCGGCCGGCCCGCCAGCCGCGATACCCGCGGTGTGCGGCGAACGCGCCGATGATCGCGGTGATACACCAGATCGCGATCGCCACATAGGCCAACGGTGAGTTGAGGTTCGAGATCGACGCCCCAAGGGCGGTGTAGACGAAAGCCCGCGGTATCGAGCCGATGGCGGCCCCAATTGCCATCTGCCACAACGGTAATCCGAAGGCGCCGAAGGTATAGGAGGCCAGCGCGTCGGAGATTCCGGGGATGAATCGTTGCCCGACGACCGCCCACAGCCCGCGCCGTTGGATCTGTGTGTCGATGCGCTCTGCCCACTGCGCCCCGATGAGCGCCCGAGCGCTGTCCCGGCCGGCGTGCCGGCCGATCAGGGCGGCGATCGTCGCCGTCAGTACCGTCGAGCCCAGCGTGACGAATGTTCCGAGAACCGGCCCGAACAGAAATCCGCTGCCGGCAGCAAGGAGAGGGCCGGGGACGAAGATCGCGGCCAGGATGGCCGAAATCGGCATGTAGACCAACGGGGCCACTGGCCCGCATCTGGCGATCGCGGCGCGTACCTGCTCGATGTCGATGACCCGCCGGACGGCGACGAAATAGAACAGTGTGAGCAGGAAGGCGGCGAACAGCGCCAGCCGCAGGATGTGTTTCCGGCGACCGCCAGTGGGCGCACCCGCGTCTTCGGTCACATCAGCCTCGTCAGCGGAAGCGGACGTCTAACGTCGCCAGACCGAAGATCTTCCGGCCATCCGATTTCGCGGAGACAAGCATGACGCCGGTCCGGGTTTCCGAATCCAGCGACTTGATCCGGCCACTGAACTCGATGTCAGTACCCTCCCTGGCTGACACGATCGCAGGCGCAGACAGTCGCACCGCGTAGCGGGTCACCGCGCCGGGGTCACCGGTCCATGCTGAGGCGAATCCGGCACCCAAACCCATCGTGAGCATTCCGTGAGCGATGACATCCGGTAGCCCCGCGAGTTTGGCAATGTCCTCATCCCAGTGGATCGGGTTGGCATCGCCAGCCACACCCGCGTAGTTCACCAGGTCGCCACGGGACAGCCGGGTGTGATGCACACCTAACTCGTCACCGACCTTCACGTCGTCGAAGCTCGCGGTGCCGGGAGTCCGGGCCGCATCGTCGGCGATCCTGAACTCGCCCGCGGGGCGAATGGTCTTCCGGTAATCCGCTGCCCCCACGCTCATGATGTCCATGTCGTGCATCATCATTCGCTGTACCGCGGCCTTGACAGCCGGGTTGATGTCGTCAGAGGTGACGCCGACGACGGTGGTGTGCAGGGTATGTACCCGCTGGCCCGCCGCGTCGGTGAAGGTGTTTGTCACGGTGATCAGATCGCGGCCGGCGATCCGTCGCACCGACGTCAGTTCGACGTCGATATGCAGTTCGTCACCTTCCACGATCGGACGGTGCTGTTCAAAGACCTCTTCGGTTTGCACATAGGTGTCGTAGCCGACGACGACCTCCTCGAACATCCGGCGATTACAGGACATACCCGGAGTAGAGGTGAAGGTCAGTGGCGCCACCAAACCCGGGTAGCCCAGTTCCGCAGCGGCGGTGACGTCCCAGTGCGCGGGGTGATAGTCCTGTACCGCGCGGGCATACTCCCGCAACTTCTCCCGGCCGACCAGATAGGTGCCGTCCATCTGGTAGTAGTGGCCAACCCGCGATTCGAGATCGGGAGCCTCTGATGCTGCGGTCATGAATTCGCCCAACTGTTTATCGGCTTGCGCGCTCTATCGGCATATTCACTGATGCCGAACCAAGCCACCCTAACCGCGTCAATGCTCCAACTGAACTACGGTGCGGGATTCAAGATTCGGGCTGATCATTTCGGTGACAATCCGCTGATGGTCGGGGTGGTCACGATAGGCGATGAAGGACTCCCGATCGTCGAACGTGCCGACTACCGCAAAGTCGTAGGCATTCGGCGTGAGACCGATATCTGATCCACAGAGATAGCTGCGTACTCCATCGAAACGTGCGACAAGATCGCGGAGGGCAACGGCGATGCCACTGTCGACGAAGTCGCTTTCGCGCCATTTGAATATCACTACGTGGGTGAATGCCATCGTCCTACTGTAAGAAACCAACCCGCGTATGCGTAATCCGCGGTCCGAGCCGTGGTGCGACGATATAACCATGACCGCAACGCTTGTCGCCAAGAACGTGGCCGGCGGCTTCGCCCACCGCACCCTCTTCGAGGGACTGGACCTCACGGTGGCACCGGGCGATGTGATCGGCGTCGTCGGCGCCAATGGGGCCGGCAAGAGCACGCTGTTGCGGATCCTGGCCGGGGATATCGAGCCGCTCGACGGCACGGTCAGCACTACACCGGCCGACGGGTTCGTCGGGTGGCTGCCACAGGAGCATCAACGCGTAGCAGGGGAGACGGTCGCGGCCTATATCGCGCGCCGGACCGGGTGCACTGCGGCGACGGAGGCGATGGAATCAGCCGCCGCCGATCTGGCAGATCCGTCGCAGAGTCCGGTGGGCGTGGATCCGGCCGACGTCTATTCCGCAGCCCTGGATCACTGGCTCGCCACCGGTGCGGCGGATCTTGAGGAACGTCTGCCCGCGGTCCTGGCCGAATTGGGCCTCGACGCCGATTCGGTGCGACCAGAGTCGACCCCGATGACCGCACTGTCGGGCGGGCAGGCGGCGCGTGTTGGGTTGGCGGCCCTGATGCTCTCGCGGTTCGACATCGTCCTGCTCGATGAGCCGACCAATGATCTCGACCTCGATGGCCTGGCTCGGCTAGAGGCTTTCGTGCGCGATCTTCGTGGTGGCGTGGTGCTGGTGAGTCACGACCGGGAGTTCCTCGCTCGCAGCGTGACCCGCATCCTCGAACTGGATCTGGCTCAGAACACCACCACCGTATTCGGCGGCGGGTACGACAGCTACCTGGAAGAACGTGAGGTCACCCGCAGGCACCGCCGCGAACAATATGACGAGTTCGCCGATAAGAAGGCCGATCTGGTTGCGCGCGCGCGTACTCAGCGGGAGTGGTCGAGTCAGGGTGTTCGCAACGCGATGCGCAAGTCACCGGACAACGACAAGATCCGGCGACGCGCAGCGACCGAGTCCAGTGAGAAGCAGGCGCAGAAGGTACGTCAGATGGAGAGCCGGATCGCCCGCCTGGAGGAGGTCGCCGAGCCGCGCAAGGAATGGACACTCGAGTTCACTATCGGTGCCGCCCCACGATCGAGTTCGGTCGTCGCCACATTAGCCAATGCCGTTGTGCGGCAGGGGGATTTTGTCCTGGGCCCGGTGTCGGTACAGGTGGACGCCGGTGAGCGAATCGGAATTACCGGTCCCAACGGGGCCGGCAAGTCGACACTGTTGCGGCTCCTTCTCGGCCGCCAGGAACCAGATGAGGGCCGCGCGAGTCTGGGCGCCAACGTCGCCATCGGCGAGATCGATCAGGCCCGCGCCGAGTTCACCGGTCCGGGTCGACTCATTGACCGTTTCGAGGCGCGGGTTCCCACGTGGCCGACGGCAGATGTGCGGACCCTGTTGGCGAAGTTCGGGCTGCGCGCGGACCACGTGGAACGCGCGGTCGACCAACTCTCGCCCGGTGAGCGAACTCGCGCCGGCCTTGCGCTATTGCAGGCATGTGGCACCAATGTTCTGGTGCTGGACGAGCCGACCAACCATCTCGATCTCGCCGCCATCGAGCAACTCGAGCAGGCACTGGAGACCTATGACGGTGCGCTGCTGCTGGTGACGCACGACCGGCGGATGTTGCAGAACGTCCGGTTGGATCGTTCCTGGGTAGTGGACAACGGACAGGTGGCGGAGCTGTAGCTCGCCGTACTGGAGGTGCACTCAGAGCGGAAGCGTCGTACCGGTCTCACGCTCGGCGAACTCCCACAGACGTAAAGCATCCGCGTAGTCGCAGGCGACCGCGGCCCGCCCGCTGAGTGTCGGACCGCCCTTGAGTCCCCATCGGCTGTCGATGCCGACGTAACTGCCGGGCGGAATCGGCTCGGTGATGCAGTACAGCGTGGGCGCGGCCCCGGCGTCAATGTCATTGGCCAGCACGTTGGCCGATGCCTGGACCACGGTGTGGAAGGCCGCCATCAACCGGTCATCAGAGACATTCGACAGGTTCGAGGCCACCCAACCCGGGTGGGTCAGGAAGGTGCTCACCGGCGAGTCCGCGACGCGCAGCCGCCGGTCGAGTTCAAGCCCCCACAGCATCACGGCGAGCTTTGAGCGGCCGTAGCCGGATAACGCCGACCACTTGCGCACGCGAAGGTGCGGATCGTCGAACGCGATGGTGGCCGTCCGGTGCGCGTCGGAGCCAACGTTGATGATCTGCGAACGTACGCGTGAGAACAGCAGGTTGGTCAACGCGAACGGTCCGAGGAAGTTGGTGCCCATCATGGTCTCGAAACCGTCGACGGTGTCGGTGCGGTGCTGGGCGACCACGCCGGCATTGTTGATCAGGATGTCCACATCGCCGTCGAACAACGATGGGAACGCCCGTACCGACGCCTGATCCGCGAGGTCAAGCTTGACGACCGTGGTGTCGCCGCCCATCTCGGCAGCGCGCTGCGCGCCGAGTTCGAGATTGCGGACCGCGAGGATCACCTGGGCGCCTGCGCGGGCCAGGGAGCGCGCGGTGGCCAGCCCCACGCCGTTGGTTGCACCAGTCACGATGATGCGCTTGCCATGGAGATTGCCGAGTCGGCTCACCGACCACCGCGTCGTCGCCCCGGGAGCCTAACCGGCACCGGCTCAATCATCTGCAGCCACCAGTGAGCTCAGCCGCACATCGGGGTTGTCCTCGGCGAACCCCTGCAGCCGCCACTTCGTGGTGAATAGCGCCAGCATGACGCCATCGGTTCGGGTGAGAACCTCCATCGACACCTGCTTGTCCACGAACGGTGCGTCCTCGGGGTCCACGGCGCGAGCGACGGTGTAGGGCAGCGATTCCAGCGCGATCGGCGAGCTGAACTCGGTGGCCATCCGGTGGCTGGCGACCTCGAACTGCATCGGGCCGACGGCGGCGAGCACAGGTGATTGGTCGCCGCGCCGATCCGACCGTAAAACCTGGACCACGCCCTCCTGGGCCAGTTGCTCGATCCCTCGGCGAAACTGCTTGTGCTTGCCGGGGTCGGTGCCCCTGGCCACGACGAAATATTCGGGGGAGAAGCTGGGAATCGGCGGAAAGTGCACGGGCACATCCCGAAAGAGGGTGTCCCCCGGTCGCAGTGAGGCGGCGTTGGCCAAGCCGATCACGTCTCCCGGCCACGCGTTGTCCAGCGTTGAGCGCTGTTGGCCGAACACCGACTGCGCGTATTTGGTGACGAACGGTTTGCCGGTGGCGGCGTGGGTGAGGACGTCACCGCGCTCGAAGGTGCCCGAGCAGACCCGGGCGTAGGCAATGCGATCGCGGTGGGCGGAGTCCATGCCGGCCTGCACCTTGAAGACGAATGCGCTGAATGGCGAATCGACCGGCCGCAGATTGCCGTCGACATCGAGTTGTCCGCCGGGCGCGGGCGCGAGCCGCACCAGATTGTCCAGCAGTTGGTTCACGCCGAAGTTCAGCGCCGCCGAGGTGAAGAGCACGGGGGTGGTCTCACCGGCGAGGAAGGCCTCTTGGTCGTGGTCGCCGCCGTCGGCGGACAGCAGTTCGCACTCTTCGGTCGCGTTGACCCAGTCGATGCCCGCTTCCGCCTCGGCGCGCTCGGGCGGAATGTGCTCCTCGGGTGCCGCGGTCGCACCGCCGGCGGTGCGGGTGAATCGGATGAAGTTGCCGGTACGGCGATCCAGCACTCCTTTGAAGTCTCCGGCGATACCCACCGGCCATGTCAGCGGTGTGGGTTTGAGACCGATACGTTCGGAAATCTCATCGAGGAGTGCCAACGGATCACGGCCGGGGCGGTCCCACTTATTGATCACGGTGATGATCGGGATGCGGCGATGACGGCACACCTGAAAAAGCTTCAGGGTTTGCGGCTCAAGGCCCTTCGCCGCATCGATCAGCATGACCGCGCAGTCGACGGCGCTCAGCACCCGGTAGGTGTCTTCGGAGAAGTCGGCGTGCCCGGGGGTATCGAGCAGATTGATGACGCAGTCCTGCCCCTCGGGTGAGTGGTAGGGGAACTGCAGTGCCGTAGACGTGATCGAGATGCCTCTGGCCTTCTCCATCTCCATCCAGTCCGACACCGTCGCACGCCGTCCGGCCTTCCCGTGGATGGCGCCGGCCTCGGTGATCACGCGAGCGTGCAGAACCAGTGCCTCAGTCAGTGTCGACTTACCCGCGTCGGGGTGGCTGATCACGGCGAATGTCCTGCGGCGGTGGGCTTCGGCCGCCAGACGTTTTGCAGCGTTGCCGCTGGGGGCCGGGCGTACCTCGAGGTCATGATCGGTCATTGCGGTTCTGATGCTATTTGCCGCGGACCCAAACCATCCAATCGAGCCGGTGGTGTTTGTGCCCGCATGTGCCGTCGACGCCGTTAGGTACCGATCACGTAGTTCGGGAACAAGACAGCCACTGCGGCCTGCGCCCACACCAGGACGCCGATGAGGCTTGCCGTGGTGACCAGTCCAACACTGGCCGCGATCGGGAGACCGATCGCGTTGATCAGACCCCCGATCGGGTCACCGCTGATCACCTGTTGCAGTCCATCGAGGGCCAGGTTGACGTCATAGGCCGCCAGCGAGATCGTGAGCGCATTGACGATATCCGCTGTCGGCAGGAGAGCCGCGTAGAGCCCGGCGGCAGAAAACGAGATCCGATTAGCGATTGCGGTGATCACATTCTGGATCGTGCCGATGATGCCGTCGGCTGTCGGCAACGACAGCGATACGTTCGGAAGCGAGATTGACGAGATCTCCCGGGCGATGGAGCCGCCGGACCCGAAGTCTGCGATGAAGTCGCGGACACCCTGCTGGACTCCGGCCACCAATTGGCTGAACACCTCAACCGGGCTCACATCGGGGAACAATCCGAACGGAACCACCACGTTGGCGTCGGGCTGGGTGGCTGAGGTGAACCCATGCGCCGGATCGCCGTAGCCGAGGTTCACGATCACCTTCAGAACCGGCTGGATCAGATCCGCGATCGGATTACCGATCAGCGGGATCAGCCGCAGCGGCTCCAGCAGCGGCAGATTTTCGGTCGGCATGAAGTAGTACTTCTGCGTCGGTGAGGTAGTCGGCAACGCAATCGCGTCTGTGACTTCCTGCTTGGTGAGGCAGAAGGATTTGCAATTCAAGTCGGGGGCATATTTCGGATGGACGAACACGATGCCCAACCCGGCATTGAGGTCGGCCAGTACGTTCAGCGGATACCGCGGGAAGTCGGCGAAGCCATCGTACTCCCGTGTGTAATTCGTTGTGGGGTAGAGATTTTCGGGTGTCCCACCGTAAAAGTTAATGCCAAGACTTGGGAGGGTGAGGTTGGGGAACCGGGACAGGAAGCCACCGTTGGGGTTCATCTCATTACCCACAAACACGAAGTTGATCGAGTCCCGTAGGTCCGTGGGTATTGTCGGCAACGGGAATTTGGGCGGTACGTAGGGCGAGCCCGGCGGGATGTAGTCCTCCTGCAATAGCGACCCGATGATCGCGCTCTGCGAGTAGCCGAAAACTGTCGTCGTCGTCCCGCCAGGCAGTGTCTTCAGGGTGTCGGAAAGAATCGTCAATCCTTGGTTCACCGACGTATTCAGCGGCAGGCTCTTCACGCCGGTGATGGGGTACAGACCCTCGGGAGTGAACACCACCTGGGACGGATTGACCCCGCCGGGGCTGTTGGGCAGTACGTACCAATCCGTCACGGTGTCGACGTAGTACTTCGACGGGATCGGCACACCGCTGGGACCCAGGATCACAGGCTGGGTGGCCGCCGCCGCCTGGACCGCGGCAGCCGATCGCGCCACCGAGACGCTGCGTCGCGGGTAGGACAACGCCGTCCACTCCATCGGCGACTCGACCGGCGCCGCCGGGTTGCTGTTGGCGATCGGTTCGGCGAGAGGGTCACTGGCAGCTGTCAGCGAGCCCGACGCCGGTGTGGTCGCGGCCCGCGGTGGCACTGGAGTACTAAGCTTCTGTGTGCTGACACCAGAGTGCTTGGTCGCGGACCTGGACCTGTTGTGGGTGGCGACTCCGGCTGGGGCCGTGTTGCGCGCCTGCCCTACAGAAGGGGTTTCGGACCCTGCAGCGGGGGCGTCGGCCGATGCCACCGCCGATCCGTTGAAGGCGGCGGCGCCGATTCCGAGTGCGACCGCCAAACCACCGACTCGGCCAATGAAATTGCTGGCAACCATGGTGCCCCCCCAGAATGATGCCCGAAAATAGACTGAAAAATAGACTGAGGAGAGACTAACTGATCTTCCGTTTGGTTCCGGCCGGTAACAGGACAGCCGCGGTGTGCGACGATCGGAGTAGCGTTCGAACGCTTTGCACCCTTTCAGTCGGCGCGCCCACCGGAGAGGACCGCCAGATACATGACCGATCAGCACCGGCCAGTCACATTGGCACTCGCAGGCCTGACCATCGTCGGCGCTGCGCTGGTCGGCGTAGGCCCGGCTGCCGCGGATTCGGCTGATCCGGTTCCGTCGCCCGCACCCACCTACCCCGCGGTGCCGGCGCCCTTACCAGCCGATGCGGCTGCGATGACGCCTGACCAGCCCGCGGTACCGGCTGCCGACCCGGCCGCCCCGCCGGCACGCAATCCCTTCACGCCCTACGTGCCGGAAATTCAGAACCAGACCTATGGCTCCGGCAATTCCGGCGGTGGCGTCCTAGGAACCCTCAAGGATCTCTGGCATCAGGTTCAGAACCCCACTTTTGCGCCGAACGAAATCATGGGATCAGGCGGCCCGGCAATAGCGCCGCCGCCCGGCTCGGCCCCGGCCCCGGCACTGCCGCCCGGTTATACGTCGACCAACTTTCCGGGTTCTGAAACTCCGATGACATCGGCAGGCGCCGGCGGTGGATCCGCAACTACGGGACCGGCACTTCCTCCGGGCTATTACCCGCTGACCGGGCCCCCGCCTCCCGGATACCAGTTCGCATCGCCATCAGCGTCCACTCCGGCGGCACCGGTGACACCCACGGCGGTTCCGAATCCGTAGCGGCTCGTTGGCCGCCTCCTCTGGTAGCTCCGATTTTTTCGACCAGCAACCGGTGGTGAGCGGCGACTGCCCGCCCCTTTCCCGTCCGTGAATCGCGGCAACGTCACTAGGGTGCAGTGATGGACCGGTCGGCATGGCGGGGGCCTTTGCAGTGGACAGTGGTGGTGCCACTGACGGCGCTAACGGTCATGCTCGTCACCTGGTTCAAGCACGAGCATCCGTTCTCACTTGCTCTGATCGCGGTATTCCTCATCGGCGCCGTGCTCTCCGCGGTGCACCACGCCGAGGTGGTGGCACACCGGGTGGGGGAGCCGGTCGGGTCCCTGGTGTTGGCTATCGCGGTCACGGTGATCGAGGTCGGATTGATCGTGATGCTGATGATCGGCGGCGGCCCCGGCGCCTCGACCTACGCCCGTGACACGGTGTTCGCCGCGGTGATGATCACCCTCAATGGCATCGTCGGCATCAGCCTGCTCGCAGGTGCACTGCGGCACCGACTTGTCTCGTTCAACGCCTCCGGATCGGGATCCGCTCTGGCAACGGTGATCACATTGGCCGGTGTCTGTCTGGTGCTGCCGGGGTTCACCGTGAGCGTGAAGGGTCTGCAGTACTCCAGTTCGCAACTGGTGTTCGTGGCGGTGACCTCACTGGTCCTCTACTGCGCCTTCGTCTTCACTCAGACCGTGCGACACCGTGACTTCTTCGTCCCGGTCTCAGCCGACCAGCACGGCCGAGTCACCGGCCTGCTTGATCTGGACGTCGACGGCCACGCCGATCCGCCGTCGCTCCGCGAAGCCATGGTCAGCCTCGGCCTGCTGCTTATTGCGCTGGTATCCGTGGTGGGTTTAGCGAAGCTGTTGTCGCCGACCATCGAGAACGTCGTTACCAATCTGGGCCTGCCCTACGCTGTCGTCGGTGTGGTGATCGCACTGCTGGTACTGGCGCCGGAAACTCTTGCGGCATTGAACAACGCCAACCGCAATCGGGTGCAGATCAGCCTCAATCTCGCCTACGGATCGGCGATGGCCTCCATCGGACTGACCATCCCCACCATCGCGTTGGCGATGATCTGGTTGCCCGGACCGCTGACGCTGGGGTTGGAGCCGACGCAGATCGTGCTGCTGGGGTTCTCGGTGATCGTCTCGGTGCTGACTCTCGCGCAGGGGCGGGCGCTTGCATTGCAGGGCATGGTGCATCTGGTGCTGCTGGCAACGTTCCTCTTCTTCTCCGCTGTGCCCTAGCCCGCGATGAAGCAATTGATGGTTCCCGGTATTCCCCGGCGGGCAGCCGATCTTGATGCCCGGGTGTTCTGTGCACTGACCGGTCGGACCGATGTCACCGCCGTGCAGCTCGACGATGTAGAACACGGCACCTCGATACGCGCCCGGATCAGCATCACCGGAAGCCCCGACTTACCCCGGCGCGCCTTCATCAAGTTGGCACCGATCCGACCTGCTGAACGCCTACTCAATCGATATATGGCCCTGGCGCACACCGAAGCAGAGATCTATCGGCGATTGAACACCGAGCTGGACACTATCGTCCCGAAAGTTTTTGGCACACAATCTGACCCGCACGGTGGTCGGTCGGTCGTGATCATGGAAGACCTCACCGACCGCAACGCCAGGTTTCTGTCGGTTGCGGCAGGATGCACTGCCGCGGATGCGTTAGCGGTCGCTGCCACCCTTGGATCGCTACACCGCAGATTCTGGATGTCGGACCGGTTGCACACCGGCGACCTCATCGACTTGAGTCCTGCGTTGTCACGATCAACATCTCGAGGGCCGCGGTCCTGGCCGATGCTGCGGATGATCCCGCGGACATTTCACGACGTAGTTCCAGCTGATTTCCGCGACCAAGCCTCGATCCTGGTGGCACAGCGCTGGTCGGTCGCCCGGCTCATCCGCAGCTACCCACACACGCTTATCCACGGTGATACCCACGCGGGCAATATCTGCGTGATCGGCGACCGGCCCGTCTTCTTCGACTGGCAGGTTGCGGCTTGCGGCCCAGCGGTCAAAGACCTTTCCTATTTCGCCTGTACCTCAATCGATACCGATACACGCCGCGAGATCGACGAGCGACTCGTGCACACCTATATCAATGAACTCAACGCCGACGGCATCGAGCGACTGTCATTCGCCGAAGCCTGGGACGCGTACCGGATGTTCGCGTTCACGGCATATATAGCGGCGGGTGTCACCTCAGTGTTCGGACGCCGGTTACAGGGTGTGGAAACGACCCGGGCCGGCCTGCACAGGTCGGTACAAGCGGTTCGTGACTTCGACAGCTTTGCAACGCTGCGCAACAAACTTGCTTCTTCTACGATCTCCCGGTGAGCGTTTCACTGGCGGTGTCCCTGACGTTGATCTTTCTGATGGGCGTGGGAATTCAGCGCGGAAACACCTGCACGGTCGTCGCGTTCGATGACGTCCTCCACCGCCGATCGCCGGACCGGTTAATCGCGATCGCGTATTGCTGGTTGTGGGTTGCCGGAGGACTGACGCTGGTGAAGTTGACCACCGGCTTCACGCCGGGAGCCCAACTGTTTCCCGTCACCGTCTGGTCGGTGATCGGCGGCCTCATCCTCGGGATCGGCGCGGTGGTCAACGGTGCGTGCACGGTCGGCACAGTCGCGCGCATAGGTTCGGGCGAACACGCCTACGGACTATCGCTCGTCGGCTTCTTCTTCGGTTGTGCCCTGGCACCGCATGTGTTCGGACGGACGGCCATCAGTCACACCGGCACGGCCGCGACGACCACGTCGCTGAACCATCCGGTCGCCGCATTAGTCGGACTGGCGATCGTCATTGCACTCACCGTCCGGCGACTCGCCACCCATGAACGCGAGAGTTTCCGCGACTTCCTACACAAGGCGTGGGATCCACGAACGGCGCTGATGGTTGTCGCGGTGCTGTTCGTCGCCGTCGTGCAGATTTACGGTGCCTGGGCCTACACCGATCTGTTGGGCGACGTCGCCAAGGGTGCCGATAAGCAAGTCGTCGAACGATTCGCGTTATTTGCCGCGTTGCTGGCCGGTGCGATCGTTGGTGGACGCACGCTGCGGGGTACCAGGCTGATCGGTCCGCTTGCCCCGCGGGTCATCCGATGCACCCTTGGTGGGCTGCTCATGGGAATCGGATTCTCTTTGACACCAGGGGCTTTCGATGGCTTGACGCTGCTGGGCCAGCCACTGCTGCTGCCCTTCGCGTGGGCGGTGATGGCTGCCTCCTATGTCACCGTGGTGCTGGGAGTGCTGTACCTGCGGTCAGGTTTCGGGTCCTGGATCAAGACCCGCCGCGGTTAGGCCACTGACCCGAAGGTCGGCTCCACCATGATCGCCGTATGGTTTTCCGATGAGCGAAAACCAGATGCTGGTCCTGAACCGTGCCGACCTCGAGGGCCTCGGGCTCACCTGGGCTGAGATCATCGACGTCCTCGAGGACGCGTTCCAGCAGAAGGCGAAGGGATTGGTACAGAACCCGCCCAAGCCCAAGGTCAGCTCCCGCGAGGACGCGTTCATCCATGCCATGCCGGCCTACCTCGGCGGATCGGATCGCATCGGCTTGAAGTGGGTGGCGGGCTACGAGCAGAACAATGACAAGGGTCTGCCCTATATCTATGGCGTCATGATCATGAACGACGCGGAGACGGGCCGTCCGGTCGCCCTTCTTGATGGCGGCTGGATCACCGAGATGCGCACACCCGGGGTCTCCGGCGTGACAATGCGGCATGTGCCGGGCAATCCCACACATCTGGCGATCGTGGGATGTGGTCTGCAGGGCCACCGTCACTTGGAGGTTGCCCTTGAAGTGCACCCGGGTTTAACCCACGTGACGGCATATGACCGCAACGGAGGTCGGGCCCGAGAGATGCTCGACCTGGCCGGGGATCGCATCACCCGCGTCGCGGCGTCGCCGACCGATGCGGTGGCGGGTGCGGACCTGGTGATCACCACCATCACGGTGCCGCTGGATCCAAAACTGGATTGCACGAACACCGATCCCAATGCGCTGCTGCTTCCGGTGGACTATGACGATGCGCTGGCTCAGGCCGCGTTCGATGATGCCGTCGTCTACTGCGTCGACGATCTGGGGCAGTACGGCTCGGTCGCCGGCACCGTGTACTTCTTCGGGCTCCCCAAGCCGGATACGCACCTGGCTGCCGTGGTCGCTGGCGACTACGCCGTCCCCGCCACCGGACGGCGGATGTTTCTCAACATGGGTATCGCCATGGACGATGTGGCGCTCAGCTCGCTGGTCCTCGACCGCGCCCAGGCTGCCGGTGTCGGTCGTTACATCGAGTTTCCGTGAGGCCGGCCTTGCGGGGCCGGTGATCGTTACCCGTCGATAGCGTTCTGCTCGTCCGGTCCGTCGGACAGGGCGAGCCTGAACAGGATTGCGAGTACGCCGAAGATGATGAGAGCTGAGGCGGCATCGAATGGCTGGAAAGGGTAGACCACCCCGTCAATCGACAGCACCAGGATGGTCTCGATGGCGCCGAACGCGATGAAGAACGTGCCCATCAGCCAACTGGACAGTGCCAGGTGCAACTGATTTCGACGGACTTCGACGGCTAAGGTCAGCAGCAGTACGGGAAGTACTTGCGCGAGGGTGGCTGCGGTGGCGTCGTCTACCAGCTGTACCGACACGATGCCCGGATCACCTGCCCGCGGATGTGCTGCCACCGGCTTCGGCCGGCAGTGGAGGCGGCAGCGGCACGGCAGAGCTGGACTGGGCTGCAGAGGTCTGCGGAGCTGACGAGGTTGAGCTCGACGCCGAGGACGACGTGGCCGACGAGGTAGCTGATGTCGTGGCCGACGACGTGGCCGATGTTGTTGGTGACGAACTAGTCGACGTGCTCGACTTGGTGGTCGCTGAGGTCTGTGTCGCCGGTGACTGCGGGCTGTGCAGATCGGTCCAGGACTCGGTGCGGATGGTGTCGCCGCTGATGCTGACGCTCAGCGACTGCGCGGTGACGGTATAGGTCACACCATCGTTAGTGGCGATATAGTCCCCGTCGGAGGTCTGCGAGGCGGCGATGATCAGTTTGGCCCCATCACGAACGCGGACGCCGCGGTACTCGAATGCCCCGGCTGCGGTTTTGCAGATCGCGACTCGCGATGTCTCGGTGCTACCGAAGATGACGGCGACGTCGGGTTTGGCGCAGCGGGCGGTGGAGTCGACGTAGCCCTGGCTGTCCGACGGTGGCACGGCGGTGGGTGCAGCGATCGCCAACGGGATGCCGATGGCGACCATCACCGACACGGCCGATGCCGCCGCGATCAGTCCAGGTTCACGAAAAGTGGAGGAGTTCATCGCTTTCCACCAGACCATAGTTTTACGACATTCCGCGAGCTGAGATGGGTGAAGATGCGGAGCTAAAACTCAATCGTTAGGCGGCTGAGACCGGCTCGTCGTTCCACCTGCCGCGGCACAGCACGGCGGCTATAGCCAGCTCGGCATCCAGCACCACCAGGTCGGCCGCGGTACCGGGCTGCAGGGCCGGGTCCGCCAGCCCCAACGCACGCGCCGGGTTGATGGAGGATTGACGTACCGCCAACGCCAGCGCCTCGTCGCGGTGCAAGCCATCCTGACCAACACTGTGTGCGACGGCGAACCGAAACAACCGGTCCATCGTGGCGGTGCTCCCCGCGATGGTCTCGGTGCCGGCCAGGTGCGCCACGCCGTCGGCGACATCGACCGCCAACGGTCCGATCCGATACGCCCCGTCGGACATACCTGCGGCCGCCATGGCATCGGTCACCAGTGACACCCGGTCGGGACCGGCGCTGCGGGTGACATGGCGGTAGAGGGCAGGATTCATATGAACCCCGTCGGCGATCACCTCGACGGTTACCCGCGGGTCCTCCAGCAACGCGATCACCGGACCCGGCTCGCGGTGGTGGATCGGGCGCATCGCATTGAAAAGATGTGTTCCCACCGTCGCACCTGCATCTATCGCCGCGCACGTCTGGCTGTAGGTGGCTTCGGTGTGGCCCACTGCCGCGACGGCACCAGCATCGACGACGTGACGGATCGCCTCCAGTCCGCCGGCCCGCTCCGGGGCCAGAGTCACCATCCGGATGGTGCCTGCACCGACATCCAGAACCCGCATCAGTTCGCCCGGATCAGGGTCACGCAGCAGCATCGGGTCGTGGGCGCCGCACCTGTTCGCCGATAGCCAGGGACCTTCCAGGTGGATGCCCGCGATCAGACCCACCCGTACCTGTGTGGCAAGTTCGCGCACCTGCCCCAGCAGATCGTCGGGCGCCTCGGAGACCAAAGAGGCCAGCAGCTTGGTGGTGCCGTGGCGCCGGTGCAACGCAGCGGCGGTTGCGGTCTGCTCGGCACCTGCTGAAAAGCTGCCGCCACCGCCGCCGTGCACATGGGTATCGACAAAGCCGGGCACCACCGTCACGGCACCCAGGACGTGGTCGGGCCGGTGCGGTGGCGATCCGACACCGACCGCGGCGATCGTGTCACCGTCGATCTCAATCCACCCGGGCCGCAACAACTCTGAGCCGGTCAGCACGGTGTCGGCCGTCAGCAGCACGTCAGATACCCTGCCAGCCGGGCTTGGACCGGTAAGTCTCCCGGAAGTAGTCCGCAAGCTGCAGGCGTCGCGCCGCGGCGTCGTCGACGAGCACCGTCGCATGAGGATGGTGCTGCAGAACACTGGCCGGCCATAGCGCAGAAACCCCACCCTCAACCAACTGGTGCACCGCCTCGGCCTTACTGCGGCCGGTCGCAACCAGGATGACGTGACGGGCGGCCATGATGGTGCCTAGACCCTGGGTCAGGCAGTGCGTCGGCACGGCATTGATGTCATCGCCGAAGAAGCGCGCGTTGTCCATCCGGGTCTGATGGGTGAGTGTCTTGATCCTCGTGCGTGACGCCAGGGATGAACCCGGCTCGTTGAACCCGATATGCCCGTCGGTGCCGATCCCGAGGATCTGCAGATCGATACCCCCGGCGGCTTGGATGGCCTCCTCGTATTGCGCACAGGCACCCGGGATGTCATCGGTGAGGCCGTCGGGGCCGGCCACGGCGCCGGGCGCGAAATCGACCCGGGATGCGAATGCGGTGTCGATGACGTTGCGGTAGCGCTCAGGATGGTCGGGCGGTAGGCCGACGTACTCGTCAAGGGTGAATCCCCGGGCCTTGGCGAATGATATCCGCCCAGACTCGCAGCGTGCCGCCAACTCGTCGTAGATCGACAGTGGCGAGGAGCCGGTGGCCAGGCCCAGCACCGCATCCGGCTTCTGGGCCACAAGGGCTTCGATGGCGTCTGCGGCGACGTGGCCGATCTCGGCGGCGTCCTTCAGGATGATGACTTCCATTGATGCGACTACTTACTTGCGGTGAAAAGAGTTGCCCCCGAGGTGATATCGGCACCGGCGCTTACCGCAGCACTGACGGCAATATTGGCCGAATCGCGCTCGTCCATGACTACCACCGGCACCACTGGACTGTAACCGGCCGCGACAATCGCCGGCACGTCGTAGGTGATGACCGGTTGACCGGCAGTGACAGTGTCGCCCTGAGCGACATGCGGGGTGAAGCCCGCACCGTTGAGTTGAACGGTGTCCAGGCCCAGATGCACCAGCACGCCGACATTCTCGGCGGTCATGATGACGAAGGCATGTGGCAGCAGTTTCAGGATCTTTCCGCTCACCGGTGCGAGGGCGTCGACAACCTGCCGGGGCGGGTCGATTGCGGCCCCGTATCCCACCATGCCCTGGGAGAAGACTGGATCGGGGACTTCTGCGAGTGCAAGCGCACGACCCTGCACAGGCGCGAGGACCGGTGTCGTACTCATTGGGGCTCCTTCGGACGGGGGTGTGTGAAGAAGGATAGAGATCAAGCGGGATCCGGGAGGCCAAAACAGGCGCTCATATCGGCGGATTCTGGTTAAGCTTCCGCTCAGGTGCAATACAGGAAGGCCTGGCCGGATATGACTGAAGTGACCAAAGCCTCAGGCGCACAACCAAAATCAGGATTCAACATCCCGGGCTTTGCGCAGTTACAGCGGCTCGGAAAGAGCCTCATGCTGCCGATCGCCGTGCTGCCGGCCGCCGGTATCCTGCTGCGTCTGGGCCAGGACGACCTGCTGGGCCGGATCAAGGCCCCGGTAATCGGACCCTTCTTCCAGGCGATGAGTGCCGCCGGCGGAGCGTTGTTCGACAATCTTGCACTGCTGTTTGCCGTCGGTGTCGCGATCGGGTTCGCTCGCAAGGCCGACGGGTCCACCGCGCTGTCGGCCGTCGTCGGCTACCTGGTGATGCAGGCGGTCTTCAAGACAATGTCTCCCTTCGTTCTGGAGGGAGTGCTCGATAAAGCCGGTAAGCAGGCGCAGATCAATTACAGCGTCCTCGGTGGCATCGTGGTCGGTCTGATCACTGCCGCGCTATTCGATCGCTACCACACGATCAAGCTGCCGCCCTATCTCGGCTTCTTCGGCGGCCGACGGTTCGTCCCGATCATCGTCTCGCTGGTCGCCCTGGTTGTCGCCTTCGCGATGAGTTACTTCTACCCGATCTTCGAGGCGGGGTTAACCGGTCTCGGAAAGTTCATCGGCGGCGCAGGTGCACTGGGTGCTTTTGTCTACGGGTTCGCCAATCGCATGCTGATTCCCGTTGGGCTGCATCACATCCTGAACTCTTTCATCTGGTTCCTCTACGGCAGCTTCACCAAGCCCGATGGCACGGTCGTTACCGGCGAACTGCCGCGTTTCACCGCCGGCGACCCCACGGGCGGGCATCTGACGTCGGGCTTCTACCCAATTCTTATGTTCGGTCTGCCGGGTGCGGCGCTGGCGATGATCCACGTCGCCAACGCTCGTCAGAAGAAAGTCGCCTTCGGCATCCTGTCAGCGGCCGGGCTCACAGCGTTCCTCACCGGCGTCACCGAACCACTGGAGTTCTCCTTCATGTTCGTGGCGTTCCCGCTCTACATCATTCACGCCATCCTCACCGGGTTGTCCCTCGCGATCGCCTATGTGCTCGACAT
>Ga0194054_10000440_pt1 | contig 21219 bp, 17 predicted proteins | sample SepL2210m_MetaG_FD_163628 | JGI IMG/M metagenome (GOLD analysis project Ga0194054, IMG submission 163628) | Anoxic zone freshwater microbial communities from boreal shield lake in IISD Experimental Lakes Area, Ontario, Canada - Sep2016-L227-10m | ecosystem: Environmental > Aquatic > Freshwater... | reverse complement strand
GTGTGGGGGCTCGGCATCGCCACGGCCATTTACCTGACAGGGGCGCTCAGCGGCGCGCACTTGAACCCCGCCGTGACGGTGAGCATGGCCGTGTGGGCGGGCTTTCCGAAGGGCCGGGTGGCGTCCTATGTCGCCGCCCAACTTCTGGGAGCGTTCGTGGCGTCCGCGGTCCTTTTTTTCATTTTCAACGACGCGCTGGGGGCGTTCGAGAAAGCCAATCATCTTGTGCGCGGACAACCGGGCAGTGAAGCCAGCGCGATGGTGTTCGGGGAATTCTTTCCGAGCCCCGGAGGACGGGCGCTGACGGACGAAGTGCGCACACGCATGTCACACTTCGCGGCGTTCGGCGCGGAGGTTATCGGCACAGCCATTCTGTTGTTTGTTATTTTCTGCGTGACCGATGAACAGAACAAAGGGCATCCGCAGGCGATGACCGCCGCGACGATCGGACTCACGGTGACGCTGCTGATTTCGCTCCTGGGGCCCCTGACGATGGCCTGTTTCAATCCCGCCCGCGACTTCGCGCCCCGCGTGTTTTCTTCCGTGGCCGGATGGGGGTACGTGCCTTTTGTGGTCAATGGCCATGGTTGGCTGACGGTTTACATCCTCGCACCGATCCTTGGCGGGCTTCTGGGCGGAGCAATCTATCGCGCCTTCTTCAAGGCGGGATACGCCGTTTCTTCGGGTCGCGAGTAATCGGAATCCATCTGGACGCACAAGCTGAGAGGCAGCCGAGTTCCTTGACTTTTCAGGAACGCCGGAGAAAAATCCGATCCTGATCGTATGAACCCAAACCTCCTCCTCTCCGCTCTTTTATTCGCCGGCTCGGCTTTTGCCCAGACGACTCCGGCCATCTGGCCGATGCCATCTCCCCTGCCCGTCGTTCCACAGGACGGCAATTCCGCGACGTATCCGGCTCCCAGAGTGGAATGGTTGGTGCGGGTGAACAACAACAACGAAAAAGCCCGCGGGAATGCCGGCGCGATCCAATTGGTTTTCGATGGCGACTCCATCACCGACGGTTGGCAGGGCGGCGGCTTGGCCATTTGGAACGTGCGGTATGCCGGGCTCCAGGCGTTCGACTTTGGAATCTCCGGGGACCGCACCCAGCACGTTCTCTGGCGCCTTTCCCAAGGCCAGGTTGACGGCATTCATCCCAAGCTGATCGCCATCATGATTGGAACCAACAATCTGGGGGCGAACTCGCCGGGGGAAATCGCCGACGGGGTGAAAGCCATCGTCGCCGACTACCAGAAGCGCTGTCCCGAGGCCGTCGTTCTGCTGCAAGCCATCTTCCCCCGCGGGGAACTTCCGACCGATCCGAACCGCGGGAAAATCAAAGCCGTCAACGAAATCATCTCCAAACTCGGAGACGGAAAAAAAGTCGTCTATATCGATTTCGGCGACAAATTCCTGAATCCCGACGGCACGATGAGCAGGGAGATCATGCCCGATTTCCTGCATCCGTCGGCCAAAGGCTATCAAATTTGGGCGGATGCCATTCAGCCGGTCATCGACAGGTATTTCCCGGAAAAGTAGCCGCGCCGGGCCGGCGGTTGTCTTTTATTGCGGGAATCTTCCGCTGCGGTAAGCTGCGAAACCATGGCGGCCATGCGCTTCCTTGGTCCTCACAATCCGGGCCTGCACAAACGCGGGTTTTGCAGGAGCGGATATCCAGCACAAGCCGGCGTGGCGAAATGGCAGACGCAAGGGACTTAAAATCCCTTATCCCGAAAGGGGTGTGCGGGTTCGAGTCCCGCCGCCGGCAGCGGATACCAGCATGTTGATGGGGTCCAAAAACAGCCGCTCAACCATCGGCCTGCTGCCCTCAAGAAAAGGCGGCCGTTATTTCGCGGCGGCGATTTTCACCCGCTTGAGCTGGCCGTGCGTGTTGACCAGCACCCGGCCGCTTTCGAAGAGATCCGCAAGCGCGGCAAGCGACTCTTTGCTGTCGCGGGTGCAGGATCCGACGATCGCCACCAGATCGCCGAGAGAATATTTGGCGCGGTTGATCTTCCGGTAATAGTTTTTCATAACACTTGTTACCGGATGAGACATCTGTCCGCGTGCAGACGTTCAAATTCTCTTCGAGAGTTCCTCCCATCGGGCGAAAAGGCGAGCGACTTCGTGTTTCGCCGAATCGAGCTTTTGGATGAGTTCGGGAGCCTCCGCCGCACGGGCGGCATAAAACCCGGGATCGTTCAGCAGCGTGTTCCATTCGGAAACCTGATCCTCCGCGGCCTGGATCGCGGCCTCGATGCCATCGAGTTCGCGCTGCTCGTTAAAGCTCAGGCGCCTGGTCTTGGGAACCGGTTTGGCCACAACCGCAGGCGCCGGAACGGCACGAAAATCCTCCCGCCGGTCGCGCTCGGATTTCTTTTCCAGGTAATAGGAATAGTTTCCCGGCTGGACAAAAATCCCGCCCTCCTCGAACGCCACGATCTGGTCGCAGATCCGATCCAAAAAATACCGGTCGTGGCTGACGACCAGGACGGTTCCCTCGAAATCTGCCAGCGCCTCCTCGAGCATGCGCAGGCTCGCCAGGTCGAGGTCGTTCGTCGGCTCGTCGAGCACGATGACATTGCCGCCGCGGCAAAGCACTTTGGCGAGCAGGAGGCGCGCCCGCTCGCCGCCGGAAAGCTTGTCCACACGCTCGGTCACCCGTGAATCCTCGAAAAGGAACCGGCGCAGATACGCCCGGGCGGTGAGCGTCTGCTCGCCGAACCGCACGACCTCCCCGGAGTCCGAGACCTCGTCCATCACCGTCCCCCGGCCGTCGAGCCGCATCCGCGACTGATCAATATAGTTGAACACAACCCGCTTGCCGATCGTTGCCGCGCCCTCGGACGGGGTCAGCTCGCCGAGGCACACGCGGAGGAGGGTGGTTTTTCCCACCCCGTTTCTGCCGACCACTCCGGTGCATTGGCCCGGACGCAGCGAGAGGTTCAGGTTCCGGAACAGCCAGCGTTCGGATTCCCCCGCGCGGACGCCGACCCCCGCGAAGTCGACGGCGGTATTCCCGATCTCCGGGGCCGGTGGAATGAGGAGATCCATCTCGCGCTCCTCCGGCGGAGCCTCGATCCCGGCGACCTGATAGAACGATTCGAGCCGGTGCTTGGACTTCGACCGCTGGGCACGGACTCCGGCGCGGACGAATTCGAGTTCGGCGCGCAGGAACCTCTGCCGCCGCCGCTCGGACTGCTCGGCGATTTGCCGGCGTGCGGCCTTGGCTTCCAAAAATGCGGTGTAGTTCCCCGGATGCGTGAATGCCCGCCCGTCGGCCAGCTCGATGATCCGGGTGGCGATCGTCTCCAAAAAATACCGGTCGTGCGTGACAAAAACCAGAGCGCCAGGAAACGCGCGCAAAAACTCCTCGAGCCAACGGATGGACTCGGAATCCAGATGGTTTGTCGGCTCGTCGAGGAGGAGGAGATCGGGCTGGGAGGCGAGGGCGCGGCAGAGGGCGACGCGTCGTTTTTCTCCGCCGGAAAGCGGTCCGACCAAGGCGTCGAGCGGCGGAGCCCCCAGAGATCCGGCCTCCGCCCGGATCCGCGTGTGAAGGTTCCAGCCATCGGCGTGGTTGATCCGGTCCAGGAGATCCGCGTGCTCGGCCTCGCTCCCGTCTCCGGCCTCGTATCGGTTCATCCACCCGACCAGGTCGGCGGCCCCGGCCTCAATGTTTTCCAAAACGGATTTCGAGCCGTCGAGTTCGAACTCCTGCGGCAGATATCCGACCCTCAACCCGCGGCGGCGCGAAACCTCGCCGGCATCCGGTTCGGAATCTCCCGCAAGGATTTTCAAGAGACTGGTCTTGCCGCATCCGTTCCGGCCGACGAGCCCGACTTTCTCTCCGGGAGAAACCGTCAGGGAAACCCCGTCCAGCAGGCACTGCCGTCCGTAGGCCAGACGCAGGTCCTGGGTGGAGATGAGAGACGGAATGGCCGACATTCAATACCGAAACTTCGGGGTTCCCCTTGGCGTGGCCGATGGCACGGGAATGTTGTCGGAAATGATCTCCGGATCGACATTCAAGTCCGGCGGAGGCAAATTGCGATCCGGCAGCGGAGTGTCATTGATCTGCGGGCCGGAGTAAACCGGGCTGTTCTCGCCGCGCGATTTTCCGCCGCGCTTTTTTGAAGACTCCCCGGCTTCTTCCTTCTGAACCTGCTCGGGAGGCCGGGGCGGAGCAACGGTCATGTTCTCGTTCGCGATGTATCCGGTGCGCAAATCTTCAAGCTGAACCAGGCTGAATCCCATCTCGCGGCGGAGCAGCTTCACGCGAATCCCGGTGCTCAACGAGGCATCGGGCCCCTTTCCCTGCTGGGGACCGAGACGATAGAACGGCGAAAAATCCCGGACGATGACATACTCGGGCGCCGTGTCGGGCGGGAAGGTTACCGACGAGCACGCCGGGAGGACCAGGCAAAAAGCGGCGACCGCCACCCTGACCAGGCGGGGTGCCGTCCGAAATGTTTGAGAATGGTCCGTCATCGAACCCGCATCATGCCGGCTTCCGTGCGCGTTTGCAACAGGATCCCTCCTGTCCGGAAGCCGGGTTTCGTTTTCTGCTCACGGATTCTGTGGTGGAAAAATCCCGGGGCCTTGCGGACCGAGCAGTTGCAGGAGGAGCCTTCGGGCTTCCGGGTGGCCGGGCGAGATGGAGAGGGCTTTTTTTGCCGCTTCCAGAGCCCGGGCGGGATCCTTCATCCGCAGGTAAATTGTGGCGAGGGCGTAGGAGGGGGCCGCGTCTCCCGGCAACAACGCCACGGCCTTTTGGAGCGCGGCGGCGGCAGCGGAAAGGTCTTCTTGGGAGGCTTCGGCGAGGCCGAGGTTATACCATGCCCGACCGAAGCCCGGCGCGAGGGAGACGGTTTTGCGCAGCAGCTCGCGGGCGCGGGCGCCGTTGCCGAGTTCTTCCTCAAGGAGCGCGAGAGCGTACGCGGTGCCGACATTGGTGGGCTCGACCGCGAGAGACCTGTCGAAATAGGCCTTCGCTTTTGGCAGTTGATTGGCTTGATACATCAACTGGGCGACCTGTTGGAACATTCCCGCGGAGGGGTCCAGGGAGACGGCTCTTTCAATCCAGCGCTCCATTTCCGGAAAGCGTTTTTCCACCGCCGCGAGCCGCGCCTGAAAAAATGCTCCGCCCGGCTGGTCGCTGGAGTTGGCAAGGTAATTTTCTATTTCCCTTCGCGGGTCGGGCGGGAGCGCCTGGCGGTTCATGAGAAGCTGCCACGAGGCGGCGATGCGCACATTCCGCGACGGGTCGGTTGTGGCTTTCCACAAAATCTCCGGCTTGGCGGCTCCGAGGGTGCGGATCGCCGCCGCCCTCACAAGCGGGCTTTGATCGCCCGCCGCTCCGACGAGGAGGTCTTGAACGGCGGGCTCCTGCTCGCGTCCTTCGAGCATCGAAACGAGTGCGGCCCGCCAGGCGGCATTCGGTTCGGTTTTGTAGAACGCGATGAGCGGGAGCGTGACCGCCGGGTCGCCGGCCCGTGCGCGGGCAACGAGGCGCGCGCGGTCGCGGGAAGGACGATCCATTTTGTTCCCATACCATTCCTGCGTCCAACGGATCGCCCAGTCGGTCGATTGGTCGGCGTGGCAGCGGTTGCAGGAATTCGGGATGCCGAGTTCTTTGGTGAGCTGCGGATCGGGGATCGTGAACCCGTGGTCGCGGCGGGGGTCGCGGGCCATATAAGTGGTCCGCGGCATGTGGCATTCGACGCAGAGGTTTCCCGTGCTGCCGGGCTTGTGGTGCCCGTGGGCGATCGCGTCGGGAATCGGCTTGGCACCACGTTGGCCGGGCGGCGAGTGGCAGGACAGGCACAACGAGTTGTTCTCGACGGGCAGCTTGAGTTTCCCCGAGTGCGGGTTGTGGCAGTCGAGGCAGGTGATCCCCGCGCGGCCCATCTTGCTGGTGAGGAACGATGCGTATTCGAAGTCCTCGTCACGAACCTGTCCGTCGGGATAATAAATGTCGGTCAGGTCGGGCAGGGTCAGCCGGAAGTGGTCGTCGAAGGTTTCTCCCGGATGAAATTTCGCGGTCAGCTCTTCCCTGCGCGAGTGGCAGGAGGCGCAAATTGCCATCGCCTGCTGCGGAGCGAGGCGCCCCGGCGTCTTCGGGCTCGTCTCGCGGCATTCCTGCAGATTGTGGCACTGCGAGCAGGAAATCCCCATCGCTTTCCATGCGGAGGCATAGGAATCCGTCGCCGAATCGTAGTTTTTTTCAAAGGAGGTCGTGTGGCAGTACGCGCACTGCGAATTCCAATTCATGCCCTGATTTTTCCAGAACCCCCACTCGTAAGCCTGGCGCGGTTCGCTTTTGTAAATGTCGAACCAGTCACGCTTTTTTGGATCGTAGGCCGGGTTGATGACCTGAAGGCGGCCGCGCGGGAACGGGGCAAGGTATTGGACAAGCGGCTCGACTCCGATCACCGCGACGGCGCGATGGTACGACGGGATCCCATCGGGCCCGATCTGCCGCACGATCAGACGGTTCAACTTTTCGGAGACTTCGGTGTTGAGCAGCCCCTCATGGTAACCCCGGGCGTTGTTGAACGCGGGGCCGTCCTTGATCGGGTTCACCAAGCGGTTCGCGTGGGCGTGCAGGGAGGGTTTCCAATCTTCAAACGACTCCGGGTGGCAGGGCTTGCAGGTGAGGGCGTCCGCCGGAGGAAAGCCGGATTTTTCCAACAGCCGCGGAGGCAAAACACTCGAGACCGGAACCGCCCGCTCCCATTCGGGCGGCCGCAGGAGACCCCAGACCAGAGCGCCGAACAGGAGCGCAACCAGCCCGAAAATCAAAAGCAGAACGCGGGGCGAAGGCAGCATGGCGGGCACCGTAGAGGAACCACCCTCTGAGCGAAATCATAATAATCCCGGGCCTTTGTGCTACCCTCGGAAGTAGAGGTAGGCGCCGACGATGAAAGCCAGGATCACCACGGAGGCTGCCACGTCTGTCCAGTGCCAGCTTTCACGGGTGCGGCGGCGGTCCTCTTCGGTGGCGGTGCTGAAGGTCAGCCCCTGGATCCGCGCATAGTCCGGCGCGGCACTCATATAACTCACCACCACCATCACGATCGCGGAGATCAGCGTGATCAGGATGCTGAAATACTGGAAGTTGATGTTGTTGACGATCCAGAAGAACGAGCCCTCGGGGTAGCCTTTGAACACGCCGAGCGTGATCGGCGTGTCAACAGCCATGCGGAAAATGCCGACGATAAATCCGACGACCATCGCCCAGAAGCAGCCTTTGGCGTTGAGCCGCTTCCAGAATACACCGAGGAAGAAGACCACAAAAATGGGCGGAGCGAGGTAGCCCTGCACGGATTGCAGGTAGCCGTAGAGCCCGTGCGCTCCCTTGACAACGGGAATCCACAGGAGCGCGATCAGCACCATCGCCACCGTGGCCAGACGCCCCATTCTGACGAGTTCGCTCTGGGTCGCCTTGGGACGGATTTTTTCATAGATGTCCACCGTGAAGAGGGTCGAGCAGGCGTTGAACACCCCCGCAAGGGAACCCATGAGGGCGGAGAGCAGGCCGGCGACCACGATGCCGCGCAAGCCGGCGGGAAGCAGGTATTGCACCATCATCGGGAAGGCACCCTGCGATCCCTTGGCCGCGAACTCGGCGGTCAGCTCCGGAATCGCGTCCTTCTTGACAAGCGCATAGCAGATCAGGCCGGGGATGATGAACAGATAGACGGGGAAGAGTTTGAGGAAGGCGGCGAAGATGCTGCCCTGGCGGGCGACCTTCTCGTTCGGAGCGCCGAGGGCGCGCTGCACGATATACTGGTCGGTGCACCAATACCAGAGGCCGATGACCGGCGCGCAGATGGCCATGCCGAGCCACGGGAATTGATCGTTGAAATACCAGGCGATCTCCGTGCTTGTCTTGACCGGAGCCCATGTGCCCGTCATGTTCGCGGGGATCAACGGCTTCCAGAGGTTGAACATGTCCGTTCCGCAGAGCGACCGGAGCTCCTGCCACCCGCCCAGCTTGTGGAGCCCGTAGAACGTGAGCAGCGCCGAACCGCCGATGAGGATGACGACCTGCACGGCATCGTTGTAGGCGACCGCGCGCATTCCGCCGATGGAGGTGTAAAGCCCGGTGAGGAGAATGACGGCGATCGATCCGATCCAGAAGCTGTCAATCACATGCCCGGCGATGTTGATCTGCAATTCCGGCAGAAGGGTGCCAAAAACCACGCCGCCCGCGAAGATGCCGACGGCGATCTTGGAGAGGATGAACGTGATGATCGAGACAATCGAAAGCACGTAGCGCGATCCGGTCGAGAACCGGCGTTCGAGAAACTCCGGCATGGTGAACACCTGCGAGCGCATGTAGAACGGCACAAAGACCCAGGCCAGCACCAGCAGGCACCAGGCATGCAGCTCATAGTGGGCCATGGCCACCCCGTCCTTGGCCCCGGAGCCGGCCAGCCCGACGATGTGTTCCGATCCGATGTTCGAGGCGAAGATCGAAGCCCCGATCACCCACCAGCCAAGGTTGCGGCCGGCGAGGAAGTAATCGGCGGCCGTGTCCTTGCTCTTGCTCACCACCCACCACGCCACGCCGAGCAGGAGGGAGAAATAGATCCCGATCGCCAGCCAATCAAGGGGAGACATGTGGGTCGAGACGGCAGCCAGAAAGAAGGGGGTTTGCATGGCGGGTTATTGGTGGATTCCTGCGGGATGCCGGGGCTCTCAAGGGCACTTCACTTCGAGCCGAAACGGTAGATGATCGTGTTCTTGTAGGTCTGGCCCGGACGGAGCACGACCGACGGGAACCCGGGCTTGTTCGGGGAGTCCGGGAAATGCTGGGGCTCCATGCAGAAGCCGTTGCGGAAACGATAGATTTTCCCGCCTTTTCCCACGATGGTCCCGTCGAGGAAGTTTCCCGAATAGAACTGCATGCCCGGCTCGGTCGTGAGCACTTCCATCGTGCGTCCGGTCGTGGGCTCATGAACTTTCGCGACAACCGCAAGTTTTCCAGGTGGTTTGCCGAACACCCAATTGTGATCGTATCCGCGTCCGAACTTCAACTGCTCGTCCGCTTTCGCTATCCGGCTGCCAATGGCGGTCTGCTTCCGGAAATCAAATGGCGTTCCCTTCACCGGCCGCAGTTCACCGGTTGGAATGAGCGTCTTGTCGACCGGCGTGAATTTGTCCGCCTGGATCGTCACCACATGGCCGAGAATGTCGCCGGATCCGGCCAGGTTGAAGTAGGAATGATGGGTGAGATTGACGACTGTCGGCTTGTCGGTCGTCGCGGTGAAATCAATCCTGAGTTCGTTCTTGTCGGTCAGGGTGTACACCGCCTTCACGGTGAGATTGCCCGGATATCCTTCCTCGCCGTCTTTGCTTGTGTAAGTCAATTCCAAGGACGGCCCGCTTTTAGAGGCCAGCGGCTTGGCTTCCCAAACCACTTTGTCGAATCCCTTCAGGCCGCCGTGCAGGGCATTGGGGGCATTGTTGATCGCGAGTTGGCAGCGCTTGCCGTCCAGTTCGAATTTTCCTTTCCTGATGCGGTTGCCATAGCGGCCGATCAGAGCGCCGAAATAGGGGTTCGCTTTGATGTAGTCCTTGAGATGGTCATAACCGAGGACCACATCCTCCATCCTGCCCTTGCGGTCGGGAACCTTGAGTGAAACGACGATCCCGCCATAATTGGTGATCCTCGCCTCCGCGCCCTTCGCATTGCGGAGGGTGTATATGTCCACGGTCTTTCCTCCAGGTGTTTTGCCGAACGGCTGCACAGAAATCGTGTCCGGAGATGCCGCAGAGGCGGCCAGTGTCAGGCAGGATGCGAGAAGAAGTGATGATTTGATCGGAGGTTTCATGGGTGGATGGACAAGGGCGCATTTTTACGCGCCGGGTTTCTTCCGGTCAATCCCCCAATACCGATAAAGGCATCTCAAGAATCGGATCGTGGCGCTCCCTTCGCGCCTTCATAATGTTGGGCTCCCTTCCTTCGAAACAGCGGGGCCATGCAATTTTCTGTCGCGCAACGCGTCAATGCCAGGCTGTTGTTCGATCGCGACACGAAGCAAATCACAAACCATAAGGCCGCCAACGCATTGCTCGCGGGCGTGCCGCCACGGAAGGATTGGGAACAGTATTACAATCTCTGACAATGGGAAAATGAAGGAGGGGCCCTGGCCGTTTGCCGGATGCTGGAGCGCGCGCCTCATCGCACGGAAAGATACCCCCCTTCGACGCCCCCCTTCGAGAAAACGAACTGGAAGAGGTGAATGCCGCGGGCGCGGAACGCCCCCGCGCAGGTCAGCAAATAGAACCGCCACATCCGGAAAAAACGCTCTTCGTAACGGTCGGCAAACCGGTCCCTCGATTCGCTGACATTCTTTTCCCAGGCCATAAGTGTCCGGTCATAATCCGTCCCGAAGTTGTGGACATCTTCGAGAGCAAACATTCCTTCCGCCGCCCGGGTCACCTGGGAGGCGGAGGGAAGCATCGAGTTGGGAAAGATATACCGGTTGATCCACGGGTCGCATCGCGTTCGGGACTGATCGCCTCCGATAGTCTGGCAGAGGAACAACCCGCCTTCCTTCAAGCAGCGGCAGGCGGTTCCAAAATACGCCCGGTAGTTCTTGTGCCCCACGTGCTCCATCATGCCGACGCTGACGACGCGGTCGAACGGCTCCGAAGCCTCGCGGTAATCCTGCAGGCGGATCTCGACCGGCAGCCCGCGGCAGGCCGCCTCCGCATAAGCGTGTTGTTCGCGGGAAATGGTGATTCCCACGACCTCGCATCCATGATGCCGGGCGGCATGCGCCGCCAATCCTCCCCAGCCGCAGCCGAGATCAAGCAGACGCATCCCGGGCTCCAGGCCGAGCTTCCTGCAGATCAAATCCAGCTTCAATCTCTGGGCCTCGGCAAGCTCCGCCGTGCCCCGGAAATAGCCGCAGGAATACTGCATCCCGGGAGCGAGCATCGCCTCGAAAAAGTCATTGCCCAGATCGTAATGGCTTTCGCCGACGTGCCGCGCCCGGCGTTTGTTTTGAAGATTGAAGAGGACCGACGCGACGCCGGAAAGCACCGTTTGCAAATTGAGAGGAATGCGGTCTTCCAGCCGCGCCCGTGTCGCCCGACAGCACATCTCGTCCAAGGCATCGCAATCCCACCAGCCATCCATGTAGGATTCGCCCAGGCCAAGAGTGCCTTCCGCAAGCACACGCCCGTAAAAACGGTCATCATGGACCCGAAGATCCCACGGACGGCTTCCGCCCGGAAAAATATCCGCGGGAGCCAGAAGCTTTTCGATGCTCCGCCGCGCCGATAAAACGCGTTCGGGCTTCGCCGCGGCGATCTTTGGTCGTCGTAAATCCATGGCTGGAGACGCGGGGCATGTGTCGTTCTGTCATGCCTGTGGCACAGGCATGAGAAGAGCTCCCCCCGCCTTGGATTCCATTTATTGGTTGAAACCCGCGGAAAGGCAAGCCAATCGCGCGGGATTTTCCCCGGGATCCGTATCGCCAAAGAACCCGTGACGACGGAGACATTGCGGAGTAGAATTGCCTCATGAAGAAGCTGAATTTTACTGATCTCGGGATCTCGCCCGAGGTTTTGAAAGCGATCGGAGATCTGGGATTTGAGGAGCCTTCGCCGATCCAGACGGCGGCGATCCCGGTGCTGCTCGCGGGGCACGATGCGGTCGGGCAGTCCCAGACCGGATCCGGCAAGACGGCGGCTTTCGCCATCCCGGCCATCGACCTTTGCCGGGCGGACGACCGCTCGGTTCAGGTGCTGATCCTGTGCCCGACCCGCGAACTGGCGACGCAGGTGGCGGACGATGTTCACAAGCTTTCCGCCCACAAGCGCGGGATCCATGCCGTGCCGATCTACGGCGGCGCCTCGTATGAACGGCAGTTCTATGAGTTGAAAAAAGGCGTGCAGATCGTCATCGGGACGCCGGGCCGGATCATGGATCACATGGAGCGCGGCACGCTCGTCCTCGGTGGCGTCAAGATGGTCGTTCTCGACGAGGCCGACCGCATGCTCGACATGGGATTCCGCGAAGATATTGAAAAAATCCTCAAGGCCACACCCGGCGAACGCCAGACCGTGTTCTTCTCGGCGACGGTCTCGAAGCAGATCCGGGACCTGATCGGACGCCATTCGCACGATCCGAAATCGGTCAAAATCGAGCAGCGCGAGCTCACCGTTCCAACCGTCGAGCAATGGTATTACGAGACGCCACAGCGGATGAAATTCGAGGCGCTGATCCGCCTCGTGGATTTCCACGGGTTCAAACTCGGGATTATCTTTTGCAACACCCAGCGGATGGTGGACGAGCTGGCGGACGACCTGATCGCGCAGGGATTTTCTGCGGACCGGCTCCACGGCGGGATCGCCCAGGCCCAGCGGACGCGGGTGATGAACAAATTCAAGAAGGCGGAATTCGAGTTTCTCGTGGCGACCGACGTCGCGGCGCGCGGGATCGACGTGGACGAGCTCGAGCTCGTCGTCAACTACGACCTCCCCTACGACGCGGAGGATTACGTCCACCGGATCGGCCGAACCGGACGCGCCGGACGCAAGGGCATGGCGGTCACGTTCGTCTCCGGACGCGACATCTACAAACTGCAGTTCATCGAACGCTTCACCCGCACAAAAATCCACCGCGGCAGCATCCCCTCGGCCGGGGCGGTCGAAGAGCGTCGTGTCGAGGGGCTCCTGGAAAAAATCCGGGAGGTTCTCAATCGCGGAAACCTCTCGACCGTCGTGGTGGACCGCCTGCTCGAAGAGGGATACAGCTCGACGGATATCGCAGGCGCTCTCTATGAGCTTCTCTCAGGACCGGAACCGCACCCGGAAACGGCCAAAGAGCCGGCGCCCAAGTCGCCAGTTCATCAGCCGCCCGCCGCCTCCCGTCCGCCTGCGCCCGCCCGGCAGCCAGTCTCTGCCACACGCCAGCCCGTCGCCTATCAGCCCGTCTCCGCGCCATCGCTCCGGCCGCCATCACGCGGCATGCAGTGGGTCAGCCTCAGTGCGGGCCGCGAAACCCGGATCGCCCCGCTCGATATCATCGGCCTCCTTGAAGATGCGCTCGGGCTACCCGGACGCACCGTCGGAATCATTGATATCACCCCGGGCCGGTCGTTTGCCCAAGTGCCCAAACCGTTCCTCGATGTCCTCCGCGACGGCCCGCGCGAAATCGAAACCCAATCCGGAACGATCACGATCGCCCTCGTTGAATCGAATGCGGAAGAAAAACCGCATCCCGGGAAAGGATCGAAAAAGAAATTTCACAAAAAGTAATCCCTTCTCCTGGAAATAACCGGACTGCTGCGGAGATCAGGGTGAACGGGCTCCCCGACTGTGTGGGCGCGGGGATATTCTCTTCGAGCGGGGGCATGCTTTTTCCGGGAGAAGTCGGGAGGCCTGCGTTGTCAGGCGGGAAGGGTGTCTCCGAGCAATTCCAAGTCGGCGCACCCGTCGGGGCGGAAGGGCTGGCTTTTTGTGGGCCGCGCACCGAGGGAATCGAGTGATTGGGAAAGGTTTTCCATATCCGACGGGGTGAGGAGTTCGGGGTGGACGGTGGTGCGGAGTTCGTAGGGGACGCCGGAGGCGAGAAGGAGACGGAGGGATTCGGCGGGAGCCTCGTGGGAATCCTCCCGTCCGGTGATCCTGTCATAGCGCGCGTCGAAGGGAGCTTTGATGTCGAGACCGACCCAGTGGACAAGCGGAAGAACGTCCGCAAGGCGTCCGGGAAAAATTCCTGCGGTGTGGAGGCCGATTTGATAGCCGAGGTCGCGCACCGCACGGATCGCGCCCGGGAGGGCGGCCTGACCGGTCGGCTCGCCGCCACTGAAGACCACGGCTTCCAGAAAGTTTCTGCGCTCGGAGAGAAGTTCCAGGATGGCGTCCCAATGCATTTGTCCCGGACAGAACGCCTGGAGATGAGGATTGTGGCAATACCGGCAACGCCAGTGGCAGCCCTGGCAGAAAACCACGGCGGCCAAGTGCCCGGGATAGTCCACGGTCGTAAACGGAACGAAACCGCCGACTTCGAGCGCTGGAAAATGCGCCGCCGACGGAATCGATCCCGGAGAAGAGACGTCAGCAGGGATAACGGTGCGCCCCTGTTTTCCGTTCGGCCGGAGTGTCACGCCGCACGGCGCATGGCCGTGCGTTCCTCTCGGAACGGCGTGCGCTCGCGGTGTTCGCTTTGCTTGCCGGCGTTGAATTGCGAGACCGGGCGATGGTAGCCCATCACACGCGTCCAGACTTCACAACGGGTTCGTTCGTTTTCAGGCAGGGTGGTTTTCATAGATTCATTTGGAATGCTAAGCGGCTTCGCGCTGGCATGATTTTTTTTGGAGGACTTCTTCGTCGCAGACCGGGCAGAACTCGTGTTCTCCGGCGAGGTAACCATGGTTCGGGCAGATGGAGAACGTCGGGGTGATCGTGAGGTAGGGCAGGCGGAAGTTCGTGAATACGCGACGGATCAGCTCGCCGCACGCTCTGGCGGAGGACATCCTTTCGTTCATGTAGAGGTGGAGCACCGTGCCTCCGGTGTAGCGTTTCTGGAGTTCGTCCTGGTGCTGGAGCGCCTCGAACGGGTCATCGGTCCATCCGACCGGAAGCTGGGTGGAGTTCGTGTAATACGGCGCCTCCGGGGTGCCGGCCTGGATGATGCCCTCGAGGTTTTTCTGGTCCATGCGGGCGAACCGGTAGGTTGTTCCCTCTGCCGGGGTGGCCTCAAGGTTGTAAAGATGCCCGGTCTTTTCCTGGAACTCCACCATGCGTTCGCGCATGTGGTCGAGGACACGCAGGGCGAATCCCCTGCCGAACGGAGTCGCAATATTCTCCGCGTCGCGGGTGAAATTCCGAATGCATTCGTTCATGCCATTGATGCCGACGGTGGAGAAGTGGTTGCGGAGCGAGCCGAGATAGCGCTTGGTGAACGGGTAGAGCCCGCGGTCCATGTTCTCCTGGATCACGCGGCGCTTGATTTCCAAGCTCTCGCACGTGAGATCGAGAAGGATGTCGAGGCGGCCCAGGAGCCCCTCCTCGTCGCCGGCGAAGAGATATCCGAGGCGCGCGGCATTGATCGTGACCACCCCGATCGAACCCGTCTGCTCCGCCGACCCGAAGAGCCCGTTGCCGCGCTTCAGGAGCTCGCGGAGATCAAGCTGGAGACGGCAGCACATCGAGCGCACCATGTTCGGACGAAGCTCGGAATTCAGAAAATTCTGGAAATACGGCAGCCCGTATTTTGCGGTGACCTCGAAAAGGAGCTGCGCGGTGTCGCTCTCCCACGGGAAATCCTCGGTGATATTGTAGGTCGGAATCGGAAACGTGAACAACCTCTGGAGGGCGTCGCCGCGCGACATCACGCGCAGATACGCACGGTTGATCATCGCCATTTCCTTCTCCAGCTCGCCGTAGCACATCCCCGACTCGCGCCCGCCGATGAGCGCGGGCGTGTTCCGCAAATCCTCCGGGCACACCCAGTCAAATGTCAGGTTCGTGAACGGCGTCTGCGTGCCCCAGCGCGACGGCACGTTGAGATTAAAAACAAATTCCTGCATCCCCTGCTCGACTTCCTCGTCCGAAAGCTTGTCGTGCCGGACATACGGGGCCAGATACGTGTCCACCGAACTGAACGCCTGCGCTCCCGCCCACTCGTTCTGCAGCGTCCCCAGAAAATTCACCATCTGCCCGAGCGCCGTCCGGTAGTGCCGCGGCGGGGCGGACTCGATTTTGTTCGACACCCCGTTGAAACCCTCCGCCAGCAACTGCCTCAACGACCATCCCGCGCAGTATCCGGAAAACATGTCAAGATCGTGCAGGTGAATGTCCGCATGACGATGCGCCTGCCCGATCTGCGGCGGATAAATGTGGTCGAGCCAGTAGTTCGCCGTCAGCTTGCCCGCCGCATTCAATATCATCCCTCCAAGCGAATACCCCTGGTTCGCATTCGCGTTCACCCGCCAGTCCGTGCGCTGGATGTATTCTTCAAGGACAGAAGCCGGTTGGATCGTGGTGGGATTGGGATTCGACATGGTTGGAAAGGAAGATTTGTATCAGGATGAAAACCCTATATATTGTGGGTCAATCTCCGAGCAGGGGCGACATATTGTGGAAAACCTGATAAAATTTCATTGACGCAGATCAAGTTTGGCGGGGATTTTTAAAAATTTCTTGAGGGGTCAGAGTGGGAGGATGACTGAGAGAAATGTCAGGCCGGGCTTCCACTTCTCTGCCCGGTCTTGTGACCGCGCCCGGACGTGACGCCGTCGAAGGGATTCACGTCGGCCCCCCCGGCGGGCGGGGCGGGTTTTCTGGCGAAGAGGAAAGCGATGTTCGCCCAAATGTCCCCGGGCCGCGCGTCGCGTCCGAGGGTCGCGCTGGGTTCGTAGCCGCAGTGGACCATGCAATTCTCGCAGCGCGGGTCGCGGGCTATGCCGTTGACGACGCCGTAGTTTTGCCACGGCGTCTTCCCGATCAGGTCGTTGTAGCTGGCGTGGTGGGCGTCGGTCATCAAATAGCAGGGGCCTTTCCATCCGCGCACGTTGCGTGTCGGAATTGCCCAGGCCGAGCATGTGAGCTCGCGGTGACCGGCCAGGAAATCCAGATAGACGGGCGTCCCGAAAAATGTGTGCCTCTCCGCCAAGGCCCGGATATTTTGAAATTTCGCCTTCGTCATCGCGCGGGTGAGGAAAAATTTTTCCGGTTCGAGGCCCAGGCGTTTCCGCATGTCCTCCTTCGCGGCGTCGAAGTCGTATCCCGGCGAGATCGTATGCCCATCCACTCCCAACCACGAGAGGAAGTCGAACATCCGCGCGAGTTCGCCCATGTCGGTCTCCTGGTAAACCGTCGTGTTCGTCGCAACCCGGTAGCCGAGGATCTTTGCCATCCGGATCGCCGCGATGCATTCCTTGAAAACCCCCTCGCGCTGGACAATGAGATCGTGCGTGCGCTCGAGGCCGTCGAGGTGGACGTTCCAATACATCCAGCGCGACGGAGCGATGGGAAGTGCGGACTGCGGACTGTGGATTGAGGCCCGGCGGATTTCTTCCGCCTGCGCCGGAGTGAGAAGATCCTCCGCAACCAGCGCCCCGATCTTCCGTGCGGCGGCGGCGGGGTGTTTGAAAAAATCCGCCGCGAGGAATTCGCGCAGCTTTTTCCGCATGAGCACCCCGTTTGTGCAGAGGTAAACAATCCGTTTCCGCGCGAGCAGTCCGGCCACGAGATCTCCGATGTGCGGGTAGATGAGCGGTTCGCCGCCGCAGATCGAAACCATCGGTGCTTCGCACTCCTCCGCCGCGGCCAGGCAGTCCGCCAGCGGCATCACGTCGTTGAGAGACGTCGAATACTCCCGGATCCTCCCGCAGCCGGTGCAGGTCAGATTGCATGCGTGGAGCGGCTCGAGCTGCAGGACCGTGGCGAATTTCTCCACCCGCCGGATCTTCTTCCCCATCATGTGGCCCGCGATCCGGGCCGTCAGCGCGAGCGGAAACCTCATAGGGCACGCATCTGATTCGCCACGCCCCTGCCTGTCAAGCTTCGCACGAACAGCTTCGCACGAACAACCGCTTCCTGCTTGTGCAGGCCGGAGGAATGTGTTTTTTAGGAGCCATGCCCTTCACCTCGCCACAACTGCCGGCTGTCGGATTGGTTTCAGAACTGAGCAGGGAAGACCGCGACTCCCTGAGTGCCTACGGGAGCTTTCACTTCGCCGGCGCGGGAGACATTCTCATCCAGGAGGGGGCTTCGCACGGAAAGCTGTTTTTCATCATTTCCGGGCTGCTGCATGCGCGACACGATGGCGAAGGGAGAGACATCCTCCTGGGGCCGATCCGCCAAGGGGAGTGGGTGGGGGAGGTGGATCTGTTTGATCCGGCCAGTGCGGTTTGTTCGGTGGTGGTTATGGAGCCCAGCCAGTATTGGATGATCACACGCGCGGACCTCGAGGATTTCATCAACAACTACCCGGAGGCAGGCATCAGGATTCTGATCGGTGTGGCGGCGACCCTCGGACGGCGGTTGAGAGGAGTTACGAAGAAACTTACCGAACAGAGCGAACTGGCGGCGATCCGGAATTCGCTGTTCGAGAGTTGAGCGCGGGCTACGCGGTGCCGTGCTGCTGGACCGGCACGACCGGGAGGGGGAAGCGGAGGCGGAGTTCGTTGTCCACCCGCACTTCCACGGTATAAAGCCCGTGCTTCTGAAACTGGATTCCTCCGAAGACGTGCACATTCGTCGCGTGGGCATCGAGCGAGGGCAGGGAAAACCGGACCTCGCTCTGCGCGATCGGCTGGTCGTCGTCCGGGTTGAGGATGAGAGATGTCTGGAGGAAATCTCCCATGCCGCCGCACCAGCGGGTCCAGAGGCAGAGCTTGAAAAAACCGATCGGCATGGCCGGGGCCGGGATCATGCCGATGATCCCGACGAGTGTCTGTTGGCCGCTGGCTTCCTGGCGCACATCCTCGCAGATCACGCAGGCTTGCAGATCCGGGATAATGCCTTCAGACATGCTCACGCGGGATAAGCCCCGGTCACATAACGCTGGAGGTCGTCAATTTTGTTCGATTGGGCCGCGATGATCCAGTTGACGAGGTCGCCGATCGAGACAAGGCCGGCCAAGCGACCATCCTCGATCACCGGCAGGTGACGGACATGGTTTTTCGTCATGATCTCCAGACAATCTTCGACGGAATCCTCCGAACTCACCGTGATAACCTCGCGGGTCATGATGTCGGCCACCGGCGTCTCACGGGAGACCCGCCCGTGCAGGATGACTTTCCGGCTGTAGTCGCGCTCGGAGATCATGCCGAGCAGCGTCGGGCCATCCATCACGGGAAGCGCCCCCACATTTTTTTCCGCCATGAGCGCGATGGCCTCGTAAACGCTGGCTTCTGCAGCGATCGCCCAAATCTCGCGACCCTTCCTGTCCAAAATCGAACCGACGTGTGTGGTGATTTCCATAAGCTTTTTCGAATGCCTCAGCAACTATCGCCGCAAAAAAGGTTCGAGGCAAACCTGAAAACGAGGACTGAACAAAGCAGTCCTGAAAAAAGCAGTCCTTGCTATATGGCCCCGGAGGGCTCAGAATAACTCCGCTTCTCATTTATAAGTTCCGTTTCCCCTCCATGTGCGGGAAGTCGCACACAGCCGATGAAAAAAAAGATTCGAGCGGTCGTTAAAAATCCACCCGCAGCCGGGCAGCCACCGGAAGTTTATGAAGAAGAAAAAGTCAGCCAGTCAGCCAGTCAGCCAGTCAGCCAGTCAGCCAGTCAGCCAGTCAGCGAGGCAAGTAAAGATCATTTTCCCATCGTTGGCATCGGGGCGTCGGCCGGGGGGCTTGCGGCTTTCGAGGCGTTTTTCTCGGGGATGCCAGCGCATGTGAACCCGGAGATGGCGTTCGTGCTGGTGCAGCACCTGGCGCCGGACCACAAGAGCATCCTTTGCGACCTGATCCGGCGCTACACGCGCATGGAGGTATTTGAGGTCGAGGACGGGATGGTCGTGAAGCCGAACTGCGCCTACATCATCCCGCCGGGCCGCGACATGGCGTTCCTGAACGGGGCGCTGCAACTGCTCGAGCCCGTCGCGCCGCGCGGCCAGCGGCTGCCGATTGACTTCTTCTTCCGCTCGCTGGCGCAGGATCAGCACGAGCGGGCGATCGGCATCGTGCTCAGCGGCACCGGCAGCGACGGCACGCTCGGCGTGCGGGCGATCAAGGGCGAGGGCGGCATGGTCATGGTCCAGAACACCGCCTCCACCGAGTTCGACGGGATGCCGAGCAGCGCGCTGGGCACAGGGCTGGTGGATTTCGAGCTGCCGCCGGCCGAGATGCCGACCCAGCTCATCGCCTACGCCGCGCACGCGTTCGGCAGGTTCCCTGCTTCCGGCTCCATCTCCGCGCCAAAGACCGAGAGCGCGATGAAAAAGATCTTCATCCTGCTGCGCTCGCAGACCGGCCACGACTTTTCCAACTATAAGCCGAGCACGATCCGCCGCCGGATCGAGCGACGGATGGCCGTCCAGCAGATCAAGGCGATTGACGGCTACGTGAAGTTCCTGCAGAGCACCCCGGCCGAGGTGGAGGCGTTGTTCCGTGACCTCCTCATCGGCGTGACCAACTTTTTCCGCGACAGCGAGCCCTTTCAGGAGATCGAGGGAGTGGTGATCCCCCAACTTTTCAAGGGCAAGCCCACAGGCGGGACGATCCGCGTCTGGACGGCCGGCTGCTCGACCGGCGAGGAGGCGTATTCGCTGGCCATCCTGCTGGTGGAGCGGATGGAGGCGCTCAGGCAAAGCTTCACGGTGCAGGTGTTCGCGACCGACATCGACAGCCACGCGATCGCCACGGCGCGGGCCGGGGTTTATCCCGCCAGCATCGCCGCCGATGTTTCGCCCGAACGCCTCGCCAGGTTTTTCTCCCCCGAGCCCGGCGGCGACAGCTACCGCATCCACAAGGGCATCCGCGACCTGCTCGTCTTCTCCGAGCAGAGCGTGATCAAGGACCCGCCGTTCTCGAAGCTCGACCTCATCAGTTGCCGCAACCTCATGATCTACCTGGGCGGGGATCTGCAGAAGCGGCTCATCCCGATCTTCCACTACGCGCTGAACCCGGGCGGGTTTCTGTTCCTCGGCACGTCCGAGGGAATAGGCGAGGCCGACGCACTCTTCAAAGCGCAGGATCGGAAAAATAAGATCTACCAGCGGAAGGAGAGGCATTTCGATAAACAGCGCGCTGAGGTTCTCGCCTTTTCGCAGCCGACACCGGCGTTGGATTCCCTCCGGCAGCCGCTCTCGGCCAAGGCGGCGTTTCCTGCGAGAATCCCGATGAGAGAGATGACCGAGCACGCGCTCCTGCAGCAGGTCGTCGCGGCGGCCGCGCTGGTCGAGGCCCACGGCGATATCCTCTACCTCCACGGTCGCAGCGGGATGTATCTGGAGCCGGCCACGGGCGCGGTGGGCACCAGCAACATCCTCAAGATGGCCCGCGAGGGGCTGCGCCAGGAGCTGGCGGTGGCCCTGCGCAAGGCCGTCGAAACAAAGGACATCGTCCAGGTCTTCGGCCTGAGCGTGAAAACCAACAGCCACTTCACCGGCGTCAATCTCACCGTCCGCCCGATCACGGACACCGCAACCCACGAACCTCTCCTCTACCTCGTCATCCTCGAGGACGCACCGTCGTCCGACACGTCCGACACGTCCGACACGTCCGACACGTCCGACACG
>Ga0194054_10000435_pt1 | contig 21261 bp, 20 predicted proteins | sample SepL2210m_MetaG_FD_163628 | JGI IMG/M metagenome (GOLD analysis project Ga0194054, IMG submission 163628) | Anoxic zone freshwater microbial communities from boreal shield lake in IISD Experimental Lakes Area, Ontario, Canada - Sep2016-L227-10m | ecosystem: Environmental > Aquatic > Freshwater... | reverse complement strand
CGGCAAAAGAGTCCGAAGCGTACTCGGTGGAGATCGAATGGTGGTCGGTGGTGCTGATGCTTTCCGGGCTGGTGATGGTGCTGATGGTGGGCACGGTGGTGGCTGCATCGGTGCGCAACCCGTCCGAGCGTTTGCGCCAGAGCATTGAACGCCTGGCTGCGGGAAAACTCGACATAGAAGTACCCGATACCGATTACCCCAATGAAGTGGGTGCAGTGGCGCGCGCGCTCAAGGTGCTGCAGGACGTGGCCCGCAAGGCCGAGCGCATGCGCTGGGTGAGCGAGCGCACCGCCGAAATTTCTGCGCGCGTGCAGGCGATCGAGAAGTTTGATGTGTTTGCCAACGTGCTGATGGAGCAGCTCACGCCCATGTCCGACGCCCATACCGGTTTGCTCTATGTGTACGACCAGCCACGGCGCAGGTTTGTGTTTCAGGGTGGTTGGGGCACGAGCGACCCGGAAATGGTGCTATCCGGGTTTGATTCGAACGACGGATTGCTGGGCCAGTGCGCCACCGACGGCAAACCGATTCTGGTGACCAACCCACCGACCGACGGGCTGCGGATTCAGTCGGCGCTGCTTGATGCCACGCCGACCTGGGTGCGTATTCTGCCGGTGATGGCCCCCACCGGCGGCGCGGCGCTGGGGGTGATCGAATTGGCCAGCGTGGCACCGCTCTCCCAGCGCCAGGACGATCTGCTTGGCGCGGTGCTGCCGCTGGTGGCGTTGAATCTGGAAATCCTGCAGCGCAACGAGCATGCGCGTGAGCTGCTGTTCCAGACCCAGCGTCAGGCGCGCGAGCTCGAAGAGTCCGAAGTCGAGATGCTCGCCCAGCAGCAAACCCTGCTGACCCAGGCGCAGGAACTGCAGGCGGCACGCGAGCGCGCCGAAGATGCCACCCGCGCCAAGAGCGAGTTTTTGGCCAATATGAGCCACGAAATCCGCACCCCCATGAACGCCGTGATTGGCCTGTCGCACCTGGCGCTCAAGACCGAGTTGTCGCCGCGCCAGTTTGACTACGTGCAGAAAATCAACACGGCGGGTAATTCGTTGCTGGGAATCATCAACGACATTCTCGACTTCTCCAAGATCGAAGCCGGCAAGATGGGCCTGGAGAGCGCACCGTTCTGGCTCGACGACGTGCTTGACAAGATCACCACGCTGGTGGCGCAAAAGGCCCAGGAAAAGGGGCTGGAGCTGCTGTTCCATGTGGCACCCAACGTACCCGAGGGTCTGGTGGGTGACGCCATGCGCTTTAGCCAGGTGCTGACCAACCTGGTGCAAAACGCAGTCAAGTTCACGCACAAGGGGCAGGTCAAGGTGGCCATCAACATGTTGCAGCGCCAGGGCAATCGCATCGAGCTGGGCGTGTCGGTCGAAGACACCGGCGTGGGCATGACGCCAGAGCAGAGCAAGAACCTGTTCCAGGCCTTTACCCAGGCCGACTCGTCCACCACCCGGCACTTTGGTGGCACCGGGTTGGGGCTGGCGATTTCGCGCCGCTTTGTCGAGATGATGGAAGGCTGCATCGACGTACAGTCCGAGCCCGGCGTGGGCAGCACCTTCAGCTTCAACGTCTGGCTGGATGTTTCCAACCAGCAGCGCCGTGTGTCGGTGCCCGCAGCGCCGCTGCGCGGCCTGCACGTGCTGGTGGTGGACGACAATGCCGCCGCGCGTCAGATCCTGTCGGAGCAGCTCTCGGCGCTGGGCCTGCGCGCCGAGAGTGCCGCCAGTGCCGACGAGGGCATGAAGGCGTTGCTCGACGCCGACGAGCTCGACCCCTATTTGCTGGTGCTGATGGACTGGCACATGCCTGAGATCGATGGCGTCGAAGCCACCCGGCGCATCGTCGCGCAACCCAAGCTGCGCCACCATCCGGGCGTGGTGATGGTCACCGCTTTTGGTGCCGAAGAGGTGCGCGAGGCCGGTGGCCGCGCCGGGGCCGTGGCGTTTCTGGACAAGCCCATCAGCCAGTCGCGCCTGTGGGACGCACTGGTGAACCTGACGCGCCCGCTGCAAAAGGCTGCCAACGTGCAGGAGGTGGTGGAGCTCGACGGCCAGATCGAGGGGGCGCGCGTTCTGCTGGTGGAAGACAACAGCATCAACCAGCAAATCGCCACCGAACTGATGGAAGCGTTTGGCGCCAAGGTCAGCGTGGCCGAGAACGGGCAGGAAGCGCTGGACCTGCTCAACGCCGCCCCCGATCCGCTGCCGTGGGACCTGGTGTTCATGGACTTGCAGATGCCGGTGATGGACGGGCACGAGGCCACCAAGGCACTGCGTCGCCAGGCGCGCTTCCAGACGCTGCCGATTGTGGCCATGACAGCGCACGCGTCCGACGAAGAAGGCGCGCGCTGCCTGGCCGAAGGTATGAACGAACACCTGACCAAACCGATTGACCCCGAAGCCCTGCGCCGCTGTCTCACGCGCTGGTGCAAGGTGGCACCCCCTGTGGCGATCGAGGAACCCAGGGTTACCGGACTCGATCAGACGCTAGGCCTGCGCCACTGTGCTGGCAAGCAGAAGTTGTATGTGCGCATGGTGCAGCAGTTTGCCCACACCATGGCCGGGGCCACCACCACCATCGCCAATGCGCTTGCTGCGGGTGATGTGGTTTTGGCCCGGCGCACCGCCCATACCTTGCGTGGTGTTGCAGCCAACATTGGCGCCATGCGCTGCAGCGACCTGGCCGCCGAGGTCGAAAACGCGCTCGAACATTCCGCCACCCAAGCGCAGGCTGCGGGCCTGGTGCCTGAGCTGGAGCGGCATCTCGCCGGGCTGCTGGCCGACATTGCCAAAGTGTTTCCGACCAGCACGGATGCCGACGCGGTGCCGCCGAGCGCGGTGGACGCCGACAAGCTGCGCGCGGTCTGCGCCGAGCTGGTCGATCTGCTCGATGGCAGTCATGCCCAGTCGGAGACTTTCCTGCGCGACAACGCGGCGCTATTGCGTGCCGGGTTGGGTGACGCATTTGAGTCGATCCGGCGCAACGTCGATGGTTTTGAATTTTCGGTCGCGCTGACCGAGTTGCGCAGCGCCGTGCAGGCGGCGGGGATTGCATTGGGATGAGTGTTTCATGAAATTGTTTCCGGCTGTCAAGCCCACCGTGCTGGTGGTGGACGATGCGCCCGCCAATCTGTCGCTGATTGCTGCGGTGCTGCGCGACGACTACACCGTCAAGGCCGTCAACCACGGCGAGAAGGCACTGCGTCTGGCCAACATCGAACCCCCCGACCTGATTTTGCTGGACATCGTGATGCCCGACCTCGACGGCTACGAGGTCTGCCGACAGCTCAAGGCCAATCCGGTGACGCACGGCATCCCGATCATCTTCCTGACCAGCCGGAGCGATGTTGCGGACGAGGAACTCGGCCTGGAACTGGGCGCGGTGGACTACATCACGCGCCCCATCAACGCGCGCATTTTGCAGTCGCGCGTGAAGGCGCACATTGCCGACACCTGGCGCGCCCGCACGCTGCGTTTCAACAACGATTACCTGGAGTTTGAAGTCACTCGTCGCACGCACGAGGTGGTGGCTTTGCAGAATGTGACCACGCTGGCGCTGGCGTCGCTGGCCGAAACCCGCGACATGGACACCGGCAACCACCTGCGACGCACCCAGCACTATGTCCTGGCCCTGGCGCGGCAGTTGCACACGCATCCACGCTTTGGCGACTACCTCACGCAAGAGCGGATGCAGGCGCTGTTCAAGTGCGCGCCGCTGCACGACATCGGCAAGGTCGGCATTCCCGACCGCATTTTGCTCAAGCCCGGCCGCTTTGACGCGGACGAACTCGCAGTGATGAAGCAGCACCCCACCTTGGGGCACGACGCCATCGCCCGGGCCCAGTCCAATGCCACAGCGAGCAGCGAGTTTCTGGAAATTGCCAAGGAAGTGGTCTATTCGCACCACGAGAAGTGGGACGGCAGCGGTTACCCGCAAGGCCTCGCAGGCGACGCGATCCCGATTTCTGCGCGCCTGATGGCCGTGGCCGACGTGTACGACGCGCTCATCAGCCGACGCGTGTACAAGCCGGGCATGTCGCACGACAAGGCCGTGGAAATCATTGTGCAAGGACGCGGCACCCACTTTGACCCGGACGTGGCAGACGCCTTCGTCGCCCTGGCCTCCGAGTTTCACACCATCGCCCAGCGCTACGCCGACAGCGACATCGAACTGGAAGTCAAAGCCAGCCAACAAGCCTCAGCCCTTGCCGCTCCCGTGCAAGCCTAGTGCCGCGTTGCCCCGCACGCGTGGGCTCGTGCACCCCGCGAAAATGCATTCTGTAGCTTGCCTGCAAGCGATTCGCAGGAATACGGGGTTGGAGTGCCGCAAGCAGGATTGGTAGCAGAGATTGGGTTTGGGGCCCGCGCCTCAGCTGTCAAACGCCCAGCATATCGGCGCGGGCCCCAAACCCAATCTCTGCAGCGGCGAGGGGCTTGAGCGAGCAGCAGCAAACGGTTTCGTCACTGCGAGCGTAGCGTGGCAGTCCATGTCCCTTGGCATTCCTGCATGGATCGCCACGGCCTGAAGGCCTCGCGATGACGAAGTGAAGGGCCTCGCGATGACCAAGTGAGGGCGAGGCGAAAGGCTGTCATTGCGAGAAGCGCAGCGACGTGGCAATCCATGTCCCTTGGTATTCCTGCATGGATCGCCACGGCCTGAAGGCCTCGCGATGACGAAGTGAAGGGCCTCGCGATGACCAAGTGAGGGCGAGGCGAAAGGCTGTCATTGCGAGAAGCGCAGCGACGTGGCAATCCATGACTTTGGGCTGCGTGGAGCTTACTTCTTCAACTCCAGCGCCCGTTCGTACAAGTGGTTGCGCGCCTGTCCGGTAATGTCAGCAGCCAGTTTGACTGCGGTTTTGAGTGGAAGCTGTTCAAGCAGCAGACGCAGAACGCGGGTGTCGTCACCGGTCGCCACGGGTGCGGCCAGCGGGTGCAGCACCAGCACAAATTCGCCGCGCAAACGGTTGCTGTCGTGGGCCAGCCAGGCGGGCAGGGCCTGGGCACTGACGGTGGCTATCTCTTCAAACTGTTTGGTCAACTCGCGCCCCACGGTGACCAAGCGCTCGCCCAGCACGGCCAGGGCCTGCGCCAGCGCGTCGATGCGGTGCGGTGCTTCCAGCAGAACCGTGGCGCGCTGCTCGCTGGCAAGCGCCTGCACGGCCACCTGCCGCTCGGCCGACTTGGATGGCAGAAAGCCGGCAAACACAAAACCGCTGGCCGCCTCGTCGCGCATACCCGTCACGGATAGCAACGTGGTCACGCTGCTGGCCCCAGGCAGCGGGATGGCGCGCAGGCCCTGGGCCTGCACTGCCTGCACCAGGCGTGCGCCGGGGTCGCTCACGCCCGGCGTGCCCGCGTCGCTGACGTAGGCCACGCGCCGCCCCTGGCGCAGCAGGTCCACCACGCCTTGTGCGGCTTGGCTTTCGTTGTGCTGGTGCAGCGCGAGCAGGGGTTTATCGATGCCGTAGGCGCGCAGCAGCGCCTGGGTGTGGCGCGTGTCTTCGCAGGCGATGGTGTCCACCAGCGCCAGCACGTGCAGGGCGCGCAGGCTGATGTCGGCCAGGTTGCCAATCGGGGTGGCCACGACGTAGAGCGACCCTTGCGGATAAGATTGTTCGCCAGCGGCTTGGGCCGACGCGGCCAGGGCCGCAGAAAATAGTGCGCTCACATGGGTTTCCTTTCACCTCGACCACCGGCCAAACCGGCCACCACCAAAGCGCTCGGCGACGCCGCAGAGCGCTTGGCGCTGGACTACCTGCAACACCGGGGTTTGCGACTGGTGACGCGCAATTATCGGACGCCCGGGCGCGGCGGCGGCGAAATCGATCTGGTGATGCGTGCGCAGGATGGCACGCTGGTGTTTATCGAGGTGCGCAGGCGCGCCTACAGCAGCCATGGTGGCGCGGCTGCCAGCGTGGGCGCAACCAAGCAGCAGCGCATTGTGTATGCGGCGCGCCACTACCTGTTGCGCCTGGGTTCACCCCCGCCCTGCCGCTTTGACGTGGTGCTGGTCGAACCCCAGGGCGTGCAGTGGATTCAGGCAGCGTTTGACGCTGGTTGAACTGCTTCAGCCGTTGTGCGAACCGCGGTGCGCCCAGGCGGTGGTGTGGCGCTCGATTACGCTAAAGAGCTCGTACATCACCATCGCCATCGCGCCCACCACCACCAAGCCGGCAAAGGCCAGACCCATCTGCATCGCCGAGCCGGCCGAAATCAGCAGGTAGCCAATGCCTTCGTTGGCGGCGGTCATCTCCGAGACGGTGGTGCCCACAAACGCCAGCGTGATGGCCACCTTGAGTGAGCCATAGAAATATGGCATTGAACGCGGCAGCCCGACCTTGACCAGCACGTCCCAGCGGCGCGCACCAAGCACGCGCAGCACGTCTTCAAGCTCGGGCTCGAGCGTAGCCAGGCCGGTGGCGATGTTGACCATGATCGGAAAGAAGCTGATCAGAAACGCCGTCAGGATGGCAGGCCCGGCACCGATGCCAAACCAGACCACCAGAATCGGCACAAAGGCGGCCTTGGGCAGGGCGTTGAAGGCGGTCATGAGCGGATAGACCGCGGCGTAGGCCAGGCGCGAGCTGCCAATCACAAAGCCCAGCAGCACGCCGACTACGATGGCGAGGCCAAAACCGGTCATGGTGACCCAGAAGGTGCGCCAGGCATGGCCGGCGATGATCACCTTGAACTCCAGAAACTGGCTCCAGATGCGGTACGGGCTGGGGAAGATGAACTCCGAGACGTTAAAGGCCGAGCACACCAGTTGCCACAGGATGATGACCGCAAGCAGCAGAATCCAGGGCGACCAAAGTTCAACTTGTTTCTTGTTCATGGGGTAGCCTGGGTCGGGGTGGATGCGCTGACTTGACGCATGGCACCAATATGGCCACGCAGATCGTGCACCATGTCGGTGAATTCCTTGGTGTAGGTCAGTTCCAGGTCGCGCGGGCGCGGCAGATCGATGCTGCGCTTGACCACAAAACGCCCCGGGCTCTTGCTCATCACATACACCGTGTCGGCCAGGAACACCGATTCGCGCAGGTCATGCGTGACCAGGATGACGTTGAACTGCTGCTCGGTCCAGAGGTCGCGCAGAATGCACCACAGCTCTTCGCGCGTGAAGGCGTCGAGCGCACCAAAAGGTTCATCCAGCAGCAGCATCTTGGGCTCGTGGATCAGGGCGCGGCAGATGCTGGCGCGCTGCTGCATGCCGCCCGAGAGTTGCCAGGGAAACTTGTCCTCGTAGCCGCCCAATCCCACCTTTTGCAGTAGGTGGCGCGCGCGCTCGACGTACTGGCGCCGTTGCGCCTTGAAGTTGCTGCGGTAGGGCTCCACAATTTCCAGCGGCAGCAGCACGTTGTCCACGGTGGTGCGCCAGGGCAGCAGCGAGGGTGCCTGAAACGCCATGCCGGTGATCTTGACCGGGCCGGTCACGGGCTTGCCGTCGATGCGGATCTTGCCCATGGAGGGCATCTTGAGCCCGGTGGCCAGCTTCATGAAGGTCGATTTGCCGCAGCCTGAAGGGCCGACTATGGCAATGAACTCACCCTGGCGCACTTTCAGGTCGATGGCCTCCACCGCAAAGTGGTTCTCACGCAGCAAGGCCTCGTTGTAGGCCAGCCAAACGTCTTCAAAATCGACAAACCAGGGGGAGGGAGTTTGCATTATTTCTTGGGCAGGATTGCCAGTTCGGCCTTGGTCGGCAGGAAGGCGCTGCTCCACACCGCGTCCGGGTTGACACGGGTCTTGGTGGCAAAGGCGTCAGACACCTGGCTGGCCATCAGCGACAGGCGCGGCGGGTTGACCTGGCCAAAGCCTTCGGCGCGCGCATTGGGGCTGTTGACCACGGTGTCAATGGCCAGCTTGAGCCGGCGGGTCTCCAACTCGACGTTGATGATGCCGTCGCGTGCCTTCACGTCGGCAATGGCCGCGCCGGGGTTGGCCAGAACGTCTTTGACGCCCTTGGTGAATGCCAGCAGAAAGGCTTTGACTGCAGCGGGGTTGTCCTTGAGCAGCTTGGGCGAGACGATGATGGCGTTGCCATAGAGCTTGACGCCGTTGTCGGGGTAGGGCAGCACCACCACGTCCTCGGCCTTTACGCCGCGCGCCTCCAGATTGAGCAGCGAGGTGAAGGTAAAGCCGGTGATGGCGTCGACGTCACCGCGCACCAACATGGTTTCACGCAGCGGCGGGTCCATCGAAGTCCACTGCACGTTGCTGATGGAGTTGGCCTTGGCAAAGATCGGGAACGCGCGCCGCCCCGCGTCAAACACCGGTGCGCCAAGCTTTTTGCCGCTGAGGTCGGCAGGTGTCTTGATGCCCGATTTCTTGAGCGCCATTACCGAAGCGGGTGTGTCGTTGTACACCATCATCACGGCGATGGGCTTGTTGGGCGCGTCGGGGTTGTTGGCGTGAAACTCCATTAGCGCAGCCAGATCGGCCAGCCCCATGTCGTAGGCACCCGAGGCCACGCGCGTGACGGTGCCGCCCGAGCCGTTGCCCGCGTCGATGGATACGTCGAGCTTGGCGTCCTTGAAGTAGCCCTTGGCAGCAGGCGTCAGAAACAGGGCGGACGGGCCCTCAAAGCGCCAATCGAGTTGGAACTTGATGGCCGTACTCTGGGCGCTCGCCAGTCCGCTGCCAAAGAGGGCCAGGGCGAGTGTGGTCGCTTTCAAAAAGCTGCGTGTGTTCATGGGTGCTCCGGGTGGATGGTTGCAAAAGGTTTGCACCGGGTGTACGCAAGAACGATGCCTGGAGTTGGTGCGGGCAAGGTGGCGCGCTACTTGCGTATGCACGCTTCGGATATTTCCAACCCCATCAACTTGACCCAGGAATGATCATGATGCACCAAAATATTGCCCGCGCAGCCGTTTGTGCCAGCGTCCTCGCTTGCACGCTACCAGCGCAAGCCGCCACGTTTAGCGATACCTCGATTGGCTACCGTTATGGCACCGAATATGCTGAACCGTTCAACCCCAAGGCGGTGGCCAAGGACATCATCAACTTCAACCACATCAGCGGTTATAAGTACGGCACCAATTTCTTCAATATCGATCTGCTGTCGTCCGATAGCGTCGATCCGGCCGGTGCGGGTTCGAGCAACGGCGCGCAGGAAGTCTATGTGGTCTACCGCAACACGGTGGAACTCGAAAAGCTCACCGGAACGTCTTACGCCTTTGGCCCGGTGCGCGGCGTTGGTATCACGGGTGGCTTTGACTACAACACCAAGAACGACGCCGGCTACAACTCCAAGAAGCGCATGCTGGTGGCTGGCCCCACGTTCATGATGGATGTGCACGGCTTTCTGAACCTGAGCGTGCTGCTGCTGTGGGAAAGCAATGCCCCTTACAGCACGTTCAGCAAGGTCTCGACCCCGCGCTACAACTACGACACCCATGCCATGATTGGCGCAGCCTGGGGCATTCCGTTCTCGATTGGCGCACTGCCGCTGTCGTTTGAGGGTTTTGCCAATTTCATTGATGCCAAGGGTAAAAATGAGTCCGGTGGCGACACCGCAGCCGAAACCAACATCGACATGCAGGTGATGTACGACTTGAGCCCGGCGCTGGGTGTGGCACCCAAGAGCCTGAAGGTCGGCCTGGAATACCAATACTGGAAGAACAAGTTTGGCAACAACAGCGACGGTATTGCGGGCCCGGGCGCGTTTGCCAAGACGCCGATGGTGCGCGTCGAATACCATTTCTGATAGGGCACAAGTCTCCAGCATCGGGGGCCTATGCCGGCTTAATGTTGGGTTAATCCTGACACGGTATCATCGCGCCCATGCTGGAACAACGAATTGAACAACACTTCATTGACAGCGCCGACCTCAAGTACCAGGCGGCGCAAGTCCTGAGCAAACCCATTGCTGCTGCGGTGCAGGCCATGATGGCCTGCGTCACCAGTGGCGGCAAGGTGCTGGCCTGTGGCAATGGCGGCTCGGCTGCCGATGCGCAGCACTTCGCGGCCGAATTTGTCGGGCGCTTTGAGCGCGAGCGCCCCGAGCTGGGCGCGATCGCGCTGACCACCGACAGCTCGATCATCACGGCCATCGCCAACGACTACGACTTCAATGTGATCTTCTCGCGCCAGGTGCGTGCCTTGGGCTCGCCCGGCGATGTGTTGCTGGCAATTTCGACCAGCGGCAACTCGGCCAATGTGCTGGCAGCGATCGAAGCCGCGCACGAGCGCGAAATGGTGGTAGTCGGCCTCACGGGCAGGGGCGGCGGCAAGATGACGCACGCCCTGCGCGACACCGATGTGCATATCTGCGTTCCGCACGAGCGCACAGCGCGTGTGCAGGAAGTGCATATTTTGGCCTTGCATTGCATCTGTGATGCGGTTGATGCCCAACTGTTGGGCGAACAGGAAACTTGAACATGACAATTTCATTGCGTCGCACCAGTCTGGTGTTGGTTTTGGCGGGCAGCACGCTCATGCCCCTGTTGGGTTGCGCACCCATGATCGTGGGCGGAGCCGTGGTGGGCAGCCTGGTCGCCGTGGACCGGCGCACCGCAGGCGCGGTGGTGGAGGACGAGGCGATTGCGCTCAAGGCCTCCAGCCGCATTCGCGACAGTCTGGTTGAGCGTGCCCATGTGAACGTGAACAGCTACAACCGGCAGGTGCTGGTCACCGGCGAAGTGCCCAGCGCCCAGGACAAGCAACTGGTGGAGAAGATCGTGTCCGAGGTTGATAACGTGCGCAACGTGGTCAACGAACTGGAGATTCTGGGCAACTCCACCATCACCCAACGCGCCAATGACGCCCTGGTAACCGGGCGCGTGAAGGCGGCGTTGGTGGATGCATCGGACCTGTACGCCAGCTCGTTCAAGATCACCACCGAGCGCGGCACGGTTTACATGATGGGCCGGGTGACGCAGCGCGAAGCCACGCGCGCCACCGAAGTAATCACCGCCACCTCAGGCGTGCAACGCGTGGTGCGGATTCTGGACATCATCAGCGAAGAAGAACTTTCGCGCATTCTTGCGTCGCAAGGCAAGAGCAAGTAGGCCGCCCCACCGCCCCACCGCGGCATCGCACGGCAACCACTTCGTCATCGCGAGGCCACTCCCCCCTGCGTCATCGCGAGGCCGAAGGCCGTGGCGATCCATGACTTCGTGACTGCATGGATTGCCGCGCAACGCTTGCAATGACGGCCAAAGAACATGGACTGCCGCATCGCTTCGCTCCTCGCAGTGACGCTGCAGTCTTTCCCGCTGTCTAGCCAGTTGGGGACAGAGCTCCGCTACGCTGCGGTCTGTCCCCAAGTCGTCAGACTAACCTCTTGATCAGGCTGGAGGTGTCCCAGCGGTTGCCGCCCATGTTTTGGATGTCGGCGTAAAACTGGTCTACCAGGGCGGTTACGGGCAAGCGGGCACCGTTTTTCTTGGCTTCGTCGAGCACCAGGCCCAGGTCTTTGCGCATCCAGTCCACGGCAAAACCGAAATCAAATTTTTGGGCCACCATGGTCTTGCCCCGGTTGTCGAGTTGCCAGCTTTGGGCCGCGCCCTTGCCGATCACGTCGAGCACCTGGTTCATGTCGAGTCCGGCGCGCTCGCCAAAGGCGATGGCTTCGCTCAGGCCCTGCACCAGCCCGGCAATGCAAATCTGGTTGACCATCTTGGCCAGTTGGCCTGCACCGTGTTGGCCCACTAGCGTGACGGCGCGCGAAAACGCCATAGCCACCGGTTGGGCACGTGCAAACGCCTCGATTTCACCCCCGCACATCACCGTGAGCAGGCCGTTTTGCGCCCCGGCCTGACCGCCCGAAACCGGCGCGTCGATGAAGTGCAGGCCCATGTGCTGCGCGGTTGCGCCAAGTTCGCGCGCAATGTGGGCCGAAGCCGTGGTGTGGTCCACAAAGATGGCACCCGCGTGCATGCCGGCAAAGGCACCGTCAGGGCCGAGCGTGACGCTTTTGAGGTCGTCGTCGTTGCCCACACAGCAAAACACCACGTCAGCCTGGTGCGCCGCCAACCGTGGCGTGGCGGCGTGGTTCAGTGTGGCACCTGCAACGGCAGCGTCAGAAAAATCGGCGCACCACGCCTGTGCCTTGGCTGCCGTGCGGTTGTACACCGTGACCGAGTGGCCGGCGCGGGCCAAGTGGCCCGCCATGGGGTAACCCATGACGCCCAGCCCGATAAAGGCAACGCGTTGGGATGGGCAGGTTTCGTAGGTTTTGGGTTTGATGGAGGTGCTGGTCATACCTACACAATAGCAAAACTTTCGGTGCCTGCCGAAAGATCGGCCGATTTGGCGCGATGGCTGTTGAGTTTGATCTGCAGGCGCAGGTCGTTGAGCGAGTCGGCATTGCGCAGCGCGTCTTCGTAGGTGATGGCGTTGGCTTCGTACAGGTCGAACAGGGCCTGGTCAAACGTCTGCATGCCGGCGTTGCGGCTTTTCTTCATGATCTCCTTGATCTCGGAGACATCACCCTTGAAGATCAGGTCCGAGATCAGCGGCGAGTTGATCATCACTTCCACCGCCGCCACGCGGCCCTTGCCGTCTTGCTTGGGCATGAGCCGCTGCGAGACCATGGCGCGCAGGTTGAGCGAGAGGTCCATCAGCAACTGGCTGCGCCGCTCTTCGGGGAAGAAGTTGATGATGCGGTCAAGCGCCTGGTTGGCGCTGTTGGCGTGCAGCGTGGCCAGACACAGGTGGCCGGTTTCCGAAAACGCCACCGCGTGTTCCATGGTTTCGCGGTCGCGGATTTCGCCCATCAAAATCACGTCGGGTGCCTGGCGCAAGGTGTTCTTCAGCGCCGACTCCCAGCTATCGGTGTCGAGCCCGACTTCGCGCTGCGTGACCACGCAGTTCTTGTGCATGTGGACAAACTCCACCGGGTCTTCGATGGTGATGATGTGGCCCCAGGAGTTTTCGTTGCGCCAGTCGACCATCGCCGCCAGTGTGGTCGATTTGCCCGAGCCGGTGGCACCCACCATGATGCACAGCCCGCGCTTGGCCAGCACGATTTCCTTGAGCACCTGGGGCACGCCCAGGCCGTCAATCGTAGGCAGCACCTGCGGAATCACGCGCAGCACCATGCCCACCTTGCCCTGCTGGATAAAGGCGTTGACCCGAAAGCGCCCGATGCCCGGCGGCGCAATCGCAAAATTGCCTTCCTTGGTGCGCTCAAACTCGGCCACCTGCTTGTCGTTCATGATCGAACGCGCCAGCGCCAGCGTGTGCATCGCATTGAGCGGCTGCGGCGAGACCTTGGTGATCTTCCCATCGACCTTGATCGCCGGCGGAAAGTCCCCCGTAATGAACAAGTCGCTGCCATTGCGACTGACCATCAACTTGAGCAGGTCGTTGATAAATTTGGTAGCTTGATCGCGCTCCATAAGAGCACCTCCTTTACAAACCGACAGGGCCGCGTACAGGCCCCCTAAAACTTGACATGAGCCCGTCATCGCAAGCAACTTTCCCGTCATTGCGAACGAAGTGAAGCAATCCATGACTTCGGGCTGCATGGATCGCCGCGGCCTGACGGCCTCGCGATGACGACAGGCTGCCGTTGTCTCGCGATGACGACAGGTTGTCATCGCGAGCGAAGCGCGGCGATCCATGACGTCCGAATGCATGGACTGCTGCGCTGCGCTCGCAGTGACGAAACTGCGGTTCATGGTCCATTGGCAGTTTCGACCCCGAAACAGTACGCTCGCAATGACGCAGTGAGTAGCCTCGATTCCTGGAAGCCTCAATGGCTGGCACATAACAACGCCCGCCCCTGCGGGGGAGCCCAAGCGTGGAACACCGCGGGACCGGCTCAGCCGGACCGCTGGTGTTGCCCCCTGCAAGGGGGAAAGCGGCCACACGAAGTGGGCAAGCCGGGGGGTGGTTTTCCCGCCGGGCCGCCCCAAGGGAAAATGCGGCCCCCTCGGGGGGCAGGGAACACACGAAGTGTGTGACCGTGGGGGCCATCATGTTACCCAGGAAAGTTTTCAGGAATCTTGGCCTTGCTGCGCGCTTCAGCGGAGCTAATGATGTTGCGCTTGACCAGGTCGGTCAGATTCTGGTCGAGCGTTTGCATGCCCACGCTGTTGCCGGTCTGGATGCTCGAATACATCTGCGCTATCTTGGCCTCGCGGATCAGGTTGCGAATGGCGCTGGTGCCGAGCATGATTTCATGCGCCGCCACCCGGCCCTGGCCGTCTTTGGTCTTGCACAGCGTTTGCGAAATCACCGCCTGCAATGATTCCGACAACATGGCGCGCACCATTTCTTTTTCGTCGGCGGGAAACACGTCAATGATCCGGTCGATGGTCTTGGCGGCGCTGGAAGTGTGCAGGGTGCCAAACACCAGGTGGCCGGTTTCGGCGGCGGTCATGGCCAGACGGATGGTTTCAAGGTCGCGCATTTCGCCCACCAGAATGCAGTCCGGGTCTTCGCGCAGGGCCGAGCGCAGGGCGGCGGCAAACGAGAGCGTGTGCGGCCCGACCTCGCGCTGGTTAACCAGGCACTTCTTGGACTCGTGCACAAATTCAATCGGGTCTTCCACCGTCAGGATGTGGCCGAACTCGGTTTCGTTGAGGTAGTTGACCATGGCCGCCAACGTGGTCGATTTGCCCGAGCCGGTGGGGCCGGTCACCAGCACCATGCCGCGCGGCTTGAGCGCCAGGTCGCCAAAAATCTTGGGCGCGTTGAGTTGCTCCAGCGTAAGGATCTTGCTCGGGATGGTACGGAACACGGCGCCTGCGCCGCGCTGGTGGTTGAACGCGTTGACGCGAAAGCGCGCCAGCCCGTCGATCTCGAACGAAAAGTCGATTTCCAGAAACTCTTCAAAGTGCTTGCGCTGGCCATCGTTCATGATGTCGTACACCATGCTGTGCACCTGCTTGTGGTCGAGCGCTTCCACGTTGATGCGGCGCACGTCGCCGTGCACGCGGATCATCGGAGGCAGCCCTGCGGAAAGGTGCAAGTCCGAAGCCTTGTTCTTCACGCTGAATGCCAGAAGTTGGGTAATGTCCACGAAAATCCTCGCAAGGTTTGTTACGCTTGGTTCATTATGACCATGATTACAGAAAACCTACAAAGTGTGCGCGCAAGGATTACCCAGGCTTGTGTAACAGTCGGTAAGGAGCCGCAGGCGGTGTGTCTGCTGGCAGTTTCCAAGACCTTTGGCGTGGACGCGGTGCAGCAGGCGTTTGCCGCCGGGCAGCGCGATTTTGGCGAAAACTACATCCAGGAAGCGGTGGAAAAGATCACCGCGCTGCGCGACTTGCCGATTTGCTGGCATTGCATCGGCCCGATCCAGAGCAACAAGACCCGGCTGGTGGCGCAGCACTTCGATTGGGTGCACACCATCGACCGCCTCAAGATCGCCCAGCGCCTGAGCGAGCAGCGCCCGCCCGAGTTGGGCGCGCTGCAGGTCTGCATCCAGGTCAATGTCGATGGTGGGGCCACCAAGTCAGGCGTGGTGCCCGCCGATGCACTGGCGCTGGCGCAGCAGGTCGCGGCCCTGCCCCATTTGCGCCTGCGCGGGCTGATGTGCATCCCCGAGCCGACCGAAGATTTTGCTGTGGCCTGTGCCGTGTTTACGCGCGCCAAAGACTTGTTTGACAGCCTGAACCGCGCCGGTCTGGGGCTTGACACCCTGTCCATGGGCATGAGCGCCGACCTGCAGGCGGCAGTGCAGTGCGGTAGCACCCTGGTGCGCGTGGGCAGCGCCATTTTCGGCGCGCGCGATTACGGGGCGGTTGGCGCTTAGCGCAGTGGCAGCCGGGTAGTGTCCTTCACCACTTCCATCACCGCGTAGGTGCGGGTTTCGCGCACGCCGGGCAATTGCCAGAGCACTGTTCCGGCAAAGTTGCGGTACGCCGCCATGTCGGCCATACGTGTCTTGAGCAGGTAGTCAAAGCCACCCGCCACCATGTGGCACTCCATGATTTCGGCGCGCACCTGCACCGCTGCGTTGAACGCCTCGAACACGTTGGGCGTGGTGCGGTCGAGCAGCACTTCGACAAACACCATCATCCCGGCGTCCAGTTTGAGCGGGTTCAGCCGCGCCTCGTAGCCCAGGATGTAGCCGTCCTTGGTGAGGCGCTGCACCCGCGCCAGCACCGCCGTGGGCGAGAGCGCAACCGCTTCAGCCAGTTTGAGGTTGGAAATGCGGCCGTCTTCCTGCAGGCTGGTGAGGATTTTTATGTCGATGCGGTCCAGGGTTTCTGTCAATTTCTTGCTCCTTCTACTTGCTCGGCTGCTGGCGTGCGTTCTGTTTGTTGCCCTGCTTGGTGCATGGCGGGGTTGGGGGGTGTGCCCGGGGCCTCATGCCGGCCTGCTGGCCAGAAAATCGGCCCCGAGCACACCCCCCAACCCCGCAGTTGCGTTTGGGCGCGCAAAGAAATGGACGCAAGATTCAAGCTATTGATCTTTGCGGAATTCACGACACACGCGGGCGTCATCGCGAGGCCACACCCCCGGTGTAGCCGGAGAAAGACACCTTTCTCAACCGAATGTGGCAAGGCTGGTGGACCGGACATCCGTTCTCTGGCCCACGCTCGCCGTCGCGCGACGCTGGCGCACCTGGACGTGCTCATCAACACCGTGATTGGCACACATGCTCTGTGGCAACGGCGAATGGGGCCGACGCCCGGACGTCCAATCCACCATCCCGCGTGCGTGGTTGGTGCGCCTGGAGACGAATGCACGTGGTTTCGGGCGACGAATACTGCAAATGGACCATGAACCGCAGTTTCGTCACTGCGAGGAGCGAAGCGACGCGGCAGTCCATGCAGGCTGAAGTTCTCTTCCTCGACCGAGTGACACTTCCCGCCGATTCGCTGGGGCGGGGTATGCCGGTGGCCGATTTCCTGTCCAGCAGGACAGCATGAGGCCCCCGGCATACCCCGCCCCGGCAGGCACATACGCAGCGCACGCAATAAATAAATGACTAAAAACAAGAGTAAATACAGTGAATAAATAACCAAACAAGCAAAGATCATAGCGACATAGTCACCAACCAGACCCTCAAGGAGCCAACCATGTCCGTCACCCAACGCCTGCCCTTTCCGTATCGGCCTGAAGCCGAGGTGGTAACGCACTGCCTGCAAAGCGTGCACCAGGTGCTGGACTGGGCGGCGGCGGCTCGCATGGCAGCGCCGTGGGTGCAGGCGGTGCGGGACAATCCGCCGCCGTTTTGGGCCATGGAAAGCCTGCTGCGCGAGTACCCCATCTCCAGCGCGGAAGGGCTGGCGCTGATGCGGCTTGCCGAGGCGCTGCTGCGTGTGCCCGATGCCGAAACCGCGATTGCGCTCACTGCCGACCAGTTGGGCCGTGCTGATTTCGAGAGCAGTGGTGACAAGGTGCTCTCGCGTCTGTCGAGCACCGCCATCGCCATGTCCAAGCACTTTCTGCCCGATCCGAACATTGGTGCCGCTACCCACGCCGAGCCTGGGTTGATGGCCAAGCTTGGCGCCCGCACGGTGGTGGCGGCAACACTTCGCGCGGTGCAGTTGCTTGGGCGCCAGTTCGTACTCGGCCAGAGCATGGCCGAGGCGCAGGCGCAGGCCGATGTGGCGCGCGCACGCGACAAGGTGCGCTTCTCGTACGACATGCTGGGCGAAGGCGCGCGCACCGAGCGCGACGCTTTACGCTACCTTGCAAGCTATGGTGCTGCGATTGACGCCATCGCAGCGCGTACCAATGCCGGCGCTGCCGTAGAAGAAAACGACGGCATCTCGATCAAGCTCAGTGCCCTGCACCCGCGCTTTGAAGACGCGCAAAGCCAGCGCGTGATGGAAGAGTTGGTGCCGCGCGTCTGGAGCCTGTGCCTGAAGGCGGCAGCGGCCAACATCAACCTCACCATCGACGCCGAAGAGGTGGACCGCCAGGAGTTGTCGCTGCAGGTTCTGGAGGCCCTGGTTGCACGCGTGGCACAGCACTGCCCGCAGTGGCGCGGCTTTGGCATGGCGCTGCAGACCTACCAGACGCGCGCGCCGGAACTGATCGAGTGGGTGATTGCCCTGGCGCGCAGGTACGGCGTGCGCCTGATGTGCCGCCTGGTCAAGGGCGCGTACTGGGACGCCGAAATCAAGCGCGCCCAGGAGTTGGGCCTGCCGCATTACCCGGTGTTCACCCACAAGCACCACACCGATGTGGCCTACCTGGCCTGCGCGCGTGCGCTGCTGGACGCGCCCGACGCCATCTACCCGCAGTTTGCCAGCCACAACGCCGCCACCATTGCGGCGATCATTCAGTTCTCCTCGCGAACAGGGGCGGCTTTCGAGTTGCAACGCCTGCACGGCATGGGTGAGGGCGTGTACCGCGAGGTGCTGAAGAACCCGGCGATTGCGTGCCGGGTGTATGCGCCGGTGGGCGCGCACCGCGACTTGCTGGCGTATCTGGTGCGCCGATTGCTGGAGAACGGTGCCAACTCGTCTTTTGTGCACCAGATGGCCGACGCCTCGGTGCCGATGGCCGATCTGCTGATTTCGCCGCTGCGCCTGGAGCCGCACTCCAGTCTGGCGCTGCCGCCGCAGTTGTTTGGCAGCCATGCCGGTGCGCGCAAGAACAGCACCGGCGTGGACCTGACCGTGGCTTCGATGCGCGAGGCGCTGCTCTCGGCCCTGCCCATGGCGGTGCCGCAGGTGCCGGAGTTTGACCTGGGCAAGGTTGCAGGCGCCTACGCTGCAAGCGCTGCGTGCTATCCGGCCTGGAGCAACACCGAAGTCGGCACGCGCGCCGCCGTGCTGCGCCGCGCCGCCGACGCCATGCAGGCGCAGCTTGCGCCCCTGTGCGCCCTGCTGGTCAAGGAGGCGCACAAGACCTGGGGCGATGCGGTCTCGGAAGTGCGCGAGGCGGTGGACTTTTTGCGCTACTACGCCGACGAGGCCGAACGCATCATGCAGCCCATCGCCTGCCCGGTGGCGCAGGGTGCGCATGCGGGGGTGAGCTATGGCGTCACCGGCGAAACCAATACGCTGCGCCTGACGGCACGCGGGGTCTGGGTGTGCATCAGCCCCTGGAACTTTCCGCTGGCCATCTTTACCGGCCAGGTGGCGGCAGCCTTGGTGACGGGCAACACGGTGCTAGCCAAACCGGCCGAGCAGACTCCGGCGGTGGCGCAGGTGGCGGTGGAGTTGCTGCACGCTGCGGGCGTGCCGCAAGACGCGCTGCAACTGCTGCACGGCGCGGGCGAAACCGTGGGTGCGGCACTGGTGGCGCAACCGGGCGTGGCCGGTGTGGTGTTTACCGGCTCGACCCAGGTGGCCAAGACCATCCAGCGCGCGCTGGCGATGAAGGACGGCCCGATAGTTCCGCTGATTGCCGAGACCGGTGGCATCAACGCCATGCTGGTGGACTCCAGCGCCTTGCCCGAGCAGGTGATCGACGCGGTGGTGATGAGCGCCTTTCGCTCGGCCGGGCAACGCTGCTCGGCCCTGCGCCTGCTGTGCGTGCATGCGTCCATTGCCGATGGCGTGATCGAGATGCTCCAGGGCGCAACGCAGGAATTGCGCGCGGGCGACCCGGCGGACCTTGCCACCGACCTCGGCCCGGTGATCGATGCCCAGGCGCATGACGCCATTGCAGGCCACATCGCGCGCCTCCAGCGCGAGGCAAAAACCCTGGTGGCACCTGAGGTGCCGGGCGCGGGCCCGTCGATTGCCAATCTGATTGCGCCGCACGCCTTTGAAGTGGAGCGCATCGACGCCGTTCAGGCCGAAATCTTTGGCCCGGTGTTGCAGGTGGTGCGCTGGAGTGGCGACCCCGCCCAGGTGATCGCCCAACTCAACGCCCTGGGCTATGGCCTGACGCTGGGCATCCAGACCCGCATCGACTCGCGTGCCCAGGCGCTGGCGCATGCGGCCCACATCGGCAACGTCTACATCAACCGCAACATGATCGGTGCCGTGGTCGGCGTGCAGCCCTTTGGCGGCGAAGGCCTCTCAGGCACCGGCCCCAAGGCGGGCGGGCCGCACTACCTGTACCGCTTTTGCGCCGAGCAAACCATCACCGTCAACACCGCCGCCGCCGGCGGCAACGCCGCCCTGCTGGCGGCGCAGCATTGAGGGATTGGCGTTTTCTCTAAGCCAGACTGGCCTGCAACTTCACCGCTGCGTGCGTGATGAAGTGGCCCGCGCGTATTTCTTCGCCCAGGCGGGCCGCATTGGACGCCATGGCGGCGTATTGCTCCGTGCTCAGGGTCGATACCCGTTGTTCGAGTTCGTGCAGTGAGGCGACCAGCAAGCCTGCGCCGTGCTGCGCAATCAGTGGTGCGATGGCGGCGTCTTTCCAGACCGCCACGGGCAGGCCGCGCGCCAGATACATCGAAGCCTTGTGCGGCGTATTGAACGCCAGATAGGCACCAAAATCGCCGCCGCAGGTGGTGATCTCCGGGCCATCCCACACCAATCCGATGGCGCCGTCGGCCTTGAACGGCGGACTCTCGGGCGCAAAGCTGCCAGCGTAGCGCACATGGGGCGCAAGTGGCATACCGGCATCCATCCCCTGCCCGTACAGTTCAAAACGAAGGCCCGCCAGTGGCGCAAGCCGGTAGATGAAGGGAGACTTGTCCGCCGCCAGGCTCCCGGCAAAAACGATCCTCTTGTTCAAACCTCTGGACAGCGATTGCGCGGGGGGTGGGGAGCAGACGTAGTCCCACAAATTCAGGTTGGCTGCGACCGCGACGCCGTGCTGTTGCAGGATACGACCGATGACCTCGTTCAAGCCCAGCACCGCAGCAAATGATTTGAGCTGCTGCGCCTGCTCAGCCACACTGTCCCAATCGGTGCGGGCAGGTTTCAGACCTTCGATGTCATGCACGAAGGCGACGGTTCTCAAGCCCTGGCGACGTGCCTTCTCCAACACGGCTGCGGTGCTTTTGTCCACCGGAAACTGGCACCAAACCACGTCGGTCGCCTTGAACGAAACCCAGTTCGACACCCGTAGCGCCCAGGCCAGCAAGCGCTGCTAGTAGCGCGAGCGGCTGGTGGGAACGCTTTGAATGCGAAAGCCCAGATTACCCAGGAAGAACGCCGTATCCAGCCGCGCCTTGGGGCCGGCATTGAGGCGCTTTTGCTTGGCGTCGAGCAGTAAGACGTGTTGAGAGGGAGCGGTCATGGCAAGCTTCGATTAGCGGCAAGTATTCCACAAGAGTTCGTCATTGCGAGGAAAGCGTGGCAGTCCATGTCCTTTGGCTGTCATTGCGAGCGAAGCGCGGCAATCCATGCGGGCATGAAGTCATGGATCGCCACGGCCTTCGGCCTCGCGATGACGAGGGGGATGACCTGACTAAGACGAGGGGGATGGC
>Ga0194054_10000434_pt1 | contig 21279 bp, 12 predicted proteins | sample SepL2210m_MetaG_FD_163628 | JGI IMG/M metagenome (GOLD analysis project Ga0194054, IMG submission 163628) | Anoxic zone freshwater microbial communities from boreal shield lake in IISD Experimental Lakes Area, Ontario, Canada - Sep2016-L227-10m | ecosystem: Environmental > Aquatic > Freshwater... | reverse complement strand
AATCACCCTGCCGCTGGTGTTGGGCACCATCCGCGTCACCGAGATCCTCGCCAAAGGCGGAATGGGAATGACCTTCCTTGGCACCATGCTCAACGATTCCAGCCAGCGGGTTGTCGTAAAGATTCCGCTGACCGCCGAATCCGACATCCTCGACCGCTTCAAGATCGAAGTCCGAATCCTCTCCGATCTGAGCCATCCTAATATAGTCCGTTTCATTGAAGCCGGCGAAAGCGACATCCTCATCGGTAATGAAACACGGAAGCTGCCTTGGCTGGCCATGGAGTACGTTTCCGGCTCAGGCCTGCGAGCAACCCTCAAACAGAAGCCCAAGGCGGACTGGCGCGATGTCCAGATTCTCGTCGAAAATGTTCTCCAGGCGCTAAACCACCTCCACTCCAAAAACCTTTGCCACCGTGACATCAAGCCTGACAATCTCATCTACGATCCGAAAGCCGCCACATGGAAACTCGTGGACTTCGGGATCGCCAAAGAGCTGATGGCCAATCTCAAGCACACCATAACCATGGTCGATTCCAATCCCGGTGCTTGGGATTACATGTCGCCCGAGCAACTCTCGGGGAAGTCGGCGAACATTCGAAGCGACATTTACTCCCTTGGCAGAACCGCATGGGAAGCATTAATCGGCGACGTGCCGCGCGCCGGCACACGGTATCCGAGTGACCTGCTTGGCCCAGGCAAAGTCCCGCCTGACGTGGACACGCTCATCGCCAAAATGACCGAGCATCGCGTTGAGGATCGCTACCAGTCGCCGGCGGAAGCTCTGCAAGCTCTCAAGAAGGGTGCCACAGCCATACAAGATGGCGAAACCCGTCGGAAGAAGCAAAAACAACTACTCCTATGCTTGGCTATCGCCGGTGCTACCGCCGCCACCGCCGCCGTCGTGTGGCTCGCCGGCAACCAGTTCGAAACCCAGCACGCTAAGGACATTGTCGATTCTGTCCCTCAGTCAGACACAAGGTACACGCGCATCCGCCATAAACTCGAAATTTTCCGCAACCATCACCCTTTCTGGGGTCGCCGTTACGCGGACGACCAATACGCCAAAACCGAACAACGCGCCGTGGCCGAACGCCAGAAGATGAAAGAAACCTTTGCGGCCATAACAAAAGAACTCACCGACACCGGGCATCCCGACGATTACAAGTTCAACCGCTGCGAGAATTATTGTAAAACATACGAGGAGGTCTTTGGCGACACCTCCGAAGTCAAGGCTATGCTCACCCAAAGAGCCATTCTCGACGCCAGAATGATCGCCGCTAAAGCCGACACGCTAGCGGCCAAAGGCCAAACCAAAGAAGCGATCGGTCTCTGCGACAGAGCAAACACCAAAGTTTCCCTCCCAGAAGCCGCCACCATCATCGCCGAGACCCGCGCCCGGATCGTCGATGCCTACGTCAAAGAGAAACTGGTCGGGGTGGAGATCCTCTTCAGCGCCAAGACTGAACAGGACCTCAGGCAGGCTCAAATCATCCTCGTCCAAATCGAAAAGACCGTCGGCCCCACCCCCGCGACTCATTCAGCGCTAAAGAAAGCCGACGACATTCTATGGTCCTTAGCGTCAGACGAAGCCGGCACCGCACTCGCCCGTAACGACCTTGACACCGCCTGCCGCGCATACGATCGCTACATCGAGGTCTCAGAATTGAAGGCTCACAAGGCGGAGGCTGCAAAGTCCAAAGACACCGCCATCCGAAAGGCCGACGATGCCCTATATTCTTCCGCCGTCGATAATGCAAACGCCCACCTTAAGCGGAAAGAGTATGATCTGGCCCGTGCCGAGTTCGACAAATACCTTGAGTTGGCGCCACTCAAAGCTCACCGGGAAGACGCGGTCAACGCCAAAGAGAAGATTCGGGAGATCGAAGATAACGATGATTGGGCTACCGTCACCACTTCTGCCGACCAAAATGTCAGGCAGCACACCTTCAAACAAGCCATCGAAGATTACGAACACTACCTCAAGAAGTGGCCCAGCGGACGCCATGCCGCGGAGGCCCGACAGGCCATGGACCAAGTGGTCGGCAAGCATTTCCAGTTCCTAGGCGAGATTAAGAATTACGACGACTTCCTTGAGGAGTTCAACAAAGTCTGTGAGATGTACCCCAGCGAGCATGCCCGACTCCAGACCGCTCGGAATTGGCTTGTGTTTCACACCCACGCAGAAATTGGTCGGCTTTATCGCGAGGTGAACAACAAGAACCTCCTCCCAAGCACGGCACTCGATAAAGTCAGCCAGCTCAAATATACAAAGGTCGATCTCGAAAAGCGCCAATATCTCGATAGACTCGCGGAGGCGATGAAAGCAAGACTACAAAGGCCTACGCTTCAGTCGGCAAATCGCTTTCTCTACTGGTGGCAGCGTCCCCCTGGAGACTGCGTTAAGATGGATGCCCAACCGACAGTCTTCTACATTACAGTTCAGTCCGTGATGCTGAATCTCTCCGAAACCCTTTACACACGCATCAAGGGAACCATGGGGTTTGATGCTGATCCAAAGGTTAGAATAAATCTTTGTCGCGATAGTAGCAGCGATAATTACCCGATCATTGATGAAATATTTAGTACACTTGGGGCGGTCAACCAGCGGTCTTTTTCTGTGACGGTTCGAAAGTCTCTTTTCTACGAAAAGGGGATCGAGACACTCAATACAATTCTCGATGATGCTGATCTGACAGGGGACAGCAACATCCTCTCGGCGGCTTGGACGCAAAACTCGACAGGCTCATCGCAATCCTTCACTCGCACGTTCTCCGATGGTTCAACAATCACTCTCTATTACGATCAACAGTAACCAATATTATGGACCAAACGCTCAAAATTCTCACTGCAATTGCCCTTGTCGCCGTCATCATCGCTTCCGCAGTCATAATCATCGATCACGTCAAGCACAAGGAGCCGAAGGCCGAGCCACAACCGCCCGCGTCCCAGCCCGGGACAAGCACCCCCGCCCAATCACAACCGTCAGCGCCCCAGCCCGGGGCAAATACCCTCGCCCCATCGAACACTTCGTCCTATCGCCCCGACAAACGCGCGATCCCACAGTTCAGCAATGCGCTTGAAGTCGCCACCAGCCCCATCCAACCCACGTACCGCCCTATCAATCAGCCCACTTATTTGCAAATGCTTCGGCAGGAGGGCAAGACCTACCATAGCATCGTCATGGGCAAGCTTTCCGGCAGGGCCAGTAAAACCGACTGGGGCCTTCAGGGAACCGCCTTCTTCAACTACCTCTACGGCTTGGACTCCACCGGCAAGATATTGAAGAACGACGGTATGACCATCATCGAAGAGCGCAATTTCACCAAGGTTCAGGAAGAACTCCTCGTGTCAGGGTACGAAGTGGGCATTGACCTCGGCGATCGCATCCGGTCACTGGCCGACTCTGTCGGCCTGTCCAGTTTGACTGAAACTATCGACGGCAGAAAGATCACCATCAAAAAGGGTTGGGTGGATGCAGCTCGCAAGCTCGGAATCTTCCAGGAGATCCCCCAGGTTGACCCAGAGAAGTTTGAACGCGATCTCCGAATGTTCTCCGCCGGTACGAACGACCGCCTGCTCGAAGGCAAGACCGTGCGTATCACCTTCGTTGACGGCCAGGGCATCACCCTGATCAAGCCAGTAAACTGCGCCATCAGTGAAAAGGAGCGCGACGTCATAATTCGCTCCAACTTTGCACTCGACCATTACGTCTTCCCTGACCGGCAGGTTAGCCCAGGCGAGGAGTGGGACATCGACGGCGACGTTCTGGGCGGCTTTCTGGACCCTCGCATCAGCGGCAAAGCCGGCGGCAAAGTCACCATTCTCAGAACCCCCGACTTCTCCGCTGCCGATGGTGCTATCTCCAAGAAGCTTAAAATCTCACGCGGTACCATAGTCGTCCACGATGTTGGGACCACGAATGCCGTCACCGGACAACTCACGAGCCTCAGCGGCGTCCTAATGATACCAGATGCGGTCCACGTCGTCACCAGCGCCTCGTTGAAAGGCTACGCTGATTACCAGAACGTGAGCACCGACCATCTCCTTTTCGAGGCGAAGCACACCGTCAAGCCAAAGTTCGAAATCCAATACAACTGCACCGTGCAGTAAGCGCCATGTATCTGGTCTGCCCCAAGTGCCTACGGGCCGCCTCCTCGATCCTCAAGAAGGCAGGCTTCAACTGCCCGTTTTGCCGAAACTCCTGGGAGGCCCCCGCCATCGATCTCAGCCAAGCCTATTTCTGCGACCTCTCCACCCTGTCAGCCGCTCTTCTCGCCGCTGGTGGCGAGCGATTCCGCATCAGCACTTTTCCCGCCGTACTGGGTCGTGACAGCGAGTTCAAAGAACTTCAAAGAAACCTCGCCGTCTCCCGAAACCATTTTCGCATAGATGCTGACGGGCCGAGCCTTACAGTTACCGACCTCGGCAGCCGCGGCGGAACGTACCTGAACCAATCCCAGTTGCCCCCCAATACCCCGCAACCGCTCGCCCCGGGCGATGTGCTGCGTGTGTCGGACGTCGATCTGACCCTCGAACTTCTCTACAGTCCCCCCAAGCCCACGTCCCAGTCCACCACGCCCGGGCCAGAAGCGATTCACCTCTCCAACTCCGCAGCCACTCTGACCATCGGCGGCCTCGACTCCACCGCTAATATCAAACTGGCGCATCTGGATCACCGCGAAATCATCGCTTGCCTCCACACCAAAACCGCCGGGGCCGCCTGGAATGTCCTGGCCCTGAAGCACGGCTCCATCCTCGCAAACGGTGAGCCGGTCCTCGAGTATCGTCTCCAGCCAGATGACGACATCACTCTTGGGCGTTTTCGCTACACATACAGGGCAGAAGATGCCTGCCTTCGCCCGACGCAGATCGCCGAGTCCGTCGGTCTGGCCGCCCGCAACATTTCCTTCTCCACGAGAACTCGCACCGGCCCAAAGAACATTCTCAACGAGGCAACCCTCAACATCCCCGCCGGGCGCTTGACGGCCATTATCGGCGAGAGCGGCAGTGGAAAATCGACCCTGGTAAAGATTCTAATAGGCGCCCTCGTTGCCCGGTCAGGCGAACTGTCCTTTGCTGGCCAAGCCGTCATCCCAGCAGCATACCCCAAGAAGGTAGCGGGCCTTGTCGCCTTCGTACCACAAGACGACATAGTTCACGAGGAACTCACCATTCAGGAGACGATGGACTACGCCGCCTCCATAAGGCTGCCAAGAAGCGCCGCTCCCGCAGAAAAGGAGGCGCGCATCAGCCGCGTCCTCGATGAGCTGGAACTCGCCGACCACCGCTGCAAACCCGTGAGCGCTCTGAGCGGCGGGCAGCGTAAGAGGGTAAACGTAGCCGTCGAGATCCTCTCATCCCCGAATATCCTCTTTCTTGACGAACCCACAACGGGTCTCGATACAGGCGCGGAGGAGCAGATTCTGAAGTGCCTTCACCGGCTCACCCGCCAGGGGCGTACCGTCGTTTTCATCACTCATTCCATACGTGCCATGGACCAAGCCGACCACGTCGTCTTTTTGCACGACGACGGGACGGGCGCGCGCGTTCTTGCCCAAGGGTCACCTGATGCGCTCAAGCAGCAGCATCACCTGAAAGATTGGGCAGCCCTATTCACCAGAACAGCTACCCACACCACAGCCAGCAACTCCCGCAGGGCCGGCCGCACAAACACCCTCTCTAAGCTCGCACTTCAGGCCCCCGGCCTCATTACCCTGTTTCTGAGGTACGTATCCATCTGGGGCGCCACACCCATCGCGTCCTCACTCATCCTGCTGGCCCTTCCAGTCGCCCTGGGATTGCTGATTCGCATAGCTTTACCCACGGACGGGCCAGCCGGTTCTGACCGAATTCTGTTCGGCGTTATTTGCGCCTTCTGGCTCGGGATGAATCAAACGGTACGCGAAATAGTTAAGGAGCGCACCGTGATGCTCCGAGAACAATTCGCCGGAGCCAGTTCCGCCGGCTACCTCATATCCAAGGTTGGATTTTTCTTCCTGATCGGATTCTTCCAGGCTGGTCTCCTCGCAGCCCCGATGCTCTGGCTCCGCGTGACAGGTTTCACGCTCAGCCCAGGCCCGTCGGAAATGCTCTGCCCGCCAATGACCTTTTGGCTGGTGCTCTGGGCAGGGCTGTGCGTCGGCGCAAGCTTTGGCCTTCTGCTTTCGGTCCTCTGCCTCTTCGTCAGGACAAAAGGAGAAATACTCGCGGTTCTGCTTGTAATCCTGGTGACCCTGCCGCAAATCCTCTTCTCGCCGAAAGTCCTCGACCATTTGGTCGAGAAAACGGCCGACTACCACTCCTTCACCCTCATTGACCCATCGCGTAAGCTCGCCGAGGTTTCAAGCTACTTCACCGCCTCGCGCTACCTCTACCTTCCGCTGGCAGCAATCCAAAACCAAAAAGGCCAATACCGCGAAATCTTCGCCTTCAACGCCACGATCCTGGCAGCCTTCTCACTCTCATGCCTTATTCTCGCATGGCTGTCCCTCGAATTGTTCATCCAGCACCAGCGGAGCAGAACACACTGGTAGCTACACGGCACACCGCAACAATCAGAACATTATGGCTCTTCTCGCAACCGAGTGGGTGATTTCATGCGGCAAAGCAGCATTGGATCCCCTGTTTATGCGGTAAGACGAAGCTTTTAAGGCCGTAGAAATCAGCTACGATTTCCTGCTGTCCAAATTACGCCTGCGTCGAAAGCTCCAGGATACATATCGGAAAACGCAAGCGGCTCATCGGCGGCTAAGGGCCGGTCAGAATCACGGCCTGGAACTTTCGTTGGATTCCGCTAAACCTCGCCGACCACTCATAAGTAATAGTGGCGGTGTAAAGGTTGGTGGCTCGGCTTCCGTCCGGGTAGCGAAAAGTCCATACCGAAGTCGCATAGTTTGCAAATGGGGGCGGTTTTAGGAACACCGAGCCTCCCTGGGCGGTCAGGTTTAAGATGTTTGAGGAATTGATCTTGCCCGTCCTGTTGAACCACCAGGGCCGCTTCTCGAGCACAATGGTCTGGCTGAGGAGCCAGCGCTTTACCACGTCTTTGTCAGGTCTGATAAATGGCTCTGTAATGCTATCAACGGCGCTCCCTGAATCTGCCTATCTGACCGTCAACGCCAATCCCAAGAGAACGCCCCCTGTCAGAACGCAGCAAGCTTGTGACACTGGGTCAGCGCAGATGACCCAGACGCGGACGGCGTCATCGGGATGTTTGCGGGCCACTTCACTTGGGCCCAAGGGAACAGCCTGGCTGTGACAGGTCCGGAGCCACCGCGCGACCGGCCAACAGCAGCGTGCTCAGACCACTGATGCCGACCGACGCCGCAAGTGCCAGCCCCAGGTAAAACAACGAGTCCACAAATATCCCAGCCTGGCCGACGCCTCGGGAGACCTCTTTTAAGCCGGTGCCGGCGGCTTTTAACCGAACCACGGCCGGGCCGAGATCCTCCTTTTTCAGTTTGGTTATTGCATCCTTTGTGCCGGCGAGCGAGCGGGTGGTGTTATCGCACGCACTTTGGAACTTCTGGCTTATCGCGGGCGCGTTGGTTAAAAACGCAGACACGGTGGCAAGAGTCGTGCTAACGTCCGCCGTTTTGGAAGCTTTCACGCGCAGTTCCTGAGCCAGGGAACTCAGTGGGACCGACCAACTAATCCTCGGCTTCAAGCCATCGAATGCGATGCCCGTGGGAACGCGGAACTCCAACTTGTCAGCCGTAGTCTTCATCCACCTGCCGCCGTCTTTGAATATCATGGCCAGGTCTTTTACACTCTTGTCCCACGCCGGAAGCAGATTGGTCATCTCTTGCGCGGATGTCTTTGACTGGGCGACCAAGGCCCCATAGGAGTCCAAGGCGGCGACGAAATTGTCCAGGATGACTTGGTTCTCCTGGACATCTGTTGCCACCTGAGAAACCACGTCAGCCGTGGCACTCAGCAAGTCTGCCGTTTTGGGCAGGACCGCGGCAACGGATGCCTTGTAAGCGTGGTGAGAATATAAAACGGCTACGCCGAGCGCCAAGGCAACCAGGATTTGCAGCCCTCCCAGCCCTTGGAGGACTTGGTACCGGTTGGAAGTTGTTTTCAATTGGTTTTTCTCTGCGGGGCTGGTCTTTCCCACTGCGGTTTGGGTTATTTCTCGTTTTCGGCGGCAGCTTTGGGAAGCCACTGCTTCAGGTTTTCTATTCGGTCGGCGTCAACGGGGTGTGTGCTCAGGTATTTCTCCCAAGGCGAGCCCGGCTGGGGTGTTTTTTTCTGCATACGCTCGAAATAGTCGATGCCGGCGCGCGGATCGTACCCGGCGCGGATCATCAGGACTAGCCCAATATGATCGGCCTAGGCCTCCTGCTCTCGGCTATGGGGCAGGTCCAAGCATAGTTCCGTTACCGTTTTAGTCCCCATGAGGATGTTCGTCGCGGTCTCGGGCGAGATTTTGCCGTTGTCGCTAGCAAACTCCAACAGCAGCTTGATCCCCGCCATGCCGCCCTGCTCGACATATTGTTGGCTTATCGACTCTCCGGCGTGTCTGGCGACTGCATGAGCCACCTCGTGGCCGATAACAAACACCAGTTCGTTGCTGTTGGCTACGAAAGCCAGCATCCCCGTATTGACAATGATCTTGCCTCCAGGCGCACAGCAAGCGTTCACCTCGTTGGTTTCGGCCACTACGAATTCCCATTTGAAGGCGCCCCCCTCTGCTGCTGCCCCTGCCACGAGGTTGGTGGCGACCCGGTCAACCTGGCCGATGAAAATGACATTTGTGCTCAGCGGTTGGGTCTTCCTGGTTTCTTGCAGCGCCCTTTCCCCGAGTTCAGCTTCCTGTTGAACAGTGAGCAGGTTGAGCGGATGTCGCTTGGCAATTGAAACCTCCGGAAAGTACGGTTTGCAGACTTCTATCGCGTTCGACTTTGCGATTTCGTAGGCGGCCGCCGCTGCGTTCTTGAGGCTCGACCAGTCCTTTCCGGCCTGTGACTGGGGTGGGGGTTTGCTCTCTGCTCGGCCGGTGGGTGGGTGGGTCAGGACTGCTGCAAGAATTACAACAACGACGATGCAGAGCAGGGTCGCAATATCGGGACGCACTTTAATGGTCATATCATTGCTTTGGGGTGGAATTTAATCTGTTCATTTCACTTCAACTCGGCCTGCAGACCATCGTAAGACTTCGGGATGACGAATGCGTCGGCACCTTCACATCGGTAGTCAATGGTGAATTCTGGCTCCATAGTCTTCTTCTTGTAGGACTTCTGCAGCTTAATGTTCCCCTTGCACGATCTTTGTGCGGGCGGCAGCTTAAGCACGCCTGGAGTCTGTTCCTGTGGTACCAAGGAAAGCGCGAGGCAATTCTCGCCGCTGTGCAGTAGTTTGAGGCGGATTTGGATAATTTGCTTGGGTTTCAGATGCAGGAGGCAGATGCAGTCCCCACCGGGCGGTTTGGCATGGGAATTCCAAGCAGTGCTCTCCGGAACTTTCGGTGCGTCATAGTTCCACTTGCGCCCCTTGTTGTCAACAGCTTCTGGTGGCGTTGGCTTTTCCTCCTTCATCTGAAGACTCCACTCCACAGCCCCATCGACGACGAGACAGAATTCTGGTTCCGGCCAGTCCCCCCACTTCTCGTAAGGCATATAGGGGTCGTTGTCCTCGACCTTCAAGCCGATTTGACTGAGGACCACCGTCACATCAATCGGCTGACGCAGAACCTCAAGCTTCTCCGAGGCGCGGATTGCTCTCTGAAGTTCGGCTCGATGGGTCTCTTTGAGAGGGGCCTCTGAGGAAAGAGAGGCTATCTTCTCAAGAAGTTCATCCAGCCGGTCCCAGCGGTCAATCACTTTGGAGGCGCTGTCAAGGTCTGCGCACCTTCCGATCACCGCGTCAATGCGGTCCTTATGCCAGACAAGGAGCTTGTCATTCAGGCCACTTAACTGCCGTGTGAATTCGGCCTCGACGACAGGCGGGACCTCAATGACCCCCTTGAAGTCATCGCGCACTTGGTGGATCTGTTTGAGAATGGCGTCGTAATCCTCCCGCTTGCTGATGGGTAAGCCGCCGAGGCGCGCATAGGCTGCCTTGGCGCTGTCGGCCCACTGCGTCCTGATCTGTTCGATTTGCTTGTTGGCATCTTCGACATGTACGTCGTAGAGGATCTTCCCCTGCGTGTCTTGGTACTTTTGGAGGTGTTGAATGGCTTCCCGATAGGTGCCAGCCTGCGCTTTCTGATCCGCCTTTTCATGCGTCTGCTTCCATTTTTCTTCAGCCCAGTTGTGAAGCAAGGTTTTGCGACCGTCTCTGGCTTTCTCGCCTGCGGAAGGCCCGTGCAATTGGGGCCCGAACTGTTCCAAACGCCCCCAGAGATCCAGTCCTTCCTGAAAAGCCGCATCCTCACCGCTGTATGAGGCAAGTTCGTCCGCACGGCTCTGGATGCTGCTCAACCATTTGCCTGCGAAGTCACGCGCCTCTGGTTTATGGTGGGTGTCGTGCTCAAGCTTGGAAACGTCGCGGGCGGCGGCAGCGAAGGTTTCCACCCGCTGGGAAGCGGTGCTTCCGGTGCCAACTTTTGACATACTTTCTCCGGCTTGAGCTAAGCGGTTTGCCGCCTCCGTGTCGTAACGGGTAATTTCCGCCTCCATGCTTTGCAGATTTTCCCGGTGGGATGCGATTGCCTGCCGGCCATTCTGAGTTAGGCAAGTTCTGTAACCATCTTGCTTTGCGCGCAAGGCGGGGAAGTTATCAACATCGACTTTGAATTTCTGGAATGTCTCGCAGAAGGCCTGCCAAGCCGCTTGAATATTCTTCCAGATCTGGTCAACTTGGTCGAGCTTGGTTCTGGCCTCGAAGCGGTGCTCCGGGGCGTGGTCGGCCACGTTTTCGACGAAGCTCTTCAAGAGTTCCTGTTGCCGCACCGGGGTGTCGTTGTTCAGCTCGATCTTCTTGAGTGTGTCGCTCCAATCATCTCGCGATTTTTGGAACTTGGCCCGGAATTCTTTGGCTTGGTCTTCCCAGAACGCGCGGAAGCTGGTTTGCTTCACGTCTCGGGCTGCCGCAGCGCAGTGCTGGATAGTTTCGTCCCAGCTCTTGGCTTGAAGCTGCGCTAACCGTTCGCGCGCGTGCTTATCGAACTCGGCGATGCGATCGCGCTCGCGGCGCGCATCCTTGGACAGGTCTTCGGCCATTTTGAGGTGCTCGGGTGCGTGAGCTTCGGCGTCACGAATGAACGCCCCGGCCAACTCCATCTGCTTTTCCGGGTTCTCGGCCGCCTGTGTGTAATCCGAGCTCAACTTCTTGTATTGTTGGTCGGATGTCTGCCACTTCAGCGCCCATTGTTGACTACGCTCGCGCCACCAAATCCTCTCCGGGAGGTCAAGCATCTCCTGCTGCATCCGGTCGCAATAAGGCCCGATCTTGGACCAGGCAGTCGTTCTGAGATCTTCCAGCCCGGCGAACCCGTTCTCGTGGCGCTTCTGCAGTTCCTGAATTCGGCTGTCAAGAGACTGAAGTTCCTGGCTCAGCATCTCAGGTGCGAGAAAACTCGACAGGCCCGGGCGCTCTTGCAATAGTTTCTGCACCTCCTGCAGGGTGTTCCGCGCGAGGACCGGTTGGGCCCCGCGGCCTATCGTCGTGATGCGCCCAGCAAGATCGGCGACATCCCGGTAATGTCGATCCTGTATCGAACGAAACTCAAAGGGAGCATTCGTCTTGGCTTGATAGACACACATCTCCAACTTGAGGAGGTTGGTGCCGCTTTCAGCCAAGACGAAATGGAAGTGGTCAGCCACCCCTTCTTCGGATCCGAGTTGCGCGATCATTGCCTGTTGGTCTTTGAGCGCCTGATTGCGGGCCGTAGAACTCCGAGCGAACGCCTGAGGGTCAAAGCCCATGATAACTGTTTTGGGATCCGCCACGTTGGCCAAGGCAGCTTCTCGTGTTTGCACGCCTGCAGTTTTGGCCTGTTCGAGCAATTGCTGCTTCTCGCGCTCCAAGCGGGTTCGCAGGGCAGCGTATTCGGCTGGGTCCACCATGCGCCACCGCGGCTGCTTACTAAGTTGGTCGAGAGCGGTAAGCTTGGTCTCCACGAATTCCTCGTCCCAAAGCTGTTCGGTCTGTTTGTGGAAATAATAGCTGTTCCAGATCGTCACGGCCTGCGGTCCAAACCGCTTGACGGGGTGGTACCACTTATCGCGCAGATAATAGTCTGCCAAGCCCGTCAAGCTGGTTATAGGCTCTTTAGTTGCGTGTTTAAACTCGGTGCGGTCAGTCCACCAACTCCCCGCCAGCCAAGCCGCAGTGGCAAGAACGATGGCACCTGCGGCGCAGGCTGCCCGGTGCAACCGGCGGTGCCGACGCCATGAAATCATCAGTTTTGGCACCTCCAACACCGCCTCGTAAGGGGTGAGCACCCATGTGGGCCGTTTGGCTTCAGCGGGGGCTTTGCTGTCCGGCAATTCCCAGCGGATGCAGCCGCCCGTTTCACGCTTGACCAAATCCTGGAGGGACTCGCACGCGACGAGACGGAACCACTTGTGGCCCTGGTTCTTGAATCTTTTTCCGAGATCTGCCAAGTCGGCGGCCAATTTCACCAAGGTCTCGGAATTCGGCTGGGAATCGTTGCCTTCGGTTTGACTTGGAGCCTGGGGTGTCAGCGCTTTAGTAAACACGACGAGGGTGAACACTGGCGCGGCGCGGCCGTCAAGATAAGCGACGGCCGCCAGCATACTTTCCAGGAGATTGACGGTTTCGACGTCGTTGCGTTTCCGGCTGTCAACGATCAACACCAGTGAGGCCATCTTGGGCAGTTGCTCGCGGAACTTCGCTTGCAAGGCGGCCACGGTATCTTTCTTGGGGCCGCTGGATGTCTCTTGGCACACGGCTTGGAAGACTTCCCCGGGGAGGTCGGCGATGGTGAAGTCCTCGGGCCGGGAAAGTCCTCGACCCCGGACTTTAAAACGGAGCTGAGAACCCACTACCGTCTTCTTCTTCTTATCAAAGTTGCTGGATATCCACTCCCAGAGTTCCTGTATTTGCTCCAGCGTGGACTGCTCGCCTGGTGCCATTTCGGCAGGGCCGGGAAATGTCAGAGCGAGGTCCCGGGTCTGCCTGGGCTGGCCTCCAGGCTGTCCACGGGCGTATAGCCGCGCGAGCAGGGTGCTTTTCCCGGAATCGGGTAGGCCTACGATCCCGATCTGGTGGGGGCTGGTTTTCTGAGGCATAACGTGCTCGACTAGCGGCTGAGGTCGCCGAGGGTGACGATAAGAATGCTATGTTTGCCATCGCCGTCGCTCGTCGAAAGGCACCAGTCGTCGAACTTGGCTGGAAAGCTGCAGGTGATGGTCTGGTGGGCCGCATTCTCACGACTGAGTGTTCTGTTGCGCTCGGCCAATGGCAAGCCCGAACGCGAAACCAGCCAATTCAACCGGAAAGCGTTTGTCCAGCATGGGGCCTCGAACGCAACTCTGATATCCTTCTGCATTTTCGCCACCGAAGACTTTTGTGCCTCACTTGAGTATGCCCGCTCCAGCTCCTGAGCTTTTGTATCAAGGCCAGATTGTTTGACCGCATAACTGATCTCTATCGAGTGTTTGGTCACCGTCTTCAGTGCCGTCTTCAGCAGGGTCTGTCCGGCAGCTTTGGCTGCACTGGCTGCTGGCCTCAGCACAGTTACTGGCCCCAGCACCGACACAACATCCATCGCCGCAAACAGGTAGTCCGCTTTGGCGACCGGATAACCCTTGGCCCACTTCATACCCACATCTGCCGCATTGCCGAGTGGGATGGACTGAAGAATGCTGTGTAGTTGGGACTGGTCGTAGGTGACGTCTTTTAGGTCGGTTTGTTTGGCCACCTCGAACCGGGCAGCAGGGTCAGCCACTCCGCCGCTCTGGCTTTCAAACAGGTAGGCGATCAACTTGATGTCGTGGTGCCGCAGCAATTTCATAAACTCTTTGTCCTCGCCGAATTCAAGTATTGCTACCAGGCCAATAGGCACCGCAGTCTGGTTCGTCCCCGTCTTCGCGGTGCTAGCGCAAATCCTGCACAGGCGAGACATGTCGCCTGGGGTCTCCGCCGCCTGGAATAGTCTCACCATAGGGGCCAAAGGCAGATCCCAGTCCTTCCAGCGGTTCAGGAGATCGTCCAAGGCATTGAAGTAATTCGTCGGCGTTGCGGAGTTTGTCATTTTCCAGAGCATCCGCAAGACAACGCCCTTGTCATCCGGCGTCTGGACAAGCAGATCGCGCCATACCTCCGAGCCAATTTGGGTGCTGTTTCGGTAAAGAATTCCCCTCAACTTTTCGCGGTCGGTCTTCCAGTCTTTGCTCTGTAACCTCATTTCTAAAATGAAGGGCAATTGCGAGGCAATCGCCGCCCAAGCAGTTCTATCTTCGCTAAGCGTCTTGGCGGTGTCCCCATTCGAAGGAAACAACTCCGGAGTGCCCCAGTAAGTGAGCGCGGCCGCCTCCCCGATACCAGGCCCAATCAGGTACAAATTAAGGAGGCGGTCAAGGGACTTCTCCAGGGTGCAGTTGAGGCGATTAATGTCAACACGGTTGGTGGTGCCCAAGTCCACACTGCGAAGGAAATCAGTCGTGAGGGCGAGGCGGTTTTCGTCAATCGAGAGCAGGGCCGGGAACCTGTAGAGAAAGACCAGCAGGTCCGGGTGCTTGGCGACAAATAACTTATACTTATCCGAGTTGGATTCCTTTTCAAAGGATTCGAGAATCGAGAGGGTTTGCTTGAAGTCCTGGGGCGAGGACATGAGCAGTCTTCTAGCATCCGAATCGAAGCACCTCCAAAAGTCCGCGAAAGGCCCCTTCAAGAGACGAACCCCACGTTGAAGAACCAACCCTCCGTCTCCGGTGCCTTCAATTAAGGGCTTAAAGTCACCCAACACCCAAGCGGCCTCCAATGCCAAATTCGTATAAGTCTTCTCAACATGGCTCAAGTAAACTGTTGGCCATGGCAGATCCAGAAATGCTTTAACGGTGGGCGGTGGCAGCTTCTTGTACTTCCGCTCAATCTCCTTCTTGAACTTATTCGCCGGGTCAATTCCCTGTGCATATAGGATGCCTGACAGCCCAATTGATGATGCGATCCCAAGGGAAATAGCCGCGAACAGTCCGAGAAAGGTGCTTGCCGGGTGCCTGCGGTGAGGTGATTCGGGTCCATTTTGGCGGCTGGCTGTGCGGCGCGAAGCGGGTGTGGAGCGCCCTTGCTGGCCAGTATTCTCGAACGCACCGCATGCCGTCTTCTTTTTCGACGTATTCTCAGTCATGATCTTGTCCCGGATGCGCGTTTAGCCGTGCCAGCAGAGAACTTCTTTGGCGGATCACGCTCCCTCACATAAGGGGACGCACTTGGTATTGTACCCATGGCAGGCACGTGAAAGGCCCCAAAAGAACACTTAGCAGAGGCTACGCAAATTGGTTCATTGCTATTTTGGCATTACGGATTATTAATTCGCCGCCTGACGGCTTAACTGTTTACACCGAGACGGAAACGAGCGCAAGCCCTCATTTCAAGGAATTGCGGGGTAGCTTGCTTGTGTCGCGGAAACAGAGCCGCGTCGTTTTGCCAACCGCAGGTAAAGGTTAGTTCGGCTGCGGCGTCAATCCCTCCCGCAAGGCATTTTTTTGTAAGTATTTTGTGTTGACACCGTTCTCCATGCGGGATATATTTGGGATATTGTGACGACTTGATGTTGTTGTGAGCAGAAATACACGTTTATGAAAATCGTTGGCATGGAGGGCTGCAAGCTCAAGTTATCGTTCGGTCCAGACGCCCCGAAGCGGGCGCTTGAGCGGAAGATTTTCATGAGCACGTCCAAAGCGGGTATTCTTGGCGTGGCGCTTTTTGGACTGTTCAACCTCGCATTGGCGGGACAGGGGGATTTGCTCCATGCTTCTTCCGGAATAACGTTCCCGCTAAAGATCGAGCAGCGGTTTGCGCGTGGTTATCTTGATCCGTCCGTGATGAGTGAGAAGAGCGTCAAGGTGGAGTATCTTTACGGTGATGGCACCCGGGTTATTGTGAGAGTTCGCCCTGCTCCTGCGGATGCGAAAGGACCCAGGGTTTTGCAGGGGGATTCACACAGTGACGCTACACCGTCGTTCATGAAAGAGTTTGAGTCCCTGAAGGCGAAGTTTACAGATCCCGATGATTCGGCTCGAGTGGTATCACAAACGCGTTTCCATGCCGCTCTGCACAAGAAGGGTCCGGTCGGCATGAAGGCCACCATCCAGGCAAAGGAAAATCATGATATTCTCCTTTGCGAACGAAATGGTTATTTTGTGTCATTTACCCTGACGTATCCGAAATCACAATGGCTTAAGTATGGATTGACTTACACTGACGTGGCGCATTTTCTCGGGTGGCCACCCCTGAAGGTGGCGGGATCCGACAACACGAGTTCTCAGAAACAGTAGCCGCGCTCGTTTTGGCGGCGGACGCTCCTGGGTTGTCCGATCTCAGCAGCGTGTAATTAACCTCAAAAAGGCGCGAACTTTGCGTCAGAATGCGGTTTTTCGAGGAAATGCGGGCATTTCAGTGCGAAGGCTCGGGCAAAATCGGTTTCAAATTGGCCTCGGCGGACTTAAGTTTAATTTTCTCGGAGGCAGAATCTGCAGAACATCAGGGCTTTCCCGCCTTGTTGCCCGCCAGTCGTCGTGCTCGACGATCACCCTTGGGGCAAAATCGAAACTTTTGGGGTAATCGAAACGGCCCAATCGCACGGGCGGCCTGTGGGAATTCTTCACGGTGAGGATTGTCAATGAGGAAGCGTCGGAGTTTGCCGACAAGCAGGGCGGATTCAAGAACCTGCAAAATCGTAGCCGCCGATGGCAGTCGGCGCACTTTTCCTCGATTATCGGAGTGTTAGCGCCGACTGCCGTCGGCGGCTACGATTTCTTGAAACCATCCTGCCTCCGTCCCAGGGCGGATTCAAGAACCTACAAACTCGTAGCCGCCGACGGCAGTCGGCGCACTTTTCCTCGATTATCGGAGTGTTAGCGCCGACTGCCGTCGGCGGCTACGATTTCTTGAAACCATCCTGCCTCCGTCCCAGGGCGGATTCAAGAACCTGCAAAATCGTAGCCGCCGACGGCAGTCGGCGCACTTTTCTTCGATTATCGGAGTGTTAGCGCCGACTGCCGTCGGCGGCTACGATTTCTTGAAACCACCCTGGCCGACAAGCGCCGTCTGAAGCTCAGCCTCAGAGTGGCCGTGTCACCGCACGTTCCCCTTCCTTTGTAACTGTTCATGTGTGGGGCAGACCACCGGTCTGCCGCTGGAGTTTGGACATTGTTCGCGGGCCTCCATCCTGAAAGGATGGGATCACTTAGCCCAGGGTTGCGCGCGGCGCGCTACCCTGGGAGCCTGATGTGGGGATGCATTCTACCCTAAAAGGGTTGTATCGTTTGTCCTCCTTCACGGCAGTCAATTCAACACTTGAGAATGACTCCCAGATAGTGGTGCAATTCTTTCCGTAGCGCGGTGTCGCGCAGCGAGGGACGGCGGTCTTTGGTGGAGAAGATGGTATGGACGAGAATCCTGGCCAATGATTGCGGCATGGCGGCGAGAATGGACCAAGCGGAGCCGCGATGCAACTCTTTCAGGGTTGGGGGTGTACTTGGAGATGACCGACTTGTCCCGCTGGAACAAGTCCGCCATCTGGTTCAGCGAGAGCCACACGGTCTCGTTTTCCGGGCGGACGTCGATGCGTGTCCGGTTGTCCACGGTCTGGTAGAGAATGATTTCGGATTTGGGTTCTGGGTTCATGCGTTGATCGCCTCCGGATTGAGGAAACGTGTCAGGCAATTCTTTGTGCCGGCCGCAGTTGTAAAGAACTCCTTTACTCATGGGCTATTGGAGTTTTCTGGCCGGTGTTCTCACGCGTCAAGAGTGGCGACTGCCTTTGACAGTCGCTTGAAGAAGTCATGGATATCCTCGTGCAACTCATCTGCGTGCATGGCGCCGGCGACGATCTCCCTGAGCACGCTCACAGCGGGATCTCCGGTGCGGAGTTTTGTGAACAGTGCCTGTTCATTCTCAAACAGGAGCTTCTTCCCATCCACGACCTGAAAGATGTTGGCAGAGACGTTGCGCCATGTCTGCCCGCGGGGCAACGCTAGGTTCTCGCTCTCGAAGAACTGAGCCACGGTCTTTCGGACGGGTTCAAGCAACAGGTCGTTTTCCGGCAACTTCAGGAGGCTCGCGGCCGCTCGCTGCCAGGCTTGAGGGACCAGAAGGTAGTTCTCGATATTGCGGCGCTTCCACTCAGACAGAGCTGGGTTTGCGGGGTCTGGGTGGTAGGCATTGTCGCCTGTGTCGAAATCGAAGAGCACAAGCCTCTGCGCTTTTGGCAGGATTTGACGAATGCCCTCGAAGTGACGGTCAGTCGCTTCCTTCATCTGCAACTTGCTGCCGCCGCCCATGTGGTGGAAGCAGACCTTGTTCAACGCTTTTTCTGCCTGGCACGCGCGGGCCCATCCACGGAGTATTCGCTCGTCGGTTTCCCCCTCGACATAAAGAACCATGGGGGATGCCGCGAGTTGTGCTAATTCCGCGTTGGAGACGTCCGCCATCGCGGTGAGTATCCCCGTCTTGCTTGTCAACCGCGAGGGTTTCTGGCTGAGGACCGAGATGATCCGACTCGCATCAACGCCTCGGACGAGTTCCTCGGCGTGCGTCGCCAGGATGAATTGCACCCCCCGCTCCCTGCATTTCGCCTGGAAGTAGTCCAGTACTTCTCGCTGCAGGTTGACGTGCATGTGCGCGTCCGGCTCATCCATGAGAATCGCGGTGGGTTTATAGCCGTAGAGGAAGGCGAGCAGCGTCAGCGCCTGGTGGAATCCACTCCCCCCGGCAATGATGTCAAAGGTCTTTCCCCGTTGCTTGTATTCACAAACGATCTGCGTATCCACGCCTTTCTCGTACTTCGGCTCCAGGAGTTCCAGGGAAAACCAGCGATCGATCATCGCTTTCAGTTCGAGCCAGTCACCGGGAGGCTTATGACCCCTCTCACGCTGGCCCATTTCATCGGCGGACGGCGGGAAGCAAACGCGGTACAAGAGGTTGCGAAGGATGCTCCCCGGTTGGGCCTTGCCAATCTGTCTCTTGATGGGGCCTTCATCGCGCCATTCCTCAGTCGGCTCCAATCCTGAGAACGGCGGCACATAGGCGATCTTCGGGAAGCCTGGCGTCTGGTCCGCATCTCGAAAACTCTTCCAGTCGGGTATGGGGATGGCGAATGCTGTTTGCGCAGCCAAATACCGGAGGGCAGCCTTGAACTCCCGCGGTTCGCGGTTCGCGGCCAGCCATGACAGTTCGACCTCGATCAGGACGTAGTCGGGTTTGGTGCTTCTCTTGCCTTCCACCATCGGGTACTTCCGATCGAGTTTATCGTGCCACAGGAGGTTGAACTCCGGTACCGGGAGAACTGTAAAGTTCGGGAGCACGACTTGGATTCCGGTTTTCGCGCCGCGCTTGGCCCGGTGAAACTCGTCCACGCAGAACTGCCAGATGGCCATCGCCTGAAGAATCGTGCTCTTGCCGCTGTTGTTCCGCCCGACCAGCAGGTCGAAGTCCGTGAACTCGTACGTCTCCGTCGCCACGCTCTTGAAGTTCTTCAACACAAGTTTGGTGATCATTGATTTTGTCCTTTATTCTAATGTTCCGCTCTTGAAAAGGCGTGCCGCCTCGGTGTTCTTCTGCCACGGCCCGGAAGGGGTCATCTGTTCGATGGAGATACACTCGCAAAGCAACTCGGGAGTGCCGGCGGGGTCGAGGGGCAGTTGGACTTGTGCCACGGTGGAATTGGCGGTGCCGAGGTCTATGCCCAGTACCCGCTTCGGCGGTGATGCGGCGGAAGCTTTCGCGAGTTGCTCAACGAGGTTCATGGGCTATTCCGTGTCATTGGCGGCGGTTGGGCGGCTTGGGTGGGAATTCGTAGCTTCCTTCACCATTTTGATTTCCTCTTTGGTCAGGGCGATCAGCCAAAGTTCTGGGTCAACAACGCACCATCGCCGGATGTCGCGACCGCGCAGGTACGGCTTCAAGACTTCTGCGGATGATTTGTGTGCTACAATGAGCTTGTCGCGTGTCGTGCGGTCAACCACAAACGCCTCGTTGAGTCCCGTCTTGATTCCGTAGTAGAAACGTCCGTTCACCAAGTCACCGAGCGGCTTGCCGCCTCGGCGCATTTTGTCAAGGAGCGCCAAGACAGCGGGGGATTCGAGGCGCCAGCCGTCGTCTTCCAGTTGCGACTGTTGGATATCTACGGCACGCTGTCGGACCACAAGGTCCACGTTCTCCGGCTTCTGGGACTGATCCCACTTTACGGCGGCGATGGGTTGCTGGCTCTTGGGTCGGTTCGCAGCGATGAGGATGCAGGGCTCGGTAATGGCTGTGAAAACTTTCGTCTCGGCGAAGTCGATCAGAGCCCTAACACTGACTTGGGCTTTTAGAAAGCGCCTGAGTTTTGTCCCGAAGGCGGAATTTAGGAAGCTGTTGCTGGAGATGTACGAGAGGACGCCGCCGTCACGGAGCAATTTTACACCGCGCTCGAAGAAATAGACGTACAGATCGGCGACACCCGTGTAGCAATCGCAGGCGTTTTCGAGGAGTGGTTTCAGGTCTTTGAGCTTTTCCTGCCGGACGTAAGGGGGGTTGGCGAGCATGAGGTCGAAGCCGCCCTGGGTCTGAATGGCGGTGGTGTCGAGCAGGTCTCTGCCTGGCGTCATTTTAGGGGGCCGGTGGAAGACCTCTGCGAAGTCGATTTGCCAAACGAAACTGGGTTTGGCTTCGTCGGCGAAGTAGCCGCTGAGTTTTTCGAGCGCTTCGTCTTTGGCGGCGGTTGTTTTGAGTTTCCTGGCGGCCTCAAGCTGGGCGCGGAACGCGTTCATCTCGCGGATGGCGTGGTCAAGGTGGAGGACGCGATCCTTGTCCGCGTCGTCGTCGGTGGTGATGAGCGAGTTGGAGATGTCGAGCTTGGAGCGGCCGAATTCGAGTTTGGCGAGTTCGGCGGTGGCGTCCAGGATTTCAAATTGAAGCCGCCGCTTTTCTGGCAGGCCGCGAGCGTCGTAAAAGGCGCGCTTGGCACTGGTGAGCCGGTTTAGGACCGGCGGCAGGGCTTTGTCCTCGGCGGCGATGCGGCAGGATTCACCGGGGCCGAGCAGATAGGTGTAGCGGCGGGGGGCGGTCTCGTTGCGTACGAGGTTGCCCTCGGTGTCGAAAGCGGATTCGCGCGCGGCGAAAGTGAAGCGGTAGTCGGGGCGAGGCGTGAGAAAGACCGAAAGC
>Ga0194054_10000432_pt1 | contig 21302 bp, 21 predicted proteins | sample SepL2210m_MetaG_FD_163628 | JGI IMG/M metagenome (GOLD analysis project Ga0194054, IMG submission 163628) | Anoxic zone freshwater microbial communities from boreal shield lake in IISD Experimental Lakes Area, Ontario, Canada - Sep2016-L227-10m | ecosystem: Environmental > Aquatic > Freshwater... | reverse complement strand
GGTTCCCACCGATGCGGCCGACGATGCACGGTGGTCCACCCCGGACGCGGCGGTGGAGTGGGACGATGTCCGGACGCGGTGCCTGTCGCTCGCGGTAGCGATCCTGGAGGAGGCGAGCTGACGTTGTCCATCGACGACCGGCCCGTCGAGTTCTGGCCCACGGCATCAATCCGTACGGCACTCGAGACCGGCGATATCACCGTCTGGCAACGTATCGTCGTCGCCATCAAACGTGACCCGTATGGACGCACCGCACGTCAGGTCGAGGAAGTCCTGGAGGCCGCAGCGCCCGAGGGAATCGCCAAGGCGCTCAACGAAGTTCTGGCGCGCTCCCGAAGCCATTTAGATGCCAACGAAAGAGCCCAGGTCGCGCGTCACGTCCAGGTGCTGCTGGAACGTTCAGCCCTCGACGAGCCGGAGTTCGCCTCCAGGATCGGCGTCACACGAGAGGAATTGACGGCCTACCTCAATGCGACGACGAGCCCGCAGGCCTCGCTGATGATCCGGATGCGCAGACTGTCCGACCGGTTCGCCAAGATCCGGGCCCAGCAGACCGCAGACGGCGGGTTCTCTGATAACAGCGGCGCCGAAAGTTCCGAACCCGAATCCGAACCCGAATCCGAATCCGAATCTGGCTGAATAGTTCACCCCTCAGCGGGAATTGATCGGCGCCACGTCGACCACTCTCCAGCCGCCCTCCTGTTTGGTAAGGGCAACCCGTAGCGACAGCACCGCGACACTGGGATCCTGACCCGGCGCACTCTGGGTGCCCCGCATGATCACGGCCACGCTGGCCGACGATGGTCCCAGCGCCTCAAGACCCGCGGAGACGGTGCTTGCCTGAGCGGACATCTTGCGCTTGGCCATATCAGCGGTCGCGGATCCGAACTGGGCCTTGAACGCCTCCGCGCGCTCGGGCACCATCAGCGCCGCGGCTCGCTCGATCGATGAGTTCGGGTCACCCGGGGTGAAGGTCGCGGTCGCCTCGGACACCTGGGTGGCAATACGCACAACGTCGGCAGAGTCCGTGGTGAAAGTCCGGTCGGGCAGGACCCAGTTGGTGTAACCGACCGCCACCGCCGACGCCAGCGCGGCCGCAGCCAACCCCGTGACCGCCAGTCGTATCCCCGGCTTGTCGTCGTCGGTGCCCACCGTCACCGAATCACGCCGGTACAGAACGAGATTGACCAGTGCACCCTCAACGATCAGCAGGCACAGGATCGAACACACCGATACCCACCAGAGCGGCCATTCGAGCATCACACCGATGATCAGCAAGGCCGAGATCGCGGCCACCGGCGCACCGATATCGAATGCCACCACCCTGGCCAGGTTCCTCATCGGAGAGACTCCAGCCGGGAGATCATCGGCTTGCCGTCCACGTCGGAAACGCCCAGGCGCAGATTCCACCGCACCGTGGTGGGGGTGTTGCCGGCGTTCTCGCTCACCGACGTCGCAACGACGAGCACGGTGTCGGTGCGTGCGGAAAACTCGGGTGGCAGGCTCGCCGGTGCGGTTGGCCGCTGAGGATCCCGGGCGTCCAGATCGTGATGGACCTCCTCGATCGACACCGACTCGACCTGCCCGGTGGTAGCCGAGCGCAGCGCCTTCACCACGTCGCGGTACGGCGCGATCGAGGAATCGAAACCGGAGTTGAGCTCACCCACGGTGCCGTCGCGCAGCCGTTGGAGGCTGCCCTCGACGTTATCGGTGTTCATATTGATCAACACCGCGGTCCACTCGGCCGCAACCTGCATCGAACGAGCCTGGTAGGTGCGCTCGGCGGTCGACGCACGATGCCCGGACCACATCACCGCTATCAGCGCCACCGCGGCAACCGCCGCTATCCCAAGGACGGCGGAGGCGACGCCGAAACCGGAAAACACCCTGGGTCGCGGCTCTCCGGTCTCGGGCACCTCGTCGACGCCGGGCATGCAGGGCAGGTTACCGCGCATGGTAATGATGGTTGCGTGACGGTACATACTCAGCGGTCCGGGATCGATCTCGCCCATGTCGATTCCGCGATCCGCCCCCAGGACGATCTGTTCGGCCATGTGAACGGTCGCTGGCTGGCCGAATACGCGATCCCTGCGGATCGGGCCACCGATGGGGCGTTCCGCCTGCTCTACGACCGTGCCGAGGAGCAGGTGCGGGAACTGATCACCCAGGCCGCCGAGCTCGCCGGCACGGAAGCCTCCGACGAGCAACGTATCGGCGATCTCTACGCGAGTTTTCTCGACGAGGAGGCCGTCGAACAACTCCGGCTACAGCCTCTGCTTGACGACGTGGCCCTGATCGACGGCGCTGACGACCCGGATGCTCTGGCCCGAGTCATCGGGGGTTTGCAGCGCACCGGCGTCGGCGGCGGCGTGGGGCTCTACATCGACACCGACTCCAAGGACTCCACCCGCTACCTGGTCCATCTCAGCCAATCGGGTCTGGGACTGCCTGATGAGTCGTACTACCGCGACGATCAACACGCCTCGATCCTGGCTGCCTATCCGGGGCATATCGCGAGGATGTTCGCGCTGGTGTTCGGCGGAACGGCCGACGAGTACGCCGAGCGGGCGGGACGAATCGTGGCGCTGGAGACCAAGCTGGCCGCCGCACACTGGGATGTGGTGCGCCGTCGCGATGCCGACCTCAGCTACAACCTGCGGACATTCGCCGACCTGACTGCCACCGCACCGAACTTCGATTGGACAGGCTGGATATCCGCTCTGGGAATCCCACCCGACGGGGTCGCCGAACTCGTTGTGCGCCAACCGGACTACCTGAGTTCGTTCGCCGAACTATGGTCAGGTTCCGACGTCACCGACTGGCAGGACTGGGCGCGCTGGCGGTTGATCCATGCCCGCGCCGCGGTCGGAACCCAGGATTTGGTTGATGAGGATTTCGCCTTCTACGGATTCACGTTGAGCGGAACCGAGCAGATCCGTGACCGTTGGAAGCGGGCGGTGTCACTGGTCGAGGGCCTCATGGGCGATGCGGTGGGTCGGCTCTATGTGCAGCACCACTTCCCACCCCAGGCCAGGGCGCGGATGGACACCCTGGTCGCCAACCTTCGCGAGGCCTATCGGGTGAGCATCACCGACCTGGAATGGATGACCCCCGCGACCAGAAAGCGTGCACTGGCCAAGCTGGACAAGTTCACCGCCAAGATCGGTTATCCGAAGAATTGGCGTGACTACTCTGCGCTTGTTATCAAACGGAATGATCTGTACGGCAACGTGATTCGTGGCTACCAGCTGGAGTTCGACCGCGAAGTCGCCAAACTCGGCGGCCCGGTGGACCGCGACGAGTGGTTCATGACGCCGCAGACGGTGAACGCCTACTACAACCCCGGCATGAACGAGATCGTCTTCCCGGCCGCAATACTGCAGCCGCCATTCTTCGACGCCGGGGCCGACGACGCCGCCAACTACGGCGGTATCGGAGCGGTGATCGGACACGAGATCGGTCATGGGTTCGACGACCAGGGCTCCAAATACGACGGTGACGGCAACCTGGTGGACTGGTGGACCGATGCGGACCGCGACGAGTTCAATGGCCGCACAAAAAAGCTCATCGAGCAGTACGACGCCTATGTGCCGCGGGATCTGGAGGGTCGATCCGAATCCCCGCATGTTCAGGGTGCGTTCACGGTCGGCGAGAATATCGGCGACCTGGGCGGGCTATCCATCGCATTGCTCGCCTACCAGTTGTCGCTGGGCGATCGGAAGGCTCCGGTGATCGACGGCCTCACCGGGGTGCAGCGCGTGCTATTCGGTTGGTCGCAGGTATGGCGGACTAAATCCCGCGTGGCTGAATCCGTCCGGCGACTCGCCGTCGACCCGCATTCACCGCCGGAGTTCCGCTGCAACGGTGTCGTGCGCAACATCGACGCCTTCTATGACGCCTTCGACGTCACCGAGGACGACGCGCTCTACCTTGAACCGAAGCAGCGGGTACGGATCTGGAGCTAGACCAGACTCAGTAGAGCGTCCACTGCCAGTCGTCGGCACCGTCAGGATTGTTGTAAAGCCCGACGGAGTTCTTCACGATGACCGGATCCCCGCTGCCGAAGTTGTCGTAGAACCACTTCGCATTATCCGGTCCGAGGTTGATGCAGCCGTGGCTGACGTTGCGCTTGCCCTGATCCGCCACCGACCACGGGGCGCTATGCACGAAGGCGCCGCTGTTGTCGATGCGAACGGCCCACTGCACCTTGAGCTTGTAGCCATTCGGTGAGTTCACCGGCACACCGTAGGTGGACGAGTCCATGATGATGTCGGGGAACTTCTCCAGCACGTAGTAGGTGCCGTTCTTGGTCTCGTGCTTGCCGTCGGGCATGCCCATCGACACCGGGAACGTCTTCTCCACCTTCCCGTTGCGGGTGATGGTCATCTGGTGGGCCTTGTCATCGATGGTGGCCACCAGGGCCTCACCGACCCGGAAGTTCGACTGGGCACCGCTGGCGTCGATGTGAACCTGGGTGCCGGCCGGCCAGAAGTTGTAGGGCCGCCAGCGCACCTGGGTGTCAGTCGTCCAGTAGAACGTCCCCGGTACTGCCGGTGACGAGGAGATGTGGATCGACTGCTCGGCCAACGGCCGGTTGGCGATCGGCCGTTGGAAGTTGATGATGATCGGCTTGGCGACACCGACCGTTGCGCCGTTGACCGGGTTGAATCCGGGCGGTGCGAACACCGGGTCACCGGTGTAGGGCGCGGCATTTTGGCCCTTGGCCGCGCTCATGGTGACCGGAGGTGGGGCCACCGGAGGCGGCACATCCACTGGCGGCGGCGGCACATCCAGTGGTGGCGGCGACACGTCGACGGGCGCTGCCAGATCACCCGGAATCGGCGGCGGGGGCGGGGGAAATTCGATCGGTGCGGGCTCGACGGGAACCGGCGCAGCATTGACCAACTGCGGGTCCACCGGCGGTTGATCCGGATCGGCCAGTGCCGAACCGCTGCCCAGACCGCCGACCGCGACCCCCACCACACACAGGGCGGCGGCCATGACGCCTTTCACCCGCTTCACCAAACTCCTCCAATGCTCTCGTCGTCCAGTCTGACATAGCGCAGGGGCCGACGATGGATCCGCAACCGCCCGGCGGACCCCATTAGAGCCCAAGACCAACTGGCTGACCTGTGTAAATGATCGCCAGGGGCGTGACGAGCGTTACTTCCCGCCGGCCAAACCCAACAGGTGTCGGCTGGTGATGACACATGCCAGAGCGGATGCGATCAGCAACGCCGAGGCCGTGAGCATCACTGCCGCGCCGCCATGGGAGAACAGCAGTCCGCCGATCACTGAGCCCGCCATGATGCCGACCTGGAAGGCCGCCACATACAGGCTCGAGGCTCCGTCAGGGTCCTCCGGTGAGTGCCGCATGGCGGCCGATTGCAGCATGGGCGACATCGCGGTGGCTGTGGCTCCCCACCCCACGATGGCCACGATCCCGATCAGAACCGTGGACCCGGTGTGGCCGTCACCGAGGGCCAGCCCGGCAAGCACCACAAAAACCAGTGACAAACCTCCCAGACACCCGACGATGGCGGCCTTGGGTCGCCGATCCCCGGACCGGGCCAGCAATCCCATGGCGGTCAGACCCGCGATTCCGTAGGCGGCCAGTAGCCAGGCCAGGTTGGTCCCGTTCACGCCGACGACGTCGCGGATGATGACGACGATGAAGGTGTAGGAGATGAAGTGCCCGGTGACGCCGACCAGGGTCAGCACGCTCATCGCCAGCAGGCGGCGGTTGCGGTGGTGCCGCCTTCGGCGCGGGCCGGTTCCGGAGGCAGACATCGCCATCAGCGGGACCGTGAATCGAGCCGCAACGAGTACCGCGACGGCAGCCACCGTGATGACGGCGACGGCCGACCGCCAGCCCCACAGCTGGCTCATCACTGCGGTCAGCGGGCTACCGACGACCAGCGCCAGCCCGGTTCCCACATAGACCGCGGCGGTGGCCCGGCCGGCATGTGTCGCGGGCACCAACCGCGCGCCGATGGGGGCGATCACCGACCACATCAACCCGTGGGTGAGGGCGCACAGCACCCGGCCAAAAGCAAGCACCGTGAATGTCGGCGCAAGTGCCGAGATCAGTTGCGAAACAACCAGACAGATCAGGGTGAACAGCAGCGTCGTCCGTCGTGGCCAGGCCGCGGTCCAGCGCACCAGTGGAACCGTGGCCAACGCCGCCACCAACGCGTAACTCGCCAGCAGTGTGCCCACCGTCGCTTCGCTCACCCGAAGATCGTCGGCGATGGCCGGCAGCGCCCCGACGGGCATGATCTCGGCAGTCACGTAGACGAACGCCGCCGCCGCCAGCACCGCCAGCGCAACTGCGACCCGAGGTGTCCAGGGTCCGGAACGAGGCGGGGTCACGACGTCGACTGTCCTGGCCTGAGTGGGCACGCATCACGGTATCGGTTGCCGACCTGGTTCCAAGCCCCTCAACACTCGGGTAAACCGGTTCGAGACCGTGCCGAGACCAGCGGCAGACATCAAGGCTCAGGAACGCACCAACCGGGCGATGGCCGCTGAAGCCTCCGCGAGTTTCGTGTCGGCCTCCTGACCACCCTCGGCGACCGCGCGGCTCACACAGTGACCGAGGTGTTCATCGAGCAGGCCCAGTGCCACCGACTGCAGCGCGCTGTTGACGGCACTGATCTGAGTGAGGATATCGATGCAGTACTTCTCGTCGTCAATCATCTTGGCAATGCCCCGCACCTGGCCCTCGATGCGGCGCAGTCGTTTCGCGTAATTGTCCTTGTTATCCGAATATCCCTGCTGCCCAGTCATTTACCCTCCCAGCATCTGTTTCATCTGATCGATCTCACCCTGCTGGGCGGCGGCGATGTTCTTAGCCAGGGTGACCATATCGGCGCTCTTGCCGTCGGCGATCTCCGACTTGGCCATCTCGATGGCGCCCTGGTGGTGGTTGATCATCGACTGCAGCCACAGCGCGTCGAAATCCGCTCCCTTGAGGCTGTCGAGTTTGACCAACGTGGCGTCATCGACCATGCCGGCCATGGTCATGCCCGCATGACCGCTCTCGTGCGGCATCTCGGTGGGGTTGACGTTCCACTGCAGCAGCAGCGCCTTCATGGTGTTGATCTCGGGCTGCTGTTCGCCGACGATCTTGGCGGCAAGTGCGACCACGTCCGGGTTGGACGACCGGTCGGGCACCAGCATCGCGAGCTCGATCGCCTGCTGATGGTGCGCGATCATCATCTGCCCGAACTGGACGTCGTCAGTGTCATGGGCGGCCACCTGCCCGGTAGCGCTGGCCGAGGACTGCGCGCCGTGATCCTCCTTGGTGGCGGAGCTGCAGGACGAAACGACGCCTGCGGCGACGAATGCGGCAAGCAGGGCGACAAGGCGAGTGCGGGTGACAGTCATACTCCCCACTGTACCCGATACCCCTCGGGGGTATCAGAATGAGATTTTGGCAGCCGTGTGCAGCGGGTCATACTGACGTGATGAGCGAAACTCCCGACATCAAGCCCCGCAGCAGAGACGTCACCGACGGCCTGGAGAAGTCGGCCGCCCGCGGCATGCTACGGGCGGTCGGAATGGGTGACGAGGACTTCGCCAAACCGCAGATCGGCGTGGCCTCGTCCTGGAACGAGATCACCCCCTGCAACCTCTCGCTGGATCGGCTGTCGAACGCGGCCAAGGAGGGGGTCTTCGAAGCCGGTGGCTTCCCGATGAAATTCGGCACCATCTCGGTCTCGGACGGCATCGCGATGGGGCATGAGGGTATGCACTTCTCGCTGGTGTCACGCGAGATCATCGCCGACAGCGTCGAGACCGTCATGCAGGCCGAGCGGATGGACGCCATGGTGATGCTGGCCGGATGCGACAAGTCGCTACCGGGCATGATGATGGCCGCTGCGCGCCTGGATCTGGCCGCGGTATTCATTTACGCCGGTTCGATCCTGCCGGGCTGGGCCAAAATGTCCGACGGCAGCGAGCGTGAGGTCACCATTATCGACGCGTTCGAGGCCGTCGGCGCCTGCGCGCGCGGTCTGATGTCGCGCGAGGATGTCGACGCCATCGAGCGGGCGATCTGTCCGGGCGAAGGTGCCTGCGGCGGCATGTACACCGCCAACACCATGGCCAGCGCGGGCGAGGCCCTGGGGCTTTCGCTGCCGGGAAGTGCCGCCCCGCCGGCCACCGACCGTCGGCGCGACGGATTTGCGCGGCAGAGTGGACAAGCTGTTGTCGAGTTACTGCGCCGCGGTATCACCACCCGCGACATCCTCACCAAGGAGGCGTTCGAGAACGCCATCGCGGTGGTGATGGCGTTCGGCGGGTCCACCAATGCCGTGCTGCATCTGCTGGCCATCGCTCATGAGGCCGAGGTGGAGCTGTCGCTGGCCGACTTCAACCGGATCGGTGCGAAAGTCCCACACCTGGCCGATGTCAAACCATTCGGCAGCCATGTGATGAACGACGTCGACCGCATCGGCGGTGTGCCGGTCGTGATGAAGGCATTACTGGACGCCGGACTCCTGCACGGCGACTGCCTGACGGTGACCGGAAAGACCATGGCGGAGAATCTCTCGCACATCAACCCGCCGGATCCCGATGGCAAAGTTCTTCGGGCGCTGTCCAATCCGATCCACCCCACCGGCGGGATCACCATCCTGCACGGATCTCTGGCTCCCGAAGGCGCGGTGGTCAAGTCCGCCGGGTTCGATTCAGACGTGTTCGAAGGCACGGCAAGGGTTTTCGACGGAGAGCGCGCGGCCATGGATGCCCTCGAGGATGGCACCATCACCGCCGGCGATGTGGTGGTCATCCGTTACGAAGGCCCCAAGGGTGGACCGGGTATGCGCGAGATGCTGGCCATCACCGGCGCGATCAAGGGCGCCGGGCTGGGCAAGGATGTGCTGCTGCTCACCGACGGCCGATTCTCCGGTGGCACCACCGGGTTGTGCGTGGGCCACGTGGCGCCCGAGGCCGTCGACGCCGGGCCGATCGCCTTCGTCGCCGATGGAGACCGTATCCGCCTCGACGTGGCGAAGCAGACGCTCGATATCGTTGTCGAGCCCGCCGAATTCGATTCGCGCCGAGCAGGATTCACTCCGCCGACGCCCCGCTACACCCGCGGGGTACTGGCGAAGTACACCAAGCTGGTCGGCTCGGCGGCCCAGGGCGCGGTCTGCGATTAGCCTGCTGCGCTCGCCGCGGACCTGGCAGCCGCGGAACGCTTGGGCGTGGCAGCGTCCCTGACCTGACCGGCCCGCTGACGGGGCTGACGTGCGCGGGCCGTGCGCGCGGCGACGGTGCGAGCCGCCGGAACCGTGGCCGTCGACATCGCTGCCCCGACGGATCCGGCCAACCCCGGTAGGAAACCGTTGATAAGCGCCCTGACGACATCACCGGGCACCTGTGCCCACTCGGCCGGGGTCAGCGGGTTGACCGAGAGATACGGCGTGTAGGTCCCGGACTGGTCGTAGGTCCGGTTGTAGGTGCCGCCTTCGCTGGGCGTTTGGACGTCGGTGTATCCGACATTGACCAGGATCTCCGCCGCGGGCTGTAGCGCGTCGGCCAGCGGGGTGGGAACGGTGATCGGCACACCGAGCGCCTGGAACGCGGCGTTGATGAGTCGGGCCGGCAGGCGCAACGGCTCCAGCAGGGGAAGATCGGTGGGTACCAGCGTGCCATAGGTGGTGCTGGACAGGTTCAGCGCCGCCAGCGCGCCGAGCTTGGCGTAGATCACATCTTCCGATGTGCCGGCAAGGGTGGACCCACCGAGGAAATTGGTCGGAAGTGCCGTCGCCAGAAGGGAATTAGCCAACGAGAACGGATTCAGGGTGGCCGGGAAATCCGACATCAGGTTGTATCCCAGCGCCAGGCCCACCGTTGCGGCGTTCAGCGCAACCCCGGTGCTCGATCCCGACATCCCGCCCTGACTGACGGCTTCGAAGCCGAACAGATTCAGGATCGGGGCGAACCGGGCATAGAGCCCACCGTTGGGCGTACCCGGATTGTTCACCTGCGCCACCGCAAGGTTGGTCACGTTGACGCCCTGCACACAGGTGAGGCCGGAGGTGCACGGCTCTCCGGTCACCGAGTTGACCTTCCCGCTTGGCACCAGCGGGGTGTATCCGGCGGGAGTGTTCCCCTTAGCGCTGGCCAGCAGCGCCTCGTATGCGATTCCGGCTTGATAGGCGCCGAAGCCGGACCCGCCGAGGATAGCGGCGCCCAGCGTGCCGCCGGGCTGGCGCTTGAAGGTGGAGATCACGGGTGTGAAGCCGCCGAACGGGAACGCGTTGACGTCGTCGGCGAGGACCGTCGGGGCCGACAGCGCGTAGTCCAGGTTGATGGTGATGGTGCCAAGCACATCGACGTCGAGGATGTCGATGCTGGTAACGCCGAGCGCCTGGGCGACTCGGAACAGTGGCCCCGTCGCGACCGCGCCGAAGGTCACGTCGGCCTCGGCGGCCGGCGGCGTCAGCCCCGCCACCATCGCGCCCGCCGTCACCGCAACCGCACCCAGCACCGCCAGTTTTGCGGCGGGTCCGCGCCCGCAGCGATCCTTGCCAGCAACGTTGATGGCGACCATATCGTGGAACCCCCCTGTGGCATATCTCCAAATCCTCGTGAGAATAGCAAATAATCTAACGGCCCGGTCAGGTCGTGCTTCTTGCAACGGCAGCCCCGCAGGCGCACAGTGATTCGGGTGAGCCATACCGCATTGCGTATCTGCCCGTTGTGTGAAGCCACCTGCGGGATGGTCCTCACTATCGCCGACGACAAAGTCACCGCGGCCCGCGGCGACCGCGATGATGTCTTCAGTCACGGGTTCATCTGTCCCAAAGGGGCGAGCTTCGCCGAACTCGACAACGATCCCGACCGCCTGCAGCGCCCCATGGTGCGCCGCGACGGCGAACTCGTCGAGACCAGTTGGGACGAAGCCTTCGCCGCTGCCGCCGAGGGCCTCGGGCGCGTCATCGCCGCCACCGGTGGCTCGTCGGTGGGGATATACCTGGGCAACCCGAACGCCCACACCATCGCCGGGTCGCTCTACGTGCCGGCCGTCGTCCGTTCCCTGGGCACCCGCAGCATCTTCTCGGCCAGCACCCTGGACCAGATGCCCAAGCATGTCGCGTGCGGTTTCATGTACGGCGCTCCGGTGCCGTTCACGATTCCCGATCTCGATCGCACCGACTATCTGGTCATCATCGGAGGAAATCCGGTGGTATCCAATGGAAGTCTGGCCACCGCAGCCGATTTCCCGGGAAAGCTGAAAGCAATCCGCCGCCGCGGAGGTCGGCTGATCGTGGTCGATCCGAACCGGACACGTACCGCCGAATTGGCCGACCGACACATTGCACCCCGGCCCGGCACCGACGGCGCGTGGTTGTTCGCTGTCGTCAACGTGCTCTTCGACGAGAACCTGGTGGATCTCGGCCACCTGGGGGATCACGTGACCGGCGTGGAGCAGGTCCGCGCCGCGGCGGCCGATTTCCCACCCGAGGCGGTCGCCGAACACTGCGGGGTGAGCGCCGACGAGATCCGCACCCTGGCCCGCGAGATCGCGGGCGCCCCGAGTGCGGCGGTGTACGGCCGCATGGGCACATCCACCGTCGAGTTCGGCACGATCACCAGCTGGCTGGTCGATGTCGTGAACATCCTGACCGGCAACCTCGACCGGGCCGGCGGGGTGATGTTCGCGAGTTCATCAGTGAGCTCCGCACCGCGGTCCGCCCGGCCGGGCCGGGGTTTCACCACCGGCCGTTGGCACAGCCGGGTCTCCGGATACCCGGAGGTGTTGTCCGAGCTGCCCACCGTCGCGCTGCCCGAGGAGATCGAGACCGCCGGCGACGGTCAGATCCGCGCAATGATCACGCTGGCCGGGAATCCGGTGCTGTCGGCGCCGGATGGTCCGCGGCTGTCCGATGCCCTCGACACCCTCGACTTCATGCTGTCGGTGGATCCCTACCTCAATGAGACGACGCGGCACGCCGATGTGATTCTGCCGCCCCCGCCGCCGTCACAGGTTGGGCATTTCGACATCGCATTCGCGGCGGCGGCGGTGCGCAACAACGCGCGATATTCCCCGCCGGTCATGCCGCTGGCCGATGGCCGGCCCGACGAGTGCGAAATTCTGTCCCGGTTGGCGCTGATCATGCGCGGCCTGGGAACTGACGCCGACCCCGCCCTGGTCGACGATCAGATGATCGCGACGAAGCTGGGCAAAGAGGTCGCCGATTCCAACTCACCGGTCGCGGGACGATCAGTCGACGAGTTGACCGCGATGCTGGCGGACGGTCCCGGTTACGAACGGCAGCTAGACATGCTGCTGCGGCTTGGCCCGTTCGGTGATGCATTCGGCACCAAACCGGAGGGCCTGAACCTGCAGCGGCTCAAGGACAACCCGCACGGTATCGATCTGGGTCCGCTGATGCCGCGGATCCCGGAGGTCCTGCGCACTCCCACCGGCATGGTCGAATTGGCGCCCGAGGCGATCCTGGCCGATATCCCACGGCTGCACGCCTCGCTGGGAAACCGCGACGGCGGCTTCCTGCTCATCGGACGTCGGCAACTGCGCTCCAACAACAGCTGGCTGCACAACCTGCCGGCGTTGTCCGGCGGCTCCAACCTCTGCACGCTGCAGATCCATCCCGACGACGCCTCCCGATTGGGCGTGACCGATCTGGCCGTGGTGACCGGCCCGGGCGGCAAGCTCGAGGTGCCGGTCGAGATCACCGATGCCATCCGGCCGGGCGTGGTGTCACTGCCGCACGGCTGGGGACACTCCGCGCCCGGCACCCGGATGTCGGTAGCCGCTCAGCAGCCCGGGGTTAACGTCAACAGTCTCTTCGACGATTCTCTGCTGGATCCGCTGTCCGGCAACGCGGTACTCAATGCGGTGCCGGTCGAGGTCGCGGCGGCGGGCTGAGGCTCGCCCGTCATCGCACGCCCTCCTTGCTATAGACCACCCGCAGCACGTGACCCACTTCCGGGCCCATCACCGTCGCGGCCAGCTCACAGAATGTCGCCACGAACTGCGGCCCGTGCGCGGGGGCGCTGTCGGCTGCCAGGTGGTGGGCCACCTCATGGAGTACGACGAGTTCACGCATCGCCCAGCCGCTGGCACCACGCTCCGGAACCGCGATAACGCCTGTGCCGTCACGGTTTTCATAATGGGCAGCTGTCGCAGAACGCCGGGGACGAACGGCGATCCGGCTGCGCCCCGGCCAGCGGGCAGTCACGGCCGGCAGCGCCAGCACCGCGTCGAGATAACGCTGCACGGACTCCATGGAGGCAAACCGTGCTTCGGGCGGCAGGGTGATCGGATCACCGAAGAAGTCGATGGCGCGCGAACTGTGCTCGGCGGCGCGGTCGAAGAGGGTGCGGACGAACTCCTCGGCCGCATAGACCCGAGAACGCTGACTGTCTCGAACGCTCACCGCGGCAGCCGGGGCCGCAAACCCGGCAATTCGGGGCTGGAGCCCAACCGGGCCTGGCGTCCGGCGCGGTCACCGGCACGGCGCGCGGCCGACGAATAACCCGCCGTGGCACTGGTGGCCCGCCAGGTTCCGCGGGCCTTGGACTCGGCGCGATAGTGATCGCGAAGCTCGATTTCCTTGTTGCGCAACGCGATAGCGGTCCCGGGCGCCGCCCTGCGGGACTTGGCCACCTCCCGCTTGGCCTCGTCACGGGCTTCGGAGAGCCGAGAACCGATCCGGGTACCGAAGGCCAGTTGGAAGTTGAGCCGCGCGGTGATGGTGGGCGTGGGCCGGTGCACACCGGTCGCCAGGTAGGCGTCGCAGGAGCGCACCATCTGCACCACCAGGCTGGCATACAGCGCATGGCTGGCATCGATATCCTCGGTGAACCCGTAGGCATAGACGAACGTCGAGTTCGACGCCACGTCACACCGGACATCGTTAGCCAAGGCGATCGCCGCGAACAGTTGGACGTAGGTGCGCAACCCGCGGCTACCCGGTTCGCCGATGGTGATCGTCCGCTGGGTCGGAACCTGGGCGGCAGTGCGGGAGGCCGCGTGGGCGCGCGCCACCGCAAGATCGATCGACGTCATTGTCGCCAGACGTTGTGCGGCAGCCATGAAGGCCTCGGCCTCATGGGTGTTATCGGTACCTTCGGCCTGGCGAAGCAGGGCGGCGATGCGGGCGAGCATCCTGTCCTCGGTCATGGCGCCACGCTAGGCGACAGCAGCGACATCCTCACCGATCCCGATCCGCTAACCGGTGAGATTTCCCCACACCGGAATTCATCAACAATCTCCGCGGTGAAACTTACGGATTCACGCCTCTGGCATCGGCGACCGGGTCAGTTTTCCTCGACACCCGGTGTTGGATCGGCCGCTTACCCACCGCAGTCGTGGAACCCAGCGCAGTCGATCGGGCGGCGGCCCCCGAGGTTCCGGCCCCCGAGGTTCCGGCCCCCGACGACACGACCGGCGACGGAACCGGTGGCGCCGGGTTGGGCACCGCCAGGCTGGAGGCTACGTTCTTCAAATCCGCCTGAACCGCGGTGCGGACACCCGGTATGTAGTTGGCGGAAAGTTCGTCCCGCGTCGCCGGACTGCTGGTGATCGGGCCGGTCTGCACACCGGCGCCAATGGTGATGTTCAGTGCCATGCCGATCACACCAGACGGGCCCAGAAGTCCCTCGACGCCCGCGTTCCAGGCGCCTTCGACATTCAGGGTGGCGAGGTCGGCCAGCACGGTTCGTGTTATCGCGATCGCCTTGCGGATCAGCAGTGGGACACCACCCACGGCGAATCCATATGCTCGCGGTGCCGTGAGACCCGCCAGAAAGGCCGCCGCCCGGGTCGTCACACCCGTCAGAACGTAAGTTCCCGCGGCGAGCAGTGCTGTGCCGGCGGTGGTGATCGGGCCCAGTATCGCCGCACTCAATGTCGCCAGTGCCGCGGTCACATCACCGGCAAGAGCCTCCTGGGTGGCGGTGAGCACCGCTGAGGGAAAGTCCCACACCCCCTGGCTGATCGCGATACCCGCGGTGGCCACCGCGTTGCCGGTGGTCTCGAGGTAATCGGATCCGTTCCTGCCGAGTTGGCTCAGCGCCGGGAGGGCGTCATTGATGATCTGCGGAATCACACCGACGGCCGAGTAGCCTCCCAGACCGTCCTCGCTGAGGATTGCAGGCAGTACCGGGTATGCCGCCGGCGGGACGCCCCAGTACGTGCCGAACTGTGCGTACGGCCACGCATTCGCCGCGGTGGGGTCGGCGGAGCTGAACAGATAGTTGCTCGCCATGTTCAGCGTGCCGAACAGCTGACTCAGCGGACTGGCGAACCCGACCAGGGTTACCGCCGCCGCTGACGGCAGCGCTACCGCGGGCACCGGTTGTATCGGGGGTCCGACCAGGGCGCTGGCCCCGATGACCGCGACGGCGGCTGTGATCACAGGCGAGCGGGCTGATATGCCCATGGTGTCCTCCTCGGATTGACTACTTGGTGGCGAACTGATCCAGCGCGGCGGTGAGTTGGGGTGACAGCGGATCCTTGCTGGCGTAGTTGGCGACGCTGTCGCTGGGGTCATCACGCAAGACGTGGTTGACTCCGGAGAGCTTAACCAGTTGCAGCGCGGTCTGCGCCAACGCTTCAGCCAACGGTGCGATATCGGCGCAACCGGCCTGAGCATCAGAATCCGAGCAGGTGAGGAGAACCGGCGTGCCTGCCGGGATACGGGAAGCCAATTCGACGGGGTCGATCGCGTCGGACTCGACAACCGCCTTGACGTTGCCGGGACCCAGGATCGCACCGAGTCCCTCGGGCAGCGTGGTCGGCGCAGTCCCGGTGGTGCGGGCCTGCACCACCGCGGCCGACCAGGCGGCCAGGACGGCATCCGCCTGCTGCTGGGTCTTGGCGCCGGCGCGCACAGCGGCCGCCACATCGGCCCGCACCCGGCCGGTGATCAGGTCGAGGTAGCGCGCGGGCAACGGCTGGAGCAGCCCCAGCGAGTGGATCCTCGGCGCGCCGGGCGAGGTGTCATCGGCCAGCGACATCGCATGGATCGTGCCCTCCCCCACGGCGTACACCGAGATTCGGCCGGCATCGGTTCCGGGCTGCCCGGCCAGGAATCGCACCGCCGCCCGGGCGCCATCGGTATAGACCGCACTTCCCACATCGGCGGGGTGGGCGGCGAATGGGCCCAGTCCGGTGATGCCGGTACCGACCTTGTCGTAGCGCAGCGTCGCCACGCCGCGCTCGGAGAGGAACTCCGCGAGCTGTCGCATATTGCCGACCGGACCGGCGACATTGTTATCGCCATTGCGGTCGGTGCGGCCGCTCTCGGAGATGAGTAGGGCGGCCGGGCCCACACCACTGCCGGAAAGGTGGCGGTAGGTGCCGTGCAGGGTCAACCCGGCGGCGTCGAAGCTCGCCTCGTCCTCGACCCACTCGGCGCGGCTGTTGCGCCCACACCCGGCCACCAGGATCACGGCAAGCACCGCGACCAGCAGTCGCTGGATCACAGCCGGGCCGCGATCCAGCCGGTCACATCATCGAGCACGACGTCGCGCTCGGGCTCGTTGAACACCTCGTGGAACAGCTCCGGATACACCTTGAGTTCGACGTCGCGAGAACCCACGCACCGCACGAGCCGCTCGCTGCCCGCGGCAGCCACCAGCCGGTCCTGACCGCCATGCACCACCAGCAGCGGTGCGGTGATACCGCCGGCCAGTTGCGGCATGGTCTCCCCCACTACCAGCAGCGCCTTGCCGATACCGGCGGGAATCTTCCCGCGGTACACCAGTGGGTCGGCCCGGTAGTCCGCCACCACCTGAGGATCACGGGACACCGCATCCGGATCGATCTGCTCAATCGGCAGATCGGGAAGCAGTGAACCGACCGCCTTGCCCAGCAGCGCCTTGGCTTTGGACACCCCGGTGTGGGCGGCGATCGCCGGACCGGACAGCACCATCAGGTCGTAGGAGTCCGGGTACTGCGCGCCGTAGGCGAGCACGATTCCGCCGCCCATGCTGTGGCCCAGCACGACTCGCGGCAGCCGCGGGTTCTCCGCGGTCGCGGTCACGACCAGGGATCGGAAGTCGGAGACGAACTCCGACATGTGGCGTACGCGGACGCGTTTTCCACCGCTGCGGCCATGGCCGCGGTGGTCGAGGGCGTAGGTCACCAGACCGGCGTCGGCGAACCGCTGTGCGACGTGGTCGTAGCGGCGGGCGTGCTCGCCGTATCCGTGCGCCAGGATGACCACACCGCGCGGTTCGCGATCCGGGGTCCACACGTCGTAGACCACGCGGACCCCGCCTGTTCCTGTGAACGTCCGCTCAGTGCGCCCTGTGACCATCAGCCGAGGGTAACCGGGGCCTTCGGGGGACTGCGTCGGCACCGCGCCACTCTTCCGAAGGGAGATTATAAAAATTTCATGATTCTGCACCGCACAAACCCGAAACCGGTCGACCATGAACTTGGCACCGGACACCGGGCACGGCTACATAGAGATCGGGGACCACGATGGGCAGTGCGGACTTCACAGCCATCTACATCATTATCGCGGCCGTCGCACTGATCGTGCTGATCTGGCTCACCATGCGATCGGTCATCCGCCGCGAGAGGGCGATGATCCGCGAGAGCATGGACGAACCGCACGAGATCGCGGCTTATGAGGAGCGCTGGAGGAAGCGCCCGGGGGCCTGAGACCGGCAGGCGGATTCTGCTGGGGCACTTCGTAATACGCCTGCGGTCGAACAGTGACCTGGCCGTTACGGATGTTGACAGTGTTACGTACGGGGTTATCGTTATTCCCGTGCCAAGCCCTGCCACCACCCTTCGTCGCATCCGCACCGGGTGTATGGCGGTGGTTGCCTGCGTGATGCTGAGCGCGACCCACTGCCCGTCGGCCGCCGCCGCCGCCGGTCGCGAGCAGCTGGCGCAGGCCATTGCGACCACCCGGGGCAGCTACCTGGTCTACAACTTCGGCAACGGCTTCCCGGCCCCGATGCTCAATGCCGCCGGCGACTGGTACGAGATGACCAATGGCGGGCATCTGATGGTCGTGAAGTCGGCCTCCCAACGAATCGCCCCGCGGCTCCTGGTCGACACTCACCAGGGTGCCCAGGCGCGATGTGAGCGGACACCCGGGGCCCGCACCTCCGAAGGTCTGCTGCAGGCTTCGGAAACCTACGCCCCGCTACAAGCCTGGCAGGCACTCGGACAACCCACCATCGCCATCAACGCGAACTTCTTCGACGTCCGCTCACAGCAGGCCGGATCCTGGAAGAGCACCGGGTGTAGCTCGCCACTCGGGGCCTATATCGACAACACCGCGGGGCTGGGCCGGGCGAACATGGCGGTGACCGGGACCCTGGCCTATGCCGGTAAACAGGCGCTCTCCGGCGGTGACGAGGTCTGGACGGCACTGAGCACACTGATCCTTCCGGTGCGTGGCGCGCCGTTCGTGGTGACGCCGAAGGCACCGAACGACTACGACGCCGCCTCCCCGGTGATCAACAAGCTGGTCGCGAACGGCACCCGGTTCGTCGCCGTCAGTGGTCTGAAGTTGTTGGCTCCCGGAGACACCGGCCAGCTCAACGATTCCGGTCCGAGCGCGGCCAGGACGGCGGTGGCCTACGCCCGGGACAAAGACGAGATGTACGTCTTTCAGGGTGGCAGCTACACACCCGATCAGATTCAGGACCTCTTCCGCGGCTTGAGCAGTGACACCGCGGTCCTGCTCGATGGCGGCGGCTCCTCATCAATCGTGCTGCGCCGCGATACCGGCGGGATGTGGGCCGGCGCCGGCTCGCCCAGGGGATCCTGCGACACCGTGGCGGTCCTGTGCGACGCCCGCGAACGTGCGCTCCCGAGCTGGTTGGCGTTCAACTAGAGCGTGGGACTAGAGCTTGGGAGTCAGGTCCAGTGACGTCACGGTGGTCATCTTGATGACCCGCCAGTCCCGACCCTCACGCTGTAGTTCGAGCCGGTAGGACAGGTACTTAATCGACGGGATGTTGTTGGTCTGCGGCGTTGTCGAGGTGGTGTTGGTGTACACCAACGCGGTGGCCTCCGAGCCACGCAGCGACTCGACCGCGGCGGCCACAACCTGGGTATTGCTGGTTATTTTGGCCTGCTTGTTGGTGGGCGCGATCGCATCGACATAGCGGCGATACTCCTGCCCGAAAGTACCGCCGAGGTATTTGGCCGAGCGATCGGACAACTTATCCATATTGTCCGGGGTGTAACTCCACAGTGTGGTGATCGCATCGGCGGCTGTCCGCGCGATCTTCTCTTTGGTGGCTACGGTGGCACGATCTGCGAGGTAGGGCTGAACCGCCGCACCGGCGAAGCCACCCGCGATGACGAACAATCCAGCCGTCGATGCGATTGCAACCCGGGTTTTGTTGCGCACCAACCATTTCCGGAGGGCTGAAGGTTCCTTGGGTGTTTCAGCAGGGGTCGGTGACTCCGTGGCTTCGGCGTCACTCAGATCACCTGCTTCAGGTCGCTGACCTTCCACTGCTCCCCCTCCTTGGTCGCGGTGACAACCCATCGGCTTGGACTCTCGATGGGCTTGCCGTCCGGCATCTTGGTCGTCATCATTGCCACGGCGATGACGTCGACACTGGCGTCGTCATTCCAGCGTTCGATCCCGATTTCCTGAACGGCACCGAACCCTCGTTCGGCTTGGGCTACCTGAATGACGATCCCGTCGATACTCTCATCGAAAGCCTTGGCGAACTTACCGGTGCCCTGGGCCAACACCGAATTGGCATAGTCGTTGGCGTGGAACGGATCCGGCGAGGTGTAGTTGGTGACGAACGATTTCACGAAGGCGAGTACATCCGCATCGCGGATCTGCGCACGGTGCACGCTCTCGTGTTTGGTGAAGACCCCCGCTGCGACCGTGACGCTCAAGACCAGCGCGACCCCCGCAGCCGCTGCGACCACTGCCAGCCTGCGACGGCGGGGCTCAGGGTCGGGCACGCGGAACGTGGTTTCCCGATCAGCCGGGGTGAGCCGACGCAGTGGACTCATCCGCCACCCCCGCCGGATTTAGGCGCGGTCAGTACGGTGAGATCAGATACCCGCCAGTCACCGGACGACGCTTTCTCGAAACCGACTCGAACCGACGCGCTGATAAACCGCTGATTTCCTTTAGCGCCGCGCTGTCCCTGTAGCAACAGCAGCATCGTCGCGCGGTTCTTCGTCGAATCCAGCACGGCACTATTGGTGACCCAGTAGTCGTTGTCCACCGCGCCGGCCTTGCGGATGGCGTCCTGTTGGGCGGTCCAGGTCGGCCGGTAGCCGTCAGTCACCAGTGACTGCGCGCGGGCAAAGTCGTCCTGGAGATTCGCGGCCCGGTAGGTGAGCATGTCCGCGACAATCTTCGGGCCCTGCACGGCGATCTGCTCGCGGGCTTGGGCGACGGCCAATTCCTGACGATAGACGCCCAGGTACCCCACCCCGGCTGTCACGGTGGCAAGTCCTCCCGCCGCCGCGATCGCTATGAACACCCGCTTGCGCCAGTCGGGGCGGTCGCCTTCGATCCGGTGAACTTCGGTGCGAACGAGAATGTCCGCAAAGGTACGGCCACGCGAGTCCACCAGTGGCCAAAGCCAGCCGAGGAATAGCGGCGCGGTATCAAGCAGGTGCGCCAGGTCGCGGAGCAGCAGTCGCCAGGGGCTGACCGCATCGCCGGCCCGAGAGACGACCGCGATACCGAAGACCGAACGGCCAAAGCTCCACCCGGTCGCGGCAGGCAACAGCAATCGGTTGACCAGCACGGCCATCAACGCCGCACCGCCGATCACCAGGGTCAGCCACCACAGCCAACCCTGTGGCGGAGCCGACAGCCAGACCAGAAGAGCAGTCGCGACCACGCCCATGCCGAAGATCACGTCGATGGTGAAGGCCCCGGCCCGAGCCGCCCACGACGCCGCCGGCCCGGCCGCGCCGGGCGCCTCGGTGACGAACTCCTCCACGTCGAGCGTCACCGTCACTTGCCCACCGGCTCGATACTGTCGATCTTGTAGGTGCCATCGACAGGTGCCATCCGCACCCGCAGTCGATAGCTCAACTCCTGGTCCTTCTCCTGCACGTTGGACATACTGACGCGGGTGGCGACCAGGACGTCGATCGAACCGTCCGGGTTGTGCCTCTCCGCGGCTGCCCGGATATCGGCGATCTTCACCTTCGCGTTCACCGTCTGATACGCCTCGGTCAGCAGGCTGCTGTAGAGATTCGCCTGCGGTGCGTAATTGTCGGTGGTGCAGGAGATGATCTTGCGCTGGCTCTCGGTCATCGCTTTGGTATCGGGGGCCTGGGTGGCCGCGATACAGTCCTTGGC
>Ga0194054_10000431_pt1 | contig 21313 bp, 23 predicted proteins | sample SepL2210m_MetaG_FD_163628 | JGI IMG/M metagenome (GOLD analysis project Ga0194054, IMG submission 163628) | Anoxic zone freshwater microbial communities from boreal shield lake in IISD Experimental Lakes Area, Ontario, Canada - Sep2016-L227-10m | ecosystem: Environmental > Aquatic > Freshwater... | reverse complement strand
GTACAAGTGAGGGGTGCATAAATACTGCGGTATTTTAGGTTTGTGTTGAAGCTCTGCTATGAACGCGCTGTTTGCCAAAGAAGTCAAGAGATTTCAAGAACTGCCGAAGACTAATCTTTGCTATCGGCATTGGGAAAGCAATTCAATTTCGGTCGGCGATGCACTTCAGTGGGCAATCTCGGCAAGCGATGCCATTCGGGCCTGAACCGCACTTTCTTGTTCAGTCGACGTGAGTGAAACGAATCGTTCTGTGTCCTGCTCGCTGACGATTTCATACCAGCGCTTGGCTGGTTCGGAAGGCTTTTCAGGGCTCGCGGCCGCCTCTCCGACCGCTGCAGCTACGCCACCCTTCACGCTGTTGGCCATCTCCCATTGCAGGATCGCCGGTAGCGAAAAGCGCAGATTCCCAACCAGCATCAGGTGCGGCACATACTTGCGGCTACGTTGGGCACGATCATGGAAGAGATGGAGTGGCAGCGAGGCGGCCTTGGCGATTTCCTTAGCCGTGAGGTAATGGCCTGCAGTCTCGGCGTCGAGGTCCTGATCCGCATCCGGCTTGACTGGCTTGAACTCTCTGTTGATACCAAGCAGTGTCATCAAGTGTTGCGCGCTGCGGCGCTCGAATTCGAGGATGTCGGCTTCGTGGTAGCGGACATGGCAAAACAGCTTATGCCAGCGCGGCCCTTCGCCATTTAGGCGCCAGCGTTGTAATGTCTTGATACTAAGCTGCCATCGATCGGCCAAGTGCTTTTCGGTCATGACGGGGTAGTGCATCGTTTTCTCCTGAACAGATGACCCCATGAAAAAGCTAGTAGAGCGTAATGGCATCGCCATTGGTTGGTTTATAAATCTAGCTGGGGGACTGGTCGTTTTCATCATGAAATGTGATTGAAACTGGTCTCGATGAACATCGGCAAACTCAGTCACTCATTGCTTTGACGCGACGTCGACGGCCGTGCCCTTTTTCAAACGGGCTGACGTGGCCCGTGCTTGACTTAACAGTGGACCCCAATCGCCGGGCGGGTGACCAACGGCGCCAGCGCCACCTTGGCGATCGCACGGATCAGTGGCAGCGGATGATCGGAGGCCAACACCTGTTTCACGATGGAAAGTAGCTCGCGCTGCTCGAACGCCTGGATGTCTTCCAACTGATAGCCCACCAGCAGACCTTTTTGCACAATCGGCAAACCATCGTCCGTGCAGCGCAACTCGTGCAGCGCACCGGTTGTCAAACCAAGCCGGTCAGCGGCTTGCTGGGTGGTGAGGAGGGCGGGTGCTGTGGGGTGCTGATCGCTGAACATGACGGAGCCATATTGGCTTCGAAATGCGAGATCTATCAAGTCAATTCTGGAGAATGACGTGAGGAAGTGGCTCTTGGGCGACTGACGATTTGACGGACCTGTGGAGATAGGGAACGATCGGAGTTTCTGCGCCTCCATGCTCGGTCGTTGGATAGTTGTTCTGCGTCTTGTATTCCGCAATTCACGTCACTTAATTCCGAATTGCACGTCATCTTCTTCCGCAATTTACGGTATCATGGACACATGGTAACAATCGCACTTTACCCGCGCAGTATCGAACCGCGCATTGCCGAAGCGATGCTGGATACGCCTGTGGTGCTGCTGGCTGGCCCGCGGCAAGCTGGCAAGACGACCCTTGTTCGCCAAATGGCAGAAAAAGGACTGCGCTATCTGACACTGGATGACGAACTGACACTGCTGTCCGCTCGTGAGGATCCGGTCGGTATGATTCGCAGCCTGGATCGTGCTGTGATCGATGAGATTCAGCGTGCTCCGCAGTTGCTGCTGGCCATCAAGAAAAGCGTGGATGAAGACAGACGTCCCGGGCGCTTCTTACTCACTGGCTCGGCCAACTTGATGGCGCTGCCCACTGTGACTGACTCGCTGGCCGGTCGCATGGAGACCTTGTCATTGCTGCCCTTGTCTCAGAGTGAGATCGAAGGGGGATCGGAGAACTGGATCGACTGTGTGTTCTCCGGACGGATTCCCAAGCCAGGCACCATGGCCCAGGGCAATGATCTGGTGGATCGGGTGCTTCGTGGTGGCTATCCAGAAGCGATTTCACGCCCGTCGGCTAAACGGCGAGCAGCTTGGGCGAGGCAGTACCTTGACGCCATCATCCAACGTGATGTCCGCGACGTGGCCGGTATCGAGAAACTGGATCAGTTACCGCGCTTCCTGCGTGCTTTGGCACAGACCGCCGGTCAGATGTGCAACTACACCCAACTAGGTGGCCAGGTCGGTCTGGATGGCAAGACGGCTTCTCGTTACATCGGTGTCTTAGAGCAGATGTACTTGCTCAGGCGTATTGACGTATGGGCACGCAACCGACTCAATCGCGTTGTCAAGACGCCGAAGTTGCAATTCATCGACTCAGGCCTGTTGGCCACGTTGCTGGATTTGAGTTCCTCCGAGGTTCAACAGGATCGAACTCGCTTTGGCAATGTCCTGGAAACATTCGTGTTCGCTGAGTTGCTTAAACACACCACCACGGCAAACGGCGAATATCGATTGATGTACTACCGGGACACTGACAAGTTTGAGGTCGACGTAGTGATTGAGAACGCAGCTGGACATCTGATTGGCGTAGAGGTCAAAGCGGCGGCCACAGTCAAAGAGAGTGATCTGAGGGGGTTGAGAAAGTTGTCCGGCCTGGCTGGTGACCACTTCAAGATGGGCGTTCTGCTTTACGACGGCGACGAGACGATGCCGCTGGGTGATGGCATCTGGGCTGCACCACTTTCAACATTGTGGGGGTAGTTAATCCGCTGGGCCAAAAATCGAGATGGTTGCCACGTTCGGGCAGCGAAGATTTCACAAAACGAAAGTGACTATCTCCGCAAACAGGGGGCAAACACCCGAAGCTTTTCTCACCTGTTGTGAGAGCGAGTTTGAACCCAGGTCCGCATTGCACCACCAATAAAGGAAAAACCAACCCTTCGGGGCAAGCCCCTCCGAAATCTTGTCTTCAACAAGATTTCGGAGGGGCTTGCCTTCGGGGTTGGCTTTTTTTTGCCTACTACCGCGTGTTTGCGCGGGTTCCTGCGGGTTCTTGCGGACTACGGAGAGAGTCATTTCTGCCAGTGACCGGCAGGTTTTACTCTCCGTTTGTACATTCTCTCTCCGACCCTCCGGACCTTGGACTGAGGCAAATACCATGCATATTCTCCGCAATTTTCCAGGAGAATGACTTGCCTTTGCGGCGAATTTGGTCTTTAATCGCCGTATGAATAGCGGAGAAAAACTCTACACCTGGCAAGCAAACGATTGGCCGCAGTGGCGCTATGACCACTCAGCGCTCACCGGTGTATTGACCGATGTCAGCCGTGCTCAGGGTATGTTGCTGGGGCGACTGGCTGACGTGGGCCTGGCCCTGCGCGATCAGGCTAGTCTGGCCGCGTTGACCGATGACGTGGTCAAGACCAGTGAGATCGAAGGTGAAGTGCTTGACGTGCAGTCGGTGCGTTCTTCCATCGCACGCCGCATGGGCGTGGACATCGGCGCGGTACTGCCCGTGGATCGACATGTGGAAGGGGTGGTGGAAATGGTGCTCGACGCCACCACTCGCGCTGCGGAACCTTTGACTTCCGAGCGGCTGTTCGGCTGGCACGCGGCCTTGTTCCCCACCGGCTACTCAGGCATGACTCGCATCGCCCTGGGCCAGTGGCGCACCGATGCCGATGGCCCCATGCAGGTCGTATCCGGCCATTTCGGTCGGCGCAAGGTTCACTTTCAGGCCCCGCCTGCGCAGACGCTGACCGCCGAGACCGACCGCTTCCTGGCCTGGGCCAACGCCGAGACGGACGAACCCGTCCTCGTGAAGGCCGGTCTCGCGCACCTCTGGTTCGTGACATTGCACCCCTTCGACGACGGCAATGGCCGCATCGCCCGTGCCGTTGGCGACTTGTTTCTGGCCCGCGCCGATGGCAGTCCCCAACGCTTTTACAGCCTGTCGGCACAGATCCAGCGGGAGCGCAAGAACTACTACGAGGTGTTGGAACGTACCCAGAAGGGCACCCTGGACGTCACCGGCTGGCTGTCATGGTTTCTGGGCACCCTGGGACGGGCGCTGGACAGTTCGCAGACCACCTTGGACGCGGTACTGGCCAAAGCGCGCTATTGGCAACGCAGGGCCGGACTGCCGCTCAACGAGCGCCAAGTGAAGCTGCTCAACCGTCTGCTCGATGGTTTCGACGGCAAGGTGACCAGCAGTAAATGGGCGGCCATCGCCAAGTGCTCGCCCGATACGGCGCTGCGCGACATCACGCAGTTACTTGACCTCGGTGTGCTCCAGAAAACACCGGGTGGTGGCCGCAGTACGGGTTACCAACTGGCAGGCTGACAGGGCCAAATCATTTCTATCAAGCCCTCAAGGCCAAGGCGTTACTATCTGACTCGGATCGCGGGCGCGGGTTCGTTCCCGTATTCCACCATGCACAACTCCCATGGGCCATGGCTGCGATACTAGCGGCCATGGAGCTTCAAGACATTCTTTATTCGCAGGGTTTTGGCACGCGGCGCGTGTGTGCGGGTCTGGTGCAGCAGGGGTTGGTGCAGGTGTACGCAGAGGGTAGCGACGCGCCGCCCGTGCCTTGCACCGAGGCGGCTGCCGAGTTTGCTGCCACCGGGTTGCGCTTTCGGGTTCAGGGGGTGGAGTGGGCGTACCACGAGAAGGCCTACCTGATGCTGAACAAGCCGGCGGCAACCGAGTGCTCGCAAAAGCCATCGACCTATCCCAGCATCTATACGCTCCTGCCTTCGCCGCTGCGGCTGCGCCCGCAAAAAGCGGCGGTGCAGGGGGTGCAGGCGGTGGGGCGGCTCGATCAGGATACGACCGGGCTGCTGCTGCTGACCGACGACGGCAAGTTCATTCACCGCATGAGTTCGCCGCGCCACCACGTGCCCAAGGTGTACGAGGTCATGCTCAAGCATCCGGTAGATGAGCGCCAGGTGGCCCGGCTGTGCGCTGGCGTGGTGCTCGATGACGACCCGCAACCGGTGCGCGCTGCGGCGTGCGAGGCGGTGGGTGCCACCCATTTGCGCCTGACCCTGACCGAGGGCAAATACCACCAGGTCAAGCGCATGGTGGCCGCTGTGGGCAACCGCGTGGAAGCCCTGCACCGCTCGCAGATTGGCGGCTTGCGCCTGCCTGCTGACCTGGGCGTCGGCCAGTGGCGCTGGCTCAGCGCCACTGAGTTGGAGCAGGTGCAGAGCACGACCTGAACTACGCCGGTCGTGGCGGCGCGCTATGCTTCACCCATGAACCGTTTGATCGACTCCTTCTGGCGCGCCGCGGCCTATTGCCTGCGGCCGGGCGTGATGCTGCTGTCGCTGCTGCCGCTGGTGCTGATGGTGGCCGCATCGCTCGCCTTGGGTTATTTTTTCTGGGATGCGGCACTCGATCAGGTACGCGCGCTGCTTGATGCCTCGGCCCTGATGACCAAGGGCTGGGAGTGGCTTGACCGCATTGGCCTGGGCCAACTCAAAACCGTGCTGGCACCGCTGATTGTGATCTTTACCGTTACGCCGCTGATTGTGGCGCTATGCCTGTTGTTGGTGGCTTTGCTGATGACGCCGCGTCTGGTGCGGCTGGTGGCGCAGCGGCGGTTTCCTGCGTTGCAGCGGCGCGGCGACGCTTCGCTGTGGCGCAGTCTGGCGTGGTCGCTGGCTTCGACGCTGGGCGCGCTGGTGGTGATGGTGCTGACGGTTCCCCTGTGGTTTGTGCCGCCGCTGATTTTGGTGTTGCCCCCGCTGATCTGGGGCTGGCTCACCTACCGCGTGATGGCGTACGACGCTTTGGCCGAACACGCCAGCACCGAAGAGCGCCACATTATTTTCAGGCGGCATCGCGTCGCGCTGCTGGTGATGGGCGTGGTCAGCGGGTTTTTGGGGGCAACCCCGAGCCTGGTGTGGGCATCCGGGGCCTTGTTTGCAGCGGCGTTTGTGATTTTGATGCCCGCAGCCATCTGGATTTACACGCAGGTGTTTTCCTTTGCCTCGTTGTGGTTTGCCCACTATTGCCTGGCCGCCCTGGCCGATTTGCGGCGCGAGCCCGTGGTGGTGGACGCTGCTGCGACCACTGCTGAGCCTGCGCCCGAACCCGAACCTCTTTCACTGGAATCATCATGAACTTTGGCGTGATCATCATTGGCGATGAAATACTTTCGGGCAAACGCGCCGACAAGCACCTGGAAAAGGCGATCGAACTGCTGGGTGCGCGCGGCCTGTCGCTCGCCTATGCCGACTATGTGGGCGACGATCCAGAGCGCATCACCGCCACACTGGAGCGCGCCTTTGCGTCAGGCGACACCGTGTTTTCATTTGGCGGCATTGGCGCCACGCCCGACGACCACACGCGCCAGTGCGCCGCACGCGCCTTGGGTCTGCCGCTGGAACTGCACCCGCAAGCAGAAGTGCTGATTCGCGAGCGCATGCAGGACATCGCTCGCGAAAAAGGTGTGCCCTTTGAGCCTGGGCGCGACGACAACGTGCACCGGCTCAACATGGGGATGTTTCCTAGCGGCTGCCAGATCATCCCCAATCCGTACAACAAGATTCCCGGTTTCAGTTGTACCGGACGCGGGGACGGTGCCGTGCACTTCGTGCCTGGCTTCCCTGTGATGGCTTGGCCGATGGTGGAGTGGGTGCTTGAGCAGCGCTACACCCATTTGTTTGCGCATGACATCTGGCTGGAAAAATCGGTGGTGGTATTTGGCGGCATGGAAGCCACCATGACGCCCCTGATGCAGCAGATCGAGGCGCAGTTTGCCGTCAAGGTGTTCAGCCTGCCCAGCGTCGACCATCCCGAGCACGGACGCCACGTGGAGTTGGGCGTGAAGGGCGCGCCTGAGGTCGTGGCTGGCGCGTTTGACGCCATGAAGCAGGGCCTGGTACAGATGCAACTCGAATTGGGCCCCGAATTGGTGCGCTAAATGTGTGCACCAATTCGGCGCCCCAACATGGTGCATCGGCCGGGTGCCCGCCATCCAACTTGTCGTCCCCAGCGCGAGTTCTGAGGTTCTTTGCGCTAACTGGGCTAGAAATCGCTGGTTCTCAAGGCAAAATGGCGGCCTGAGGCAAAAGCAGTCCTGCACTGTGGCTGGCATAGAAGCTGCATTGAGGATGCCACTGATTTTTCAACAACCGTGCAACAGGAGTATTTGATGGCCAAGACCGTCGCAGACGTGATCAAGATGGTGAAAGACAATGAAGTCAAGTTTGTCGACTTCCGCTTCACCGACACCCGTGGCAAAGAGCAGCACGTGACCGTGCCTGTATCGCATTTCGACGAAGACAAGTTCACTTCCGGTCACGCCTTCGACGGCTCGTCCGTTGCCGGCTGGAAGGGCATTGAAGCGTCCGACATGCAACTGATGCCCGACCCCAATACCGCCAATATCGACCCCTTCTTCGAAGAAACCACCCTGTTCCTGCAGTGTGACGTGGTCGAGCCCAGCGATGGCAAGGCCTATGACCGCGATCCACGCTCGATTGCCAAGCGCGCTGAAGCCTACCTCAAGGCATCGGGCATTGGTGACACCGCCTATTTCGGACCCGAACCCGAATTCTTCATTTTCGACGGCGTGCGCTGGAGCAACGAGCCCGGTAAGGTCATGTTCGAGATCGAAGAATACGAAGCCCCCTGGAATTCGGGCGCCAAGCTCGAAGGCGGCAATCGCGGCCACCGTCCCACCGTCAAGGGTGGTTATTTCCCGGTTCCCCCGGTGGACAGCACGCAAGACATGCGCGCTGAAATGTCCCTGATTCTCGAATCGCTGGGCGTTCCGGTTGAAGTGTTCCACCACGAAGTGGCGGGCGCTGGCCAAAACGAAATCGGCACCAAGTTCAGCACGCTGGTTGAGCGCGCCGACTGGACCCAGGTGCTCAAGTACGTGGTGTGGAACGTGGCCAATGCCTATGGCAAGACCGCCACCTTCATGCCCAAGCCCTACGCGGGCGACAACGGCTCGGGCATGCACGTGCACCAGTCGATCTGGAAAGACGGCAAGAACCTGTTTGCCGGCGACGGCTATGCTGGTTTGAGCGATTTCGCCCTGTACTACATTGGCGGCATCATCAAGCACGCACGGGCGCTCAACGCCATCACCAACCCCGGCACCAACAGCTACAAGCGTCTGGTTCCCGGCTTTGAAGCGCCGGTCAAGCTGGCCTACAGCTCGCGTAACCGCTCGGCCTCGATCCGCATTCCGTTCGTTGCCAACCCCAAGGGCCGCCGCATTGAAGCGCGTTTCCCCGATCCTTCGGCCAACCCCTATCTGTGCTTCTCGGCGCTGATGATGGCTGGTCTGGACGGCGTGGAAAACAAGATTCACCCCGGCGAAGCCGCCACCAAGGACCTCTACCATCTGCCGCCCGAGGAGGATGCAAAGGTGCCAACCGTGTGCCACAGCCTGGATCAGGCCCTCAACTACCTCAACGAAGACCGTGCCTTCCTGACCAAGGGGGGCGTGTTCACCGACAGCATGCTCGACGCGTACATTGAGCTCAAAATGGCCGAAGTCACGCGTTTCCGCATGGCTCCGCATCCGGTCGAGTACGATATGTACTACTCCCTGTAAACAGGGCTGCCTTACGGGGCAGACGCAGGAGCACAAAGGGACGGCAGGCGCTGTCCCTTTTTTCTTGCAAAGTGCAGGCACTCCAATTTATGACGCATACTGGCCCTTGCGCGCTATTACGGACCGACCCCTACCGCATGAAATCCTCGCCATTGCTCATCGCCCTTGCCGCCACGTGGCTCGCTGGCGCTGCCTGTGCCCAAGACCGCATCTACCGCTGCGGCAATGAATACACCAACACGGTGACGCAGGAGCAGGCCAAGAATTGCAAGCTCATTTCGGGTGGCAACGTCACCATTGTGCAATCGCACCGACCCAATCCACCCACGTCGGCACCGGCAGCGTCGGCCGGGCAGCGCGTGGATGCAGCGGATCAGCGCGCCAAGGATTCCGATGCGCGGCGTATTCTGGAAGCCGAGTTGAAGAAGGCCGAGGCGCGTCGCGCCGAACTGCTCGGTGAATACAACAACGGCGAGCCCGAGCGTCTTGGGCCAGAGTCGCGCAACAACCAGAAGTACCTGGATCGTGTGGCAGAGCTCAAGGCCGCCATCGCGCGCATCGAGAGCGATATTGCTGGCCTGCGGCGCGAACTCGCGCGTGTGGCTGGGGCACCCGGCAGTGCTCCTGCGAAGCAGTGAATACGCCCAGCCGATTCCATTCCTTTGACCTGCTGGCCGCGCTGGTGGCGGTGGTGCAACCCAATGCACAAGTGCTGTTCTCCAACGCGGGCCTGGAGGCAGCGCTGGGCATGTCACGGCGTGCCATCGTAGGCACCAGTCTGGCCGAGCTGTTCACCGAACCGGCGCAGTTGCAGTTGGCGCTGGAGGGTGCCAACGACAATGGCTTTACCGTGGTGCGCTTTGATGCCTGGCTGCGCCGCATGGGCTACGACCCCATTCCCGTGCACGTCACCATTTCGCGCCCCGAGCCGGTGGACGAGATCATGGTCGAAATGGTCCCGCTGGAAAAGCAGACGCGCCAGGATCGCGAAGAGCGCGTGGCCGAGCAGGCGCAGACCAACAAGGAGCTCATCCGCAACCTGGCGCACGAAATCAAGAACCCGCTGGGCGGGATACGTGGGGCGGCGCAGTTGCTGGAGATGGAGATCGAATCGCGCGAACTGATCGAATACACCCAGGTCATCATCCACGAGGCCGATCGGCTGCAAAGCCTGGTGGACCGGCTGCTGGCACCGCACCGGCTTCCGCACATGGTGGGCGATGTCAATATTCACGAAGTGTGCGAGCGTGTGCGTTCGCTGATTCTGGCCGAGTTCCCCAAGGGCTTGCATGTGGTGCGCGACTACGACACGTCCATCCCCGAGTTCCGGGGCGACCGCGAACAACTGATCCAGACCGTGCTCAACATCGCCCACAACGCCTGTCAGGCGCTGTCCGAGCGCATTGAGGCGGGCGACGCGGAGTTGATTTTTTTAACGCGCGTGGCGCGACAGGTAACCTTTGGTAAGCAGCGCTACCGGTTGGCACTGGAATTGCATGTGATCGACAACGGACCTGGTGTGCCAGATTCGATCAAAGACCGCATTTTCTATCCGCTGGTGTCGGGCAGGGAAGGCGGTTCAGGGCTGGGGCTGACATTGGCGCAAACCTTTGTGCAGCAACATCGCGGCTTGATCGAGGTCGATAGCGTGCCAGGCCGTACGGAATTCAAGATCCTGATTCCGTTGCCCTGAACAATGGAGGACAGCGTTGCTGCAATGCGTGCGGCAGCCAACTGTCCCGAGCAGCCTAAAGGAGCGCAACACAATGAAGCCCATTTGGATCGTCGATGATGACCAGTCGATACGATTCGTGCTTGAAAAAGCCTTGTTGCGCGAACACCTGCCAACACGCAGCTTTTCCAATTCGCGCGATGTGCTCGCCGCACTGAGCTTGGATGCTGAAGAAGACGGCCCCCAGGTTCTGGTGAGCGACATCCGCATGCCCGGTGGCTCGGGCTTGGAACTGCTGGAAAAAGTCAAGGCCAAGCACCCGGGCTTGCCGGTCATCATCATGACCGCGTACTCGGACCTGGACAGCGCCGTAAGCGCCTTCCAGGGCGGCGCATTCGAGTACCTGCCCAAGCCGTTTGATCTGCCCAAGGCAGTGGAACTGATTCGCCGCGCGGTGGAAGAGAGCCAGCGCGAGGAAGTGGCCGAAGAGCGCATGGCCGAAGCGCCCGAAATGCTTGGGCAGGCACCTGCCATGCAGGATGTATTTCGCGCCATCGGACGCCTGTCGCAAAGCAACGTTACGGTGATGATTACCGGCGAATCCGGCTCCGGCAAGGAGCTTGTTGCGCGCGCCCTGCACAAGCACTCACCGCGCGCCAACGGGCCGTTTGTGGCCATCAATACGGCGGCCATCCCCAAGGACCTACTCGAGAGCGAACTCTTTGGTCATGAGCGCGGAGCCTTTACCGGTGCGCAGACCATGCGCCGTGGCCGCTTTGAGCAGGCTGATGGCGGTACGCTTTTCCTGGATGAGATTGGCGACATGCCGTTTGATCTGCAGACCCGATTGCTGCGTGTCCTGAGTGACGGGCACTATTACCGCGTCGGTGGTCACAGCGCCGTCAAGACCAACGTGCGCGTGATCGCAGCCACGCACCAGGATCTGGAGCGGCGTGTCAAAGATGGTGCGTTCCGCGAGGATTTGTTCCACCGGCTCAATGTGATCCGATTGCGCTTACCGCCTCTGCGCGAGCGCAAGGAGGACATTGCCGTGCTGGCACGCCACTTCATGCAGCAAAGCGCCAAGCAACTTGGCGTGGAGCCCAAGCGTATTTCAGACGCCGCATTGGTGTTGCTGGAGGGCTTTGCCTTTCCGGGCAACGTGCGCCAGCTCGAAAACGTCTGCCACTGGCTCACTGTCATGGCACCGTCGCAGGTGATTGAGCCCAAGGACTTGCCGCCCGAAGTGGGCATGGTGCTGCCCGATGCAACAGCCGCCATGGCGGTACCGGTGGAGCGCGCGGCTGTTGGAATCGAGGGCGCGTGCGCTCCCATGGCCATCGCTGTGCCGACGCCGCAGCCAGCGTTTGCGTCGAGCGGCACGCTCCATGATTCGGCTGGGTGGGAAGCGGATTTGCAGATTGAAGCCACAGCACTGTTGGGCAGTGGCAGCACCGAGGTATGGGATACGCTCTCACGGCGCTTTGAATCGCGTCTGATTCAGGCAGCACTCGCCAACACCAAGGGGCGGCGTATCGAGGCGGCGCAGAAACTCGGCATTGGCCGCAACACCATTACCCGCAAGATCCAGGAACTGGGTCTTGAATAAGGTTTACTAATCGTTATTGATTTACAGTAATATGACTACTTAATTCCAAGGAATTGCGCACAATCGCACTTCAGACTAACCACACTGGAGATAGCGATGCGCATTGGAGTACCCAAGGAAATCAAGAACCACGAATACCGGGTCGGCCTCACCCCTGCAAGCGTGCGCGAGTTAGTCGCACACGGCCACCAGGTGATGGTGCAGCAAAACGCCGGCACGGCCATCGGTCTGGACGATGCCCAGTACGTGGCAGCAGGCGCGCAAATGCTGGCCAGCGCGGCCGAAATTTTTGAGCGTGCCGAGATGATCGTGAAGGTCAAGGAGCCGCAACCGGTGGAATGCGCCATGCTGCGCCCCGGTCAGATTCTCTACACCTACCTGCACCTGGCTCCAGACCCCGAGCAGACCGCCGCACTGGTCAACTCGGGTGCCGTGTGCATTGCCTACGAAACCATTACCGGGCCCGGTGGCGGCTTGCCCTTGCTTGCGCCCATGAGCGAAGTGGCCGGGCGTATGGCGATTCAAGCCGGTGCCACCTATCTGGAAAAAGCCCACGGTGGACGCGGCTTGCTGCTCGGTGGCGTGCCCGGCGTGGCACCCGGCCATGTGGCCATCATTGGTGCCGGCGTGGTCGGCACCAATGCGCTGCAAATGGCCGTTGGCATGGGCGCGCGCGTAACCGTGCTCGACAAGAGTGTGGACCGCCTGCGCCAGCTTGACCTGGTGTTTGGCAACCGCATCAGCACCGTGTACTCCACCGCTGCCAGCATTGAAGAAGCCGTGCTCGACGCCGACCTGGTGGTCGGTGGTGTACTGGTTCCGGGCGCTGCCGCTCCCAAGCTGGTAACGCGCGACCACATCGCGCGCATGAAGAAGGGCGCCGTGATTGTGGACGTGGCCATCGACCAGGGTGGCTGCTTTGAAACCTCGCACGCCACCACCCATGCCGATCCGGTGTACGTGGTTGACGGGGTGGTGCACTACTGCGTGGCCAACATGCCCGGTGCCGTGGCGCGCACTTCAACCTTTGCCCTGAACAACGCCACCATCGGCCACGCCGTGGCGCTGGCCGACAAGGGCTGGAAAGCTGCTCTGCGTGACAACGTGCACCTGCGCAACGGACTCAACGTGTGCGAAGGCAAGGTCACCTACGAAGCCGTTGCCCACGACCTGGGTCTGGCCTACGTCAGCGTGGACAGCGTGCTTGCCTGAAGTGCTACCAAACTTATAGCGAATCGAGCGTCAGAACGACCGGGGCATGGTCGCTCGGGCGCTCGTTTTTGCGTGGGGTGCGGTCCACCTGACAGGCACGCGCGCGCTCCTTCAGCGCGGCACTTACCAGGATGTGGTCGATGCGCAGGCCGCGGTTGCGCCGGAACCCCATGTCGCGGTAGTCCCACCATGAATAGCTCTTGGGCGGTTGCGTAAACAACCGGAAACTGTCGGCCAGCCCCAAGGCCACCAGCGCGCGCAGGTGGTAGCGCTCGTCCTCGGTGCAGTGGATTTGCTCGTGCATGCCCACCGGGTCCCAGACATCGAGGTCATCAAAGGTGATGTTGAAGTCGCCCATCAGCACCAGTTTCGGGTACCGTGTGAGTTCCTCTCGCAACCAGGCGCGCAGGCCATCAAGCCACGCCATCTTGTACTCAAACTTGTCGGTCCCCGGGGCCTGCCCGTTGGGGAAATAGGCACCAATCACCCGGATTCCGTCGGACGACCCGGACGCTGCGACCGGGTCGGGCACGGTGGCGGTAATCACGCGCGCCATGTCGTCGGCAAAGCCAGGGATGTTGCGCACCACATCACTTGCGGTTGTGCGTGTGAGCAGGGCCACGCCGTTGTAGGTCTTTTGGCCAAACCATTGCGCCTGGTAGCCTTCGGCAGCAAAGGCATCGGCAGGAAACTTGTCGTCGGTGAGCTTGAGTTCCTGCAGCGCCAGCACATCGACCGGATGCGCGCGCAGCCACTCCAGCACCTGCGGCAGGCGCACGCCAAGCGAATTGACGTTCCAGGTGGCAAGTTGCATGGTGCTGTGTCCGGTGAGGCTTACCAGTGCAGCAGTGCTGCCACACCCACCGCTGTGCCCAGTGCGCCAACGACAAACATGGCGTATTCGAGCCACTTCTTCTTGGTCAAAAGCGCAATCGCAGCCAGAGCAATGGCAACTTGCAAGGCGGTGGTGGCCTGTGCCCAGCGGTGGTGCTGGTGCATCTGCTCATCGCTTTGGTGGTCCCATTCAGTGGCCTCGGCCTCGAGCTTTTCGGCTGCGGTCTTGATCTCGCCCTTTTCCTTTTCGTAGCGCTCCACTTTGCCCTGCAACTCTTCCTTGCGTTCGGCGGGGGCGAGGTCGCGCGCGAGTTCGGCCAGCGACTGCTTGGTGCTCTTGGACTGGTAGTAATTCCACTGGTTGGAGGCTTCGGTCTTCTTGATGGCTGCGTTGTTCTTGTACAGGCCGGCATTGGCTTGCGTTGCTCCGCCCATGTACGAGAAGATCGCGCCCACGGTGGCAATGATGGCGGTGAACATGGCGATCTGGTTTACCATGCCTGCGCCGCCGTGGTCGCCATGCCCGCCCTGCTGGGCGTGTTCGAGTTTGTGGTCGTGCGGGCCGTGCACGTGAAATCCGTCTGCTGACATTTCAAATTCCTGAAGCGGTAGTTTGGGTTTGGTGGTGATAGCTGACAAAAGAGTAGGCGAGCCCGGTGGCGGACTGGTGTCGCTCGCGCGCAGTTTCGATCCACTGCGGCCCCAAGCTGGGGGCGAAGGCGTCGCCTTCAAAGGGGGCGTCGATTTCGGTGATCTCGGCGCTATGCGCGAGCGGCTCTGCCAGGGTGTACAACTGCGCGCCGCCGATGACCCAGACGTGCTCCGCTTGCTCACATATTTGTAGCGCTTGTTGCAAGCTCAAGGCGCTTTGCGCGCCACTGGCGTGCCAGTCCGGCTGGCGTGTGACGACCACGTTGCTGCGCCCTGGCAGGGGCCGAAAGCGCGCTGGCAGCGAGTCCCAGGTCTTGCGCCCCATGATCACCGGGCAGCCCATGGTCAGGCGCTTGAAGTGCGCCATGTCCTCGGGTAAATGCCAGGGCAGGCCGCCGTCCTTGCCGATGACGCCATTGGAGGCGCGCGCAAAAATCAGGTGCAGTTGCATGGCGTGTTCAGACCGCCACCGGCGCCTTGATGGCGGGGTGGGACTCGTAACCCAGCACCTCGAAGTCTTCGTACTGGTAGTCGAACAGCGAGTCGGGGCGGCGTTTGATTACCAGTGTGGGGTAGGCTAAGGGCGCGCGGCTCAGTTGCAGCGCGACCTGCTCGGCGTGGTTGCTGTAGATGTGGCAATCGCCACCGGTCCAGATGAAGTCGCCCACGTCCAGGTCGCACTGCTGCGCCACCATGTGGGTGAGCAGGGCGTAGCTGGCAATGTTGAAGGGCACGCCCAGAAAGATGTCGGCGCTGCGCTGGTAGAGCTGGCAGCTCAGTTTGCCCTTGCCGCTGGCTTGCGTCGGCGGGGCCACATAGAACTGGAAGAAGGCGTGGCAGGGCATCAGCGCCATCTTGTCGAGTTCGGCCACGTTCCAGGCACTGACGATGATGCGACGCGAGTCGGGGTTTGTCTTGAGTGTGTGGATGACCTGGGCAATCTGGTCGATGTGGCCGCCGTCGGGCGTGGGCCAACTGCGCCACTGCACACCATAGACCGGGCCGAGGTCGCCGTCGTCGCGCGCCCATTCGTCCCAGATGCTCACGCCGCGCTCTTTGAGCCAGTTGTTGTTGGACGACCCGGTCAAAAACCAGAGCAGTTCCTGGATGATGGAGCGCAGGTGCACCTTCTTGGTGGTGACCAGCGGGAAACCCTCGTTGAGGTCAAAGCGCATCTGGTAGCCAAACACGCTCTTGGTGCCGGTGCCCGTGCGGTCCATCTTGGCCACACCGTGTCCATCCACGTGGCGCAGAAAATCTTCGTACTGGGAGCGCACGGGGCGCGTTGGGTTAGTCATTTCAAAAGGAACCAAAAAGTGTGTCCAGAGCCGACACGATGGTTGCGCCATCGTGGGCCAGGCTTGTTACGGGGGTGGTCAATCCGCTGGCTGGAAACGCGGCCAGTGCCGTAGTATCGAGCACGACTTCCTGGCCCGACACCATAAACGACGGATTCAGGTCGCGCATGCGCGGCCCGAAGGCTGTGGCGTCGCGCAGCGGTATCACCACGCGGCTGGCAACTCGGTCAATGAAGTCGTTTTGCACATCGAGCAGAAACGGCGTCTTCTTGCGCAGCGCCCGATCAGGATGGCGGTAGACGTGAAACTTTGCCATGGGGGATTCAGAAGCTACGGTAGCGGTCCAGCGGCAAGCCCTCGGATTCGATGCGCTTGTTGTAGGCGTCGATTGCGTCCTTGTTTTCCTCGTTCCATTGTTCCCAATAACGCCGCTGTATCTCACCGGCCAGCAAGGTATCGACGGTTTGCGAGATGTTGATCCCCATTGCGCGCGCGGCTTCAAGCACCTTGGAATTCAAGGACAGGTTGGTTGCCTTCTTGGGCGCATTCTCAAAGTGAAGCATGGGTTTTCTCCATCCACGTTGCGCACAGTATATGCGCAGGCTGGGTGTTGCCGCAGTAGCCGTTTGTTCTCACAAGCGCAGCATGCGTCCCGGGTTGAGCAGGTTGTGCGGATCGAGCGCGTGCTTGATGGCGCGCATCATGCCCAGCGCCACCGGGGACTTGTGCTGCGCGAGTTTGTCGCGCTTGAGGCTGCCGATGCCGTGCTCGGCCGAGATCGAGCCGTTGTAGCGTTGCACCTGTTCGTAGACGATGGCGTTGACGCCAGCTTCCTGGTCACGCAAAAAGGCTTGCGCGTCGCTGCCCTCGGGGGCCTGCACGTTGTAGTGCAGGTTGCCGTCGCCCAGATGGCCGTAGTTCACCAGGCGCACGCCGGGGAAGGCTTGCGCAAGCAGCGCGTCGGTCTCGCGTACGAACGCCGGGATGCGCGAGACCGCAATCGAGATGTCGTGTTTGATGTTCAAGCCCTCCTGGGCCTGCGCCAGCGGAATGCTCTCGCGCACATGCCATAGCGCGCGCGCCTGGGTGATGTTTTCAGCCACTACGGCATCGCTGACGCAGCCGCTTTCCAGTGCCGCTTCAAGCAGGCGCTCGAACTGGGCACGCGCGTGGCCCTCCGATTCGTGGTCCGAGTTCTCCAGCACCACGCAGTAGGGTGCGCCGATTTCGCGCAGCGGCACGCGCAGTTGCGGGAAATGCTTGCTCACCAGACTGAGCGCAAACTGGCCCATGACCTCAAAGCCGGTGAGCCCCGCAAACAAGTGCTGGTGCGCCAGGCCGAGCAGTTGTACCGCCGCCTCCAGCGAGGGCACGGCGGCCATGGCGGTAAGCTGCGCTGCGGGCATGGGGTAGAGCTTCATGGTGGCGGCAGTGATGACGCCCAGCGTGCCCTCCGAGCCAATCATCAGGTGGCGCAGGTCGTAGCCGGTATTGTCCTTGCGCAGGCCCGTCAGGCCTGACCAAACCTCACCCTGCGCCGTGACCACTTCCAGCCCCAGGCACAACTCGCGCGTGTTGCCGTAGCGCACCACCTGGGTGCCGCCAGCATTGCTGCCCAGGTTGCCGCCCACGGTGCAACTGCCTTCGGAGGCCATGCTCAGAGGGTACAGAAAGCCCGCCGCAGCGCAGTGTTCCTGCACGGTCTGCAGTACGCATCCGGCCTCCACCGTAACGGTCAGGTTGGCGGCGTCGAGCACGCGCACCTGGTGCATGCGTTTGAGGCTTAGCACCACCTGGGTGCCGCTGGCGTCGGGCGTGGAGCCCACCACCATGCCGGTGTTGCCGCCCTGGGGAACCATCGCTACGCGGGCAGTGGCACAGGCGCGCACCACGTCGCGTACCTGCTCGGTGCTGGCCGGGCGCACCACGGCCAGGGCCTTGCCGTGTTCGCGCTGACGCCAATCCACCTCCCAGGCGCTCAAGTCGCCTTCGGTCAGCACGTTGGCCGCGCCAACGATCTGGCGCAGTGGGTCAAGCAAAGGGTGGGTTGGGTTCATGGTGAGGCTTTCAAACGGATGCGCACATGCAGCGCGCAGGCCACAAACAGGCTCAGGCACAGGGCAATCTCCAGCAGTGCCAGGGTGTTGCCGGGAGGTGCATCACCCCAGGCGCGCACCACCCCTTCGGTGAAATACAGCCACACCACCATGCTCACCCAGCGGTAGGTGTACATGCGGTTCTTGAGCAGTCCGGCCAGCGGCACGCACAGCGGCAACGCCTTGAGTGCCAGCCAGCTACCGCCCGGACGCAATGGCGCAAGCACCAACTCCCACGCCAGGCTGAGTACGATCAGTGCGAGCAGGCTGGCAACGGCCAGCATGCGGGTGCGGTCAACGGTGTCGGAATGGGTGGGCATGGTCGGTGGCATCATAGCGGCATGGAAACCATTGCACGATTACGGGTTTGGCTGCAGGATGTGGCGCATGTACCGTGGCTTAACGCCATGCACACGCTGCGTGAGCGCTTTCGCGACGATCGCCTGGGCCTGACCGCCAGCAGCCTGACCTTTACCACCACCATTGCCCTGGTGCCGCTGATCACGGTGGCGCTGGCGGTGTTCACCGCGTTTCCGATGTTTGCCAAGTTTCAGGACGTGCTGCAGAAGTGGCTGATCGAAAGCCTGGTGCCCGACAACATTGCACGCCAGGTGCTGGGCTACCTCAACCAGTTTGCCGGCAAAGCCAGCAAGCTCGGCACTGCCGGTCTCGCAGTGCTGCTGGGCACGGCGCTGGCACTGGTGTTCACCATCGACCGCACGCTCAACACCATCTGGCGCGTGCGTAAGGCCCGCCCGTTTGCCCAGCGCGTGCTGATCTACTGGGCCGCCATTACGCTGGGGCCGCTGGTACTGGGCATCAGCCTGAGCATCACGTCCTACGCCCTGTCGGCGTCCAAGGGGCTGGTGGGAGATATGCCCGGCGGCGTGGGGCTGTTGCTGGACGTGCTGCAGTTTGTACTGGTGGCAGCCGGGGCGGCGGCGATGTTTCGCTACGTACCCAATACCGATGTGCGCTGGGGCCACGCCTGGATGGGCGGCTTCTTTGTCTCGGCTGGGCTGGAGTTGGCCAAGAAGGCGCTGACCTGGTACCTGGCCAATGTGCCAACCTACTCGGCCGTGTACGGCGCGTTTGCCACGGTGCCTATTTTGCTGGTGTGGATTTATGTGGGCTGGGTCATCGTGCTGCTGGGTGCGGCCCTCACGGCCTATATGCCCTACCTGCTTGCCGGTGCCACGCGGCGGCGCTTTTTCCACGGCTGGCAGTTTGAGTTGGCGTTGGAGATTTTGCAGCGCCTGGAACTTGCGCACCACGACGCCACCAAGGGCCTGGCGCTGGAGGCGCTGTGCCACGATCTGCAGATCGACCCGCTGCGCCTGGAGCCGGTGATCGAGGCTCTGCTACAACTCGACTGGATCGGGCAACTCGCACCGGCTGGCGACGCCGAGGGCCTGCCGCGCTATGTGCTGCTGATTGACCCCGACAAGACGCCACTGGCTCCGCTGCTGCAAAGACTGCTGCTGGTGCGCAACGCCACTACCGAAAAAATGTGGAACCTGGGCCGCTTCCCGGCAGCCACCGTGCGCGACGCGTTATAGCTGCGCCCAAAAAATTAATCCATTCTTGCGCCCGACTGGCTGACGGCGCTGGCCCAGCGGGGCATTTCGGCGGCGAGGTATTTGCTGAAATCATCTGCTCCCAGAAACGCCGGGTCGGCACCCTGGGTGATCATGCGGCTGCGCACTTCGGGCATGGCCAGCACTTGTTTGAACGCGTCGCTGAGTTTGGCCACCACGTCCTTGGGGGTGGCAGCGGGTGCCAGGAAACCGTAGAACCCCACGACTTCAAAGTTCTTGATGCCCGACTCGATCACCGTGGGTACTTCGGGCAATGCGGGGTTGCGCTCGCGGCTGGTTACGGCCAGGGCGCGTACCTTGCCTTGCTTGTGGTAAGTGGCCGCCTGCGGAATCGACTCGGCCATAAATTCCACCTGCCCGCCCATCAGGTCGGTAAATGCCGGTGCGCTGCCACGGTAGGGAATGTGGACCATGAACAAGCCAGTGGCGGCCTTGAACATTTCGGGCGCGAGGTGGCTGATGCCGCCATTGCCGGCCGAGCCGTAGTTAATCTGGCCCGGCCGTGCGCGCACGTAGGAGATAAATTCCGGCAGCGTCTTGGCGGGCACTTTGGGGTTGACCAACAGCGCCAACGGCTGCATGGCGGTGCGCGCAATCGGCGCAAAGTCGCGCAGGGTGGCGTAGGGCAGCTTGCTGTAGAGCGCGGGGTTGATCACCATCACGCCAGTATTGGCGAGCATGATGGTGTAGCCGTCGGGCGGCGACTTCATCACCTCCTGCGCGCCCACGGTGCCGCCCGCGCCGGACTTGTAGTCAATCATCACCGGCTGGCCCAGCACGCTTTGGAGCTTGTCGGATAGCAGCCGCGCATGCTGGTCCAGCGGGCCACCGGCCGGAAATCCGATGATGACTTTGATCGGCTTGTCGGGGAAGGCGGCCGATGCCAGCGTGCCCAGGGTCAGCAGCGCAGTGGCCAGCAGTGCGCGCACGGGGGAATTGTTTTTCATGGGGTTTTCTGCTTCAAAAAATCGCGGATGGTAAACAGTGTTTCTTCGGGCGTTTCGGTCATCTGGTGGTGGCCCACGGGCAGGCTTGCCACATGAACCAACTTGCCGTGGGCGCGGGCGGTGTTGATCAGCCCTTGCGCCGCTTTTTCCGGTGTCATTTGGTCCTGCGCGCCCAGCACAAACAGCACCGGGCAGGTGATGGCGGCCATGGCAGCTTCGCCGTTGGCGTATTGGTTGCAGGCGTTGAAGCCCCGGTAGAAAACGTTGACCTCGGGGTTGCTCGCCAGCACGCGCCGCCCCAGCGCCATGCCCGCGCCAAACACCCAGGTGCCTGGCCCCAGCGCCGACGGCGGCGCGGCCAAGGTGCTGCGCGAAAACACGTTAACCAGGCTTAGCGCTTTCATGGGGTCGGACACCGAGGCATCAAGCAGCGTCTGCGACACCTTCATCGGGAACGCCGTGCCCACCAGCACCAGGTGGCTGATGCGCTCTTTCAGGCGCGCGGCGGCCTCCAGCGCAATCAGTGAGCCCCAGCTATGGCCCACCAGGGCTGCGCGCTGCACGCCCGCCGCGTCGAGCAGCGCGCCAATGAAGTCGGCCGCTTCTTCCACGGTGGAGGGTGCCTCACCGGCGCTGCGACAGTGGCCGGGCAGATCGACGGCGAGCACATTGAAGCCATGGTGCGCCAGATAGCGGCTTTGCAGAATCCAGACGCTGTGGTCGTTGAGTACGCCGTGGATGAAGACCACGGTGGGCTTGGCGGCGTCAAAGGCCTTGCCGCCGGTGTAGCAATAGGT
>Ga0194054_10000429_pt1 | contig 21349 bp, 20 predicted proteins | sample SepL2210m_MetaG_FD_163628 | JGI IMG/M metagenome (GOLD analysis project Ga0194054, IMG submission 163628) | Anoxic zone freshwater microbial communities from boreal shield lake in IISD Experimental Lakes Area, Ontario, Canada - Sep2016-L227-10m | ecosystem: Environmental > Aquatic > Freshwater... | reverse complement strand
ACCGCCGCTCGCAACTGCTGGCCGCCGCCGAACAGTTGATCGCCGAACGCGGTTTCCTCGCGGTCCGAATCGAGGACATCGGCGCCGCCGCGGGCGTCAGCGGCCCGGCGATCTACCGGCACTTCTCGGGCAAAGAGGTACTGCTGGTCGAATTGCTGGTCGGTATCAGCACCAGGCTGCTGGCCGGTGCGCAGTCGGTCCTAGCGGATAACCCGGATCCTGCCGCCGCACTGGACGGTCTCATCGAGTTCCATCTCGACTTCGCGCTCAGCGAACCTGACCTGATCCGTATCCAGGACCGCGATCTGGCGAATCTCCCGACAGCCGCACAACGACAGGTCCGCAGGGCCCAGCGGCGCTACGTCGAGATCTGGGTGGTTGCGTTGCGCGCGCTGGATCCGCAGCTTGCCGAGGATCAGGCCCGGGTGATGGCGCACGCCGCTTTCGGCCTGCTCAACTCCACACCACACAGCATTAAGCCGACACCCCAATCGTCGTCGCCGGAGGGCTCCCGGGACGTGCTGCGAGCGATGACGGTGGCCGCGTTATCCCGCCACCGTCCGGTGCGGCGCGCCTGATGCGGTTGACATCACCCTGATGCGGCACGGGTAGCCTGCTGAGCGTGAGGCGGGCATGAGCGATCCAAGGCGACCGGAATGGTCCGATCCGACGCAGGTGGCGGGTGGCGGTTTCCCGCCCGATCCGGGTCCGGCCTACTCCGGGCAATACCCCAGTTACCCGAGTTACCAAGCCCCGACGTACTACGGGCCCGGCTACGGCGTTCCGCAGTCCCAACCGACCGAGCAGTTCGGGACCTACTGGCCTCCCGGCACGGGTTATCCGCAACAACCACCCCCACCCCCGCCGCCGCCGAAGTCGCCGCGCTGGCTGTGGATCGTGGCCGGTGCGGCCGCACTACTGGTGACCGGACTTGTGTTGGCGCTGGTGGTCGTGAGCAGTTCGTCACGGGATGCGACGGTGGCCGCACCACCGACGCAGACCACACCCGCCATAGCGACCCCCCCGAGACAGTCAGCCCCGCCGACACCCCAGGTGCCGATCACGACGACGACGCGGCTACCAATGCCGACGGCCACCGAACGGCCCGCGCCCAGCACGTCGGCCCCACCCAGTGCGACAACACCAAGTCAGAGTGGAACCGAGACCGTGGTCTACAGCGTGACCGGTGAGGGCAGAGCGATCAACATCACCTACGTCGACACCGGCGGCGTGATGCAAACCGAATTCAACGTGGCGCTGCCGTGGAGTAAAGAGGTCAGTCTCTCGGCCCCCGCCAAGGGTTCGGCCAGTGTCGCTGTCGTCAACGTCGGACGCGATGTGACATGCAGTGTGTCGGTCAACGGATCCCAGGTGCGGCAGCGCAGCGGTCGCGGCCTCACCATCTGCACCGGCGCGGCCTAACGCTGGTCTGCTCGGACGTGGTCCGGCACCCTGACCAACAGCATTCCCACCAGGCCGACCGCCAGGACCAGGCAGATCCCGCCTAGTCCGGCGCGGTCAGCGTGAAATAGGTCGACGAAGACGAAGAACAGCCACGGCGCCAGGAAGGCGACCGCGCGCCCGGTCATGGTGTAGAGGCCAAATGCGATGCCCTCCTTACCTTCTCCGGTCATCCGCAATAGCAGAGTGCGGGCAGCCGACTGGGTGGGACCGACGAACAGACACAGCAGTAGGCCGCACACCCAGAACGCGACCGGACCCGACAGCGCCAGCAGTGTCATGCCCACCGCGATCATGGCAACCAGTGACACCACGATGACCGGCTTGGCGCCGACCCGGTCGTCGAGCAGTCCGCCCACCAGTGCGCCGATAGCGGCCACCGTCGAGGCGATCACCCCGAAGACCAACACGTTGGCCGCAGAGATGCCATACACACTCACGCCGAGCACAGCGCCAAAGGCGAATACGCCGGAAAGTCCATCCCGGAACACCGCGCTGACGAGGAGGTAGTAGACCAGGTTTCGGTCACGTCGCCATTCGGCGCGAAGGTCCGACCACAGCCGTCGATACCCACCGAGCAGGCTGGGCGGAGGATCCGCAGCTTCGTCGTAGGCGGTGACGGTAGGTCTGGTCAGCAGCAGCGGTAAGCCGAAGATCAGCAGCCAGGAGGCCGCCACAATCATTGCGGCGCGCACGTTCATGCCGTCGGCGGCGGGCAGGCCAAACAATCCGCGGTGGGGTCCCTGACCCCTGATGAAGCCGAAATACACCACCAGCAGGAGACCGACACTGCCGCAGTAGCCGGCGGCCCACCCCACCGATGAGACCCGCCCGAAAGTCTGCGGGGTGGACAGCTGACGCAGCATCGCGTTGTAGGGCACGCTGGCCAGGTCGCCACAGACCGCGGTCAGTGCCAGCAAGGCCAACCCCGGCACGAGATAGCGCGGGTCGTCACGGATAAAGACCGTGGCGGCGGTGAACGCCGCCACCATCGCGGTCAGCATGGCCAGCGCGACCCGCCTTCGGCGTGGAGCTTGCACCAGAACGCCGGTAAGCGGAGCGAGCAGAGCGACGGCGACTCCGGCAATGGTCAGTGCCCGGCCCAGCATGCTGGCCGACGACGTGCCGCCCGGCATGCCCTGGCCCACCGTGCCGGTGAGATAGACCGAGAACACGAACGTCACGACGGTCGCGCTGAGCCCAACGGCGCCGCAGTCCCAAAGTGCCCAGGCCGCGATCTTCGACCGCGATGCCATGAAGTTCACCCTATCGACCCCGCCTACGATTGCCGCATGCCCGTTCCCGCGCCCTCACCGGACAGTCGAGCCGTCGTCACCGGTGCCTCGCAGGGCATCGGTGCAGCGCTGGCCGGCGAACTCGCCGCCCGCGGCCACAATCTGATCATCACCGCCCGTCGCGCCGAGGTCCTCGGTGAGCTGGCCGCCCGCCTGACTGAGCGGTATCGCGTGACGGTCGAGGTGCGTGCCGTCGACCTGGCCGACCCACCGCAACGCGAGGCACTGGCCGCCGAGTTGGCCGACCGCGATATCTCGATCCTGTGCGCCAACGCCGGCACCGCCACCTTCGGCGCAGTGGCCGACCTGGATCCGGCGGCCGAGAAGGCCCAGGTTCAACTGAACGTGCTCGGCGTGCACGACCTGGTGCTGGCAGTGTTGCCCGGCATGCTCGCCCGCGGGGCCGGCGGCATCCTCATCTCGGGATCTGCTGCCGGGAACTCCCCGATTCCGAATAATGCCACCTACGCGGCAACCAAGGCGTTCGCCAATACGTTCAGCGAGTCGCTGCGAGGCGAGCTCCGCAATACCGGAGTGCACGTCACGCTATTGGCACCCGGCCCGGTGCGTGCCGAGATGCCCGACCCGGGCGACGCATCTTTGGTGGACAAGTTGATCCCCGACTTCCTGTGGATCTCCGTCGAGCACACCGCACAACTATCGCTGGATGGCTTGGAGCGCAACAAGATGCGCGTGGTTCCCGGTGTGACATCCAAGGCGATGTCGGTGGCGAGCGGCTACGCCCCGCGCGCCATCGTGACGCCGATCGTGGGATTGGTGTACAAGAAACTGGGCGGCGACTAGCGCCTAGCGCCTCCGGCCCGATGGTCGGCGCCTAGCGCCTCCGGCGACCCGTACCGAAGATGCTGCGGCCTAGTTCGCGGCCGATCACGGTGCCGGCCGATCGCATGGCGCTCTTGAACGCCGGGTTGTCCATCATGGATTCGAGCACGCTCGGTTCGGCTTTCTGCACCGGTTCCGGCATCGGCGGCAGATCCAACCCCGACGGATAGATCGGTGGCAGGTCCATCGGCTCGACAGCGGACTCCTGCGGTGCAGCCATCTTCGCTGCCAGCATTTCGTAGGCGGACTCCCGGTCCACCGTCGGGCCGTACTTGAGGAACAGCGGGCTGGCTTGGGCGGCAGCCTTGATGTAATCCGGTCCGATGGTGTCCATCAATGATCGCGGCGAGCGCAACCGGGTCCATGCCACCGGCGTCGGCGCACCGCGTTCAGACAGCACGGTGACGATCGCCTCGCCGATTCCCAATGCGGTCAGATCAGTTGCCAGATCGTAGAACTCGGTTTTGGGATAGGTACGGACCGTCTTGGCCAGCGCCTGCTGATCATCGGGCGTGAACGCGCGCAGCGCGTGCTGAACGCGGGCGCCCAGCTGAGACAGCACTGCGTTGGGGATGTCGGTGGGCAGCTGGGTGCAGAAGAACACCCCGACCCCTTTGGAGCGAATCAGCTTCACGGTCTGCTCGACCTGCTGCAAAAAGGCCTTGGACGCGTCAGTAAACAACAGGTGCGCCTCATCGAAGAAGAACACCAGCTTGGGCTTGTCGACATCGCCGATCTCCGGCAGATAGGTGAACAGATCAGCCAGCACCCACATCAGGAACGTCGAGAACATCACCGGACGGGCGGCTTGTTCGCCGACTTCGAAGAGCGTGATGATGCCGCGTCCCCGGTCATCGACGCGGAGCAGATCGGCCGGTTCGATCTCGGGTTCCCCGAAGAACGTGTCGCCGCCCTCGGCCTCAAGGTTGATCAGCGCGCGCAGGATCACACCGGCGGTCGACGCCGACACCCCGCCGATCGTTTTCAGCTGTTCTTTGCCCTCGTCGCTGGTGAGGTGGGTGATCACCGAACGAAGGTCCTTGAGGTCCAGCAGCGGCAGACCCTGCTGATCGGCCCAGTGGAAGATCAGTCCCAGGGTGGATTCCTGAGTCGCATTGAGCCCCAACACTTTCGATAGCAGGATCGGTCCGAAGGCCGAGATCGTCGCGCGGACCGGCACACCGATACCGCCGGTTCCCAGCGACAGGAACTCCACCGGGAACGGCGATCCCACCCAGTCATCGCCGGTGTCCTTGGCCCGCGCGGCAACCCTGTCGCTGGCCTCCCCCGGCCGGGAGAGTCCCGACAGATCACCTTTGAAGTCGGCCATCACCACCGGCACACCCGCCGCGGAAAGTTGCTCGGCGATCACCTGCAGGGTTTTGGTCTTGCCGGTTCCGGTGGCACCGGCCACCAGGCCGTGGCGGTTCATCATCGCCAGTGGGATGCGGATCTGGGCTTTCGGGTCCACCTCACCACCGATGATGACCGAACCCAGTTCAAGGGCCTCGCCCGTCGTCGCGTAACCGGCCGCGATCTGCTGGGCGGGGGTCGCAGTCGATTCCGTCATCGTCACCCTCTTGGTCCTCGGTTGTGAGTTTCGGCCGCTACGAGACTACTTGGCACAGCCCATCCGGTAAGGGTGGGCCGCGTCCGATGGGTGCCTGGGCTTAATGTTGAGCGCTGTGCGGGATGAATTGGTATGGATCGACTGCGAGATGACGGGCCTGGACCTCAAATCCGACCGGTTGATAGAGATCGCGGCGTTGGTGACAGATGCCGACCTCAACGTGATCGGTGAGGGCGTGGACGTGGTGATCCACACCGATGACGCGGCGCTGGACGGGATGGTCGACGTCGTCGCCAAGATGCACCGCAGTTCCGGGCTCACCGAGGAGGTTCGGGCCTCGACCATCGACGTGGCGACCGCCGAGGCCATGGTGATGGATTACATCCGCAGCCACGTCCCGCAGGCCAGGACCGCGCCGCTGGCCGGGAACTCGATCGCCACCGACCGCGGTTTCCTGACACGAGATATGCCCACCCTCGACGACTACCTGCACTACCGCATGATCGATGTCAGCTCGATCAAGGAGCTGTGTCGGCGCTGGTATCCCAAGATCTACTACGGGCAACCGGAAAAAGGCCTCGCGCACCGGGCCCTGGCCGATATCCAGGAGTCGATCCGGGAGCTGCGGTACTACCGCCGAATCGCCTTCGTCCCGCCACCGGGTCCGTCTACCAGCGAGATCGCCGAGGCGCTTATCGAACTGAACCAGACCACGGGCGAGCCACCGGATATTGATTCGGCCGCCGAACTCGAAAGCGGTTAGACTCACCTAGCCGCGCAGTGCGGCGATGGTGGCTGTAGTTCAGTTGGTAGAGCACCAGGTTGTGATCCTGGCTGTCGCGGGTTCGAGTCCCGTCAGCCACCCCGAAACCGAAAACCGCTCCTGAAAAGTTCAGGGGCGGTTTTTGGTTGTGTCCGACCGTGCTTGCCCGGTGGCCTTGGCAAGTGCCGTGCGCGCGGCACGAGTCCGGCTGGCCGGTGTGGCCACCCGTGCCGACGACGCGCTCACCGCAGCGGGCAGCGTATGTGCACTACCGGCCGCCCCCGCACCCCCCGGCCGGTTGTAGCCCGCCTCAATGATCGGTCGAAGAATCTTGTCCAGAGCAGGCTCCAACAGACCGGTGCCGGCGATGAGTGGCAACTTGGGGTTGGGGACAAATACGTAGGTGACGTTACCGGGTGTCCCGTCCGGCTTATCCGGGGTGTAGCGGACGTTGTTCGGATCGTCGAGGTTGACGTTGTTGTACAGCGGGTGGACGGTCAACGCCCCCACGACGGCATTGGCCACCGCCAACAAGTTGCGCGGGTCGCTCGGGAAATCAGCCCATCCGTCGTACTGCCGGATGACCTCGATTCCCGAGTAGGCGGTATCGGTCGGCAGTCGGGGTGTGGATTTAAGGCCCAGTTTCCCGACAACCCCCCCGAAGGGGTTCTCCGGATTGCCGATCGAGACCCACGACACCCGGGACGGGTCGGGGGCAGTCGATGGGTCGGCTGCCCAGTGCCGAAGCGCCGCATAGATGACCTGACCGCCCTCGCTATGCCCGAACAGAGTGACGGGCCCGCCGTCGGCGGGCAATGCGGCGACGGCTCGCTGAAGGAGATCGGCGCCCTTCTCATTGAAGGCATCGCCCGGGAGCGCGAGGTAGTCCACCGGGTGGCACACGTTCGGCGACTTGCACAGGGCACCCTGTAGTTGCCACGGGGTGAAGTGGACGAGGTGCTGAACCCCGACCAGACCGCCTTCGAGTGTGAGCACCGTCGCCGCCGGGGTGTAGGCGGTCGCCAATTCAGCGCGTGCGGTCGCGACACCGGGTACCGGACTCACTCCCCATCCGATGATCGCCACTGCCGAGCACGTCGCCGCGAACGCTCTGATCATGATTGCTATCCCCCGTCTATCCAGAGCATGATACCGGTTCTGGGCTTTGCCACAAAGACGCGGCGCCGGTTCCGCCAAGAGCGAAACATGACGCGCACCACTTCTTTGAGCCTTCCAAGAAACAACTGCCATCCTTGGGACATGCATTCACCACGTTCCGGATTTCGCCGTGCCGCCGTCGCCTCCTGGGCTTTGGCCGGAATCGGCGTCGCAGGGGTAGCCGGCGCATCCGCGCTTGCCTACGCCGACACCTTGAAGCCTGCCGCGGTCGAGACCCCGGCCGCCGTCGAGCTCTCTGCACCCGAAACGATCGTGGGTGTTGCACCCGAGCCAATCGCGCCGCAGGCCCCGGCCACGACGGAAGCGCCGATTCCGGCGGCTGCCGCGCAACCCGCCGTGCAGCAAGCCCCGGCCGCCGAAGCACCCGCGTACACGCCGGCGCCGGCCTACACCCCGGCACAGACCTACGTCCCGCAGCAGACCTACGCGCCGGCTTACGTTCCCCCGCCGGTTGTACAGCAGCAAGCACCCGCTGCGGGATCCTCAAGCGGGAGTCAGTCCTCCGGCGGATCGTCGTCGAGCGGTAGTTCGTCGTCATCGAGCGGGAGTAGTTCGACGTCCACCACACGGCAAAACCACGTTCCCATGGGCTCCAGCTCGTCCGGCAACAAGTTCACACCGCCACACACCACCTCTAGAGGTTCTTGACCATCGCATGAGCACCGAAGCACTGTGGGCCCTCGGCCGGGGCAATGGAATCGTCGCGCTGGCATTCATGACGTTGTCGGTCGTGCTGGGTATCGGTGTTCGGTCCGGACGCCCACTCTTCACGTTGCCGCGATTCGGAATCGCCGATGTGCATCGCTTCGTCGCCCTCGCCGCAACGCTGCTCGTGGTGTTGCATATGGGCCTGCTGTTCATGGACCCCTACGCCAAGCTGCGGCTGATTGACTTCGTCGTACCCTTCCTCGGCGCCTACCGGCCACTCTGGCAGGGCCTGGGCACGGTGGCTTTCGACGTCCTCATCGTGGTGATCATCACCAGCCTGTTGCGTAGACGCCTGGGACTGAAGATCTTTCGCGCCGTGCACTGGACCACATACCTGCTGTGGCCGATCGCGATGGCGCATTCGCTCGGCAATGGAACCGATACCGGCCGCATCTGGTTTTTAGGGTTCGCCGGCGTCTGCGGGCTCATGGTGGCCGTCGCCCTGGTGTGGCGACTGCGCGCCAACTTCACCGAATACGTCGACGCTTAGGTATCGGGCACCATGACTACGCAGACCATTCCCGAACCGCCGAAAATGCCGCGATTGTTTGCCGCTCAGGGGTCCACCCTGGCGGAGCATCGTGCCCGATTCGGCGAATTGCCCTCTGTCGGAGCAGATTTGATTCCTATGCTCAACGCAGCCGGCCTGTCCGGACGAGGCGGGGCCGGCTTTCCCAGCGGGCGCAAGATGGCCTCGGTCACCAGGAGTAACCCGGTGGTGGTCGGCAACGGCTCCGAAGGCGAGCCGCTGAGTCGCAAAGATGCGCAACTGCTCACCCGTGCGCCGCACCTGGTACTCGATGGACTCGATGCCGCCGCGGCAGCGACCGGAGCCGACAAGGTCTACCTGTACGTGCACGCCGACGCCGTACCGGCGGTGTCGCGCGCCCTTGATGAGCGTCGAGCAGCCGCTTTGGATCCACACCGGGTGATCGTGGTCGAGGCGCCCGATCGGTTCGTGGCTGGTGAGGAATCCGCCGCGATCAGAAAAATCGAGGGCGGACCGGCCTTGCCACGCGACCGAACCGTGCTGGCGACAAAATCAGGCGTGCGAGGACGGCCGACACTGCTCAACAACGTCGAGACGTTGGCTCATATGGCGCTCATCGCACGGTTCGGAGCCGCGTGGTTTCGATCGGTAGGCGACGCCGACGATCCAGGCACGATGCTCGTCACCTACTCCGGAGCGCTGCACAAACACGGAGTCGTCGAAGTGCCCACCGGCACCCTGCTCACCGGCTTACTCGAACACGCCGGCGGCACTAACCCCGACACCATTCGTGCCATCCTCATCGGCGGCTATCACGGGAGTTGGCTTCCTGCAACCGCATTCGCGGGCGCACGGCTATCGAGGTCGGGACTGAAATCATTGGGGGCGACCCCCGGCGCAGGAATCGTTCACGCGCTGGGCATGGCCGAATGCGGACTCGCCCACACCGCTGAAATTTCCACCTATCTTGCCGACCAGAGTGCCCGCCAGTGTGGACCGTGCCTCAATGGACTACCGCGCATTGCCGAGTTGCTCCACGAACTCGCCCACGGACGGACCACCGACCAACTCGTGAAGGAGATCCGCAGGGTCACCGCACTGGTCGACGGTCGCGGATCGTGTAGACACCCAGACGGAACTGCCCGCATGATCCGCAGCGCACTGCAGACCTTCGCGGCAGAGATCGAACTACATCAACGCAGACGCTGCGCCGCCACAGACGCCGTCGCGTCAGGCAGGTAGCGGATTCCTACTCGGATCCAGCCGCCTTGGCGACGAAATGTGATCGCGATGCCTGCTTCGGCTGAGCCACGGAGGATGCGTCGGAGACCGCAGTCCCGCTGATGACCGACCGGCGCGCAACCGGACGTGGTCGCGATGTCACCGGGGCAATGGTCTGCTCCGGAACCACCGACGGGGCGGCAGGTGAGGCGATATCGCTAGTGGCGGTGCCTGGATCGGTGGCCGACACCGAGGCCGAGGCCGGTACGGCAGCCACGGAGGCCGGGGCCACCACTGCGACTCGAACGCGTGCCGCGGAGACGGCGGCGGCAGGCGTGCTGGCCGCTGCCGGAATCAGCCCGCCGAGCAACCCGGCAATGGCGCTCTGCACCGCGGCAAGCACGGACTGCACGTTATTAATGATCACCTTTGAGACCGCGGCGAGCAGAAGACCGGGCAGCGCATTGGTCAGCCCGCTGATCTGTGCGGTGACATATGACTGGAAGGCTTGGCCGGCATCGAGGATGGCTTGCCCAACTGCGGTCACCGGGGCAACGAGACCGGCGCTCAGCGCCTGCAATGCGGCCGGGATATTGCCTGTGCTCAGGGCCTGGACCACAGTCCCCAGGACGGTCGGAATGGCACCCAGTGCCGCCCCGAACCGCACCGGAATCGAATTAGGTCCGCTCAGCAAGCCGGCGACCGTGGAGTTGAAGTACCCGAACAGGTCGCTGGCGGCCGTAGTGACCAAGGGCGTGGCCTGGTTGAGGAACTCGGTCGCGACGGAGTTGAGGAGATCCGCCGGAACCAGCTTGGTGATATCGGGTATCGCTCCCCCGACGCCAAGAGCCTGCAGCAGCGAGAGGATATCGGTGAAAGGCAGGGTCACGCCGGCCAATGCGACCTCGGCAACCACGGGCACTGGCAGAGCGACCGGCCTGAGGTCGCTCATCGTCCCGACTGGTGCCATGGCGATCGCACCGGCCCCAACAACCGCCGTCATTCCTGCGCTCAGGTACGAGCGAACTGAAATCTGCATGTGCCGACTCCCCTTTAGGTGTTCTCCGCTGTCGGCAGAGATACGCCTGAGAATATCCTGAGGAAGCGGGAATCGCCCAATCCGATGGATCAAGGCTTGATTACGCAGGCAGCGCGGTACGGCGACGGCGCAGCCAAAGGCTGACCACCGGCGTCCGTTAAGCCGTCGCGTTACCCGCTTTCCACTGCTCCCAGGGGATGTTCCAGTCCCCGAGGCCCTCGGTGCCGGACAGCACTGAACCGACGGTGCCCTCCACCTCGACGATGTCACCGCGCTTGGTGTTGTTGTAGAACCACTTCGCGTTGTCGGGGCTGACGTTGAGACAACCGTGGCTGGTGTTGTCGTAGCCCTGGGCGCCGACCGACCACGGCGCTGAGTGCACATAGATGCCGCTATAGGACATCTGGGTGGCCCAGTCCACCTCGAGACGGTAACCCTTGGGCGAGTCGGACGGAACACCGTAGGTGGACGAGTCCATGATCAGATGCTGGTACCGGTCGCCGATCGTGTAGATGCCGTTGTTCGTCGGCGTGCTGTCCTTGCCCATCGAGATCGGCATGGTCTTCACGACCTCGCCGTTGATCTGGATCGTGAGCATCTTGGTGTCGTCATCGGCGGTTGCGATCAGTCGATCACCGATGCTGAAGTCGGCGGTGCGGTTCTGTTGCCCGTACAGACCGTCGCCGAGATCGACGCCATAGGCGTTGACGGCGACGGTCACCCTGGTACCGGGCGCCCAGAACTCCTTGGGCCGCCAACGGACCTCGCGGTTACTCAGCCAGTAGAAGGCACCCTCGACTGGCGGGTCGGTGGTCACCGTGATCGCCTTCTGCGCGGCGAGCCGGTCGGGGATGTTCTCGTCGAAACGCACCGCCACCGGTTGTCCAACGCCAACGACCTCCCCATCGTTGGGAAGCAGATAGGGCATCGTGAGGTTTGCCGGCGATTGCGATTCGAAATTGAGGGTGCGGGTGCCCACCCCGCCGAGGCCCAGTGACTGAGCTGTGATGGCGTAGTGCTTGTTGTAGTCCAACGGATCGGTGGCCGACCAGCTGAGTCCGTCCCGGCTGAGTTCGCCGGGCACGGGTTCGCCAGCCTCGTCGACCATGATGACCGAACCCAGCACGCCGCCCCGGACCGTCACCGCGATCGGCTGATCCACCGGAACTCCGACGGCGCCGTCCTGCACCGTGGCGGTCAGTTTCGGAACCATAAGGTCGCTATAGGGGCTGCCCTTATCGCCCAGCACCGTGGGTTCCGGTGCGCGCGTCCCACAGGCACTGACGCCGAGCAGCGCGGTCGGCGCGACGATGAGCAACGCCATCCAGGCACGCAAGCGCAGCCGGCGAACCGGCCCGACTTCTCGCATGCTGTCTCCAAACTCGCGCTGACGGGAGACTCCCGTAGACCGTAATTCTAAGGGCAGCGAGTTCACCTCCTCGGCGCGCGCCTGTTATTGTCGCTGACACGCGCCGTTAGCTCAGTTGGTAGAGCAGCTGACTCTTAATCAGCGGGTCCGGGGTTCGAAACCCTGACGGCGCACCAGCAAAACCCCTGTATCAAGGTGGTTTTCTGCTTTTGCCTACGAACACAACGAGCCCCGGTACTGACGCGGGTACTGACAAGCGACCTGTGGATTCCGCCGGAAGGCGTGTCTCGTAGGCGACCACATCTAGGCTGCTGCGACACGACACACGCCGTTTTTTTGGTTAGTACAGTGGCGGCGTGGTGGCTGCCTGAACTACTTCCCGCGCCTGCTCGGGCCGGATGAATCCTCCACCAAGCCACACCACATGTTGGTCGTCCCGGAGAGAAAGCGTCCACCAGTTGCTTGAGGCTTGTCCCTCCCCCTTCGGCCAAGACGCGACAAGAGTGCGTCCGCCCGGCCCGACCAAGTAAACCTTTCTGTTCGTCACGATCGCTGAGCGTCCGAAGAAGGGGTGGAAGATGTCGGGCAGCAGCATCGTCCACAACGTTTGATGGCCGTGGACGCCGGCGACGACCTCCTCACCCGGCTCTATGAATTTACGAACGCGCCGCTCCGACAGCCGTTTCATTACCTCATTCACCCAAATCTCCCTCCGTTGTCGGCGGTGGCGGTCTCGGTCGGAAATCAGCGTGATTTCTCAATGACAGCGGAAAGTTAACACACGGTGTCAACGAGAACGGAGGATCAGACCACCCATCTCAGCCGTGATGGTGACGGGGCCGATGATGCTTCCCATTTTGTCGTCGGGTGATCCTCGACGCTCCCTTCGTCGAGGAGATCAGTGGTGGTTTTTCGGTAACTGGGATCTTTTCGGTGAGTAGATTAAGCCGTCTGATTACGGTTTATATTCTCATTTATGCTAAGGTAGTAGTTTGCTGGACTAACCGTGAAGCAAGGACGCAACCATGACGACGGACGGCGGGGTGTCCCAGCCACCCGAACGCCGCGACGACGGCCAACTGCCGTTGAGGGTGCACAGCTGCAGCCGTCTCGGGCTCCAGGCAAATCCCCCGGGCCGGCGTGTGACGATCGGCGGCTGGCTGCGCGGCCGCTGAGGGTTACCGGTTGCGGATTCCGCGCACCACGATCACCACGGTCACCGCTCCAACGCCCATCAGCGTGGCGGTTACCGCGGGCTTCTTCAGGAAACGCAGCACCGCGGACTTGAGGTCGTCGGCAAGGCGCTGGGGATTGGTGCGCTCTGCCAGCGAGTCGACGGTGAGCGCCAGACGGTCGCGTGCCGCAGAGATGTCCTGCTTGATCAGCTCCGGATCCCGATCCACCACGTTCGTCCTCGCTTCCGCCATCCCCGATGCCGCTATTACCCTAAATCAGCGCCGGGCCCTCAGAAGCCACCGGGGATGAACGCGGGGAATCTCCTCCCGGCGTGCACCGGCCGACGAAGGGATGGAAAGTGACCGAGACCGCACGGCTCGAAGTGGGCGACAAAGCACCCGCGTTCAGTCTGCCCGATGCCGATGGCAAGACCGTGAAGCTCTCCGACTTCAAGGGCCGCAAAGTGATCGTCTACTTCTACCCGGCCGCCTTGACCCCCGGCTGCACCAAGCAGGCCTGCGACTTCCGCGACAGTCTTGCTGGACTCAACGGCGCCGGCATCGACGTCGTCGGCATCTCACCGGACAAGCCGGAGAAGTTGGCCAAGTTCCGAGATGCCGAGAAGCTGACCTTTCCGCTGCTGTCGGATCCGGACAAGAAAGTACTCAGCGCCTGGGGCACCTTCGGGGAAAAGAAGATGTACGGCAAGACGGTCCAGGGCGTGATTCGGTCGACCTTCCTCGTCGACGCGTTGGGCAAAATCGCGCTGGCTCAATACAACGTGAAGGCTGCAGCAGCGTCAACATTGATCCAGAAGATCATCGCCGGCAACGCGTGACGAAATCCTTGAGGTAAATCTTCCTCATAAACTGAGCCGATGGCGATAGTCGACCTTGATACGGAACTGGCCGCCCCGGCGCACGCCGTCTGGCGCGCCGTTAAAACCCCCAGAGCATTCCGGACGGTGACGCGCAGCGTACTCACCATGCCTGCCATCAAGCACAGGGAGGACGAATGGCGCGAGAGCGAGACAGTTACGGGGTGGGTGTTTCTGTTCGGAGTTATCCCGTTCTCCCGCCACACATTGCACGTCTGGAGGATCGACGACACCGCAATGACGTTCAGCAGTCGCGAGAGCGGGGGGCTTATCCGCCGGTGGAATCACGACATCATCGTCGTCGCTAGCGACGACTCCCGGTGCAACTATCGCGACCGCATTGATATCGACGCAGGTATCTTCACACCTGCCGTGGTGCTGTATGCGCGCTGGTTCTATCGAACACGCCAACGTCGGTGGCGCGCACTCGCGAGAGTGCTGACGGTGGAAGGACCGAAGTAATGACGTTGTCCCCTAGTTCCGCGGCGGCGGTTCATCGGATTCTGAGCGGGTGAAGCGCGATATCTTGAAGTTTCTGTGCGGTGCGATGGCAGCGGCGTGTTACGGACATCTCGTCTATGCCCGGTGGACCGCCAAAGGCAAGATCTCAGTGCCCGTCGTCAAAGGCCGCGAGTGGGGCGTCGGGAAAATGCTGACCGAAGCTGCGATCTACGGTGCGGTCAGTGCCGCCCTCGGCTACCTCGGCTGGCGAACAACGTCGGTGCCGTTTCTGACGCAGGAGTAACACGGGAGCCCTAGGGACCGACATCACGGTGAGAAGACAGAGCGCGGGTCAAACCCGCAGCTCGACGAACCGGAGGTCGGAACGTGACGCGACGTGGACGCCTGCTCAGCTTGCTGGCAGCCGTTGTGGCTGTTCCCGTCGTAGTCGCCGGGGCGCCCGTAGCACCGGCACACGCCACAGAGCAAGCTGACGCTCAGCTGGCATCCAGCCAGCGCGCTGCTCTACCGGTTGCCGGCTCCGAGAGCGGACTGCAGATTCAGACGATCATGGCCAGACGAGCCATCGTCTCGCGATTCCCCGAGATTCGGGAGATCGGTGGGGTCCGGCCCGACAGCATGAAGTGGCACCCCGAAGGTCTGGCGATCGATGTGATCATTCCGGATTGGCAGACGCCGGCCGGCAGGGCACTCGGTGACCGCATCGCCAAGTTCATCTCCGACAACGGCAGGCGTTTCGGACTCGAGTACCTCATCTGGCAGCGGATGTACATTCCCGCCGGGGGCGAGCCTTACCTGATGGACGACGTCGGCAATCCCGACGCCAACCACTTCACCCACGTCCACATCGCCACCTACGGCGGCGGTTATCCGACCGGCCGGGAGAATTTCCTGGACTAGTCACACCTGCGTGCCGAGCATGCCCAGCAATAGCGCCTCGGCAGTAGCAGCACGCTCGAGCACGCCCAGGTGCAGACTCTCGTTAACGCTGTGCGCCTGTGTGCCGGGGTCTTCCACACCGGTGACCAGGATCGTGGCGTTCGGGAATGCCTCGGCGAACTCGGCGATGAACGGGATCGAACCACCCATTCCCATATCGACGGCATCCACGCCCCAGGCCTGTCGGAACGCTGAGCGCGCGGCGTCATAAACGCGGCCGGTCGCATCGATCTGGTAGGGCTGTCCGATATCGCCGGGTGTGACCGTCACCCGCGCACCCCACGGGGCATGCGATTCGAGATGACGGCGAAGCGCGTCGAGGTGTAACGCGGCATCCCCGCCCGGGGCCACCCGCATGCTGATCTTTGCCCTAGCACTCGGAATGAGCGTGTTCGAGGCCTTGGCGATCGGTGTGGTGTCAATACCGATGACGGTGATGGCCGATTTGGCCCACAGCCGCTGTGCGACTGTGCCCGAACCGATTTCGCTGACGCCGTCGAGCAACCCCGACTCATGCCTGACCCACTGCGCTCCACGGTCGACGGCCGCGGCGTGTGCCTCATGCAGGCCGCCCACCGCGACATTGCCCTGCTCGTCGTGCAGGGTGGCCAGCAGTCGGATCATGGCGGTCAACGCATCGGGAACCACTCCGCCCCAGATGCCCGAGTGCAGGCCGTGGTCCAGCGTCGAGACCTCGACCACGCAATCGACCAATCCCCGCAATGACACCGTCAGCGCGGGGATGTCGACCGACCAGTTGTCAGAGTCCGCGATCACGATCACCTCAGCCGCCAACTTGTGGCCATGGGCCGCCAGCAGCCGACCCAGCGACGGTGATCCGCACTCCTCCTCACCCTCGACGAAGACGGTCACTCCCACCGGTGGCCGGCCGTCGTGTGCGCGAAAGGCCGCGAGATGGGTTGCGATACCGGCTTTGTCGTCGGCGGTACCGCGGCCGTACAACCTGCCGTCGCGCTCGGTCGGAGTGAATGGCGGCGAATCCCATTGCGCAGGATCACCTTCCGGCTGCACGTCATGGTGGGCGTACAGCAGAACCGTCGGCGCACCCGGCGGAGCGGGATGACGGGCGATCACCGCCGGCGCACCGCCTTCACTGACGATCTCGACATGAGCAAACCCGGCATCGCGCAGCAGTTCCGCGACCGCCTGAGCACTGCGGTGCACCTCGTCGCGTCGAGCCGGGTCTGACCACACTGACTCGATCCGCACCAGCGACTCCAGATCACGCCGGACATCAGGCAGCACCTCGCGCACCCGCGCAACCAGATCACTCATACGGCTGAGAATACCCACGCGCGAGCAGACACAAAGTCGCACGATTGGGCCTCGGAAAATGCGAGTTTGCGTCTGCTCGCGACGGAGGCTATCGCGTCTCGAGGATCGCCACCGCGGCGGCGGTGTCACCCTCGTGTGTCAGCGATACGTGGATCACCACATCGGCGAGGTGCTCGGCGATCTCACCGGTCAGCCGAACCTTGGGGCGGCCCCACATATCGGTGATCACCTCGATATCGCGGTGGATACCCTCCGGCAGCATCGGGCGCTGAGCGAACCGTGAGCCTGACCACGCCTTGATGACTGCTTCTTTGGCAGCCCATCGGGCGGCTAGATGCCGCGCGGCCAGCGAGCTTTTATCGGCAGCGTCGCGGCGCTCGCCCGGGGTGAACGTCTCGGCGAACACCGTTCCGGGCTGGTCTACCTGCTCGGCGAATTCCGGAATGGACACCAGGTCGATCCCCACGCCCACTATCGCCACGCCGCGACTCTAAACGTTGTAGGTCCCGTCGTCACCCAGGCGCGAGGCCGGATCGAGCAACATGGCCGCCTCCTGCGGCTTCTCCGGCGCATCGTGGCCGAATCGACGATCAGCGGGCCGCTCGTACATCGGCTGCCCACCCGCGATCGCAGCGGCCAGCCGACGCTGGCCGGCCAGCACCCGCGCATTCGCCCGCCGCTGGTAGTCCTGCCGTTCGTCTGCGCTCAGCGTGGCCAGGAACGCCTGCGGATGCACCAGTGCCACGAGTCCGGACACGTGACCGAAGCCGAGGCTGGTAACCAGGCCCGCCTTCAACGGGAATCGGCTGCCCAGACGCAGCGTCTCCCGGGGCCAGACGAAGTGACTGGAGATGGCGAGTTCGTCGTCAAGGCAATCCAGGCTGCGATTGGGCGGAATGACGCCATCCCGCAGGACCTGGCAGAGACCGAGCATCTGGAACACCGCGGCGCCGCCCTTGGCATGACCGGTGAGTGTCTTCTGCGACACCACGAACAACGGGGCGCCGGCCGAGCGGCCGAGAGCGTCGGCGAGACGCTCGTGCAACTCCGTCTCATTCGGGTCGTTGGCCAACGTGGAAGTGTCGTGCTTGGAGATCACCGCGATATCGTCCGCGCCCACCCCGAGACGGTTCAGCGAGCGCGCCAGGACGGAGTCACGTCCGCCGCGGCCGGCACCCAGCGCGCCAAGTCCGGGGGCCGGGATCGAAGTGTGCACACCGTCGGCGAAACTCTGCGCGTAGCCGACAACGGCCAGCACCGGCAGACCCATTTTCAGCGCGAGGTCGCCGCGGGCCAGCAGGATGGTGCCGCCGCCCTGGGCCTCGAGGAAGCCGAGCCGACGTCGATCGTTGGCGCGGGAGATCTTTGAATCGCTGATGCCTCGGGCCCGCATCATCTCGGTGTCGGCGGTGGCGGCCATGTCACCAAAGCCGGTGATGGCGTCTTCAGTCATATCGTCGAAACCGCCGGCAACCACCAGTTCGGCCTTGCCGAGCCTGATCTTGTCGACACCCTCCTCGACTGACACCGCTGCGGTGGCGCAGGCGCCGACCGGATGGACCATCGCGCCGTAGCCGCCGACATAGGACTGCATCACATGTGCGGCAACGACATTCGGCAGCACCTCCTGCAGGATGTCGTTGGGCTTGCTGGTGCCCAGCAGGTTGCCGTGGAACATCGTCTGCATGCTGGTCAAACCACCGATGCCGGTGCCCTGGGTGTTGGCGACCAGGCTGGGATGCACCCAGCGCATGAGTTCGGCGGGTGTGAACCCGGAGGACAGGAACGCATCGACGGTGGCGACCATGTTCCACAGCGCCACCCGGTCGACGGATGCGGCCATGTCAGCGCTAATGCCCCACACCTTCGCGTCGAATCCAGTGGGGATCTGACCGCCGACGGTACGAGAAAGCTTCACCTTGCGCGGCACCCGGATCTCGGTGCCCGCCTTGCGGATCACCTCCCAGTCACCGGAGCCGGCAATCGGGCGCACCACGGTGCGCTCGGGGTCTGCATGCTCAAACGCCCGGGCCTCAGCCTCCGAGGACACCACGAATTGGAAGTCGCGATCCAGGAAGACGCTGACGAGCAGTTCGGCGCAGTGGTCGGCATGCAGGGCACCGTCGGCGACGAATTCGCGAATGCCGCACCGCGCGACGACGGCATCGTGATAGCGATCGACGATGTCGGCCTCGTCGATCAGATCGCCGGTCGCGGTGTCGTACCAACCCGGCTTAGGATCGTCCTCCCATTTGAGAAGCCCTGTGGTCCATGCCAGTTCGAGTACTCCGGCGGCCGACAATTCGTTCTCGACTTCCATTTCGAACCGGGTGCGCGATGAGCCGTAGGGGCCGAGTTCGGCGCCGCCCACGATCACCACCAACTCAGCTGGATCGATATCGAGATCAGCCCAGGCCGGTGGCGGAGACCCCCGATGACCGCGCGGCGGAGACGGTAGCGCGGCGATGGTGCCGGCCGAGGGTCCGTCCTCCTCGGTCGCACGACCGGAATCCTGTGTCATCTCCTCGCGAGCCTTGGCGGCCAATTCGGCCATATCGAGTTCGACGTCACCCAGTCCGCCGGTGAGGTCGACCTTCAGCGGCTCTGCGGCAGCAGCCACCTTGGCCTCGGGTGTGCACAACCCCAGTAGCATCGCCGCCATCTGTTCGGTGGTGTAGGTGGTCACGCCGGCAGCCTCGACGGCATCGACGATGGCGTCGTTGTGACCCATCAGTCCGGTGCCCTTGGTCCAGCCGATCAGAGCGTGGGCGAAGGTGACCCGGGCAGCCCAGGACGACTCCGCGCTCCAGCGGGTTACCACCGCGTCGAGAGCCGACTTGGACTCGCCGTAGGCGCCGTCCCCGCCGAACATGCCGCGGTTGGGCGAACCGGGCAGCACGACATGAAGCCGCGAGGCGATATCGCGTTCGGCACCGATGGCCGACAATCCGCCAACGAGCCGTTCGACGGCCCACAGCAGTACCTTCATCTCCATCTCGGAGCGAGATCCCGCCTCGGAAAGATCGCCTGCCACCCGTGGCGCGGCGAATGGGAATAGCATCGTGGGAGTCTGGGCGTCCTTGATGTGAATCGCCTGCGGCCCGAGGTTTTCGCTCTGATCGTTGCCGACCCACGAAACGAGTGCGTCGATGTCGGCGTAGGAGGCCATGTTGGCCGGCAGCACCCACAGCGCCGCGCCGAAGCGGGCGTGATCGCGGTACAGCGACTTGTAGAACCCGAGCCGATCGTCGTCGAGCTTGGAGGTGGTGGCGATGACGGTGGCGCCACCGTTGAGAAGTTGGGCCACCACCGATGCGGCGATGGACCCCTTGGATGCGCCGGTGACGACGGCGATCTCATCCGCGTAGCACCCGGTGTCGGGACTCTCCGCGCCGGAAGCAATGCGCGCATACAGCTCGGCGTGGATGAGTCGACCCTCGGCCAGAGCGCGGCCGCGCCACCAGTCGGCCTGGGTGGCCACGGTATGACCGGACCCTTCGAAGGCTTGCGATAGCGTCGCCCAATTCGCGTCGATGTCGTCTTCGTCAGCAAGCCACAGCTTGACCAGATCCTCACGGGCACTTGCCCATCGATCATCAAGCAGCACAGACTTTTTCACATCGAATGCCGGGGCAACAAGTCGCGGCCAGTCCGAGCCGAGTTCAGAGGTGATCAGGTCGACGAGCTCGGCATCGGAGGCTGACGGCGGGGCGCTGACCGGATTGTCCAGACCGAGTTGCCCCAGCATCAGTCGTGCGGCTGATGCCAGCACGCCACTGGGACCGGTGACGGTTCCAGCGAACTCATCCAGCGCGGCCGAGTCGACGACACCGCCGCCCGCACTGCCGCCGGCCGACGGCAGCGACACCGCGATACCGTGGCGTGCCGCAACAGCGGCGACCGCGCCGTCGATGGCCTTGTCCACCGCCGCGGCGTCAGGAAGTGCGCCGTCATGGAGCCCACCGAGGGCTCCGCCGCGGACGCTACTGCCCTCCCGGGTACCCAGAACAAGTTCCACGGTGACGTGTTTGACCCAGCCCTGGCCGAGTTCCCACGTCTTGGTGACCCTTTCGGAAATCGCGGCCGGCCGCTTGCCCGACGGGCCGAGCACGCTTCGCAAGGAGTCATTGATGGCATCCGACAGCACCGGACCGAACGGCTTGTAGGTGCGGGCGAGCTTGGTGACCTGACCGCGCAGTGCGGCGAGGTCGGCTTCGGCGGCGCCGTCGATGGCGCCGAGGTTCAACTCTGAGCCAAGGTCGACGAGCAACTGGTTGCGCCGCGAGGACGCACCATCGGTGATCGACTCGATCGAGTCCAGTGGCTCGATCTGATCGATGCGCATCTTGGCGGACAGCGCGATCATCGCCACGGTGGCGTCGGCGGCGCCGAACGCAATGTCATCGGGCCGGGCCGCACCGGAGGCGGCCACCGGTGCCGCGGCAACCGCAGCGGGAATCACTTCGGCCGACGTCTCCGCGACCGGAGCCGGGGTTTCCGCCTCCGGCTCGGGATCAGTATCGGTGGCGAATAGAGCCGCGGCATCGCGCTCCACATTGAGCACTTGCACTGTGCTGTAGGCATATTCAGGAAGTTTGAGGGTGTTGTTGGCCAGGCCGGCAACCGTAGGAGCGGACTTCACCCCGATCTCGACGAAACGC
>Ga0194054_10000426_pt1 | contig 21524 bp, 7 predicted proteins | sample SepL2210m_MetaG_FD_163628 | JGI IMG/M metagenome (GOLD analysis project Ga0194054, IMG submission 163628) | Anoxic zone freshwater microbial communities from boreal shield lake in IISD Experimental Lakes Area, Ontario, Canada - Sep2016-L227-10m | ecosystem: Environmental > Aquatic > Freshwater >... | reverse complement strand
ACCGAGGGTGAGTGTGATGTTGCCCGTGCTGTTGGCGCTGAGGGTGAGGTTTTGCGCGCCCGTGACCTGGGCGGCGAGAGTGAAGAGCCCGGAGCCGGTCGAGGTGAAGCTCTTCAGGCTCGCTGTGAGGGCGACCGCGTTGGCGACGGCGAGCGACGAGGCCCCTGCCTGCGTGAGGCTGGTGACGTTGCTGCCGAGGGCCGTGATAATCGTCGTGCCGGTGCCGGCCCCGGAGTTGGTGACTGTCCCGGTGTTGTTGACGCTGGCCAGGGTGATCCCCTGCGTGCCGCCCGCGTTGATCGTCAGGTTTTGTGCGCCGGTCACGGCACCGCCGACAGTGAATATGTTGCCGGTGCCCGTGCTGCCGATGGTGCTGGCGCTGCCCAGGTTGATGGCACCCGCGTAGCTGGCCGCGGTGTTGCTGCTGTTGATGAGGGCGCCGGTTGCCCCGATGCCCGAACCGTTCAAGGTCAGGGCGTTGGTGTTCGCAACCGCCTGGCCGTTCAAATCCAGGACCGCTCCCGATGTAACGCTCACCGCGCCGGCACTGCCGCCCAGGGCCGCCGCGTTGCCGAGCTTCAAGGTGCCGACGCCGATCGCCGTCCCGCCGGTGTAGGTGTTCGCGCCGTTGAGGGTGAGCGTGCCGGCTCCGGTTTTCGAGACAGCCACGGACGTGGCCCCGCCGTTGGAGATGATGCCGCCAATCGTCGTGTTGCCAGCGCCTGCGATGGTCACGGTTTTCGCTGCCGCCGTGCCGCCCGTGCCGCCGGTGATAATGCCGCCGAGCGTGAGCAGGTTTGTGGTGCTGTCATTTTGAAACGTGGTCGTGCTCGCGATGGCCGTGCCGAGAGTCAGGTTGGCGTTGATGGTTTCGTTCGCCGCGACCGCGCTGTTCATCGTGACCGCAGTCGTCGTGCCGTCGGCAAAAGTGATGGTTCCAGTGCCGGGGGTGGCTCCCAGCGTGTATGCCGCCGCATTGATCGTGTCGAACGTGATGTTCGAGAGGAAGATCGTGCCGACGGTGATCGTGGTGTTGCCGCTGCCCGCGTTGTCGAACGTCGCGGTGTCGCCCACGCCGGGAACCGGTGATGCGGACCAGTTCGTCGTCGTGGACCAAAGCGCATTGGTCGTGCCGTTCCATGTGGCAGATGCCGCCTGTGCCGACGGGCCGGATGCGAGCACCACAAAAGCGACGAGCGTCGTGACGGCGATGGATGTGAGAAGATTTCTTTTCATAGGATGATGTGGCGTTGACGATGGGTAGGATGCAGGACATCCTGCAACCAAATTAAAATTCCATCAGTTAAACACGGGCGGATTTCAGGATTGGATTGCTGGATGACCGAATCATCGGTTTTAAAAAAAATGCGCACAAGAACTTTAGAGGTTATTTTTTCTCAATAGAGATTCCCGCCTTGCCGGATCCGCACGGATTGAAACGGATCAAAGGCAGAAGGAATTCACCACGAAGACACGAAGGGGGGCGGAGGAATGAGGAAAAGGCATTTGAACCACGGACCCAAATCCGTGCGTAAGAACGCCGGGCGCAGGGAAGCGGCTCGACAAACGATAGATCAAGGGAGGCAGCCCGCCCTCCATTCCTTGTGCTTACGCGCGGATCAGGGACGGATGACAGGGATTGACATCCCACGGTGTCCGAGTAATTATTCGATTATAGGTAACCTACTCAGGAGCATCCTGAGCAGTTACCTCACTTCCTGATTTAATTCGCGTTGATTGGCGTGATTCGCGGGCAACTGCCGGATTGAGGATGAGATATCAACAGGGAAGACCTTCCTTCTCCAGCGCGGAATAATGTGCGATCAGAGCCTGGATGTGTTTGCCGTGTTCTTTGAGTTGCTTTTCCATGGCCACACACTTTTTGCCTTCAAAATCATCAGGCCAGCCGACAGCCGTCAGGGCGGCGGCAATGCCTGACGGCAATACCAGCGGTATCGAAATAGCGTAGATCGCCGGATGAAACTTCCCCAACGCCCGGCTGATTTTCTGACGGCGGGCCTGATTGACATCATCGCGGAAATCTTCGAGCGAATACTTTTTCCAGCACGCCTTCGGGACGGCATCCAGAATCGCATCCACTTGCGCCCTTGGAAGCCCGGAAAGGAGAATCACCCCGGCGGCACCCGCCTCGGCAAGATGCATTTTTGATCCCACCTTTGACGTGATCGCGTTCGGACGGCGCGACTCTATCCGGACGGCCGTGACCGCAGAATCCCCCTCCCGGGTGGCGATCTTGACGGAGAGGCCCGTCGCATCGGAAAGAGCGCGAAGCGGCACCTCCAGTTGCCGGAGAAGATGCTGGATGTCGGAATACGCGCTGGCCACGGAAGCCAGACCAAACGCAATTTGATAATGCCCCTCGTCGTTGCCGCGAATCCAGTTGTGCTTTCCAAGCGTCCGAAGGATTCGATAGCAAGTGGCGGGGGGGACATTCAGGCCCATGTAAAGGCCTTTGGCTGAAATGCCCGCCGTGGAATTGGCGAGGGCGTTGATGATGGCCACTGTTTTTTCGAGAATGGGGATCGTGTTATTTTCTTGCATGGAGGTAATATATCTATTGATAAACGACACATCAAGAAATATTTGACATGCCGCGCATTCCTCCTCACCATCATCCCAGATGAACAGAACGATCGCCCCGAATGGCGCTCAGTTAAGCCAACGTAGAAGCGGCATCTTGCCGCTTTCCCCAGAGAAATCCAAGCGGCATGATGCCGCTTCTACATCCCAAACCCGCCTAAGTTAGAGCCTGTCCGCCCAGGCCCCCTAAAGAAAATTGTTTCCCTGTCAATGATTCTGCCACGCCCCGAAATCCTGCGACCGAATGGGCTTAAGCCCCAAGGGGGCTGCATCCAAAAGCCTAGGGCAAGTCCGCGAAGCAGACGCCGCCCTGGGTGTTCGCGTCAATATCGCGTCCTGCCCTGAATGGGGCAGCATCCCAAACCGCTCTTAAGTCAGCGCCATTCAACCCGCAACCTATTTTATGACCGCCAAAAACTCCATTGCCTCTCTTGCCCTGTTGGCCTCAACGCTGGCGTTGCCGCTCAAGGCGGAAACGATCACCTACCACTTCGACTCGCCTGAGGAGATCCTGCAGTTCAACCCGAAATTCAAAGATCCCTCGGCGTTGTTGGAGACGGCGAAGACCGCCGCCGGGGCGGGGGCGTTGAAAACGACCGCCGGCTTTCAAACCAGTGCCCCCAAAGATTGGAACGCGGGCGTGCTGAGCTTCTGGGCATACGACGACTATTCCGACATCGTCGACACCTGGAAATGGCACAACATCGAATTCAACCTGGTCAAGACGGTTGACGGCAAACAACAGACCTTCCTCTGCCAGTTGCGCCGTTTCAGTTTCGGCTGGAAGGCCAAGCTCAAGGACCCGTCGCAGGACTACCAGTTCTTCACCTTGCCGGACGCCCCGAACCATGGCGGCTGGACCCGTTTCGACATCGTCGGTCCCAACGGCGCCGGCCCCAAGCAATTCACCATCTTCATCGACGGCTATAAAGTCTTCACCACGCCGGACAAATACGATGCCGTCGCCAGCGTCAGCACCGCCTTCATGCCCTACGTTGACGAGTTCTCCTTCAACCCCGACCCTGCCAGCTTCCGTCCCAATCCCGTGCGCGGCATCCTGCCGGACAACCCTTATGGGCAACTGCTCCTGCAACCCGGCGAGAAGCTCCGCGTCCCGATCGCCCTCGACCCCACAGGCGCGAGAGCCAAGAGCGGCGAGCTCGAGCTTCGGCTGCTCGACGGCCGCGGTAAAGTCCTGGTGTCGGAGAAGTCCACGATCAACTGGGGGAAATCCGACAATTTTGCGATCGAACTTCCCAGTCCGCCCCGTTCCGGCAACTTCTGGCTGGAGGCGAAATACCAGGAGGCCGGCGTCCCCGCCGAGGTCACCCGCCGCAAAGCGATCGTGCAGTTCCTGGCCCCGGGTTTCGCGGCAGCGACCCAGGCGCCCTTGGAACTCTTCCGCCGCACATGGGATTTCCTGCCCGTCGGAAAAAATGAGCCGGATCTGGCGAAGGTCGGGGCGTCGAACCCCACCAAGGAGGAGCTGACCGCCCCCGCCGCGGCGCCCACTGACTGGTCGAAGGCATTCCCGCTGCGCGGGACTTGGTTTTTTGGCAGTTTTGGCCGCAACTGGGACACCTTCTACTTTTCCTGCCACGCCGGCTGGTATCATCAGGTTGTTGATGTGCCCAAAGCGTGGAAGGGGCAAAAGATCATGCTCGAGATCGACTCGCCGGAGAGCGTTGCCACAGTCTTCGCCAACGGCAAGCTGGCCGGGGCCTTGGAGTGGCCGGGCGGCGAGCTGGACCTGAGCGCTTTCGTAGCCCCGGGAAAGAAGCTCGACCTGGCCATCCACATGGCCGCCGACCCCTTGACCGGCTATTTCAAACTCGCAAAAAAAGTCATTGGCGCGACATACCAGCCGCCGTCCAAGCTCCAGGCGCGCGGGCTTTACGGCGACGTCGTCCTCCGCCCGGTGCCCCGGACGGGACCGGAAATTGACGAGGTCGCGGTGGTGACCTCGGTCGCCAAGAAGGAGCTCGCCGCCACCTTCGAACTCTCCGGGCTGGAGCCAGGCAAGACCTACAAGCTCAAAGCCGCCGCCACCACAGCCGGCAAGACCGCCAAGGAGCTCCCGGAGACCACGTTTACGGCCAAGGCCGCCACCGAGCAGGTCAAGCTGGCAGCGCCCTGGGCCGACCCGATCCTCTGGGAGCTCGGGGCACCCTACCTCTACGACCTGAACGCCACGCTGCTCGACGCTGGCGGCAAGACATTGGCAAGCCTCTGGCCGGAGCGCTTCGGGTTCCGGGAAGTCGCCGGCACCGGCCCCGACCTCACACTCAACGGCCGCCCCGTGACGCTGTTCTTGTATGCTGGCGAGGCCGAGGACACCCCCGAGGACAGCCAGTGGTGCGCGAAGTTCAACTTTAACGCCTTCCGCGAGGGCACGGGCCGGGAGAACGCCCGCATCATGGACGAGGCGGGCCTCACCGCCGACGGCCAGCGCCACCATTGGGAGACGACGTTGCTCGCCCCCCTGGACATGGGCAAAAGCGGCAAGGAAAACGACCCGGAATTTTGGGCCGGGCTCACCAAGCTGCTTAGCTACCAGATCAAGTCCAAGCGCAACCATCCCTCCGTCATCTTCAACCGCGGCGTCCTCGCCGGCGGGATGAACGGCAACGGCGGCATGTATAACCCGCTGTTTCAGGACGGCGTCTGGGTGAACGAACGCCGCGGCAACGATGTGTCCATGCGCACCCTCAAGGCGGGACGGCGCGTCATCGACATCCTGCACCAGCTCGACCCCACGAGGCTGGTCAATGCCCAGGACTCCGGCAGCGTCAACGACACCATGCAGATCACCGAGTATGCCGGTTTCCAGCCCATCCAGGAGTTCATCGAGCGCAGCGAGTATTGGCGCGCCAACGGCACCAAGCCCTTCATGATCTCGGAGCAGGCCGCCCCCATGTTTCCGAACTGGACCGACGCCTGCGCGCAGGGCAAAGGGTGGAGCGGCGTCCCCTGCTTCGCCGAATGGACCGCCATCACCAGCGGCGACGAGGCCTATGTCCGCACCGAACTGGACAACCAGTATCTGGGGAAGCTGGAGAAGGCCGTCGCGGAGAAGCGCAAGGCAGCGGCCGCCGGAATCGACAACCCCATCCTGAAGAAGGCCGCCATGGAGAAGATCCGGATGGAGTACGACCAATGGTTCTACATGTATAAGGACGAGGTTCTCCACAACGTCCTTTGGAGGGACCGCATCCGGGAGGAGGTCTTCCATTGGCGCGCCAACCACCTGGGGATGCTCGCCTACTTCTTCAGCGGCGGCGGCCCCGACCTGGAATCCTGCTACCAAGAGTTTCAGGCTCCCGTCACCGGCTTCCTGGCCGGGACCAAGGACAAGCCGACCTTGAAAAACCACATCTTCGCCCCCGGCGAGACCCTCGAGCGCGGCGCGATCCTCCTGAACAACTCTTATAAGCCCGACAGCCTGACCTGCTCCTGGAAACTCGAACTCGGCGGCCAGACCGTCGCCGAGGGTTCCAAGACCGAGACCGTCCCGGCGGGCGGCGAGGTGTTCGTCCCCATCGCGGCGGCGATCTCCGCGGGTCCCGACCGCTCCGGCCAGCTCTCCGTTGACTTCCTCAAAGACGGCAAGAAACTGCGGTCCGACCGTTGCGACATCGACGTGGTCGCCCCAAAATCCTTTGTCAACCAAGGTCGGATCGCCCTGGTTGATCCCGAGGGCGACAGTGCCAAGGCGTTGGCTGCCGCCGGGGTCAAGTTCCAGCGGCTCACCTTCGACGCGGACTTCACGTCTTTCGACACCGTCATCTTCGGGCGCCGCGCCTTCAACTACGAGCTCGGCATGCTCCCGGAGGGGCTCGACCTCGGGGAACTCACCAAGCAAGGCAAGCGCATCCTGGTCATGGAGCAGGATGAAAAGACGCTGCGCGAGCGCTTCAAGCTCCGCACCGAATACCTCTCCCCCCGCGACGCCTACGGCAGGGTCGGCGGCGACCCGCTCACGGCTGACTTGCCCGACCGCCTCCTCAAGAACTGGCGCGGCACCGCCACCTTGACCGACGGCTACGAGATCGCCCGCAACCGGGGCCAAGTCATCTCCCCACACGAATTCGGCAACGGTGGCACCTGGCTCTACCCATGGAACGATGGCGAGCTCCACCCCCGCCCGATCAAATGGGGGAACACTCACAACGTCGCCACCGTGACGGCAATCAAACCAGACACCGGGAATTTCCGCACCCTTGTTGACTGCGGTCAAGGCAGCAACTACGCCGCCGCATGGGAGCTGGAAAATGGCAAGTCACGGATCGTCTTCAACCAAATGGATGTGAGCGGCCGCAGCGAGCCTGAGCCCGCCGCCACCCGCTACCTGCAGAACCTCGTCAGCCACGTCCAGACCGCGCCCGCGCCCAAGCTGCTCCAAGCCGCCTACCTCGGCGGCGACACGGGTGCCGCGCTGCTCAAACAACTCGATGTCCCATTCCGCAAAGTCGCCACCGCGTCCGAGGCCGACCCGACCAAGAATATTTTGGTTCTCGGCGACGCCACCCCGGAACAACTCACAGCTTGGAAAGACGGCCTCGCTAAATTCGCCGAGGCTGGCGGAACGATCTTCAGTCTGCCACGCTCCGAAGCCGACTTCGCTGCCGGTTGGACACCCTTCGCGGTTACTGCCAAGAAAAGAACCGTCAACCACACCGTCGTCGGCAAGCCCGCCGCACCGCTGCTGGCGGGACTGGGCAACAGCGACTTTTACTGGAAGGGCAACATGGACATCGTGTCCATGGAGAAGGCCGAGGGAGCCAAGCTCCTGCTCGACACCGGCGTCCTGGCGGAAATCCCCCACGGCCAAGGCCGCTACGTGCTCTGCCAGGTGGAGCCCGCGCTCTTTGGCGACGTCGAGTTGAACCATTGGCTGAAGCCATCCCAGCGCAACACCGAGCGCCTGGTGAGGACCTTGCTCTCCAATGCCGGCGTGGCGATGTCCTCCCCTAAACTGCTGGCCCAGCCGGGAGCGAGGGCGGCACTCGACCATGTGACCGACTTGGGCGGAGTCTGGAAAGTCCGCCAAGCCAAGCCGGACGAGAGCACCTGCCCGGACGCGAACGCCCCCGGCTGGCGCGACATGAACCTGCCCGGCTCGCCGCAGGCATCCTATCCCGAATGGCAAGGAGTCAAGGGCTCCTTCTGGTTCCGCCGGGAACTCAACCTCGACCAGGAACCCGCGCCGGAAGAGACGTTGCACCTGGAGATCGGGCGCATCAGCGGTTGTGACATCCTCTATGTCAACGGCGGAAAGGCCGCCAAGTCCGACCTGGAGACCGATGTCAACAGCGTCGCCACCATCGCCCGCAACTACCCGCTTCCGGGCGGCCTGTTCAAGAAAGGAAAAAACGAGCTGGCGTTGCGGGTCGACTACGAGACCAACCACCAACTGGGCTTGAACGGCAGCACCGGAGAGGTCGCCGGGCCGCTGGACTTGAAGTTCTTCAAGACCAAGGACGAGACGAAACTCCCCAAGTCGATCGATCTGGCCAGCTCCTATGAATGGAAGGCCACGCCCGTCAGCGACCCCGCCGCCCCAGCCCCGAAAGAGAATGACACCACCTGGAAAAAGGCAAAAATCCCCGGTATTCTCCAGACGGCGCAGCCCGAGTGGAGCAAGCTCTCCGGATATTTCCTGTGCCAGCGGCAGTTCACCTTCGACGCCGAGCTGCCCGACAGCGCCCAGCCGACTTTGATCCTCGGCGCGGTTGACGACGAGGACACCACCTATCTCAACGGCGTCAAGATCGGCCACACCGGCAAGGATACCAACCCGAAGGACTACTACTCGGCGCTGCGGCGCTACCCGATCTCCAAGGACATGCTAAAAAAAGGCAAAAATGCCAACACCCTCCAAGTCCTGGTGAACGACTTCAACGGCTCGGGCGGCATCAGCCAGGGCCCTGTGCAGATCCTCTTCGAGGCCCCGGAGACCACCCTGAAACGCAAACTCGCCGAAAGCCCGTATCTCCACAGCGTCAGCCGCGAGGACGACCCCTACTGGCATCATGGATTCTAACTCCGCATCATCCTACAGAGCGATCGCATTGATTTCTATGATCCTCACCGGATGCCTGAGCGCCCAGACGCTTCAGGCGCAGGCCGATTGTCAAATGAACGAATCTTCCAACTGCCCGCCCATCAACGGCTTTTCGGGCGGCGATTTCCTTTGCGGTGAGAACCATATTCCCTACCGGATTTTTATCCCCGAAGGAAAGGCACCCGCCGGAGGTTTTCCGCTGATTCTCTTTTTCCATGGCATGGGCTCGATCGGCCATGACAACGATAAAAACCTCAAGCTTGCCGGACGCTTTGGTGATCCGGAATTTCAAAAAGCCCATCCATGCTACGTTCTGGTTCCTCAATGCCATGAAGATAAACGCTGGGTGACGGCAGCATGGAATGACGCAAAGCACAAGTTCCAGCCCATCCCCACGGAGCCGATGGCGCTCGCCCTCAAGTTGGTTCAAAAAACGTTGGAAACGTATCCGATCGACCGGAATCGGATCTACGTCGGAGGGGCTTCCATGGGAGGTTTTGCGACCTGGGATATTTTGAGCCGTCAGCCGGGCCTGTTCGCCGCCGCGTTCCCGATTTGTGGAGGCTGCGATCTCGCCAATGCCTCTAAGCTCAGCCACATCCCGGTTTGGGCATTCCATGGGTCGCTGGACACCACGGTTCTTCCATCCTCGTCGCGCGAGATGATGGCCGCTCTTCGGGCATCCGGCGGATCACCCCGCCTCACGGAGTATCCGGACGTGGCGCATGAATCATGGGAGAAGGCTCTTGACACGCCGGAACTCTTCGACTGGCTGTTTGAGCAACGGCTGAAATGCGCCGAAAAATAACCGGGCCTGGTGATGGTCGAATTCTGCGTCAACGATGGCAACATCGACCGCATGGAAACCATGGATAAGAATCAAAAATTAAGTTAAGGAGATTAATATGAAAGCAAGACAAAATCTTTTCGCGGGAGCGATGTCATTGGCAACAGCGGTTTTCTTGGCGCAATCCTCGCAGGCCGGGGAGATCCTCCGTTACGACTTCGAGACCCCTGAGCAGATCTCCGCCATCGCCGCGGACGCGGGCGGCGGCTGCGTGACGACGTTCACAACCAATGCCCACGGCGGGAAGCAGGCCCTCTTTTTCCAGCCGCCCAAAAGCGGCGGTGGCGGTTTCGGCGCCGGAGTCAAGGCCCCGAAGGATTTCACAAAAGGCTTCGCCTCGTTCTGGATTTACATCTCCCCCCTGGACGGCTCCTTCGGCTGGTGCCCAAGCGGCTCGTATAAGACCCCCGAGGGGAAAAACTCGGGTTTCGGCTTCTCGCTCAGCGTCAATCCCGGGAACTCCAACAAATACCGCGGCGGCTGGGGACAACCTGACTTGGCGACGAAGCAGATCCCCCATGTCGGCTGGACGCGCTGCGACGTCCTTCTGGAGCCCGACCACGCCTCCGCCTACATCGACGGCGTCGAGGTCAAGCGCGTCGACGGCTCGAACTTCACCTTGTCCGGGATCGGCTTCGGAAGCCCCTGGAGCATGGACAGCGCGGTGGACGACCTCGTCTTTAACGACGATCCCGCCGAGTTCAAGCCGGCCGGCGTCTCCGACATCGAGACCGCCGCCAGCGCCGACGGCAAAGTCCACCTCGCCGCCCGGCAACCACTCGACCTGACGCTCTCCCTCGACCGCCGGGCCGCCCGGGCCAAGGAGGGCGTCGTCACGATCGAGTTCCTCGACCGCAAGGAAGACTGTGTCCTCAAGCAGGACTTCAAGATCGACTGGGACGTGGTGAAGGACGGCAAGACGACCGTCCAGGTCTTGGCTCCGGCGTCTCGGCATTACTGGGTCACCGCCTCCTACCGCGACAAGGACGCGCCCGAAAGCGAGGTCCGCACGCTCCGCCAGATCGACGTCCAATACTACAGCGACCCGAAGGCACCGGAGTTCCGGTCGTTCATCGGGATCGCCAGCCCCTGGGCCTGGCTGCCCGCCGACGGCAAAGGACTCGAGACGCCGCCCACCGACTGGAAGGACGCCTCGAAGCTCGCAGGCTTCTGGACCAGCGAGGCGAAACTCAAGGATGTCAAGGCCGGCTGGCATCGCCTCCCTGTCGACATTCCCGCCTCTTGGAGGGACAAGCGGATCGTCCTGACGATCGCCAAGATCAGCGAGCGGAACAGGGGCGGCGCGAAGGCGTGGGTCAATGGCGTGTTCGCGGGTGACGTCCTCGACGGCTCCATCGATCTTACGGGCAAGTTGAAGCCAGGTTCGAAAGCCGACATCGTAGTTTCTTGTGATGCCGTCGCTTATTCGCCGTGCGAACTGGCGGCGCTGCGGATGCTTGGCAAAGACGCCCCGATTCCATGGTGGAGTCCCGCCCGCGAAATCGGCATCGAAGGCCCCGTCACGTTGTCGTGCGAGCCCTTGTGCAGAATCGATCGCCTCGCCGTCGTTGCGCATGTCGCAACCGCAACGCTTGATCTCGACTTCGTTGTCAATGGGATGCGGTCCGGCGGCGAGTATTCGGTCTCCGGTGCCATTTGCGAGGCCGGCAGGGCGCTGCGGAACTTTTCCGCGAAGGTCGGCAAGGACGGCAGAGCCAAGGCCACGATCCCATGGAACGGGCTGAAAGTCTGGGATATCGGCAAGCCGAACCTCTACGACCTTGAGGCCAGGCTCGCGTTGAACGGCAAGACCATTGACGCGACGAAACCCGGCCGCATCGGGTTCCGGGAGATGGTCTTCGACGGCCGCATCATGAAGCTCAACGGCAACCCGATCAGCTTCGAGAGCCCGATGCCGACTTACGCGCACGGCATGTTCGGCCTGATCAAACTCTTCACGTCGCGCGGCGTGAACTTTATCGACACCAACCACATTGGCATACAGCCCGACCTGATCGCCACTTGCGACGAGGCCGGCCTGGGCACCGACATCTGCGTCACGCCCCTCACCGCGGTCTACTCCAACCTCTACCGGAACAAGGGGCTCGACATTCTCGACGACGTCTCCTTCTGGAAAGCCGTCGAACGCCAGATGTCTGAGCCCACCCAGGCTTACGGCAACCAGCCGTCGGTGCTCTTTTACGGACGTCCCGGCTGCGGCGGCCTCCTGGAGATCGCGCAAAATTACAACCCGGTCAAGATGGACGGCCTCTGGTTCAAGACCGGCGACTCCAAGCCGATGCTGAAGGCGGCGGTCGCGGCCGAGCGTAAAGTCCAGGCGCTGCTGCGCAACTGCGAGCCGAAGAAGCCCCTGATCGGCCAGGATTCCGGCTCCTTCAACGACGTGATGGGTGTCGACCATTACGTGGGCTTCATGCAAATCCAGGAGTTCATCGAGTCCGACGAGTATTGGCTCGAGAACGGCACCAAACCTTACATGATCCACGAGCAGGCCGCGCCGATGGCCTTCCACGACTGGGGCACGCACGCCAGGACCGGCCACGGAGAGCGCCCCGGCTATGGTGCCTACCTTTACGTCGCCGAGATCGCGGCGGTCACCAAGGGCGATGCAGCGTTCCATCGCCAACCCGTGGACATCGAGGACCTGACCCAGATGGATCTCCGCTTCGACAGGCTCAATGCGAAATACCCTCGCGAACGCAGGACGGGGGAAGGCCCGATGAGCGGTCCCGGCGGCGCCTATTGGAGCAACCCAGAGGCTTCCACATTTTTCCGGCAAGTCTCCTACGAACGCGCCAAGGAGCAATACCTCAACTGGCGCGCCGAGGGGATCGGCATGCACCTGCCCTGGGTTAGCGGAAAGTGGGACGGCGCGTGGGCCGCCATCTCCGACGCCTGGCAACCCGTCGTCGGCTACATCGCCGGAATCCCGGAGCGCCGTACCGACAAGGCCCACATCCTGAGGCCTGGAGAGACCTGGACCCGCCAGTTCCTTGTCATGAGCAACAAGCGCGACGAGACTCAGGTCGAGGTGAAGTGGACGGCCACGATCGGCGGAGCCAAATACGACAGCGGATCCGCCAAGGCTACCGTGACTCCCGGCGGCCAGACCTCCATCCCGATCCGCGTCGCCATGCCCGAGAAGAACGCCGATGCGTTCGGCACGCTTGAGGTTCAACTCATTGAGGATGGACGGACGCTTTGCTCCGACAGCAAGGACTTCCAAGTCCTCGCCAACCGCGAGGCCCCCGCCCTCTCCAAGAAAATCGCCCTGATCGACCCCGTCGGCGACTCTGCCAAAGACTTGCGTCGCCTCGGCATCGCCTTCCAGCGCCTCAACTTCGACGCGGATCTTTCGAGCTACTCCGTGGTCGTCTTCGGCCGCAGAGCCTTCGACTACGAAAGCAAATTCCTCGACCGACCGCCGCTCGACCTCTCCAGGCTGCTCGCCCAAGGCAAGCGGATTTTAGTCCTCGAGCAGGGCGAGGAGGTCCTGAAGAACCGGTTCAACTTCCGCACCGAGTCTGTCTCGCCGCGCCTGATGTTCGGGCGTGTCGCCGGACATCCCGTCACCGCCGGCCTGCCGGATTCCGTCCTGAACTTCTGGCGCGGCTCCGCCACCCTCACCGACGGCTACGAGATCGCCCGCAGCCAGAAGTCCGAGATGGGCGTGACCTACAACGGCGGCGTCCGTAATATCGTCTGGCACGACGGCAAGGAGCACCCGCGGCCGATGAAATGGGGCAACAGCCACAACGTCGCCACGGTCGTGATCGAGAAGCCCGGCCGCGGCAACTTCCGCAGCCTCGCCGACTGCGAGTTCGGCCTCGACTACGCCGCGCTCCTCGAGTTCGAGCAGGGCCCGGGCCGGATGCTCTTCTGCCAGGCCGACGTTTCCGGCCGGACTGCCGTCGATCCCGCCGCCGATCGCCTCCTCCTCAACATGGTTTCCTACCTGGACAGCGCGGACGCGCCGGCCTGGAAGGCGGGCATCGCCTACCTCGGTGGCGAAAAGGGGGCGGGGTTGCTTGAGACGCTTCAGGCCAGGTTCCGGAAGATCGCCGATCCGAAGGACGCCAAGCCGGACGAGGTCCTAGTCTTGGGCGACGGTCTTACCGCAGAACAACTCGCCTCATGGAAGGATGTTATTGGAAGCTTCGTCGCGAAAGGGGGGACTTGCTTCTCGTTCCCAAGGGCGAAGACGGAGTTCAACTGGCTGCCGTTCGAGATTTCCGTTAAGGACGCCAAGGTGGCCGCGACCCTGATCGACAAGCCGGACCAGCCCCTGCTCGCCGGCCTGTCGAACAGCGAACTCTATTACCAGACCTGGCTCGACGTCGTGGCCTTGGATAAGTTGCCCAAGGACTCCTTCAAACTCGATACCGGCGTCATCGGAAAAGTCAGGCACGGCGCGGGGCTCTACGTCTTCAGCCAAGTCTGGCCGGACACACTCGATGTGGAGAAGAGGTTTTATCTGCTCGACTATCAACGGCGCAACTACCGGCTGTGCCAGACGCTCCTCAACAACCTGGGCTGCCCGATGGACGCGCCGCAAGGATTGAAGCCGGTCGAGGTGCTGGCCGCCGAACCTGCCCAGGCACCGTTCGACTTCCTGGCAAACGCGACCTGGTCCGGCTTTATCGCGCCGGCATCCGACACGACCTTGCCCGCCGCGGCCGACTCCCGCTGGCGGCCGGTGAAGGTTCCGGGCTACGTCAACGACCAGCAGAGCGAATGGAACGGCGGCAGGAGTTGCGTGTTCTGGTATCGCGCCTCGTTCAATCTGCCGGACATCCCGCCCGTCTCCGCCCCGGCCGCCCTGGCCATCGGCTGCATCGCCGGCGAGGACGACGTCTACGTCAACGGCCTGAAGGTCGGCCACACCGGCCGCGACACCAATGTCGACACCTTCGACACCGTTTCGCGCGAGTACAAAGTGCCGATGAACCTCCTCCGCAAGGGCGCGAATGAGGTGCTCGTCCGGGTCTTCAGCTACACCGGGAAATGCGGGATAACCGGCGCGCCCGTCAAACTGGCGTGGGCGGCACCGGAACCGAAACTGAGAGACACGGACGCCCAGATGCTCCTGGCCACGACCCCGCCGTGCGATTTCTCCGGCTGGTGGTACAAGCTGGAGATGGACGGGCTCTCCGCCAGCGACGAGATCCCCACTGGCAACGATCCCCGCTGGATGAAGGGCCGCAGCTTTCTGCCTGGCGTGACCACGGAGGCCGAGAACCGGACCGTCTGGTTCCGTTCCTCCGACAACGTCAAAATCAAGACAGTCCCGGACGGAGCCAAGCCGGTCCTGATGATCGGCACGGTGGATGACGAGGATACGGTCTTCGTCAACGGCGTGAAAGTCGGCCACACCGGCAAGGACACCAACCCGAAGAACTACTGGGAGGCGCAGCGCGCCTACCCAATCCCGTCCGGACTCCTGAAGCCCGCCGGCGGGAATGTCATCCATCTCAAGACGACAAACCTCCCGCCAGGCGGCGGCTCGGTCAAGGGGCCGATGGAGATCATCTGGATGGATGCCGCCGAGGCCTCCAAATTGCGCCTCTCGATTTCGCCCTACGTCTTTGAAGTCGGCCGTTGGGATGACCCGTATTGGAACGGCTGCTGTTGGTGACTATTTTCTAAAAAGCAACCTCTGCAAGATAGGTTTTATCAATGGCGACTCCTGTTATGCACCACCGCGCACATGACGGGCTGCAGCTCCTCAAAGAGAACAGCGTCTTTTGGTCAAAATTGGGTTTCTGTTACGATCCGCCCCGGAAAGGGCCCGATGGTAAATACATTCTCTTTGCATCCGACTTCGACCGGTTTACCCGGATTCAAGCGGACTTTGCGAAGGCGGGGATCAAGATCTTCAGCTCGATCCTCTTCACCGGATGGGTTGGAGTGGATGAGTATGACTATGAGCTGACCGACCAGGTGCTGGCCGCCGTTTTCGAAAAGACGCCGGACATTCTCTACATCCCGCGCATCAAGCTCAACGTCCCGCTCGACTGGTGCAGGGCGAACCCCGAGGAACTCTTTGTCTATGACGATGGACCTCGTGACGCCGAAGGGATCAGGGCGCTGGTCGATACGCCACGCCATGACATTCTCGGCTACAACAGCCCGCAGGGCTACGGCAATACCTTCGGCTACCAGGATGACCGGCCCAATGTGGACGGGCTGATCAGCTTGCAGAGCTTTTCGTCGAAGAAATGGCTGGCCGACGCAGGCGAGGCGCTCCGGCGGATCATCGAACGGCTCGAAAACGGCCCGCATGCCGACCGGATTCCTGCCTACCACATCGCCTATGGCGCATGCGGCGAAACCTGCCTGTGGGGGCGCACCAATCACGACGAAGGCGATTTCGGCATCGCCAATCGCCGCGCATTCTTTGACTGGGCGGTGAAGCGTCACGGATCCGTCGAAGCCTTGCGGAAAGCGTGGGGCCGACCGGATCTTACCCGCGACCATATCGAGCCGCCATCGCTCAAGCGCCGCAGATCCACGCCGGAGTCGCTTCAGACGTTCCTGCGCGATGAATCCCGGGAGCTGCTGACGATCGACTACGACCGCTTCATGTCGGATGTCAATGTCGATGCCATGGAGCACTTCGGGCGCATCACCAAAGAGCTGACCGGTGGCAAGCCGGTGGGATACTTCTACGGTTACGTTCTCGAATGCGACAACGCCGCGTATACCGGCTGGCTTGGGTATGACCGCGTTCTTAACTCTCCTGACATCGACTTCATCGCCGCGCCGAAGTCGTATTATCGTAATGGTCCCAACGAACCGGGCGGGATTCTCGGGATCGCGCAATCGTTCAACCGCAAGAAGCTCTGGATGGACGAGATTGACAACCACACGCACTTGGTCCCCGGTTCCTCGTGCAAATCGTTTGAGGACACCCGCAAGGTGCTGTGGCGCGAGTTTGCTAAAAATCTCTCCCTCGGTTCAAATTTCTGGTGGATGGATCTCGGCGGCGGCTGGTATGACTCGCCCGACATTATGAACGAAGTCGCCGTGATGGAAAAGCTGGCGGCGAAGTTGCGTCAACAACAGCGGACGAGCATTGCACAGACGCTTCTCATCGTGGATGAAGAATCGATCTACAATACCAGCCAAAACAGGGTGTTTCACACATTGTTGCTGGGTGACATGATCCGCGAATTTAACCAGACGGGCGGAGCGGTCGATATTTACCGGCTCTCCGACCTTGAGGAGATGGATCTCTCGCAATACCGGCTGGTCGTTCCGCTCCATACCTTCGCGCTGACAAGTCAAAAATGGGACGCGGTCCGCGCGCGCCTCGCCGAATGTGCGACGACCCTGTGGTGCTATGCGCCGGGAGCGATTGCTGGCGGCACCGTCTCGCTCGCGAACATCCATCAGCTCACGGGATTTTCCCTGGTCGAACGCGGATCGGCGCATGCCGCGAGCGTATTATTCGACGGGCTTCCAACGGCGGAATGGGCAAGCGCCGACACCAATCTTCCGGCGGAATTGGCAAGCGCTGACACCAATCCCGCACTTTTTCTGGAGATTATCCCGAAGGAAAACCAACAAGTCATCGGAAGCTATTCCGGCGGCGGCGCGGCGGTGGTCGCCGGCGGGCGGTCGATTTACTGCGCGGCGCCGATTTTGAAAGCCGAGCACCTGCGGTCTTTCATGGAAAAAGCCGGATGTGAATTTCACGCGCCAGTCGGGACGGTTGTCTACGGCGACAGCCGCTTCATCGCCCGGTTCAGCACGACTTCCCCGGAATTCGAATTCCGCGAGACAATGGGTTCGAAGTGAGGCAGGGGGGGGCAGGCTTTGCCGATTAACCTATTTGTTTCCGAGAAACCAATAAAGGGGCATAATTAAAAAAATAGGCATTGCGAAATGAGGGAACTATTTACGAAAAACAAAGTAGAGGACACTTAAGTAATGAAAAATGAAGATCTCAGTCTCAGCAACCCCATCGTATTCTGGCATTCCGATCCGGTGATGCCGGATGAAAATTGAATCCGCGACAATCGCAACGCGCCTGATAGGATCCATGCTCATGTGTAACTCGCCCGCCGCCGCTCCCGTCCCGGAGACCGTCAGCCGCCCGCTCACGGACAAGGGGGAGATTGCCCTCTGGGTTTTCGTGGACAAGATCCCGCTTCCCAATGGCATGGACGACCGGGAGGGAACCCTGCAGGCCGATCTGCTGCCTGACGAGGCGTCGCTCGCTCCGGCCGCCGGGCAGGCATTCAAGTTCAACCACCGCGAATTCCAATGGGGCGCGGTGAGTTTGGTGGACGGCTTTTTCGGCATGGTCGGCGACGTGGCCACCGGCGGCAAGGCGCTGGACGATTCGGCGGGCTATCTCTACTGCTCGCTGGCGTCTCCCGCCGCCTACAAGCTGACCTTGCGGATCGGTTCGGACGACTCGTTCAAAGTCTACCTCAATGGCAAGCTGTCCGGCTCCGGCCTCCGCGAGCGTGGCGTCGGCCCCAACTGGGAGACGGATACTGTCGAGCTGGACGTGAAGAAAGGCGCGAATCGCCTGTTGATCCGCATCGACAACTACCGCTTCGACACCGGCGTCTATTGCCAATTGCTCGACGCAACCGGCCGCCCCGCCAGCGGTCTCCAGGTTTCCGTCGAACTCCTTCCCGCTGCAACGGTCTGGAACTACACCGACAGCTTCGACTACCATTATTCCTACGTGCGCACGCCAACCCCGCCGGAGGAACCCCGCTCCGAGCTTTTCGGCGCCAGGCTACAGCGGACCATGGCATTGTTGGAAACCAGTGTGCCGTCGAAGCGCAACAAGGTCAAAATCCTGTTCTATGGACAATCGACTGTGGCTGGCGACTGGGTTCACATCATTGTCAGGACATTGCGGGAACGCTACCCCAACGCCGTCATCGAGGTCGAGAACCGCGCCATCGGCGGGCACGAGGCGCCGGTGCTGGCGCGCTGCGCCGCCCAGGATCTCTACCCCTACTATCCCGACCTGGTGGTCTTCAACGTTTACGGCGGCATGGGCACCGGTGAACTGGAGCGCATCTTCTACAACATCAGGAAATATACCACTGCCGAGATACTGACCTTTCCGCACCACCTCTGCCTGAGCACGGACCCGGGGAGAGATGCTGAGTCCGCCAACTTCAAGCTCATGGCGCAAAAGTATGACTGCGAATTCGCCAACATCCGCGAGGAGTGGGGGCGGTTCCTGGAGACGCACCACCTGAAACGCTCCGATCTGCTCGCAGACGGCATCCACCGCAACGCCCGGGGTGATCTGCTGCTGGCGACCCTGCTGCTGCGGCACTTCAAGTTCAACACCTTGGACAGGGGCGGCTGGTGCAATCAGATTCACGATTACGAGGCGCGGTGTTTTTTTGAGGAATCCCAGGACGAGATCGCGTTTGCGGGCGCCTCGTGGAGCGTCAGCGGCGGCGTGGCCGGAGCGACAGCGGAGGAGGCCAAGGAGGCGATGAAGGCGGGCGAGATCATTTGGCAGAAATGCGCCAGACAGGGATCTGGCGTGGTGGGGTCCGCGGCGGGCGACCGCCTGACGCTGGAGTTTCATGGCAACCGCATCGACGTGGTTCTTCCGCCGGATGCGGCGGGCAAACTGGGCACGGCGAAAGTGCTGATCGACGGCAAGGCGCCGTCGAGCTTCCCGGGAGTCCATGTCGCCACTCGCCCCTCGCTGGATTTCGTCAAGTCGCGACCGGCGATCAAGCGAATCACCTTAGGGGCGAACGCCATCCCCGAAAGTTGGGTTTTCCGCGTCACCGCTGTCGGCGAAACCACCGACCGATTCTCCTACGAATTGATCGGTCGTGTGACCGGACCGGACGGCAAAGGTGACAGCGAGAAACCATTCGTCTCCACCTCAGGCCGTATCCGCCTTCTTCCGGGCGACCTTTCGCCATTCTACGGAAAGCGTCCCAGGACCGACGCCATGATCGGCTTCGAGGTGAAATGGGAAGTGAACGCACTCTGTCAGGACGTCTGGCGGCCGGAGCCAACCTCCGACCCTTCCCTGGAAAACTCTTCCGTGCTGGCACAGGGGCTGCCCAACGGGAGGCACACCTTAGAATTGAAACTCAACGGCGACGGCCCTGTTCCGTTGAAGCTGATCCGCTCATACTCCCCTCAATTAGGGAGCACGTAATACTGCCCCGAACCGACAACAAGGGTTCCCATGAACCCAGCATGATTCTTATATGAAAAAATCACTCCGCGCCGCGCTTTCACTGGCGCTCGCCGTCTCTGCACACGCGCAATCCCAGGATGCCAAGCCAGTCTGGGAGCTCGGGAAGAATCCCATTGATCCGGCCTCGATTCAGGGCAAAGTCGAACTCGTCGATGGCACGGTCAAGCTCGACGGCCAAAACTCGTTTGCGATCCCCGCGAGCGTGCTCGGTGCCCAGAACGACTACACCATTGAGTGTGAGTTAAAGCGTGCCCCCGATGCTAAGGGCGGCATCTCGGTCTTCTCAAATGCCGACGCTCAGAACAAAACCGGCATTGAGTGCGGATATTCCCCTCCTGCCTACAACACGCTCGGTATCTCCATCAACGGTCATCCCACCATTGAAAAAGGCGGTTTCCTCGACGAAAACTTCACCAAGGTCACCCTCGTCGTCAAAGACCGCAAGCTCGCCCTTTTCCGTAACGGCCTGATCCTCGCCATGACCAGCGAAGTCGCCCCAAGCTCCCTCCCTCTCACGTTTGGAAAAGTGATGAAGGCCCCGACGACACCATACGAACTGCGCAATATCCGCATTTACGACACCGCCTTCTTCCCGACCGGTTTTGACAAAAGTGCCGAAATGATGCGCAACTTCAGCGGCGATGAATACATGCTTCAGCGCGTGGACATCACCAATCCCGCGCTCCCGCGCATCCTGGTCATCGGCGACTCGATTTCCATGGGATACCGCGGGTTCATAACGGAGCACTTCAAAAGCCGCGCCTATGTGGATTATTGGGTTCCTAATGTGATGTTCAGGCTGAAACCATCCGATGTCCGGGGAGATGACGCCCCGTTGAAACGCGCATGGAGAGGAGTCCTGTCCAATGGCCCCTATGATGTTGTCTCCTGGAACGCCACAACTCTTCATCAGTGGGATCCCCCGGACAGGGCACCGGAAGACTCCTATGTCTCCAACATGACCGAAATCGTCTCGTGGCTGAAGAAGATCGCACCGGACACCAGATTCATCTGGATCAGGTCCACGCCTGTCCGGACGACACCCAAAGAGGGCAGGCCAACCTTAATCAATGAGATAAATGAGCGTAACATCCGGTTCAACAAAATGACCGATGAGATTATGGCCAAGTATGGCATCCCGGAGGTTGACCTGTATGGGCTTTGCGAGACGAAACTCGACACGGTACCGGCCGGCTCGCAGGACTCAGCCCACTGGAACAAGGATGTCTCGCGGGAGATGGCAGATCTGATCATCAAGGAAATCGAAAAGAACCTCTCGGAAAAGCAAAAGCAAGGCGCCAGGAAATAAAAAAGGGTAAATGAATGAAATCATATCCAATGGTGACGGCCCACTCCCCCTCAAGGAAATCGTCGTCCATTCGCCCCCGCTGAAGTGAACGCGGAATACTAATATTTCTCCGCGGTCACGCCGTCTCATTCTTCAAAGCTTGAAATATGCCTAAAGAAGCAATCCTTCCTGAAAGCGGCGTCAAGTCTGCGGCGCCGCAACCCCCGGGAGGATTGGAGGGCAAGAAGCCGCCCAAGACCTGGCATTGCGGGACGCTGACCTACACGAAAATGGGCCTGCTCTCGCTTTTCGCCTTCATGATCTGTGGCGATTTTGCGAACGCCATCATGCAGACGGTGGTGCCGAGCATCATGCCTTTGAAGTTCAAGGCCCTGGGGGCTTCGAACTTGCTTATCGGGCTGCTTTCCGCCTCCATCCCCGCGTTCCTTTCGGCGTTCATGAACCCGTATATCAGCTTCAAAAGCGACCGGTATCGGAG
>Ga0194054_10000425_pt1 | contig 21551 bp, 20 predicted proteins | sample SepL2210m_MetaG_FD_163628 | JGI IMG/M metagenome (GOLD analysis project Ga0194054, IMG submission 163628) | Anoxic zone freshwater microbial communities from boreal shield lake in IISD Experimental Lakes Area, Ontario, Canada - Sep2016-L227-10m | ecosystem: Environmental > Aquatic > Freshwater... | reverse complement strand
ATCCGGCCAACAGCGCCCTTTCCCGTGGCGACAGGCGCAAAGCCTCAACAGCAATCTGGTCAATGCTCATAACCCCACTTTACCCGAAAATCCGTCCAATGGAAGCCCGCTTTTAGCAAGGTCAGGTCGGATTCAAGAATCCACAAATTTGTAGCCGCCGACGGCAGCCGGCGCACTTTTCCTCAATTACTGAGATCATCGCCGACTCCCGTCGGCGGCTACGATTTCTTGAATCCGCCCTGGAAGCCGGGTTTGCGGCCGGCGTCGGTTCCCGAAGCGACGCCCATGCTGATCTGCTTGTCCCCAAGATGGGGAAAGGTTGACGACATCTGGAAACACGCGCAGATCGAAATCCGCTGAAGAACCTGTGGTCGTTCATCAATCGGGAGCCTTTCGGCATTCAAACTCGGATCGACATCAAACACGCTCTTGCGCAAGCTCAACCAAGGTACGTAGATTACCACTCATGAGAACAACTCGAAGAGAATTCATCGCCCGGGGCGCTGCTGGCATGGCGGGAACCTGCCTCGTCCGCTGGATGATCACCGACATCTCCGCGGCAACCACCGACCGAGCCAGGATCGTGGTAAGGCCAAAGGCATGCGGCAAAGCATTGCGTAACCCCCTGATGGGCTTTGTGGGGTCACGCACTCTTGAACATCAGTACGCGACCCTTTCCAGGCAATATATTCGGTGGAACCAGATTGAGGACGCCGAGGCTGATGGGATCGAGCGGGTCCGCGCCTTTTGCAACAAGGAGTGGAGCGGGGTGGAGTCTCTCAACATCAAGATCATACCCCGCGTCTTCCTCCATTGGTCGAAGGACGACCAGAAGTACTGGCCTGCCGATCTTCAGGCGGGCGACTACACTAGCGATGAGTTCAAGCGTCGCGTGGTTCGGCTCGTCGCGCGCCTTGGCGAGTGTTGGGACAACGACCCGCGGGTTGCGTTTATCCAGATGGGGCTAATCGGCAAGTGGGGCGAACACCATAGTCCCGACGTCGCGCCCGAAATGCAGGAACTGCTAGGCAACGCCTTCACGAAGGCGTTCACGAATAAGAAAGTGATGGTCCGCCACCCTTGGGACTTTCAGGGCTTTGGCTTTGGCATCTACTGGGATTCGTTTGCGCACCTGGACCAGATGAAAACCCACGGGGCGGGCATCGAACGGATCAGCCCGCGCTGGAAAACCGCGCCGATCGGTGGGGAGGTCGCCTATGACTGGGGAAACTACAAAATCCAACCGGGCGACAGCCCCGACGTCACGGTTTCGGACCCCGGCCATCGCCGATTCCTGGTGGACACCATCTACCGTCTGCATGCCAACCATCTTGGCTGGGTTGCCAACTATGATCCCAAAAACGCGAAGGCCCGTGAAGGGGCCGAGGAGGTTCAATGTGCCTTCGGATACCGCTTCGTCATCGATGAGGTGACCTACCCGGCAGAGGTCCGGCCGCAAGAACCGTTTACGGTTGCCTTCACGGTCCGAAACCTTGGGTCCACGCCGCTGTATTACAACTGGCCGGTCGAGGTGAGCCTTCTCGACCCGATGACAAAAGCGGTGCTCTGGAAAGGAATTTTCAAGGACGCGGACACTTCCCACTGGCTGCCGGGAGACAATTGGGATGCTACGTTGGGCGCATACGCTTCCAAGCCCCAAGTCGTGCGTGTTGAAGGTCGCTTTACTGTCCCACCATCAGCGGGATGTGGTGAGAGGATCCTTGCGCTGGCGATCCTCGACCCAGCGGGTAATTTGCCCTGCGCGCGCTTCTCCGTCGTGAATTACTTCAATGGTGGCCGCCATCCCATCGGCTGGATCGGGGTGGGAGCAATGCCCGCTAAGGCAGAGCTGGATCCTTCGAGCTTCGACGATCCCGGCCAGGATCGGACGCTCCGTTACTCGCTGTCGCGTCAAAAGGGAAAACAGAAACTGAAGGGGGGGAAGGCGGTGGCAGGGCGGATTCAAGAAATCGTGGCCGCCGACGGGAGTCGGCGCTGATCTCAGTAATTGAGGGAAAGTGCGCCGACTGCCGTCGGCGGCTACAGATTTGTGGATTCTTGAATCCGCCCTGCCCGGCTTCGGCGCCACGACCTTTATCGTTTACAGAAAACGGCAATGAGAGCAAAGTGGCCATACTTGTAGCTGAAGATCATGAACCCAAAGACACTCTTTGTAATTACTGCAGCCGTCACAGCACTGTGCGCGGCGCGCGCGCAGGAAACGTGGCCGGCGGAGAAGAATGATATGTGGCACGGATTCAAGCGGCATAACCTGACCGTTGATGGCTGCCAGGCATGGGTCGTGGAGCCGAAGCAGGCAGCGGCGGGGAATCCGTGGACATGGTGCATGGAATTTCCCGATGCGTTCACCGAGCGCACGGGCGTGCTGCAATTGCTCGAAAAGGGATTTCATCACGTCCATATCGTTGTCGGCAACACGTTCGGCTGTCCGGCGGCGGTGAAACACTTCGACGACTTTTACAAGGTGCTGCAGGCCGGCGGCCTCGCGAAGAAGGGAACACTCATCGGCATCAGCCGCGGCGGGCTGTATAGCTACAACTTCGCCGCGGCATTTCCCGACCGTGTGGCCTGCATCTATGGCGACGCGCCGGTCTGCGATTTTAAGAGCTGGCCCGGCGGCAAGGGCAAAGGCCAGGGCAGCGCCGGAGATTGGACCGCGCTGATCAATAACTACGGCTTTAAGGACGAGGCTGAGGCGCTGGCGTACAAGAAGAACCCGACTGACGAACTCGCGCCGATTGCTGCCGCGAAGATCGCGCTCATCCATGTCGTTGGCGATGTGGACAAGGTCGTTCCAGTCGAGGACAACACGGCAATCATTGAGCGACGTTACAAGGAACTCGGCGGAAAAATGACGGTCATCCACAAACCAACGTGCGATCATCATCCGCACGGACTCGATGACCCGAAACCTGTCGTGGATTTCATCCTCAAACAAACCGCCGCCGCATCGCGGTAGAAACCCGCCAACCCGCAGCCCAAATAATTTCCTGGGCGCACCGCCGGGGTGGATTCAGGAAACCGTAGCCGCCGTGGGCGCAGCGCACAGATCGTCATTTCCGTATCATAGTGCGCGCTTGGCCCACTATGTTATCAACCTTTATTAATCGCTATCTTCCCCGCCTGCGGCGGAGTCGGGAGCGATGCCGGTCTTAAAGCCTGTGGCTTGAAGCGGAACGCACTCGTCGAGCAGAATCCTCATGCAGCGAGTTCGCTCTCAATACGCTGCCAGCCGTAGCGCAAGACCGCCGCCGCCTGCTCGCGCGTGACAGAAGGGAAGCTCTCGAGGAAATAATCGAGAGACAATCCGTCCGCCAGATAATCAAAGAGTGATTTCACCGGCATCCGTGTGCCTTCAAATACCGGGGTGCCGCCCAAAATCCCCGGGTCGCTGGCCACCAGCCCGCATGCTGCCAAGTGCGTGCCGTTTCTTACTGTCATGGCTCCAACTTATCGTGGTTCGCTTCCTTCGTCGCGAACCACGACAGGACTTGGCTCTTCCGAGTGGTGCAGTATCGCGATCTACAGGTCGGCCGCGACCAAATCGCCCACCTGGGAAGTGGTATAACCCATTTTCCCAGCCGCCAGGCTCTTAACCTTCTCGCGGGTGACCTTGATAACCGCTTTCTCGATGGCGCTGGCCGCCTTGGTCTCCCCGATGAAATCCAGCATCATCTGGCCGGCGCAAATTGCCGCCAGCGGATTGATGACGCCTTGGTTGGTGTATTTCGGAGCACTGCCGCCAATCGGTTCGAACATGCTGGTGCCTTGCGGATTGATATTGCCGCCGGCAGCGATACCCATGCCGCCCTGCAACATAGCGCCTAAATCGGTGATAATATCCCCAAACATATTGTCGGTAACGATAACGTCGAACCACTCCGGGTTCTTTACGAACCACATGGTCGTCGCATCGACATGGGCGTAGTCGCGTTTGATGTCCTTGTAATCCTTCTGGCCGACTTCGTGGAAGGCGCGCTCCCACAGATCGAACGCGTACGTCAGCACATTGGTCTTTCCGCAAAGAGTCAGCTTCTTGTCCTTGTTCCGCTTGCGGGTGTAATCGAAGGCAAAGCGCAAGCATCTCTCGACTCCGCGCCGCGTATTGACGCTCTCCTGCAAGGCCACCTCGTTCGGGGTTCCCTTGAAAACAAACCCGCCGGCGCCGGTATAAAGCCCTTCGTTGTTCTCGCGGACGACGACGAAATCGATTTGCTCCGCTTTCTTGTCCTTCAGCGGGCAGAAGCGCTCGTCATACAATTTGACGGGGCGAAGATTGATGTACTGCTCCAGCTCGAAGCGGGTGCGCAGCAGAATCCCCTTTTCGAGAATCCCAGGCTTCACGTCCGGATGGCCGATGGCGCCAAGCAGGATTGCCGGGAACTTCTTCAGCTCGGCCAGCACGCTGTCCGGCAGCGCCTCGCCGGTGCGCAAATAGCGAGCGCCGCCAAGGTCGTAATCCGTGTAGTTCAGCTTGAACTTGAATTTCTTCGCGGCCACCTCGAGAACCTTTACTGCCTCGCGAACGACTTCCGGTCCCGTGCCGTCGCCGCCGATAACTGCAATGTTGTAGCTTTTCATGATTAATCGATGCCTGCGCCTTTCGCAGAAGGCCAGGATATTAGTTGTTCCCCGCCCGGTGGCAAGGATTTCCGCGCTCGTTTTTCCGCAGAACACATCTCAGATTTTTCCAAAACAACCACCCTGGGTAATTGGAGCGCGGACATTCTTGTCCGCTCCCGGAGCTCAGTCAACCCCGAAGCGGACAGGAATGTCCGCTGAGGCATAAAGAACGTTTGTTTGAATTGAGCCGGCTCAACCAATCCGGAACTTTATGAAGCAGGCCCTTGGCCTGAGAGGGCTTCGTCATGCTCGAGAACCTCTTTCGCCGCCACCCGCCGCGTGAACACCCCCGGCCGGCACCCCAATCCCTTCTTTATCCGTGTTATCCGCGAAATCCGTGGTTTATCTAAATCCGGCAGGTCAGAAACCACGGATGTCAGGATAACACGGATGGGAACGGTCAGGGCTGTCGCGGATTGCAATCGGAGTCAGGTCGGTTGCGCGATTAGATCATAATCGGTGTGGCCGAGGACTTTGACGGGGGCAAACTGGCCAAGTGGCACCGAGCCGCTGACATAGACGCGCCCATCGATATCCGGCGCGTCGGCTTCGCCCCGCGCGACCCAATATCGGCCCTTAAGTTGGACGAGGTGCTGATCCTGACCTCGGTTCAGGCCGTGTTCCCACGAGCTGATGCGGGCGCTCTTGAGTTCCTTGGCGCTGGCCCCTTGCTCGACGAGCACCTTGATCGTGCGACCGACAAACGATTCTGCCACCTGCACCGCAATCTCGTGCTGAGCCGCCATTGCCAGATCGCGACGCTGTTGCTTGATCTTGTCCGGGATCTGACCTGCCATCCTGCCGGCGCGGGTCTCAGCCTCTTGCGAATAGGCAAACACCCCCAACCGCTCAAACCGGGTGGCGCGCATGAAATCCAGCAGAGCCTCAAACTGCGCCGCGGTTTCACCTGGAAAACCGACAATAAACGTCGTTCGCAGGACAATGCCCGGAACGCCGGCACGAATGCGTCGAAGCAGGTCCGTGATGTATTGCTGCGAGGTTTCACGCCGCATCCGTTCAAGCATGTTCTCGTGGATGTGCTGGAGGGGGATATCGACGTAGCGCGCCACTTTCGGACATTCAGCAATGGTTTGAATCAGTTCGTCGGTCCAGTGCGCCGGATGCGTGTATAGGAGGCGAATCCAGAAGTCGCCGGGCACGGCATTGAGCTGGCGCAATAGTGTGCAAATTGTCGGGGTGTCGGACGGAAGTGATCTCACCGCTGCGCCGAATTTCCCGGGTGCCGAAATCGCCTGATGGCGGTTCGGCCGCAAGTCCAGGCCGTAATAGGTCGAGTCCTGCGAGATGAGGTTGATCTCTTTCACCCCGTCGGCCACCAGCGCGCTGGCTTCCGCCAGGATGTCCCCTGGCTGACGGCTGCGATGAGAGCCTCTCATCCGGGGGATGATGCAGAAGCTGCATGGGTGGTTGCACCCTTCGGCGATTTTCACGTAAGCGAAATGGCGCGGAGTGAGACGGAAACGCGGCGTCGCGTAGTCCGGGATATAGCGGGGGCGAAGGGTAACGTCGATGAGCGGGGAAGTTGTGGCGGAGGGTATGCTTGATGCGTGATGGGCGCCTGGCCCAACGACTGTTTTCGTGTTGCCGAACTTCTCCGTGCCCCGGATCGCAGCACCCTCTTCCGATGATGTGGCCCCCCGCCCCGCGTCGAGTTGTGCTAATCGCCCTCTGACCTCCGCCCTCTGCCTTCCGCCCTCTGCCTTGAGCCTTGCCGCCCGCCGCGACATGGCTTCCTTGACGATGTGAGTGATTTGCGTGAGTTGGTCGATGCCGATGAACGCATCCACCTCCGGCAGCAGTTTTGGCAAGTCATCGCGAAACCGCTGCGGCAGACAACCGGAGACGATGATGCCCTGTCCTCGGTTCGTGGCCTCGCGCAGTTCCGCCGATTCTAGAATGGTATCCACACTCTCCTCCTGCGCCGAGTCGATGAACGAACAGGTGTTCACAATCACCACGTCCGCCTGGCGGGCGTCGTTCGTGATTTCCACCCCTTCTTTCAGGAGCGTGCCGATCATGATCTCGGCATCAACGAGGTTTTTCGCGCACCCGAGCGAAATTAAGCCAACGCGCACCGGGCGCTCTGTCGAATCTGGTTTCATCAAAGATCGATCACCCTACGTCATCGGAATCACGGGAGCAACTGCCGGATCGTTCAGCCAACACTCGCTTCGCGAACCGCGTCCGAATCTTCCCCGTCGGGCTTGGCTGGCTGGACCGACGCTCGCCGCTGGCCAACGAAACTGCCGGCTGAGGCGCGATGATTTCGTTCGACACCAATTTGTTCCTTTGTTCGCGCAGGGTCGGCGGCGAGTCACAGCCCTTCGATCGCCAGCAGGGCCATCAGAATCTCCACGCGAACCTGATCGGCAATCGAACGATCCTTCGGCTCTGTCCATTTGATATCGTTCGCCTGCTTCACGCAGGCCGTGACTCGGCCGGCGGCGGAGGCAAGCAGGGCCTCTGCTGTCGAGACGGCTCCGCCTTTTACGCCTTTCTTCTGAAGTTCCACAACCCGATCGTGCAGCATCCGAAGGTACTCATAATCCTGCATGCCCTCTCGGATGGCTTCCATGTGCTTGCCATGGGTGACGGTCTTGGCATCGAGGAACAAGGGGGTGAAAGCGCCGGATGTTGAGATGTACTCGTTCCATGATGATGCGCCGGACGAATCGCCGAACGCCCAGAAACACGACCCCTTGGCGCCATACTCCCAGCAGAACCACTGTTGCATTCGTTGGCAGGCGTATGGATCCAGCAACCTGCCCGGCCCGCTGCAGGTATAAAACCAAAGCTCCCTGCCCGCCTCGCGCTGGTGGGCATAGAAATCGGCGAACGGTTTTCCCTGGGAAACCCACATGGGAAGTTGCGGACACAGGATGGTCGATGCCGCGAACATCTCTGGATTCGCCTGCTGCGGGTCGAGCCAATTCGGATCCTCCCAAACGATCACTTTCGGCTGCGCCTCTCTGATGACCTTGCCATATTCGGCAATCAGCTTGTCCTGCTGGGCCGAGCTCGGTTCATCGACCAGGAGAAGCCCGAGCTGCTCCGGCTTGACGCTCCATTTGGCTATTTGACCGGTCCACCAGGTGATCCAGGATGCCACAGCCTTCCTGAAAGGCGGCGTGCCCATTCCGAAACCCGCGAACTGCTCTCCCACACAGGAAAAGACAAAGTAATGCCGCGCGTTGGGCCAGCGCTCGATCCACGTCTTGAAGCTCTTCGCATCCGGCGGCTCGATCATGCTGCCGTCTTTGTCATACTTCCCATTCGGCATCACGCTGCTGCTTGCCCAAGGCGTGTCCACGAGGTAGTCCTGCAAGTGCCGGATGAGTGCAGTCCGATTCTCCTCCGTCACATCAAACATGCCGTTCGCGTCGGTGTAGTCCCATCCGCCCAGGTGCAACGTCGGCTGGTCCGGCAGAGCAATCGGACAGACTTTGAGGCGGACTGGAACACGGAGCGCTCCTGGCTCGGCAACGACTTGGCCTTCGTACTCGCCCGCCGGGATGTCCTTGGACTTAAATATCAGCCAAACCTGCCTGGTCATTCCTGACTCGATCTGGAACAGGTAGCTGGCACCGTCACTCTTCGCCTCCGGCAGCGCAGCCGCCACCGGCACACCGCTTTTTGTGTCTGTAAACGGCACGTCGCGGACGCTGATGCACTCCGGATTCCGTCCTCCGGGCAAGCCTGCAATTGAAAGGTGGAGTGTGGTTGGCGAAGGGCCAGCATTGCTGATGTTGAACGCCGCGCTCCGCCGCTCGTTCTTCATCATGACGACGGCAATCCTGGCCCCGCCAGACAGCGGCGGTTCCGTGGCGCTGAGCATGTCCCAGCAGTTCTTCTGCCATAGGGTGAGAGGTTTCACCCCATTAGCCCGCCACGCCGACGCCTGCACCGCAAAAATCCTTTTGTGCAGATCATTGAGCGGAAGAATCGCGCGAAAATCTTCCAGCGGCGGGGCTTGCACCCCGGGAATCATCTTCTCGATGCCGGCAAGCGCTCTCTCCAGCTCCTCGTTGCCTGCGACACTCTTGACCGTCTCGCGCACGGCCATCAGGTCGCTTTTCAGCCGCTGGCGAACGTGCATCGTCATAACGGCTTCTTTGTGAAGTTCCATTGTATCCTCGCCCTTCCGTCCGGTCTGCGGTTGCCTCATAAAGGCATCGGCACCTCGGTAAACCTCGATCTCATCAACAAAAGTGTACGGGCCGCGCTTCTCAATAGTTAACTTCACATACCGGCCGTGGCTTGCGAGTTGGTCGGTCCAGTAACGGTGTACGGCGTAGTGCCCCTCGGCGGGTGGCTCCCCATGCTGTCCACTAAGGGCGACGAGGTCGCCCGCAACGTGGTAGGTCCTGCCGTCGTCGCTGACCATTACCAGGATCAACTCGGGCCAGGAAACCTCGGCCGCGCCGGCCGCCGTGTTGTACGAAACACCACAGATCGGCTGGACCGCACCGAGATCGATCGTGACGGTTACACGCTGGCCGCCCCAGCCCACGGTGCTCTTCTCATACCAGAAAAGTCCCTTCGTGTAAGCTCCATCAGTCAGTTGTGTTGCGTCCCCCGCGTCCGTGCAAAGTCCGTAGTTGGGCGGTGCGCCCAACGCGTATGGCTTCCCCAATGCAATATTGACGAGCCCCTCCGCCAGCTTCGAGTCGCCATCGACTGCAGCAGCCATGCTGGCAGAAATGGCAAGCGCCAACGTTTCGAGAAGGAACGATTTCAACATGCTCTTTATCCCACGCTGAATCGACGTCCGCGAATGGGCCAATGAAGTTCTGGAAGTATGAACAAAAGCCTGCTTTATAGCTCTCCACGAGTTTTCAACCGCTTTTTCAGCCGTGATGCTCATGCGGCCCCAATATCGGCGTTTACGCGCGTTCTGGCAAGTTGCGATGGCTTGCCTTTATCCTCGGCTTGAACAAGGCCGTTATCATCTGGACGCTGCCCGGCGCGGAACTGGTTGAAACGGAATGGCTGTTCGTGGTGCATCCGGGCAAAGATTCTTACGTAATGAACGACCAGACGGAGGCCGTGGCCATCACCAATCTCCGGGCGCGGCTGTCGCAAGCGGACGTGGGATGCGGACAATGAAGCTGCGGGGTTTTATTCGCGATCAGTTTAAGCGCCGGCTGGATGCCGGCGGCTGCCTCGTCATCTACGCCGGCGATTGGCGTTGCTGCGAGTGTGCGTCAGACCTCGCCAGTGACGTCTGCGCTTTCATCACCGCAGCCTACTGATGTTCCCCGTGCGGATGCCGGTGCCGCAGGATATGCGGTCTTTCCAAACCGTGCGCCAACATCAGTTCCTCGTCGTTAAGCAATTCCACCACCGGCCCATCGGCCACCACAGACCCGCGGTCGAGGATGATCGCGCGGGAGCACAACTCGACGACCAACTCCAGGTCGTGCGTGGCGATCAGTTTGGTCGCCGCGATCTGCCGCAGCAGCGCTTTGAACTCCCGCCGGCCGCGCGGGTCAAGGTCGCTCGTCGGTTCGTCCAATACCAGCACGGTCGGCTCGCAGGCCAGCACCCCCGCCAGGCAGGCGCGGCGTTTTTCACCGTGGCTCAAGTGATGCGTTGCGCGGCGGCCATGTTCGGCCAGGCCCACCTGCGCCAGTGCCCGCTCGACGCGTGCCTTCGTTTCCGCCTCGCTGAGACCCGATTGCTGGGGGCCAAACGCCACATCCTCCTCCACAGTAGGGCAGAACAGTTGGTCATCCGGATCCTGGAACACCAGGCCCACTTGCCGGCGAATGGTCTCGATGTTGTCCGCCGTGACCGGCTGGCCAAGGATTTGCACCGCTCCGTTATAGTCAAGCTTCTCCGGCAGGATGCCGTTGAGGTGCAGCAGCAAGGTGGACTTCCCGGAACCGTTCGGGCCAAGCAGCCCGACGCACTCGCCCGGCGCAATGCCGAAACTCACCCCGCGCAACGCCTCGGTGCCGTCGTGGTAACGGTAGCTGAGATTGGTGATTTGGATGGCAGCGTTCATTTCCAGCCCCGGGCGCACATGGCGTCGTAGATGCGCTCCGCCCGCTCGGACGCGCGCACGAAGAGCTGGCCCACGACGGTGGACAACGTCTGCCATCGAGCGCGGCGGCGGCGCGTGAAGGTGCGGCTGGCACGCGCGCGGCGCATCCGCTCCGCTTCCTCTGCCAGGACGAACAGGTAGCGGTGCATAAGCGCAATCGTGGTGATGAGGAGGTCCGGCACGCGAATCCGTCTGAGAACCCGCAGTATCTTGCTGAACGGCGTTGTGTTCGCCACCACGGTCACCGTGAGGAGACAAATGGTGCTCTTCACCGCCACAACCACCCAGCTTCCGCGCGCCGCAGGCTGCACCGCGTTAACCAGCGCCACGCTCAGCACCAACGGCGACAGCCAGGCCAGCCGCTTCAACAGAAAGAGCGGGGGAATCCGGCTCAGAACGACCGTCACGGCCAGCAACAAAGCCGCTCCGACGAACCAACCCACCCACCAGGGCCTGGCAACCACAGTGCCCACAATAATCACCAGTGCCGCACCAAGCTTGAGAGCTGCAGGCAACCGGAACATCGGGCTTTCCAGCCGGCTGTGATGATGGCCTACCCAATGGTCAATCATGGCTTGTTAGACCTCCCATGAGCTTCGGGTTCAGGCACCAGCGACCGGGCCAGCACGAGCGCCAACACAAAAACGACCACCACCCCTGCGGCTCCGGCCATGGCAGTGGCCCCGGCAGCCCAATGCACCCCCGGCACCCGGTAGCCCGAAGCCGGGGCGGCCAGCACCGGTTCAGTCGCTTTGTGCTCAAACCCAAGCTTCGCCGCCACCGATTCGAGACCATCCGGCCACGGGCACGCGAACGGGACCACGAAGACCGCCACTCCCAGCGCCGCCAGCAAACCGTAGCGCGCGAACTCACCCCAAACCCCGGGCTGACCCGGTCCGCTGCTCTCATTGACCAGGTCGGGACGCATGCGCTGGATCGCGAGAAAAGCCAGCGCGCTGATCAGCCCCTCCCCGATTCCAATCAGGATATGCACCGTCGCCATCGCCGTGAAACCCGCCGGCCAGGCCACTGTGCCTGACCACGCGAGCTGCCCCGCGCAACTGATCGACCCCAGCACCGTCGAGCACCAAGCCGAGAACGCAATCGCCGCCACCCGGCCCCGCATGCCCGGCAACCCAGCGCAGACCAGGCGATAAATGCCGTACCCTCCGGCGGCGCCGAGAATGGCCATGTTAAAAATGTTCGCGCCCAGCGCCAGAACCCCTCCGTCCGCGAACAGGAAACATTGCACGATCAACACTGTCGTCAGCACCACGATGGCCGCGCTTGGGCCGAGCAACGCCGCCACGAGCACGCCCCCCACCAAGTGCCCCGAAGTTCCGCCAGCCACCGGGAAATTGACCATCTGCGCCGCAAACAGGAACGCCGCCGCCAGACCCAGCAGCGGCACGCGCCGCGGCGGCAGCCTGCGCCGGACCTGCCGCAGCGCCAGCCCAACGCCGAGCGCTGACAGCACCACGGTCGTCGCCGCCGTCTTCCCGTCAATAAACCCATCTGGTATATGCATGATGAATCGCCGACCTATTCTCTCAGTACCTGGCCGGTGATTCAACTCCTGACGCCCATGTCAGGAGTTGTGGAATCGCTCAATCATAGAACGGCCAGTTTCTGCGCTGAGGTTTCCCAAGAGACTCCTGCTCGAAGTTGCCTTTGGTTCCTTCATCCAGTATGCGCTTGAGGGTTTCGAGTTCGGTTTGCATCGACGCGGAGCCAATCAACGACTGAAGGAGCCGCTTCTCTTTTGGCTCGAGGCGCCCGCAGGAAGCAGAGGGGCGCCATTTCATGTGCAAAGACCGAAATGGCCGGCCGGAGCGCTCGCGCAAGTCGCGGAGAATATCGAAACCCTCGGGATCGCTGTCCCCAAAATGCCAGAATTCCAAAGTGCTCGGGAGCTTCTCAAGGAAGGCCAACGTCGCGGACCCGGGATAACTGGTACAAACCAGAAGTTCGCCAGACTCCAGCTTTGCCAACTCGTGGAAGCTGGTTTCGTTTTCCACGGTTAGGCATCGGAGCGCACTCGTTTCGATTGTTGAGGCATGGGTTATGTCCGTATCCGACAAACGCACCGGACCCCGAAGCATGCCAAAGTTCAGCGAGTCATGATCGAGCAACAGGCGCAGAGGGCCATGAACAAGAACAAATCTCGGCCACTGCGAAATGCCGGCATCCTCAAGGCATTGGAGCTTCCCGTCTGTGACACGATTCAGGATTGCACCAAGTTTTCCAGTATGCCGACCGTCAGAGCCTTCTGCGGCCAGGTCTCCCAGGCGCTTTGAATTGCCCGTTAAAACACAACTCGCAAACCGCAAGAGCGATTCTTCGCCTTTTTGATGCCATAAAAGCAAGAGAGGAACGAGGGCCAGTAATTGAGCATTACCCTCCAAATCATCCCGGGAGAAAGGAGCAATCGCGCTTCCTCGCAATGCGGACTCTGCGAAATCACGGCAGAACTTTTGCCATGACCCGCGCCAGCTTTCAGGAACCTCTGCCCGGGTCGCCTCGGAAAACTGCCTGGCCAGAATTTCCCGCCGGCTCGTGGGGGATGGAGTTTCGAGCAAGGCGAAGAGTTTCGCCTCATTGGCGGGAGCAAACCGCACTTGATGAATGATATCTGAGTCACGACGTGGACCTTCCAGGTGGAGGAGCGAGCCATCCAACTCGCGGAGTTGGCGAATGGCGGTGCCACGATCATCCCCGTCCTGGCAACCGGCAGCGCTTAACAGTTTCTTGAGATCCACGAGGAAATCACGCTGGCCAGCACCCGTTCTCCCTGCCTTCGACTCAGCATAGAGCCGGGCCAAACTCTGGAGAACTGGAGATTGAAGTTTCAAAACTCAGGCGTGCTCGTTCATCCATTCACGTCCTTCGTCCGAGTTCCGAAGAATGTTGACCGGGACATTTCGGATATGAGTTCGGTTACCGCGCCGTTCCTCGTGCCGCGACACCACGATCAGTTGGTCGCACAAACTGAATGCGGCCGGCACATTGCCAGTGCTCATCGAGAAAGACCCTTGGAGGTCGAGCGCTTTTATGGCTTCGATGCAGTCCTTGATGCGTCCTGTATCCATTTTGGAGAAGGCTTCATCAATTGGCACAAGCGCGAGTGACGGGTCGTTCCACCGCCGTTCGTGCCGTTTATAGGCGCGCAAGTAACTTGCCAGAATGGCGACGAAATACGGCGACTGGTTTTCACCGCCGCTCATCTTGCCGCTCTGCTTGTCCACGCTCACAGGTTTTGACTCTGCATCGCGCGAGTCCCACACGAGAAGGTCATAATCGAAATACTGGCGATAGTCCAAAAGATGTGATGCTTCGGCACTGTCCTGTTCGCTCGTCAACACGTTCAAGAAGTGGTCTAACGCGCCTTGGAGTGGGCCCTGTACGGCCTGGTAGAACAATCCGTCGTCCTGAAATTGCGCATTCAGATCGATGAGCTGACGATAAAGCCGAAAGTCCGGATTCTGTCGGCGCTCAATCTGGTACCGGTCGTTACCGATGGGTTGCTTTAAATGGTCGTTGAGCAATACAATTGTCTCGTTCACTCGCCTCAATGCCTGGTCCATCCGCTGGAGGACGTTGCTGCGGAAGAGTTGCTCCCACCGTTTACGTTCGGCCTCGGCCTTGGCTTTGTAATCGGGAATGTTCGCTTCCGCGATTTGGCCGAGCAATCTGGCCCACGGTTCGTTGGAAGGGTTTTCGGGGGAGAGATCCTCGAACTTGCGATAGGCCAAAGCCAGTTCATGCCGCGCCGCCTTCAGTTTCTCCCAGCCCACTTCCGCGTGTTTGTCGGCCTCGCGTTCCTGGCGGCCGAACTCGCTGGCCGCTACATCGAGTTTTGGAAACGCCGTCGTGATTTCTATTCGCCATTCGTTGAGGCGAACTGCATGGGCCGATATATCTCCGATGTCCTGTTTAACCCTTTCAAAGGCCCTCGATACCGAAGTTTCGCGCTCTTTCGCCGCTTGCAACTCACGCTCCAGCCGATTGATCTCGCCTCGTTTTTGGCTTTGAAGCAACCCGCGCTGCTCCTTCTCCCAGCCCTCTAATTCTGAGTTGAGAGCAGTGAGTTGCTTCTCCTTTTCCTCGAAACTTCCCCGGTCAATGGAATTCAGACGGGCAAGCGCTTGCTTTAGCTGCGTATCCACTTCCGACAGGCGCTGAGCGTCCCGCAGATCGCCAACGAGCGAGGAATGGGCGGGGATAAAATCAGACGCCCGGTCGATTATGTCCTGAATCGCGTTGACAACGGGCGCAAGTTGGCGTTCCTGGACCTCGATATCGGCCAGCAGCCCACGCTTGAGAACAAGTTGTTTTTCCAATCCACGCAAACCTGCGAATGGCATCCCGTCATAATATCGCCGACGCTCGACAAACGCGCCCCGAGTCATGAAGCCGTCCTTTTGAATCGCAAAATCATGGCGGGACAAGTCCTCATTACCCTGGACGCACATCAATTCGCCAAAGAGATTGCTCACGACGGCCCGGGCAATTGGATGCTCAGCCTCCAACTTCTCGGCAAGTGACCCTGGCTTTACCGGCCGCGCAAGGCGCAGTGCCTTGCCTGGATGAATCAGTGATTCCTGCGGCGACTCCACCTTGAGTCCCTGGTAAATGTTGAGGGCCGCCGGGTAATTGTCGTCGCTCACAACAATGGCAAATTTGCGAGTGAATGCGACCTCGATGGCAGCGCGCCAGTCCTCGTCTGTCACCTCGCAGAGTTTGCACAGCGGCTGAGCAGGCGGAGTTTTGCCTTCCGATGGCAAGTTCTGATTTAAGGCGTTGAGCACGGTTGTGGGGAAGGGCAGTTGACCGTTTGCCAGCAAGGTGATTTCATCCCGCAATCTGCCCTTCTGTTCGCGAATCTCTCTCAGTTTGCGCTCCGTTGGACTTACTGCCCGGCTGAGGGCAGCCTTCAACTCGTCTGCTCGAGCGGCAATCCCTTCCAGAGCTGGCTCGGTCTGGTCCTTTGAGCAGCTTTCGAGCTTCTTGATGGCTGCCTCCATAGCTGCCGTTTCTACCGGTTCGGTTAAAGGCGTGGTTTTCACCTCTTTGAGCCATTGGCGAGCCTTCTGGACGCGGTTTCTAAGGGCTGAATCTACCGTGTTCCCAATGTCCTTTAGCCGGCTGCTTTCAGCGACCAGACGTTTCTTCTCCTCTTGCAGGTGCAGGTAAAGGTCACCACCTGGCAGGGCCTTCAAAGCGGCCTCTTCGCTCTTAATGCGGCTTTTGCGTTCAACAATGTGCCCGTCCAACTCGCCGATTCGCGCCTCTTCCTTTGCAAATGCAGCCCGCTCGACGCCCATCGTTTCTGCCTGTTGACGAACGCAAGCGGCAGCGTGTTCGTGGGCAAGTTCGGAAGCCAGCCAGCGGGCGACCACTCGGTCACGCGCGGCCGCCGTGTGGTCCCGGTGCAAATCCCTGATCGTTTCAAGACGAGTCTGCTGATCGAACAATGCGCGGAGGTCGTTCTCGTAAGCCTTGAAATTGCGGTAGCTGGCTACTACATCGGCCACGTTCAATTTGTCGTCCGGCAGGATGAAACGGCGGCAGAATTCGTCAAAGCTCTTCAGATTGGTGAAAGACATCGCCTGTGGCAGGAGGGAACTGAGCACCGTCCGGTTGAAATTCAGGTGCTGGTCGTTCGCCATGTCCCTCAGGTATTGCTCCTGCGTTTCGAATAGCTTCCCGTCCCGAGCCTTTTCTACCAGGTGCTTAAACTCTGCAGCCTCCAGCGGGCGGCGGTCGGAGGCCAGAAAATCGGCTTTGGTCAGCGGGCCATAAACGACGAAAGGTTTGATGTGGCCTTGATTCTCCGCTGTATTTCGAAACTCAATTCGTATCCCCCAGGTTTCAATCCGCTCCTCCTCCGTTGCTTTGCGCGGCCAGGAGAATTCCAGCGCAACATAGGTGATCGCCGCTGATCGAAGGTACTGCTGGACCCCATTCTCCTCCCGCTTGGTATCGAGCAAACAGTAACTCTTGACCGTGCGGTCTGACTGGCCACCGGTGGCGGACCGATTGAAATGACGGTGTGCCGCATCCGTCCCGACAAGAACCGTCATGATCAGGTCCATCAGAACGGATTTCCCCGAACCGGTGACGCCGGCAAGAAGAAGATTGCCCTCGACTGGCAATGAATCGTTGTAGCCATACCAATTGATGGCATGAATGCGGGTCAGCTTGATCGCGCGGCTCACGGCTGGCCTCCCTCCACATCACCGCCGTTTTCTTCATCGTTCGAGAGGGCTGATTGCGGATGCTTGTGCAAATCGGCCGTTCGCGTCCACTCGGCAATTTCGTTGAACTGGATCACACGCGGCAGGGTCTTGAGCACTTCAATTCGTGATTGTTCGAAAGGCTGGGTCGATTCAAACCGAATCAAATTAAAGCGCTGGGCCTGCCGCAGAATCTCCAGCATACGGCCGGCGCTGGGCTGGCTCTTGAGGTCAGGAAGCAACTTTTCTTTGAGCAGTTGATTGAGTTGTTCCACTGATAACATTACCTGTGCCGCGCCGTAATCCCGGACCTGGGTGTCATATTCATACCACAAGGCGAGCAGTACGATTGTGATGTCCTGTCGCAGGTTGAGGGTCAGGACCGGATGCTCAGGCACTGCCTGGATGAGGCGGCTCTCGTGTTCCATGGACACTGCGAGCCCTGCGAGTGCCGCCGTTTCGCGCAGCCAGTCAAAGTTTTGCCGGGACCATGCGTAGAGATCGCTCTCGCCTGATTCGATGCCGAGGATGGATCCATGCGCCAGCAGAGCCTGCAACGCCTCACCCAGCCGGGCACGGTCCACATCGGTCAGGCGCAGCAGCGGTGCCGGAGTTGGCGTGTTGATGTCGATGTTCATTTCTTAATTACGAAAAACCGGTCGAAGGCGTAAGTCAGCTTGTGATCCTTCTCAGGAGGTCCGGAATCGTCGTGAGCCGACGGCACTTCAATGCGATAACGCGATTCCGATGATTCGGCATGGAGCAGCATCGCCACCAAGTCGTCCATGTCATCCTCGTTCCGAATCGGCAGATCCCGGCTGGCAACTCGATCGCCCTTACCGCCGGGCAGTTGAGCGACAAATCGGTTGGCGCGAGCGACGGTCAGCGAGTTGCGCATCGCGCCGCCAAGTTGGGCTTTCGTATAGTCGCGCATCGCTTCACTGACTTCATCGTCCACGGGGGCATTGTCCTCCATCGTCCACCGTCGGGGTGGTTCATAAAGCGAATCTCTACCGGCGAGAAGTTTGGCGTCGGGCAATAGAAGTGACGGCAAATCCTTCAGTTCCTCGAGATTCACCAGACGCTGGCCAGGAAATGACCGGTTGATCTTCTCAAAGAATTCTTTGATCTGGCCGCGGCGTTCCCCAACCACCTCCTGCAAATACCGTGAGCGTGCAAGCGAACGGCGCGTGAACTCTGCTGTCCTGTGATCAATCTCATCTGCCAGCGGCTGAACAAAGTCCAGCTTGTCTTCGAGTTCTCGCAGATGGTTGCACACACAGGCCATTGCAGGAGCGGCTTCTGAATTCTCCCGGCGCATGACTTCCGCCTGCATCTTGTGCAACAGGTCGGTGGCGCCGAGCATTTTGCGAATTCGTTCCCGGGCGGCATCGAGCCGGGCCGGGAGCTGCGCACGGACCAACCCGGCGTAGCACTCGTGACCGACTTGCTCCGCGTATTGATCAAAAATGACCGCATAACTTTCACCCAACGTGCGAGCCTCCAGTTGGCGACGAATGAATCGCTCGATGCTTTTTCCCATGCCCCGAAGCTCGCGCAATCCGTCCGTTGCACCCTTAAGGCAATTCTCCAAATGGGTGAACGGCTCTTTGGCAAAGGCGTCCACATTGGCAAGGGTTGCACACACTCCCACGAAGGGATCGGTGAAGACTGCCGCGTCAGGGCGGGCGATGCGCCGAAGCGCATCCAGCAAGATCGCCCCATGGGCATCAAATCGGACGCGGCGCTGCCAATCGGGCAGTTGAACATCCTCAACCCAGCCAACATCCTTGCGCGCAAGATAATCGAGAACTCGGCGGGCGCGCTCTTTCGGCGGTAGCGCTACGAAGTCACCCGCCTCTTCAGCCCCCATTTCTTCATGGTCTGGCAGAAAGTCCGGATGCTGTTCCAAAACATCCACAATGATGGCCAATGCCTCCTCGCGGCTCATGCCGTCGTGCCGCTGGGTTGATTCCAGTTCCAATTCATCCAGCACATCGACATACGTCCTCGCATTCCGTCCTGCGAGAACGCGGAATAACCCCGGGCACACTTCCCGGAAAAGTTCACTCGCCAATGAGCTCATCTCCCGAGGAATGTAGAAAACAACCGGGAAGATGAACAGCTTAACGCATTCTATGTTTGTCGATAGGGAATACCACGTCAGGCTGTGAATCGCGCGGACCAGGGGCCAACGCTGCTGCCAATCTCCTGACTGGGGCCTTCTGAAGAACAATGTTCGCGATCAGATTCCTCCCTTCGACAAAACAAGCCGAACGGCTTTATCTTCCGCCTCGTTCGCATCCATGAACGCATTGGTAGCTTGCAAATCCGCTCTGGCTAAAGCGAAATCCTCCCACCGAATGGAGGCGGCGTATCTCTGGGCAAAATCGAGCACTTGAACCAGGGGAGTGATCTTGCCGGACTGAGATGGAGAAATACGAATCAAAAAAGGCGAGATTCGTTTTGGCTGAATCAACCATGCTTTTCGATGGTCTGGTGACCGGGCCTCGGGCTTGCAACTCCGCAAAAAGCGACTGGAACAGAGCCAACCGGTCCGGGTCATACGGCAGGCCTCTCTTCCGTGCCTGCCCCACGGCGGTTTCGAGCCTGGCTTCCCGCGTGCCCAGGAATGTGCCAATCAGCTCGTCGAGTGAACGGAATTCTTCCGCCATGCTGAGCTTCTGGCTGACATCGCGCGCATCATCCCTCAACCGGTTCAGCGCCGCCTCACCCCCTTGACGCAGCAAACCGTCGAGACGCTCTTCCAGTTCCGCCTTCGATAATGTCCGCGCAACCTCCGCACCGCGCTTGCGCGACCTCCGCATATTCTCCAGCCAGGCGCGCGGCGCGGAGCATAACCGGATATCTCCCAGGAAGGGGAAATCATTGTCCAAAGGCGGACGGCCTTTGCGCGGCCACCCGCCGGGTGAACACCCCTGGCACCGCAATCCCTTCTTTATCCGTGAAATCCGTGAAATCCGTGGTTCTAACTGCTGTAATCCGTGGTTCCAACTGCTGTTTTTAGGTTTGATTCCCATGAAATCGCAGGCTTCGACGAATTCTGTCTTGCGCTCCTGTCCTCGCTCCGAAAAATCTAAGATGCGCACGCAACATAATGCTGCATACGCAGCCCCAAGGAGCGACTTCCTCTATCGCTTCAGCGATCCTGCGCACTACAGTCAGGGGAATCCCCCATCCATTCAGCAGAACTGGACAACTTCCACCACCGACAAGTTGAGGGAGCGCCGGCTAAAGCCGGCGCTCCGGTGCTTCACCTTCCCGTCTTCCAAGTTCGTGGAGAATGAATTGCTGCAAATGTTCCGGTTGATAAGGTGGCCGGTAATGATACTATGCAACTATGTTAGATGAAACCGGAAATCAGTTCTCTTTGACCCGCGCAGCGTCAGTGGTCAGTTAGTTGGCAACGCAACTACAATGCCTGCACCGCTCGATAAAAGCGTAAAAACCGACGCGGGCGCGCTCTTATCAGCCCCCGCCCGCGTGATTGACGTGCTGCACGGCGCGATCCTGCGCAGTCGATGGGGCGGATTAGGTTTGCTGGCGGCCGGGTTGATCTGCACTGCTATCGCCTCGCTTTACATGAAAGCGAACGTGACTGCGTCCGCGCAACATGAATTCGACTTTGCCTGCGCCGAAATTCGGCTCAACATCGATGCCCGGCTCGCCGCCTGTGCCCAGGTTCTGTATGGCGGCGCGGCGCTTTTTGACGCCTCGGAATCGGTTGATCGCGCGCGATGGCGAGCCTTTACCCAGAGCCTTTATCTCGATCACCGATTGCCCGGCATCCAGGGTATTGGCTTTGCGCAGTTGATCCCGGCCGATCAACTGACCCGGCACGTCCAGGAAATTCGCGGCCAAGGGTTCCCGGATTACCAGGTAAGGCCCGCAGGCGAACGGACGGTTTACTCCTCCATTATCTATATCGAACCGTTTTCTGGACGGAACGTGCGCGCTTTTGGTTACGACATGTTATCCGAACCCGTGCGCCGAGCCGCAATGGAATGGGCGCGGGACGAGAATGCCGCCTCGCTGTCCGGGAAGGTCGTTCTGGTGCAGGAGACCCAGCAGGACGTTCAAGCCGGCACCTTGATGTATGTGCCGGTGTACCAACGTGGAGTGCCGATTGAAACCATAGACCAGCGCCGAGTTGCTCTCCAAGGCTGGGTGTATAGTCCATACCGAATGACAGATCTGATGCGCGGCACTCTGCGGGGATGGGATGTGCGGCATCCGGACATGGCTATTTCAGTGCAGGTGTACGATGGAGGGAAGGACACTGCAGACGCCTTGATGTACGACAGCCAGAGCGCTGAGGCCAAGGCCGTGGCGGCCACCCCAATATTTACCCGGTTGGCCACGGTTGATTTCGGCGGGCACCGCTGGACGTTGCGCTTTATCCAGAGCGGCGGACTGGCCTTTTCCCATTACGCCAGCGTCTGGCTCGTTCTGGTCGGCGGAACGAGCATCACCCTGTTGCTATCCGCCTTGTTTTTCAACCTGCTTAACACCCGGTTGAATGCCCGGCGGATGGCCTGGCAGTTAACCACGGAATTGCGGGAGAGCGAGACACGGTTCCGGCT
>Ga0194054_10000424_pt1 | contig 21569 bp, 19 predicted proteins | sample SepL2210m_MetaG_FD_163628 | JGI IMG/M metagenome (GOLD analysis project Ga0194054, IMG submission 163628) | Anoxic zone freshwater microbial communities from boreal shield lake in IISD Experimental Lakes Area, Ontario, Canada - Sep2016-L227-10m | ecosystem: Environmental > Aquatic > Freshwater... | reverse complement strand
AAATATTTCTTGCCGTATTCAGCAATCTGAGATATTTGACCCAGATCATGCTTTCGACATTTATGCGTTTCGCTGTCATTGCCATCGGCACCTGCTCCCTTTCAACGGGATTTGCCCAGGAATCTCCCGCACCTTCTTCGGGTCCCAAGTCTGGCGGGGAGGAATCGAAGTATGACGAGGAGGCCGACCATGCCAAGCTGCTGAACTTGGACAAGGTTCCTGGATACGGCGGGGTGGCGTTCGGCGCGAAATTCTCCAGCAAAGGCTTCAAGCTCGAGCAGGACCGCGGGGCGTTGAAGCTGTATAAGAAGACGGGCGAGAAGCTGCTCTTCGGACCCGCGATTCTCGAAACCGTGCTCTACTATGTCTTCGACGGAAAGTTTTACGGCGTCGCCTTTCACACGAATGACGGGCAGGACTCGCTGGCGCTGAAGAACATTTTGATCGACGCCTTCGGCACGGGGGAAAATTCCACCGACGAAGGACCTGGCACCATCTGGATTGCCAAGAAAAATGGCGCCCTCTTTGATTTGAACCAATCGAACGGCGACGCCAGCGTGTTCCTCTTCGATCTGAAAATTCACGACGCCTGCCTGGCCGATCAAGCTGCGGCAGAACAGGCGACAGCCAATCAACTCATCCAAGGAAAACCATGAAACCCACGTTCACCAACACCCTAAAAACGCTGATGCTCGGCGGAGCATTTGCTCTGGCCGCCAACCAAACGTCCCAAGCGGCTGCGCTTCCTGAAGCGCCAGCCGGCGCATCCCCTGTGGATGTCCGCGTCGCCAAGATTCGCTCGGCCATGGAAACTCCCGCGCTCCAGCCCGGACAAAGCACGGGCCACGCCGATGCCGGGATGATGTGGTGGAGAAATGCCTGGGCCAACGGCGGCGGTTGGCACAACTGGCATAACGGCTGGCACAACGGCGGCTGGGGCAACTGGCACAACTTTTAATTGACCTCCGCTCTCCAAATCCCGGAATCCGAAATCCCCGGGAATCCGATATCCGGGGAGGCGGTTTGTCGCGAGGAGTGGCTGAATCTGGCGGTGATCCAGCCTTCCCCGTTCTGCAACCTCGACTGCGACTACTGCTACCTCCCGGCGCGCTCCGAAACGCACCGGATGGGGGAAGACACGCTCCGCAGCGTCGTCTCGGGAATTTTTGCGACCGATTTGGCGCGCGACTCGCTGACGTTTGTCTGGCATGCGGGCGAGCCGATGGCCGTGCCGATCTCGTGGTATCGAAAAGCGTTCGACCTCATCCATAAGGAAGCGCCGGAAGGCCTCAAGATCATCCATTCGTTCCAATCAAATGGAACCCTGATCAACGACGACTGGTGCCGGTTTATCAAGGAAACCGGCATTTGCGTGGGCCTCAGCATCGACGGCCCTGCCCGGATCCACGACGCTCACAGGAAAACCCGCCAGGGCAAGGGAACCCATGCATCGACGATGCGGGGGCTGGAACTACTTCACTCGCATCAGATCGGTTTTCATGTCATAGCCGTAGTCACGCAGGACTCGCTCGACCACGCGGATGAGATCTACGACTTTTTTGTCGACAACGGCATCGTCCGGTTCGGCTTCAACATCGAGGAGCAGGAGGGAATCCACACCAAAAGCTCGCTGGAAGAGGCCTCTAACGACAAAGTCGCGGCGTTTTTCCGCAGGATGTTCGAACGCCAGAAGGCGTCCGGCGGAGCGGTGCGGATCCGGGAGTTCGACTTTGCCCTTCAGCGTATTCTCTGCAAGCGCGACTCGGAGGAATTTGTCTACGAAAACGAGCAGGTCCGGCCGTTCGGGATCCTCAGCGTCGACTGGCAGGGGAACTTCTCGACGTTTTCCCCCGAGATGCTCGGCGTCCAGACATCGGAATACGGGCCGTTCGCGTTCGGATCATTCCTCGGCGGCGGACTCGAAAGCGCGCTCACCAACACAAGTTTTCTGTCGGTGATCGAGGACACGAAGGCAGGCGTCGAACGTTGCCGGAGGGAATGTTCGTTTTTCAATCTCTGCGGAGGAGGGGCGCCGGCGAACAAGTATTTTGAAAACGGGTCGTTCAACTCCACGGAGACCGCCTATTGCCGGCATGTGATCCAGCTCCCGATCTCGATTGTTCTCGAAGATCTCGAGCAGGCCATCCCCGCCAACATCAGCGCCTGAGCCGGTCCGTTTTTTCACCATTAGGGGGCTAATAACGTTCGCCTTTGCACGCTAACGCCAATGAAAACACCACGCGCAAAATATCAAACGCAGATTACCGACCGCAGGTCTCTGGCCTTCGCGGCATTTCTCCTCGTCCTGTCGGCCGGACTTTCCATGGCCCAGTCCCCCTACACGTCGCCCTACGCGGTCACGGGCCTGAACGCCACCTACGTGAGCGACATCGGGAATACCACCACCGGAGGGATGGGCAACGCGGTCGTAACGACCACCCCCACGCCGGGGTCATGGTATGACCAGAGCGCATTTTTTCCGACCTCCTCCGGGACTCAAGCCCAGGGAGTGGAATGGGGGCCGCAGGCCCTGCTCGAGGCCCAGCCGACCCTGCCTGTCGGCGTCGCGGGCAATGCGGTTGCCACCCAGGCCTACTACCAACAGCGCGTGATCGCCGCCGCCTACTCGTTGCTCGGCACGCCCTACCAGCACCACCACGATCCGGTATGGAATCCGAATCCCACGAACGCGGGGGCGGGCTGGCCTTGGAATCCGGTTTCCACCAACCCGACCTCCACGGTCTATCAGCCCGTGCTCGTGAATGGCACCTACCAGATCCAGGCGACAAGCTCGTTCCCGAACCCCTATTACCCGGCCTCTGCGACGAACGGTCCGGGCATTGATTGCAGTGATACGACCGCACTCGCCTACAACGTTGGGGCCGGCATTTACATCAACTCCGCTGTCGGCCAGCAGGGACAGGTGAGCGTTGGCGGCACCTACAGCGGGCCATCCCCGATCGGGTTCAACAACAGCGGGACCTCCGCTTTCATCTCCCCCAGCGCTTCGACAAACCCGAACATCAATCCCATCACCCCGACATTTATCACTGGGCCGAACACGATCTACAACAACGGCACGGGCACCACGGGATTCAATGAGCCCGGCTCGCTCAGCGGCATCGTCTCTCAATTTCAACCCGGGGACCTCCTCTATATCGTCGATAGCTCCGGCCCCTCCGCCAACGTTTCCCACGTCGTGATGTGGCTGGGGCAATACGGCACCCTTGCGGATGGGAGCCCCTCGTCCGTGCCCCTAGTGATCAGCAGCCACGACAACACCCCGGCCATGCTCGACGCCAGCGGGAACCTGCCGCCGCCCGGCGTCGAGATTCTGCCGTTCTCAGAGGACAGTTGGTTCTACACGAACTTCAGCTACTCCATGCGCGTGATCGCGGTGCCGGAGCCCTCGGTTGCAGCCCTGCTCGGTCTGGCGGCGGGCACGATTTTATTCAGGGCTTGTTGCGGCATCCGAAAAAAAAGGAGAACCCGGACCTAACGGGGGGCAGTTTCGGAGGTCGCCAAATCCGGTTCAAGACGCGCGCACCCGGTAACCCCACCTGCCGGCCGTCGCGACCTTCGTGGAACTGGGTCGGTTCGCCAGCCTGCTTCGGAGGCAGGTTGAAAAGGTAACAGTGTGCGACTTTGCGGGAGATATTTCGCTCCATGTCTCAGCGCCCTCGCGTGAAACCTTCTATGCGGTGCGGGCGTTGAGGATTCCGATGAGTTCTTTGGCGGACTCGGGGATTTTGGTTCCCGGGCCGAAGATGGCGCAGGCTCCGGCTTCGCGGAGGAAGTCGTAATCCTGGGCGGGGATGACTCCGCCGGCAACGACGAGGATGTCGTCGCGTCCGAGGCGTTTGAGTTCGGCCACAAGGGCTGGCAGGAGGGTCTTGTGTCCGGCGGCCAGACTGGACATGGCGACGATGTGGACGTCATTTTCGACGGCCTGCTTGGCGGTTTCTTCCGGGGTCTGGAAGAGCGGGCCGATATCCACGTCGAAGCCGAGGTCGGCGTAGCCGGTGGCCACGACTTTCGCGCCGCGGTCGTGTCCGTCTTGACCCATTTTGGCGATGAGGATGCGTGGGCGGCGGCCTTCGCGTTTTTCGAAGTCGTCGGCCAATGCGCGCACTGCTTTGATGTCGTCCATATTTCCGTAGGATGAGGCGTAAACGCCGCTGATCGAGCGAATCACAGCTTTGTAGCGTCCGGCAACCTTTTCCACGGCGTCGGAGATTTCGCCGAGCGAGGCGCGGGCCTGGGCGGCCTCGATCGCGAGGGCGAGGAGGTTGCCGTTCTTCTTGTCCGAGGCGGCGGCGGTAATGGCGGCGAGGCAACGCTGGACGGCGGCCTCGTCGCGTTCGGCGCGAAGTTTTTTGAGGCGCTCGATCTGGGAGAGGCGGACCGCGGTGTTATCGACGGTGAGGATGTCGAGCGGGTCTTCTTTTTCGAGGCGGTATTTGTTGACCCCGACGATCGTCTCGACGCCCGAATCGATTTTCGCCTGACGGCGTGCGGCGGCTTCCTCAATGCGCATCTTGGGCAAACCGGTTTCGATCGCCTTCGACATGCCGCCGAGGGCTTCGACTTCCTGGATGTGAGCCCAGCCTTTTTCGAGGAGCTCGTGAGTGAGGGCCTCGACGTAGTAGCTGCCGCCCCAGGGATCGACGACCGAGCAGATGCCGGTCTCGTTCTGGAGGAAGAGCTGGGTGTTGCGGGCGATGCGGGCCGAGAAGTCAGTCGGGAGGGCGATCGCCTCGTCGAGCGCGTTCGTGTGCAGGCTCTGGGTGTGGCCCATGGTCGCCGCCATCGCCTCGATGCATGTGCGGGCGATATTGTTGAACGGATCTTGTTCTGTTAATGACCATCCGCTCGTCTGCGAGTGCGTGCGCAGGGCCATCGACTTCGGGTTTTTCGGGTTGAACCCTTTCACGATCTTCGCCCAGAGGACGCGCGCGGCGCGCATCTTGGCGACTTCCATGAAAAGGTTTTTTCCCTGCGCCCAGAAGAACGAGAGCCGGGGAGCGAAGGCGTCGATATCGAGGCCTGCGGCGATGCCGGTGCGGAGGTATTCCAGCCCGTCAGCCAGCGTGTAGGCCATTTCCAGGTCGGCGGTCGCGCCAGCTTCCTGCATATGGTAGCCGGAGATCGAGATCGAGTTGAACTTCGGCATCTTCTGCGACGTGAACTCGAAGATGTCGGCGATGATCCGCATCGAGGGGAGCGGCGGATAGATATACGTGTTCCGCACCATGAACTCCTTGAGGACGTCGTTCTGGATCGTTCCGGCGAGTTGGTCGAGCGTCGCGCCCTGCTCGAGCGCGGTGACGATGTAGAACGCGAGGACCGGGAGGACCGCGCCGTTCATCGTCATCGAGACGCTGATCTTGTCGAGCGGGATGCCTCCGAAAAGGATCTTCATGTCGAGGATCGAATCGATCGCGACACCGGCCTTGCCGACGTCGCCGACGACGCGCGGGTGGTCGGAGTCGTAGCCGCGGTGAGTGGCGAGGTCGAATGCGACCGAGAGCCCCTGCTGCCCGGCGGCGATGTTGCGCTTGTAAAAGGCGTTCGATTCCTCGGCCGTCGAGAACCCGGCGTATTGGCGGATCGTCCACGGGCGCTGGACATACATCGTCGCGTAGGGGCCGCGCAGGAATGGGGCCACGCCGGCGGTGAAGCCGAGATGGTTGCAATCCGCGAGGTCGGCGGGACCGTAGGTCGGCTTGACGTCGATGGTTTCGTTCGTCGTCCATGCAGAGGCGGCTGGCGATTTGCCGGTTTCCGAGTGGAAGGCATTCTCCCATGCGGCCTCTGTAGCGGCTGGTTCGGGGCTGAAGTCGATCTGTGTGAAGTCAGGGCATTTCATGATGTCAGAGTTCCTTTTGGAGATTGGTGAGGAAGGCGAGGCAATCGACCTTGAGGTGGATGAAGTCGTCCACGCCCGAGGCCTTGTGCGCTTCGATCTGATCCGGCGGGTATCCGGCAAGGATGACTTTTACGCCGGGCAATTTGGATTTCAGCGCGGGGACGAAGGCCGGGACAATTTCCGGATAGGTGTCGTCCGTCGAGCAGAGGACGACGATCCGGGCCTTTGAAGCCACGGCTTGATCGAGCGCTTCTTCGACCGACTTGGCGCCGGCGGTTTGCTGGTGGACGCCGAAGCCGCCGGCCGCGAAGAATCCGGAGGAGAAGTCGGCGCGCGCCTTCGATTGCTTCGGCGGTCCGAATTTTGCGAGCCAGACCTGCGGAGGGTTTTCCTTGGTTGAGGCGCGGAGGCGCTCGTATCCCTCAGCGGCGCGGATGACCCGCACACGGGGGATTTCAGGCAAACCGGCTCCTTTGCGGGGCAGGGCTTTGCGAATCTCGCCGATCGTGGCTCCGGACTGGAACGCCTTCGCGATTTCCTCCACCGAGGTGGAGGCAAGGCTCACGCCGCCTTTGCGGGCGGACGCGATCCGTTTGGAGCGCTCGGTGAATTTTTTTTCCGCGTCATCCGGGTTCGGGGCGAGCGGGGTTTCGGCGGGATTCGGGAAGAGGTTGACTCCGAGGACAGCTTCGCGGCGTTTTGAAACAGCTCCGATGCGGGCCTTCGCGCTCACGGCGACCGCCGCCTGCGGAAATCCCTCGCGGAGCGCGACAGCCATGCCCCCGCGCTTCTCAACTTCCTGGAACAACTCCCAGGCTTTCTTCGCGAGCTCGATGGTCAGGGACTCCACATACCACGAACCGCCGGCCGCATCGGTCACTTCGGCGAATCCGCATTCCTCCGCGAGGATGACGTGGATATTGCGGGCGATGCGCGTTGAGAATTCGTCCGGCGTGCGGACCGGCTCGTCGAATGCCGCGACGTGCATGCTGTCCACTCCGCCCACGACTCCGGCAAAACCTTCTGCCGTTGCGCGGAGCATGTTGGTGTGAGGGTCGAGCACGGACTTGTTGAAAATGCTGCTGCGGCCGTGGATGAAGAGCGGGGATGGCTTGACGCCAAATGCCTCGACAATCCGGTCCCAGAGGAGCCGTGCCGCGCGGAGTTTCGCGATCTGCATGAAGAGGTTCGAACCGAGAGAAAGCGCCATCACGAAGCGCGGGGCGATTTCGTCGTCAGGAACGCCTGCGGCGGCGAGGGCGCGGAAGTAGGCGGCCCCGGTCGCGAGCCCGAAGGCGAGCTCCTCAACGGCTGTGCCGCCGGCATCCGCCCAGAGGCTGGCCTGGATACCCACGGTTCGGATCCCTTTTCCCGCGGCCCATTTGGATAGTGATGCCAGCTCGGCGTAGGCGTCATCGAGAGAGAGATCGAGTTTCCCGTCGCGCGCCCATTCGGTCAACGGATCGGCGAGCACGGCCCCGGAAAATCCCTTTTCGCCCGAGAACGCCTGCAGAAGCCCCGCCAGCGGGAGCGCGCTTACGCCAGCGAACACCAACACCGGTGCCGCTTGAAAATCCACCCCGGCAAATGCGCGGGAGGCATCGTCGAGCGTCGCGAGCGAGAGCCCGCATTCGCCGACTTCCCCGCAGGCGGCCTCGTCGGGATCCAGCCCCAGGCGGGTTGCCACATCAGGAAGCAGCGCGACAGAGTTTTGTCCGCGCATGAGATTGCTCTTGAGCGCGGTGTTGAATTTTTCCGGGCACCCGTAAGGAAGTTCCTGCGCGATGAGCCACGGCCGCTTTTTGTTTCCCGACGCGTGCGAACCGCGCACGAACGGCGGAAGACCGGGCCAGGACTCGGGGATCGAGAGCGCCTCAACATCCAGCCGGTTGTAGATCGGCTGGAGCTTGATTCCCTCCGGCGTGGGAGTGATCAGCTTCTTGTCAAAAGGCGCGCCTTTGAGAGATTCCTCGGCGGCAATTTTCCATTCTTCGTAAGTGGCGGCAGGGAATTCGTCGAGATTGAGTTTCATGGGAAAAATGTGGAATTCGAAATTTGGGATGTGGAATATTGAGGCGGCTAAGCCGCGCGGATTTTCTTAAAACTTAAAGAGCTTAAACCTATTTCCTAGTGGACTTCCTCGACGAGGGCTTCGGTTGTTTTCCCGTTGACGGTGACGAGGAGGCGGGAGTGGCGACCTGTCGGGCGGTGGGCTGGAGCTGCGGCAGCAGGTGAGGGGACTGCAGCGGCGGGCTTCTTGGTGGCGGCCGGGTCCACGATCGAGCCGGGGTCCTTGATCAGCTTTTCGTATTCGACCGGGAACATGGCGAAGAGGACGACCGCCTCGTCGGTTGTCGGGAGGCCTTTTCCGGCGAGCTGCCCGCGGAGGTTTTCCACGTTCGGCTTGAGCGAATCGGCCGGCCGGGTGGTCATCGGGCTCTTGCCGGACGTCTTCTCCGCGAGGGCGAGGACTTCCTTGTCCACCGACGCGGGCGTGCGGCCGTAGTTCCCGAGGACGATATCCATCGCGGCTGGCGAGAAATTTTTCCAGCGTCCAAATTTGACATTGAGCATCGCCTGAGTGCCGACGATCTGGGAGATCGGGGTGACGAGCGGGGCCCAGCCGAGGCATTCGCGGACGTAGGGGATCTCGGCGAGAACTTCGGCGATCCGGTCGCTCATGTTCATGTCTTTGAGCTGGACGCGGAAGTTCGAGAGCATACCACCGGGGACCTGGTAAACGAGAGTGTCGCTGTCCACGACCTCGTTGGCGTGCGCGGTGAATGCCTCCAATTCCTTGTAAATCTTGGTGAAATAATCGCGCAGCTCGGCGAGTTTCTTGCGGTCGAATGCCGGCTGGCGCGGGTTGCCGTCCAGCAGGGCCAGCATGCGGAGCGTGTCCGGTTGGGAGGTGCCGTTGGCGAAGGGGGTGATCGAGGTCTCGACCGCCACCGCGCCCGCATCCGTTGCCGCGACATACGATGCCGCTGCGAGGCCCGCGGTTTCGTGGCTGTGGAGGGTGACTGGTAGCCCGGTGAGTTTTTTGATGCCGGTGACCAGTTCTGCTGCGACGCGGGGCGTGATGACGCCCGACATGTCCTTGATGCCGATTTCCGTGCAGCCCATTTCCTTGAGCTCTCCCGCGAACTTGAGGAACGCCTCGACCGTGTGGGCCGGGCTCGTGGTGTAGCAGATGTCGCCGCGCGCGATTTTGCCTGCCTTGTTCACGGCGGCGATCGCGGGAGCGAGGTTCCGGGGGTCGTTGAGCCCGTCGAAAATCCGGAAGACTTCGATGCCCGCATCGGCCGTGCATTTGACGAAAAGCTCCACGACGTCGTCAGGGAAGCATTTGTATTGGACGATGTTCTGCCCGCGCAGGAGCATGCCCTGCGGGGTGTTCGGGGCGGCCTTCCGCAGCTCGCGCACGCGGTCAAACGGCTGCTCGCCGAGAAATCTCAGGCTTGTGTCGATCGTCGCCCCGCCCCACGTCTCCAGCATCCGGAACCCCATCGAATCCAGAATTGGCGCCGCGGGCAGCATCTGGCTGGTTTTCATGCGGGTGGCCGCCATGGATTGGTGTCCATCGCGCAGAACGGTATTGTGAAAGGCAACTGGCTTCATAGTGGTATGCTGAATTATTAGAAACTCTAATACGGCGCGTGAAGATGACAAGCCATGATTTGACGCAAGTTTTTCAGGAAAAGCTTTCCAGTTTGTTTTTCGGGCGCTCGCCGAAAAGCGCTGTGCCGACACGCACGAGCGTGGCGCCCTCCGCGATGGCGGTTTCAAAATCTCCGCTCATGCCCATGGAGAGTTCCGGGAGTGGCGTGCCGGTCTGCTGCTCGAGGTCGTCACGCAGGCGGCGCAGCGCGGAAAAATACGGCATCGCCGCGAGGGGATTCTCCGAATACGGAGCCATAGTCATGAGGCCGAGCACCCCGACGCTGGACAGGGCCAACAGGTCCGCGATCTCGCCGCGCAGGCGGTCGGGCTGGAATCCGAATTTGGTTCCTTCGCCCGAGACATTCACTTCGAGAAGGATGCGGGGGAAACATCCGGATTCCTCCGAGATGCGGTTCATCTGTGCGGCAAGATCGAGGTTGTCGATGCCGTGAAAGAGCTGGAAGAGCGGCAGGGCCTTCCGGATTTTGTTCGACTGGAGATGGCCGATGAAATGCCACTCGACTGAGGACGGCAGCAGAGGGGATTTCGCCAAGGCTTCCTGGATTTTGCTCTCGCCAAAAATGTTCTGCCCGGCTTCTACGGCTTCACTGATGGCTTCGGGCGGACGGGTCTTCGAGACGGCCACCAGACGGATGGTGGACGGATCTCTGCCTGCGGACTCTGCGGCGGCCCGGATGCGGTGCCGGATCGATTTCAAATTTCTGTCGAGGAAGTTCATTAGAAAATCTGTTCTGGCTTTTCTTTGCGATATTAGCTTAACTTATCCGCGAGGAGTCGGATGCAAATTCAAACATTCAAAGTGTTCTGCGATTTGGCGGATACGGAAAGCTTTTCCAAAGCTGCCGAGCGAAATGGTATCACACAGAGTGCGGTGAGCCAGCAGGTTCGTTCCATCGAGGAGCAGTTTCAGGTGCGGTTGATCGATCGCGGGCGCCGGGCGTTCTGCCTGACGCCGGAGGGGCAGGCATTCCTGGCTTCGAGCCGCGAGATTGTCGGGGCCTACGACGAGCTGGGCACGCGCATGCAGAAGCTGCAGGAGGTGGTCTCCGGCGAGCTGCGCATTGCGACGATCTTCAGCATCGGCCTGCACGAGCTTCCGCCCTATCTCAAGCGCTTCCGCAGGGAGTTTCCGCTGGTGGAGGTGCGGATGGACTACCGCCGGTCGGCGCAGGTTTACGCGGCCGTGCAGGAAAACCGGGCAGACGTCGGCCTGGTGGCCTACCCGGCCTCGAGGAGGGGAATCACCGCCGCGGTCTTTTGGCGCGACCGGCTTGTCGTCATCTGCGCGCCCAGCCATCCGCTGGCCGCTAGAAGGAAGCTTTCCTTGTCCGACCTTGGCGGGGAGAAGTTCATCGCGTTCGAGCCGGATCTTCCGACCCGGAGGGAGGTCGACCGGCGGCTCCGGCAGGCCGGGGCCCGCGTGAGAGTGGCCTTCGAGTTTGACAACATCGAGACGGTGAAGCGGGCGGTGGAAATCGAGAGCGCGGTTTCGATTGTGCCGCGGACCTCGGTGCGGGCCGAGGTTGAGGCTGGACATCTGGTCTGCTTGGAGATTTCCGACCCGGAAATGTGGAGACCGCTGGGAACCCTTGTGAAAAAGTCTTCCGCCGGCACGCCCGCACTCCGCGAATTTCTGGGCTTGTTGGAGAAGACCGACCTTGGCGGCGAGGGTGCCGATTTCCAGCTGCACCCCGACAAACAGCGCTTGAAAAAATGAGTGTGCCTGCGATCGGGATTATCGGCGGAAGCGGACTGTATCAGATCGACGGGTTTGCCGGGGCCACGGACATTGTTGTTCCCACGCCGTTCGGGCCTCCTTCGGATGTCATTATTGGAGGGACGCTTCACGGTCGCCCCGTTTTTTTTCTTCCGCGGCACGGGAGGGGGCACCGAATCGCTCCGCATGAGATCAATCACCGGGCCAACATATGGGCGCTCCGTTCGCTGGGAGTGCGATGGATCATCGCAGTGACCGCTGTCGGCAGCCTGCAGGAGCAATATCTGCCAAGAGACATCGTGCTGCCCGACCAGATGTTCGACCGGATGAGCCGCCGCGAATTCCACACGTTTTTTGGGAACGGGATCGTGGCGCATCCGTCGTTCGCCGAACCGATCAGCGGAGGTCTGCGGAAAATCCTGGCTGCCGCCTGCGCGGAGTCCGGGAGGCGCTTCCACGACGGGGGCACGTATGTGAACATGGACGGGCCGGCATTTTCCACCCGTGCGGAATCGCTGCTCAACCGGAAATTGGGATTCGCCGTGATCGGCATGACGAACCTCCCGGAAGCCAAGCTCGCGAGGGAATCGGAAATTGCGCTAGCCACGCTGGCGATGATCACGGATTACGATTGCTGGAAGACAGACGAGGAGCCGGTCACGGCGGACGCCATCGTTGCCCATCTCCACGCGAATGTGGAAACGGCCAAAGATATTCTGGCGAGGGCGATTCCGCTTGTTCCCGAAAAGCCCGACTGGCCGGAGCACCGCAGCTTGGATTCGGCTCTGATCACGCCCCGGGAATTGTGGCCCGAGGAAACCGTGAAAAATCTTGGTGTGATTTTGGAGAGGTTTGTGCGATAGGTGCTGGCCATGACCAGTATCGACCAATGAAAACCCGCACCTGGCTTGTTGTCCCTGTTGTTGCCGCGCTTCTTGGCGTCGCCTGCCAATCCGCACACACTCAACCCTCCCAGAAGCCGCAAGTGATTCCTGTTCCGCAGGATGAGACGGTCCGGGGATCGGGTAAGGCGGTGCCCGCCCAGGGAGAATCTACTCCCGCCATGCAAGCTCCGGCGCCGGAAACCGCTACCGGAACAAAGCGGACGAGCTACAACTCGTGCAATGTCGACGGCCCGTATATTGCGCTGACCTTCGACGACGGCCCGCATGCCACGCTGACACCCAAGCTGCTGGATATTCTCAAGGAAAAAGGGGTCAAGGTGACGTTTTTTGTGCTGGGAGAATGCGTCGCCGCGAATCCGGGGGTTCTCCAGCGCGCCGCCGCCGAGGGCCACGAGATCGGCAACCACAGTTGGGACCACAAGGCTCTGACAAAAGGCGGTGGAGCGGGAGTGGCATCGGAGATCAACCAGACGAATGCCGCGATCGAGAGCGCGATCGGCAGGAAGCCCACATTGGTCCGCCCGCCCTACGGGGCTACCAATGCCGCGATCACCAAGCGCCTGAACGAGGAGTTCGGCCTGAAGGTGATCATGTGGGATGTGGACCCGCTCGACTGGAAAGTGCGGAATTCCGCCCATGTGAAAGCAGAGATTCTGAAATCCACCAAGCCCGGTTCCATCGTGCTTTCCCACGACATCCACCCGACGACCATTGAGGCGATGGCCGAGACGATCGATGCCCTCAAGGAAAAGGGGTTCAAATTTGTGACAGTCTCGGAATTGGTCGCCATGGATCGACCACTGCCTCCGGTCACGCCCCCGCCGACCCCGGCAGCGACAAAGAAAGCAAAAAAATAATCCGCCGAGGCCTACTCCCAGCCAGCCAAACTCCCCGGCCGCACCCTTTCCCATGAGCGAAGAATCTCCTTCCGACTCCGGATTTTCCGAGATCGATCTGGCCCAAGGTTTTCTCCCGTCCTGGGCGAAGCCTGAAGCTCCCGGCAGCCAGAACGCGCCGTTGATCGCGCGCTTCGGAGACCGCACGGACGACAGCCGGCCCTCGGGGCGCGGCGACCGTCACGGGCGCGGTTCGGATTCCGGTTTCAAGGGCCGCAAGCCCGATCGTGGACCCGGACGACGGGATGACCGCAAGGGGCCGGGAAGACGGGATGGCCGCAGAGACGACAGCCGGGATGCCCGCGGGCCAGCGGCTCCGCCTGCTCCGGTTTTGAATGGTTGGGCGGCAACAGTGATCCCCGATCCCAGGGGCATCGAGGGGCTTGCCAAGCAGTTGAAAGCGGGCGGAAAAGCCTACCCGCTGTTTGATCTGGCGGTTCTGATCCTCGAAAAGCCCGAGCGGTATTCGATCCAGTTCCGGCGTACGTCGGAGCTCGCCACCCCGTTGTTCCAGCTTGCGGAAGACAAGAGCCTTTGGATGAGCGAGGCGGAGGCCGTCCGGCATGTTCTGTCCCGGCATTTGGAAAAATTCTACCGGCGCGAGCAGATTCAGGTGGAGCCGCCCAAAGGCGCCTACTCGTTCATCGCGGTGTGCGGCATGAGCGACACGATTCTCGGGCCGCCGAACTATCACGACTACCAGACCCGCCTTCGCAAGCTGCACGCCGAGCAGTTTTCCAAAATGCCTTTCGAGGCGTTTAAAAGCCGGGTTCGTATGGTCAAGGAGCCGGAGTTTCTGGAAAAATGGAAAGCGGAACAGAGCACCCGCGAAGAATTCTATCCGATCGGTAATCCCGAGGGATCTGAGAAGCTTTCCGACCTGAAAGCGGTCGAGCGCCATTTTCGATCGAACCATGCCACAGCCATGATCACGGTCGTTTCGGATCAAACCGCGGTCCCCGGTCCGGTGGCGGTCCACCACTCCGGCACCGCCGTGCGCCAGCTCGCGCAGAATGCCGTCCTGGATCTCCGCCGGTTTCCACTTCCGCTCGCCCACACCGTCGGACAGGAATTATCGTCAAAAGGACTTCAGATTTTTAAGGCGCACGAGAATATCACCTACATCTCGGTCGCCCGCCCGCGCCATCTTGACCGTCAGAATACTCCGGTCGCCGAGGGGCCGGGCGGGATTCTCGATTACCTCGAGTCCCATCCTTCCTCGCCGCGCGCCGAGCAGTGGAAAGCTCTCGTTTCGCTGAGGACGACCCCCGACGAAGAGAGCGCTCGCGAAGCCGCGCTGGCGGGTGATCTCTCGTGGTTGATCCACCAAGGGCATGTGATCGATTACGCCCGCAGGGGTCTCGAAGCCGTTCGCAAACCCAGGCACAAGCCCGCTCCGCCTGCCAAAATTCAAAAGCCGCCCGGAATTTCCAGACCAGCCGCAGAATCGAAACCTTTGGCGGAATCCGTTTCCGAATCCCCGCAGGGACCGGCGGCGTCCGAACCGTCCTGATTCACGGGCGACACGATGGTCGTCGGATCATTTCGGGCGTTATTCCCGTGCGGCCCTAACCTCGTAGGGGGGGGAGCAATAAGCCTTCTTTGATCAGCCGGGTGAATTCCTTCTTGCTGACCTCATGATGGGTGCCGTCGCGGCTCGCCAGATCCTTCAGAGATTTGTAACCGACGCGCAAACGATCAAGACGCACGATCCGCAGGTATCCCGCCTCAATTTTCCAGACCTGATCCTGTTGAAGTTTCATCATGAACACACCTCCGGATTTCAACGAGATGAAACCGGACCCTGCTTGCAGGTTGACGGAATTCGCCGGAAAAACCTACCTATGAATATCGCCGCTACTTCCTTTTTGCCGGAACCGCCTGCTTCGCGGCGGTGGCCTGTTGCTTCTTCTGGTTGGAACTGTTGTTTTTCGACTGCTTTTGGGCAGCCTTTTTATTGACGGATTTCGGGGATTTATCGCCCATGGTATTTTGTCTTCTTTTTTGCGGTTTCGTAAACAGCGGGAGATGCCCGCAGCGAATCCATACTCGCAGATCGCATCGCATATGCACGGAAAATCCCGCTCCGGGATCGCCCCGGCTTTACTGCTAGATTTTCCTGGCCGTCTTGTTCAACTCCTTGAGGCAGCTTTTGCACATGGTGCCAGGAGGAGGATGGAGGACGAAGAGCGCTTTGTCGTCGTCGCGCCGCTTGTGCTTTCCGCAAAGAGAAACGAGCATGCTTTCGCTGTTCCGTTCTGCGTAGTAATGGGTCTGCGATTTTGGGGTGTGCTCGAAATCCGTCGCCCACCCCAAGCGTCCTTCTGGAACATAAGTACGAAAAACAAACTCCTCTTTCGCACCTAAAAACCCCTGCTTGTAAATCCAGTATTCCTTCTGCCCGCCGGAGGTCCGGAACCCGTAGCGGGCATCCAAAATCTCCGGTGTGAGCGAGACAAGAAACCGGGCCGGGCTAAGGTAGTTTCCGTGGACATCCTGAACATAAAAATATCCCTGCGGATGCTTGCAGAGAGCTTCCAATTCAGTTTTTAAACTCATAAGGGGACCGAAGTAGTTGTAAATGTGTGGCTCCCGGCGTCAAGAAGTCTGTGTTGGTCGGGAGATCGCTCCATCCCGGGAGAGCCGAAATATATGGGTTCGGACGGATCCTCGCCTTCCCCGTCATTTGGCTGGCGCGTAGTTTTACCCTACTCGAAGCGCAGCGCCTCGATAGGATCGAGTTGGGCCGCTTTGCGCGCGGGGTAAAAGCCGAAGAAGATTCCGACCGCCGAACTGACGAGAAAGGACACCACGATCGAGCTGACCGAAATCAGGGACGGCCAGCCGGTCATGCCCGACACAATTTTTGAAGCGGCGATGCCGAGGAGGATTCCGATGACTCCGCCGGAGGAACTCAGTGCGGCCGCCTCGATCAGGAACTGCAGCAGGATGTCCTTGCCGTGCGCGCCAACCGCCATGCGGATGCCGATTTCCCGGGTGCGCTCGGTCACGCTCACTAGCATGATGTTCATGATGCCGATGCCACCGACGAAGAGCGAGACGCTCGCTATCGCGCCGAGCAACGCCGTCATCACATCCGTCTGAGCGGTCGCGACCTTGGCGATTTCCTCCTGGGTGCGCACGGTGAAATCGTCATCCTTCTCCGGCCCGATCTTGTGGCGCTGGCGCAGGACCGCGACGACCTGGTCCTTCGTCGCGGCGAGATTGCTGTCTTTCGACCCCTGCACGTTGATGCCCCGCAAATTCGTGCCGCCGGTCACGCGTTTCATCGCGCTGGTATAGGGGAGGACGACGATGTCATCCTGGTCCTGGCCCATCAAATTCAGGCCCTTGGGAGTCAGCACACCGGTGACGAGAAACGGAACGTTTTTGATGCGCAGAATTTTTCCGAGCGGACTTTCGTCCCCGTAGAGTTGGGTGGCGATCGTCTGTCCGATAATGGCGACTTTGCTGGCCGTGCGGATGTCCTGTTCGGTGAATCCGGCACCCTCGGCAAGCGGCCAATGACGGATGTCAAGGTAGTCCGCGGATTCCCCGAGCAGGTTTCCCGTGCTCCAGTTTTCGCCGCCGGCGGTCAACTGGGCCCCGCCCCGCACTTCCGGGCTGACGGCGGTGACGGACGGGATTTCCCGCTTGATCGCCAGCGCGTCGTCGACCTTCAGCGTGCCGGCTCCGCCCCATCCCGAGCGGACGCCGCCGGGCGACCAGTTCCCGGCAAAAACCAGGATCACGTTGTCGCCGAGGCTGGCGATCTGGGATTCCATCTGCGATTTCGCGCCGTTTCCGATGCTGACCATCGCGATGACCGCCGCGACGCCGATGATGATGCCGAGGGCGGTCAGGGTCGATCGCATCTTGTTCCGGCGCAGCGCGCGGAAGGAAATTTTGATGGTGTTCCCGAGTTTCATGGTTCGAGTTGCACCGCCTGCTGGGCTTCGATGAGTTTTTTCAACTCATCAACGGCGTTGAGCCGCTCCATGACCTGCTCGTCGCTGAGCACCTGTCCGTCGCGCAGGATGATGTTGCGCCGCGCGTATCTGGCGATGTCCAGCTCGTGCGTGACGATGACGATGGTGATGCCATGGTCGTTGAGCTTCTGGAACACCTCCATAATTTCAATGCTCGTTCGGCTGTCGAGATTTCCTGTCGCCTCGTCGGCAAAAAGCACCTCCGGCTGGTTGATCAGTGCCCGCGCGATGGCGACGCGCTGCTGCTGGCCGCCTGAGAGCTGGCTCGGGTGGTGGTCGGCGCGGCCCGCCAGGCCGACGAGTTGCAGGGAGCTTTCCGCCATTTCCTTGGCGTGGTGCGCGTCGAATGGTTTTTTCGAGTAGAAAAGCGGCAGCTCCACATTCTCGAGGGCCGAGGTCCGGCTCAGGAGGTTGAAGCTTTGAAAAACAAAGCCGAGCTTCTGGTTGCGGATGTCGGCGAGCTCGTTGCGGCCGAGGCTGGAGACATCCTTTCCATCCAGGAGGTAGCGTCCCTTCGTCGGCCGGTCGAGGCAGCCGAGAATGTTCATCAGCGTTGATTTTCCTGAACCGCTCGCGCCCATGAGAGCCACGAATTCTCCCTTGGCGATTTCGAGCGACACCCCTCGCACGGCATGAACATCCACCTCTCCGGTGTGGTATACCTTGTGAATTCCCTCGAGTTGGATGACGGCGCTCATCAATGAATTTCGCGCAGGTTCCGCTTAAAACCTCCGCTGTGGCCCGAACGGATTGGCGGGGGCTGAGGAGGTGCCGGACTGTGTGTTGGTGATCGCGGTCACGACATTGTCCCCTTCCTTCAACCCTTCGACGACCTCAGTCTCAATTCCATCGTTGATCCCGATCTTGATCTGCACGGCCTGGGGCGTTGTCGCTCCGTCCGGAAGCACATAAACCGTGCGCTGGAAACGGCGCGATGGATCGTCCTTTTTCTTTTTGCCCGGGGTGGGGGAAGCCTTGGACGAACCCGGGGCTCCGGCGGGTTCCGGCAGGCGGACCCGCAGGGCCGCATTGCTGATCTTGAGCGCATCGTCGCGGTGGGCGATGATGATCGAGACGTTGGCCGTCATGCCCGGCTTCAATTTCAGGTCGGAGTTGTCCACGTCGATGACCGCATCGTAGGTGACGACATTCTGCACGGTGATCGCCGCGTTGCGGACCTGGCGGACTTTCCCGTGGAAGGTCGTGCCGGAATAGGCGTCCACTGTGAAATCGACGTCCTCGCCCACCTTGACGTTGCCGACATCCGCCTCCGAGACATTGGAGTCGATCTGCATCTTGGCCAGATTATTGGCGATGACGAAAATGATCGGGGCATTCAGGCTGGCGGCCACCGTCTGCCCGACATCGACATTGCGGGAAATGACGATTCCGTCCACGGGGGAAATGATCGTGCAGTGGTCGAGGTTCGCCTTCGCCAGAGCCAGCGACCCTTCCTTGGTCTTTACCGTGGCCTCGGCCTGGTGCTCCGTGGCGATGGCCTGGTCGAGGCTCGCCTGCGGAGTGCTGTCCTTGGCCCGCAGGTTCTCCGAGCGCTTCACCTGGATTTGCGCCAGTTCCAGCGCTGCCCGGGCGTTCGCGAGGTCGCCTTCCGCCTGCGTCACGTTCGCCCGGTAATTCGACGGGTCGATCTGGGCGACAACCTGGCCCGCCGTCACCTGGGAGTTCCAGTCCGCAAACAGTTTCTGAATATTGCCGGAGACCTGGCTGCCGACCTGCACGTTGAGCACCGGGTTCAGCGTGCCGGTCGCGGTGACGGTTTGCGTGAGCTCCCCGCGGGTGACAGGCGCCGTTTGGAACTCGTATGCCGGCTGCTTGTTGCGGGCAAAAAAGTAATACCCGAGTGCTCCGGCGGCCGCAACGACACCGAGGATGACCACCCATTTGCCCCATCCGAATCCGCTAGTTTTTGACATATTGATTTGTGGTAATGAACCGGTTGTTGGTCAGTGCGTGATATTTCCCCTTCATGGCACCTTCGCCTTCTTCACGCGCTGGTTCTGAAAAACTGCGGTCGCGCGTTCGAGGTCCCGCCGCACGACCTGGTATTGGTAGGTCTGCGTGATGAGGCGCGTCCTCGAACTGGCGAGCTGGTTGAGCGCGTTTTGCGTGTCCAGGCTGGTGGCGGCACCGGCCTCGTATTGGTTCTGCAGATCCTGGTAGTTTTGCTCGTCGGCCTTGACCTGGGCCGTCAGCGAAACAATCGTCTCGCGCAGGGTTTCAACCTGAAGCCAGGTGGTGTTAACATCGGTCTCCACCGTCTTTTGCGTGGTTTCCAGATTGACCTTCGACTCGTTGATGTTGAGGTGCGCGGAGCGCAGGTCGATTTCCCGCTGGCCGCCGGTGAAGATCGGGATCTGCACGGAGATCAGCCCGGCCCAGGCCTGGGATCCGGGGCCTTCGCGGCTGTCGGCCCAATTCTCCGTGAACTGGGCGTTGACAGTCGGGGCGTATTGGCCGATCACCTCGTTCCGCTGCTCCTTGCTCTGCTGGATGGCGATCATGCTGATTTTGTAATCTTCGCGATCGGCGTAGGCCGTGGCCAGATTTTCATCAAAGGAACCGACGGGACCGACCGCATCGGCGGGCTGTTTCACTTCAAACTCGCGCTCCCTCCCGTGGAGGTTGAGCGTGTTGGCGAGGGTGTTGCGATCCGACTCGAGGATGTTTTGATCGACGATGAGGGTCTGTTGCGCGGTTTCGACGCTCGACCGGGCACGGAGGATATCGACCTTCGACACGGCCCCGGCATCGTATTGGTTTTGCGAGAGCTGGAGCTGGTTCAGGGCGAGGCCGAGCGTGTTCTTGTCCAGCAGCACGATCTGCTGCTCCTTCAAAACTTCATAATACGCTTTCGCCACGCCGAAGAGCACATTGCGGATAGTGAGCTGGTATTGGAGCCGATTCGACTGCACCGTGAGTTTGCCCAGCTTGAACGCGGGAAAAAACGTGAAGTCGATCAGCGGCTGGTTGAGAGAAAGGTTCGCGTTCTGGGCGTCGAGAATCCCGAGGGTGGGATTGTTGTAATACTGAGTGGTCGTCTCGACGTGGTTGTAGCTGGCCCCCGCCGTGATCCTCGGGCCGAATTTGGTGAGCGCGCTCCACGGCAGAAGGTTCGCCTTGAGGATTTCGATGTAGGCGATCCGGATCGACTGGTCGCTCGACAAGGTGCGGTCATAGGCCTGCTCGAGCGTGATGACGCGCGCCTTTTCCGAGGCCATGCCGGAAAAGGCGACCAGGAAGGCGCAGACGAAAACCGTGGAATGCCTGATCACTCCTGGGGGTGTTTTCCGTTTTTGGCCGAACGTTTCCCCGGCGCGTTCAGAAAGACCCCGCGCAGCTTTTTCATGGCGCTCAGGATTTGACCGCACTCCGCCCCCGAGAGGGGAGAAAAGATTTCCGCCAGACATTTCCTGGCGATCTTGCGGGTATTCGCCAACTTCTCCCGCCCGGAAGCCGTCAGGGCCAGGCAGATCCGGCGGCGGTCGGCCGTGTTCGGGCTTCGCTCGATGAGATTCAGCGAGACCAGTCCCTCCACCACCGCCGATGCGGCCGGCGGCATCAGCCCCAGGTGGTCGGCCAGTTCGCCAAGCGTGGAGCCCGTGTTCATGCCCGTGAACGCCAGCGCCCGGAACTGCGGGACCGAAAGCCCCGGAGAACGGTGGCCCCGCATTTCCGCGCGGATCGAACGCATGACCAGCGGGATCACATCTAGGATCTCATCGGCGCATTGTAAAACGGGGGACGGCATTTTTTGAGGATCGAATACTTCGACTATCGAAGTAAATGAACCCGGAACATCTGTCAAATGCTTTGCATCGTCCGCGCCCGATCCGTGGCGCCCGCGAGCATCCGGGGAGAATGCGTGCGGTTGACTTGGGGCGAGTGGGCTTTAGTGTATGGGTTTTCGAGAAGATGAGCGCACCACGCCGACATGTCCTGTTTGTCTGCACAGGCAATATTTGCCGGAGTCCGATGGCCGAGGGCCTGTTCCGGAAACTGACCGCGGGCCTCAAGGGAATTACCACCGAATCCGCGGGCCTGAGCGCCGCGAGCGGGCAGCCGCCGAGCACCGACGCCGTCCGCGTTCTGGCGGAGCAGGAAATCGACATCTCCAAGCACCGGAGCCAGCCGGTGACCGAGGACCTGCTCGATCACGCCACGCACATCTTCGTCATGACGGACGACCACCGCCGGCTGCTCGACTTGTTTTTTCCCGAGGTTTCGGAGAGGGTCGCTCTCGTGAGGGGAGACGAGCCGGGGAGCCCGGATGTACCCGACCCGATCGGACAGGGCCGGGCGGTCTATGAAAAATGCCGTGAGACCCTCGCCCGCGCCCTGCCAGCCATTCTGAAAAAAATCAACGCATCACCCATGACCACCAAAGAATCCGCCAACGACCTCGCGGCGCTCACCGCCGCCGACCCGCAAATCGCCGAAGCCATCGCGCACGAGCGCGAGCGCCAGTTCGAGCACATCGAGCTGATCGCC
>Ga0194054_10000422_pt1 | contig 21617 bp, 19 predicted proteins | sample SepL2210m_MetaG_FD_163628 | JGI IMG/M metagenome (GOLD analysis project Ga0194054, IMG submission 163628) | Anoxic zone freshwater microbial communities from boreal shield lake in IISD Experimental Lakes Area, Ontario, Canada - Sep2016-L227-10m | ecosystem: Environmental > Aquatic > Freshwater... | reverse complement strand
CGTCAGGAGAATCGGTCGCCCCCCCTCTCCTAAGGTAATACCTTAGGAGAGGGGGGGCGACCGATTCTCCTGACGAATTCTTCCTGAAAAACCTTCTCTGCCCATATGTCTAGCGGTTCAAAATATCCAATTCCATATTTATCGAACCATCTTATAATTTCCTTAAATCTCCAGTCCTCTTTGTAGTCATATTCTGTGATTGAGTCGTTATTTATTTCAAAAGCCGAATCACTGTCAATGGGAACTTTTCTTATATTTTTTCTGTCTTTTTGGACATCATAGGTAGTATTTATCCTCAAGGCTGATCGGTCAGCTTTGATCAGTTCAGAACACATATACCAGACTCTTTTCATCAAAAATCGCTCTTTGTTTAAAAATTGGAAATGGATCACTGAACCCTGTTTCCTGTCTATAACAATTCTGTTCTCTGGGCTTGTGGGCGTTCTGCTTACACCGACAAAAGCATAGGGAAAAGTCAGATTAGCTTCGTCACAGAACACGAAACATTTATTGATATTGTGGTATACGTCGTCTTTTCTTTCGTTCTTAATATCTCCATATAGATTTACCCAATCCATCCATAGGCCTTGAGAGGGCTTAAGGGAGTATATTATTTCTCTACCTTGTTTGATGAAATTATTTGAAAAAATTTCGTCAGCATCTAAGCATATGAAATGTGTTCCGCCATCCTTTCGGCCCTCTTCCAATAAGTCTTGCCTGATCTTGTGTTCGGCAAAGTAAGATTCTGTCTTGTAGTTCTTCTCTATTATTTTAGCGCCAGCTTTCTCCAGCAATTTTCGGCTGTCATCGGTTGAATTATCGTCGTAGGCAATTATGTGGTCGGTAATCTTTTTAACGGAGTTTATATATTCTCCTATTATCCATCCCTCATTCTTAAAAGGGAGAAGGGCTATTATTTTTTTGCTGTTATTTTTGGTCATATTTTATTTAGATCCAGGCATAAAGGGTCTTTTTGTCCAAGACGATGTTATATTCCGGGACATATTTCTTTATCATGCCGAATAAAACTTCCGGGTCATCTGGCAGATGGTATGTCCTTATGGAAATTTTCGGCTTAAACTTTTTTATGACTTCCTCTGCTCCTGATATCAAATCTCTTTCCGCCCCCTCTATATCTGCTTTAATAAAATCTAGTCTTGTTATGTTGTTGTCTTTTATATACTGATCCAAAGTTATTTGCTGTAGTTTTACGACTTTATCTGAACCACCCTTGTTTATTGTCGATGAGGCGTTGTAATTTTCTTCTAGATTGTAGTAAAAATCAACTTTTTTATTTACGTTACCTAAAATTTTTTCCTCTATGTATATATTGTTGCACCCATTGGCATCAATGTTTTCACGTAAAACAGCGCTGACTTCTGGTAGCGGTTCGAAGGCGAAAATTTTGCCATCCTCGCCGACCTTATCACTTGCTATGATTGAAAACATTCCAATGTTTGCACCGGCATCAATCACATAATCTCCTTTTTTCATTTTCGCACCAAAGTTTTCGTAATTACCCTCTGATTCATAGAAAGGGTTCTCGTACACAAGAGATTCTATTCTGGGATCCTGTATTTGAAGATTGGGGTAGACTATGTCAAAGAAATCTCCTTCATAGAAACATCCGTGGGGAAAGATGAAATTATACTTTCCGGATTTTATTATTGTGCGATCACCAGATTTGGCTATATTTATAGACTTGATGTTTTTTACCAAGGTAGTAAAAAATAAATTTTCACCAAACTTTTCCCTCAAGAAACCTGGCAGCAAAAAAACAAAACTAAAACCCTTTTTAAAGTTCTTAATGTAATAGATTCTCTGTTTTAGTGCTTTGATAATTCCATTCATTATTTTTTTATAAGAGTAATTATATCATTCGATACTATCATCTTGTATTGGGGGTTTGTCTTTCTGACAAACCTTGCCAAGTTTAGTAGCCAGGGATAATTATGCGTTCCAATAAAGAGTCTGGCGTCATCAATAAGGATAATATGATCTTGTTCCATCTTCAGTATAGGACGCAACTCTTCAAGAATCGGGGTTTCTTTTTTTGCTTTTGCCGTATTGCCATATGAATAATGTCCATCCAGCCAAAAGACGCAGGGTTCATTGATTTGTTTCATTAAAAGCGGCAATTCCTCTGCGCTGTCCCCGGTGATAATTTTAACATTGTTTTTGTCTTTAAAACGAAGTTTTGCTTTATTTGCATACTCCTCGCTTAATTCTATTGAATAAATGTTTTTAAAATCATTGATGACAAAATCAACAGTGTCACCCATCCAGGTGCCGGTTTCAATAAAGCTAGAGATATCCGGCCTTGTCTTGTAAGTTTCTCTTATGTACCTCCTCTTATTTTCTTGCGGACAGGATAACAGAGAATCTTTTATCTCGATACCGTATATTTTGTATAAGTATAATAATACGGGATTAATTTTTTCTCTGAGGTATTGTTTATTCATAATGATTTTTTTTGATTATCCTATTGATTTCTTTTAATGCTAAAAAAGACTTTATAAAGGTGCTGTTGATAAATCTGATTATAAGGGGGGATTTTGATTGTCTTACAAAAACATAGTCTAGCCTCTTGAAATTTAATCTCAGATTCCATAAATATTGTTTCGGATCATCTTTTTTGTCCGTATAAAAATTGGCAAACGGCTCAATGATAGCGTTAGGAATCATTTTTTCGATTAGTGCACAAAATAAGGTATTGTCATGCCTAAAATACTTGGCATTCCTGATGAAGTAGTTTTTATTAACCCCCTTGTTTTTCCACTGTTCGTTTTTTGAGAAACCCAAACATAGTCCAGCTAAGCCACAATCGAATAGTTTTTTGGTAAAATCTGTTATTAATGGGTCATCTTTTTTGAAACCGAAGATGCCGGCAGTTACGATTCCCTGGTCTAGGTATTCATCGCTTATCTTGAATATGTTTACATATTCTCTTGGTATTATATCCCCGTTCTTTACCGTGTCGCCGGCGCTGACAAGTAAGTAGCCCTGCTTGTCTATTATGTCAAACAATCCTTCGAGCGTTTTTGTTGCCTGATTTCCGGCATCTAGATATAAATTTAATTCAGCAAGGGGATTGTTGAATATGTATGTTTTCCAGGTATAACAGCTCCTCCAAAAAGGTGCAAAATGAGGAATATTGAGAAGTGAGACGCCGGGGATGTCACTGATTTCTTTTTTGAATGTGGCAAAGAGGCCCAGGTCATACACATATATGTGGGGGTGATCCGGATACTTGTCCTTAATTGAACCGATGAGGTTTATCAAAGACGGAAAGAATTTATTTGATGCTGAAGTTATAATACATTTATCCATTTTGTTTGCTTGAAATTAATTCAAACCAATAATTTATATACAAGGCCTCGGAATCAAATTTTGTTTTAAGCTCGTCGTATTTCCTGGTTATTTCTTTCTCGTCCCAGGTTTCCAGCTCTTTCCAGTCATCAACAAGAACTATCGGTAGGCCGATTTTTTCAAAATATTCCGTCGTCGCGTTTCTTTCGACAATGGGAATCGATCTCAGATACAAGGCTTCCCAGGTCCGATGGCAATCAATGCCGTTTCCTTCGGGAGAGGCTATGAATTTGTATTCGGAAATTGTTTTCAAATAGTCCTCCTGCTCAAGCTGTTCGAGGGTTTTGACTACACTGTACTTTTTTAATTCTTCTTTGATTGCCGAACGCTTGGCGTTTGTCTCTTCGGAGAAGCAAGACAAAACGAGACTTTTTTTGTTGCTTGAAAGTGATAATCTTGATAACTCAGATAGATAGGCGCGTCCCTTATAACGAAAGTTTGAAAGACCGATTGGCACAGGGGAGACCTTTGGATCGTTAATTAGTATGTTTTGCCCGAACCAATGGATGATTTTATCATCAGCAAAACCAGCAAAACGCGAATCAATATTTTCGTCACTATTATGAGAGACTAAAACATAGCGGTTGCTTATCTTGGGGTGGATCTTTTTGAAATAAGTTAGGAGGAAATCTCCCCTTACGAACACGACATCATTAGCCCCGACTTTTTTTGTGCACACTGTCGATACTTCGTCATAGTAATGGTTGGCTATGGTCCTGACCCCGTCACCGGTAATTTTTGGAAAACTGCCCGGCTTGTCGATCGTAAGCCAAAAGTTTGCTTGTCTAGCCATCCAAACCTTCATTTTAAAAAGGGTAGAGTAATATAGGCGGAATCTGCAATTAACCAGTTTGTTTTTTAAAGATTTGATATCCATTGTTATATAATCTTATGCCTGAGCAGTTTTAATGCAAGTATTGTCGCCAAAAATGTCCTCTTACCAAAAACAAAGCGTTGGTCTAAACAAAGACTTTTCAAATACGCAATATTCTTATTAATATTATCTTCTCTTTCTTTGGCTGGATCGAAGGACTTTTTGGAATATATCCCGAAGATGTTTTTGCCGTGCTGGCGGTAATCCTGGAGTATCTTATCTATATGATGGTGTTTGGCTGGATAGATTGCGAGTTGTATCCAGGAATCGTGACCTGGAGCTAGGTCGTTTATGGGCAGAGCTTTGTCGAGGGTGTTTTTCCTATAAGAGGTTGCACAGCCCAGCTTACAGTTTCCGTTGGACATCCTATAAATACCTAACGGCTGGTAATAGTCGGGATTGATATCAGTCATCTTATTAATTACTTTACCTTCCGAATCGGTAATTTGAAACTCGTTGTAAATCCAGTTTGTGTCCGGATTATCTTTGTATATCCTCATGTGTTCCTCTATCTTGTTTGGGTGCCAAACATCGTCTTGGTCGCAGAGGAAGATTATTTCACCACGGCAGGAAAGTATCGCCCGTTCAAAATTTTTCTTGAATCCTTGGGGGTGGGGATTAACCGAAAAAAATATTCGATCATCGAGGCGCTGATATTTTTCTATGATGCTTGCGGTATCGTCTGAGCTCTTGTCGTCACTGATTACAATCTCAATATTCCGGTATGATTGGTTCAAGAGAGAATCTATCTGTTTGTCTAAGAAAGCTTCTCCGTTATAAGTGGCAAGAGCGATAGAAACCAAAATATTTCGATCTGTTTTATCGGGCATAATTTTATAAGTACTTTTTAATCGCCGGAATGACTTTGTCGTATTTTATAAAAACAAGAAAGATTGGCCCGATCGAGTAAGATATCAGGGTGGCGTAAGCTGAACCGACAATTCCATATATCGGTATCCACCAAAGGTTCAAGATCACATTGATAATCATGGGAATTAGATTGAAGATGAAGAGCGTTGCCCTTTTGTTTTCGGCTATCAGATAATTGGTCGCCAAGTTGCTCAAGAAGGTGCCGACATTTGACCAGATATATATCTGAAGAATAATCGCACTTCCCGCAAAAGCGGCGCCGTAGATTATCTTTATGATGAAAGGGGCCAAGAAGGTAACTGGCAAGGCGATGATTATCGAAACGAAGAGAAGCAGGAGGGCGAGCTTGATTAGCCTCCCTCGGTAAACCTCGGTGGATGTCATCTTGGCATTTACTATCGCTGGGAAAAATGAAGCGACGACAATGTTGGGAATAAAGTACCAGACTTCGGTCAAGCGGACAGCCGAATCATAGATACCGACAGCGTGCGCGTCTATCATGTGTTTTATAAAGACTTGATCAATCCGGGCATAGACCATGGCAAAGACGCCGGTAAATATGAGCGGCCAGGAATCTTTCAGCAAACTGATCGTGACGTCTTTGTTGAATCGCCAGTGAATGACTTTGCGTCCAATTTCCGCTTCATAGATGATCCAGTAGGCGATGGCGTACAATATCGATTCAAGCAACAAAATGACCGCAAGATAAATGACTCCTTTTCCCAGATAGATGACTAAGATTTTGAGAATGTTCAATACCAGGGCGATAACAACTGATATGATGGAGGGATATTTTGAGAGAACGCGGGATTGGAACTCGTAGCTGATGACTTGAAACGAGTTGAAGATGAACGTCGCGGAAAGGATGAAGATAAGTATAAGTGAGACGTCATCGGCTACAAAAAATAACGCAGATATGGTAATGACGATTGCGGTCAAGATGCCGGTAACCATTTTAATTGCAAAAGCCGATCCCAAAAATTCGTTTTTCTTTTCCGGGTATTTGATCAGATCACGGTAGAGGACATTGTCTATCCCGAGTGAGTAGAGAAAGGAGAGCAGGCCGACAAAGCTGATCGCATAGCTGAGCTGGCCATAGTTGCCAGGGCCAAGTTGGCGGGCCACAATTGCCGTCGTGGCAAAAGAAATCAACAAGCTGATTATTTTGGTCGAGAAAAGCCAGCCGGTATTTTTAAAGTATTTTTGAAAACCTTTATCGGCCCATTTTGACTTGAGGTAGGCCAGGAGAGCCTGACGATCCTTCAAAATGCCAAAAAAGGAATTGTTTTGAGTGGCAATGTCAGCGGTTTCGTTCTCCATGATGGAGAGAATAATAGCACTTTTTGGGGTAAGTTTCTATATATTGAATAATAAAATTTATGGTATACTGCGGGAATTAATAATTTAAGATACTGGATTCCCGCCTGCGCGGGAATGACAGACGAAATTACATGAAAGACATATTGAAATATAGCATTTGGGCGGGATTAGGAGCGATACTGGTAGTGCCGTTTATCGTAGCAGATGGGATGTTTTTCCCTTATATTACGGGCAAAAACTTCACTTTCCGGATAATCGTGGAGATCATCCTTGGCTTATGGCTGATACTTATTATCAAAAACAAGGAGTTTCGGCCTAAGTGGTCCTGGCTTCTTGGCTGTGCCGGATTGTTTGCTGGCGTGATGCTGGTTGCGGATATCAATGCCGTCGCCCCGTTCAAGGCTTTTTGGAGCAATTATGAAAGAATGGAAGGCTGGGTGACAGTCGGACATCTCGTCGCTTACCTTTTGGTATTTTCGTCGATGCTCAATACGGAAAAGATGTGGCGCTGGTTTTTCCGGGTGTCAGTCGCTATGAGTTCAATTATGGCGGTTATGGCTTTGCAGGAAATCATCACCAAAGGCATTGACCGCGTGGCGGGGCCTCTCGGTAATCCGATTTATATCTCTATTTATTTCCTTTTTAATTTCTTTTTCATATTAATTCTTTTATATAAAGATGTCCTGGAAAAGCGGACAGACAGCTGGAGCGGTTTTAAAGGTATTTGGACCAGCGTGCTGTTCTATGTCTACTCGATCGTCGGACTGCTGTCGGTGTATTTGGTATACAAGACATCCCGCGGTGTGATGCTCGGTCTCATTGGCGGTTTGTTCTTTGCCATGGTAGTGCTCGCCATTTCTGAAAAGAAAAAAGTCGTCTTAAGGCAGATTTCTATCGGCGGAATTATCTTGATTGTCGTGCTGGTCGGCGCTTTCATCTCCATCCGCAATACAAGCTTCGTAAAAAACAACTCGACCTTGGCCCGTTTTGCCGAAATTTCCTGGAGCAATATCAATGGCCAAGCCCGACAGCTGGTCTGGCCAATGGCAATCAAAGGCATCAAGGAAAAGCCGATCTTGGGCTGGGGACAGGACGGTTTTAACTATGTGTTCAATAAATATTACGATCCGAAAATGTATGCTCAGGAGCAATGGTTCGACCGGGCTCACAATACCTCGCTCGATTACTTGGTAGCGGGCGGAATTCTCGGGTTCTTGGCCTACATTTCTTTATTTGGCGCCGCCCTGTATTTGCTGTGGTTCAGGAGGAATAGTTTGCAGTTGTCGGAAAAGGCTTTGGTGACCGGTCTGTTTGCCGGCTATTATTTCCAGAGCATGTTTGTGTTCGACAACCTGGTTAGCTACATCCTGTTTTTTGCCACGTTGGCTTACGTCCATTCTCGTACGGTAAATGAAAACGAAGAAGTACCGGTTCTCAAAAATGCTCCGGATAAAAAGGTCTCGAATAAAATTCAAAATCAGCAGGAAGGCTTCTGGGCCGGTTTCCTAGGCAATGAGGAATATCAGAATTATATCTTCATCCCCGCTATCATGATTTTGACGGCAGTCGGCGTGTACTGGGTAAATATTCCCGGCATCATGGCCAACAAGACTTTAATTGCTGCTATCAGCGAACAAAAAGACGCCAAGTCGGCCCTGGCCAATTTCAAACTGGCTTTGTCCTATCATTCGATGGCTGACTCAGAAATTCGCGAACAACTGGCTGCTTATACTCCAAGAGTCTTGGCTGCCGCTGGCGTAGACAACGCGACAAAGAAAGAATTTGCCGAATTTACTTTTGATCAATTGAAACAGCAGATTGAAAGGACCCCCTTTGATGCCCGCTATCAATTCTTTACGGGCGCTTTCTTGAATAACATTGGCAACCCGCAATTAGCCCTTCCTTATCTGGAGAAAGCGGTTGAAGAATCGCCAAACAAGCAGACGATGAGGTTTGAGCTGATCAGCAACTTATTGACGCTTAATAAAAAGACCGAAGCGTTAGAACAAGCAAAGTTCACCTACGATCTAGAACCGGCTTATCAAGACGCCAGGATGATGTATGCTGCGGTCGCGATCATCAATCACCAGGAAAATATTTCTGATAGCTTGTTGGCCGGAGCAACAACGACAGATAATAAGATCAACCGAGCTTATCTTATTGTCGCTTCGGAATCTTATCTGGTGGGGGACAAGGCCAAAGCCGTTTCTTATATAAATAAGAGCATTAAAATAAATCCTGATTATAAGGCCGATGGTGAAAAGATTATCCAGGGCATCTGGGCGGGGACAGTGAAGTTTGAGTAAGGGCGAGCGGTGTTTAATTTTCTAAGCTGACTTCACTAACACGTAAAACCAAAGGGCTCGCTTTATTTTAAAAAATAGTTTGGAATATCCAGATACGCAAAGGCCCACCGAAGTGGGACTTTACGCAGACATTCGTTCGAGCTAGTCATTGCTAGCACTCACCCCAATAGTATAGCATATTATTCGGGAAATGCAAGTCTATTGTTTGGGGTCGAAAAATACTATTATATACAGGTGCGATTGTTTTCGGTCACAGCCGGCGGTTGCACTCATATAAGACATTAGTTTTGGAGTTAGCCCCCGCCGGCGTTGATTGGAAATAATCAAGGTACGGAGTAGGCATAAAATAGCCATTTGCTCTAGTAGCTGATGGCTATTTTGTTATAATAGGATAATGCTTGAGATTCAGGAGAACGTAAAATTAAATAATTATACAACCTTTAGAGTTGGTGGCAGTGCCAGGTATTTTATTGTTGTAAAAAACACAGCTGATTTGGAGAAAGTCGCTGATTTTGTGCGAGAGAGGTGTGTGCCATTTTTCATCTTGGGTGGCGGGGCTAATCTCTTGGTCAATGATGGGGGATATGCCGGTTTGGTAATAAAAAATGAAATAAAAGGAAAAGAAATAATAGAAGTCAGTGAAAATAAAGTTTTACTCAGGGTTGGGGCGGGGGAAGACTGGGACGAGACGGTCGAATTTGCGGTGGAAAACGGTTTTGGTGGTTTGGAAAATCTCTCTGGCATTCCCGGGACAGTTGGTGCTTCGCCGGTGCAAAATATCGGCGCTTATGGGGCGGAAGTAAAAGATTGTATCGTTTCCGTTGATGTATTCAATCTGGAAACTGGGCGTGGTGAAGTGTATTACAATCAAGAATGCGAATTTGCCTATCGCTGGAGTATTTTTAAGAAAAGCGGAAATAAAAAATTTGTTATTACCGCCGTGACTTTTGATCTAAAAAAGGATAACAAGGCGAATATTGTTTATAAAGATTTACAAAAATATTTTTCTGACAGAAAGATTGCAAAACCAAGTATAAAAGAAGTTCGAGAAGCTGTCCTGGTAATTAGGGGTGAAAAACTGCCCGATCTGAAAACATTTGGCTGCGGCGGTTCATTTTTTAAGAATCCCATCGTCGAAGAAAGTGTTTGTGTGGAATTGGTGGAAAAGTATCCCGGTCTGCCGGCTTATAATGAGATGGATGGTCGCAAGAAAATATCTTTGGCGTGGATTCTCGACAGAGTCTGCGGTTTGAAAGGATATCGCGAAGGCGCGGTTGGCTTGTATGAAAAACAGCCTCTTATCTTGGTAAATCACGGAGGAGCAAACGCCGGGCAAATCAAGGCTTTTGCCGAGAAAATAGCCCAAATTGTGAGGGAAAAGACGGGGGTTGAAGTGGAATGGGAGGTGGAGCTGGTTTGAAGGAGATAACGTGTTTTTATTTCCCGATCTTTCATTCCTGCGAAAGTTGAAATTTGGGTTGGGACCCAAATGAAAGACCTTGAACGTTTTGTAATCAAAAAGTGAAAGGTGTACAGTGCCTGTAAGGCAGGAATCTAGTATCAATAGATCCCATATAAAATTTAAAAGAGCGTCGAGTGAGATTATTTTTAGATTGTAGGTGAGACATTTTCTTTTTGGAGATTAGCGAGTCTGTTTTAAATTTTTGTGTCCGCAAACAATTTTGCTTGGTTCAACTTTCTTAAGTTGAAAAATTGTTGAGGATTAGGAAAACTTTTCGCTGGAAAAAGTTTTCTGCACAAAAATTTAAAATCAGGCGAGCGGAGGTTATCCACAGTTTAGTTGCAAAAAACATTGTATTAATTTTTAAATGAGTTAAAATTAAACTAATTCAATGACAATTTTATTTTGGTCGATGGGGTCATTGATACTTATTAATTAAATTAATTTTAAGTGAGAGAGGAAAACTTGTTTTCACAATCATTTAAAAAATAAATCTATCATGGCAAAGAAAGCAAAGAAGGCAGTTAAGAAGGGAAAGAAAGCTGCAAAGAAAGGAAAGAAGAAATAATCTTCGAAAAACATCCGCGAAAGCGGGTGTTTTTGTTTGAGGTTTAATCGTATCTAACTGATGCCAAAAGCGGGGTTTTATGATAAGATTTCGGGATGTCATTTTTAAATAAGATATTTGGAGATAAACACGAACGCGCCGTCAGGCCATATTGGGCAAAAGTGGCGGAAATCAATGCTTTTGAGCCGGCAATCAAGGCTTTATCAGACGAGGCTTTAAAGTCTAAAACGGCAGAATTCAGGGAGAAACTTTCTTCTGGCGCCACTCTGGAAGAAATATTACCGGAGGCTTTTGCGGTCGTTCGCGAGGCCTCTTATCGTACTTTGGGCGAGAGGCATTATGATGTCCAGCTGATCGGTGGAATGATCTTGAATGGGGGAAACATTGCCGAGATGCGTACTGGTGAAGGAAAAACTTTGGTGGCAACCCTGCCGGCATATCTGAATGCTCTCACCGGCAAGGGGGTGCATGTCGTGACCGTCAACGATTATTTGTCCCGACGTGACGCCGTGTGGATGGGACAGATTTATGATTTTCTCGGTCTAACGGTGGGAATCATCAATCACGAAGCCTCATTTTTGTATGATTCGAAACATACGGAAAAAATAATTAACGGCGACAATGTCGATGTTTTGGATAAGACTCGAGACGAGCTCGGTTCATTTAAAGTCGTTCATGAATTTTTGCGACCTTGCACCAGGCGCGAGGCTTATGACGCTGATATTACTTACGGAACAAATAACGAATACGGTTTTGATTATTTGCGGGACAATATTGAGTATAGCACCAATGATCTGCGCCAGCGCGAATATAATTTTGCGATTGTCGATGAGGTAGACTCGATTTTGATTGATGAAGCGCGAACCCCGCTTATAATTTCCGCGCCGACCGTTGAGTCGGAGGATTTGTACGTGAAATTTGCCCAATTGGTAACCGGTTTTAAGAAAGACGAGGATTATAAGGTGGATGAAAAACTGAAGGCGATCCAATTGACCGATGCGGGCATCAACAAGGCCGAAAAAGCTTTGGGTGTGGAAAATATCTATACGGATGCGGGAATGAAAATGGTTCATCATTTGGAAACGGCTGTCCGGGCCAAAGCCTTGTTTGAAAAGGATACTCATTATGTGATCAAAGAGGGCGAGATTATGATCGTTGATGAATTTACCGGCCGCCTTCAGCCGGGCCGACGCTGGTCCGAGGGCTTGCATCAGGCGATCGAGGCCAAGGAGGGGGTGAAAATACAAAAAGAATCCCGAACTTTTGCGTCCATCACTTTCCAAAACTATTTCCGTTTGTATAAAAAACTGGCCGGTATGACCGGTACCGCTCTTACTTCTTCCGAGGAGTTTTACAAAGTCTATCATATGGATACTTTGATCGTGCCGACCAACAGAAAAATCCAAAGAACGGATTTGAATGATCTTATCTTTCAGACCGAGCACGGGAAATTCATTGCGGTAGCGAAGACAATCAAAGAGTTGAACAAGAAAGGCCAGCCGGTCCTGATCGGTACGGTCTCAATCGAAAAAAATGAAATCCTTTCGATGTACCTGACTCGTGAAGGCGTGTCTCACAAAGTCTTGAATGCGAAAAATCACGAGAGAGAAGGTGAGATTATTGCCGAGGGTGGTGAAAAGGGGGCGGTGACGGTCGCGACCAACATGGCTGGCCGAGGGGTGGATATCAAGCTTGGCGGTGTGCCTTTCAATAAAGAAAAATATGAGGAAGTGAAGGCGCTTGGCGGTCTGTACGTGATCGGAACGGAACGACATGAGGCGCGACGAATCGATAATCAGTTGCGCGGGCGGGCCGGCCGACAGGGTGATCCAGGTACGACGCAGTTCTATGTGTCGCTCGAAGATTCCCTGATGAGGATCTTTGCGTCCGATACGATCAAAAAAATGATGGGACGATTTGGTATGGCTGAAGACGAGCCGATCGAGAATTATTTGATCACCAAATCGCTTGAAAGCGCTCAGACCAAGATTGAAGGCTTCAATTTTGATTCGCGAAAGCATGTCTTGGAGTACGATGATGTTTTGAACTATCAAAGAAAGATCGTCTATGAGCGACGACGAGCCGTGCTCTTGGGTGACAAGGAAATGATCAAGGCAAAATTAGAGGAGGTGGTTGCCGGTGACGAAGCAATGAACAAAATAATCGCAGACAAGATCGCCCAGCTAGGCGAAGATGAATTCTATCGGATTGCTAAAATCGTGCTCCTGCAGGCTATCGATATGTTTTGGGTGGATCATTTGGAAATCATGGATTATACCCGATCTAGCGTGAATCTGCGCGCTTATGGCCAGCGCGATCCCTTGGTGGAATACAAGAAGGAGGGTCTGCGTCTGTTCAAGGAAATGCAGGCAGCAATCGATGAACAGGTTTTGAAAATCATACCAAACGTTGGCGGCGGGGCTTTTGTGAGGGAAGAACAGCAATTAAAAGACACCCAGAAAAATATGAAATTGGCTGGTGGCGGGGTTGAGACTGAAGAAGGGGAAAAGGTTGTAACTACTGGCGAAAAAGAAAAGATTGGGAGAAATGACCCTTGTCCGTGCGGAGCAAAGAAAGCCGATGGAACGCCGGTAAAATATAAACATTGTCACGGTAAATAAGTGAGCAAAAACAGTTTCTTTTTAAGAAACTGTTTTTGCTGTCTGTCGAGTGGATAACTTTGTTGACCGGATGTTTATTAGTAATAAAATTAAAGGCAGGGTTTTGAACTTTCTATTTCAAATATTTTTAAGGGAGGTCTCTATTGAATGTAAATTCTCGCGAGTCTGATGGATATGGCTTTGAGCAGGAAGTGTGTGGTTGCGCTTTTATAAATGTTGATCCGAAACACAGGAGACAAAATGGGATTAAGTTTAAAAATGCGGTTAAGTATGTGATCGCTATTCAGCGCCGACTCGGATGTAATCCGTGTCGTCCGAAGACCAGGCTGGCTCAAGCAGTCTTCAATCGCATTCAGAGCCGTTTGCGTTTGGCGGGACACAAAGAGAAGCTTTGCTTTTTTGTTTGTGTCGGAACTTGCATGGATTGCTTGGGAGTTGATTGTTTTTTCAAATGCGGAAACAGGATTGTCACTATCGATCTGTATTCCGGAAGGAATAAGCGGAAAAGCGGAAATGTTCGGGCGGACATTGTGTTGAAACGTGCGGATTTCATACACGATAAGCACTATCAAATCGCCGACAGGATAGCTGAAATGCTATTGGCTTAGGCGCTATGCCGGGTTTTCATCTGATGAAAACCCGGCTTTTATAATAAAAAAGCAGCTCTATTCAAGCTGCTTTTAGGGAGTCCAGGTCTCTAGACTTTTGGTCTTTGTAGGCGTTCCGCCGACTCTCAGGTATTTTTCTGCTGAAAAATCCTGCGAGCCCGCCTCGCACCGCCGTGCTCCGGCCTTGCGGAAGCTCTAAGTATTCGCTTCCTCACCTCGTTGTTCGGTTTTTTAGGCCTACACCTGGAGCCGCAAATTCAGATATTATAGTATGTGGATTAGTTAAATAAGTCAAGATTTTTAATTTATTTCCTTGTGATAAAATGATTCCCGTTGTGCCCGTCATGCGGACGCAATTTTTAATCAAACGAATTATTAATTTAATCGTATTTAATACATGAAAAAAATCACAAAAGTTTTTGCGCGAGAGATATTAGATTCTAGAGGTAACCCAACTGTGGAGGTGGATTTGACCCTAGCAGATGGTTCATTTGGCCGCGCCGCTGTGCCATCTGGTGCTTCTACTGGTAGCTATGAGGCGGTAGAACTTCGTGATGAAGATAAGAAGAGATATGGTGGCAAGGGCGTACTCAAAGCCGTAAATAATGTAAATACGGAAATCAAGAAAGCGCTTGTGGGTAAAGAATGGGATCAGAAAAGCTTGGATAAAAAGATGATTGAAATTGATGGTACAGAAAATAAAGGCAAGCATGGTGCCAATGCAATTTTAGGTATTTCCATGGCTTTTGCTCATGCGGCGGCCAAGAGTGATAAAATGTCACTTTATAAATATTTTAAGAAAATTGGAAAAACCGGGAATGAAATGTGTTTGCCATTGCCTATGATGAATATTATCAATGGTGGTAAGCATGCTGAAAACTCTACTGATTTGCAGGAATTTATGATTATGCCTTTGGGGGCTAAGAGCTTTGCTGAGGCACTAAGAATGGGTGCTGAGACTTTTCATGCTTTGAAGAAAATTTTGAAAGGCAGAAAATTAAACGTGTCTGTGGGTGATGAAGGTGGTTATGCTCCAGCACTGCCGAACAATGAAGCGGCTATTCAGGTGATTATAGAAGCCATAGAAGCGGCTGGTTATAAAGCCGGTAAGGATATTTCTATTGCTATTGATGGTGCTACTTCAGAATTGTTTGATAAAGAAAAGAATAAATATATTCTAGCAAGTGAGAATAAAGAACTGACTTCCGAAGAGATGGTAGCTTTCTATGAAAATTTGGTGGCTAAATATCCTATTGTTTCCATTGAAGATGGTTTAGCAGAAGATGACTGGGCTGGTTATCAACTGATGACTAAAAAGCTTGGTAAGAAAATTCAGATAGTGGGTGATGATCTTTTTGTTACTAATGTAAAAAAACTACAGGAGGGAATTGAGAAGAAAGCTGGAAACTCTATTTTAATAAAACTAAATCAGATTGGTACCGTGACGGAGACTATTGATGCTATAAATATGGCAAAGAAGGCTGGGTATACTTCTGTAGTATCACACCGTTCTGGTGAGACTGAAGATGTTACTATTGCTGACCTGGTAGTAGGCCTTGGTACTGGTCAAATAAAAACTGGTTCCCTCTGCCGTTCTGAAAGAGTGGCTAAGTATAATCAGCTGCTAAGAATTGAGCAGGAGCTTGGTGCTAAGGCGGTATTTCCAGGAAAGAAGGCTTTGAAAGTCTAATATAACATCTTTATGTTAAAAGAAACCTCAATTAAAAAACCCCACTACGCTAAAGTTACGCGGGGCAGACAAGTAGCTTTGATAGTTCTTGATGGTTGGGGGTACAGAGAAGAGAAGGAGAATAATGCCATAGCGGAGGCTAAAACGCCATTTTTTGATGAGTTGTGGGAGAATTATCCACATTCATTACTAGAGGCGTCCGGCTTGGCTGTGGGGCTCCCAGAAGGTCAGATGGGCAATAGTGAGGTGGGGCATACTACCATAGGGGCGGGAAAGATAGTCTATACGGATTTGGTGCGAATTAGCTTGGCAGCGAAGAATGGGGAATTTGATACTAACGAAACTTTCCAGAAACTTTTTGCTCATGCTTTAAAAAATAATTCTACACTACATTTAATGGGACTCATTGGTCCTGGTGGTGTGCATGCGCATAGTGAGCATTTGTATGAAATACTAAAAGCGGCCAAAAGAGCAGGTTTGAAAAAAGTAGCGATTCACGCTTTTACGGATGGTAGGGATACGCCACCACAGAGCGCGGCGGGGTATTTGGCTGAGCTTGAAGAAAAAATAAATGAAATAGGTATTGGCTTTATCTCTACGATGACTGGGAGATATTTTGCTATGGACCGGGATAATAATTGGGATAGATTAAAAAAAGCGGAAGATGCAATTTTTAAAGGCGAGGGGATGCAAGCCGGAAATCAGAAAGCCTCTGACGTGGCTAAATTATTTTATACAAAAGAAAAGACGGATGAGCATTTTGAGCCGGTAGTTTTCTTAAATAAAGAAGGACAGAAGGAATTAATAGGTGAGAAAGATGCCGTTTTCTTTTGGAATTTCCGGGCTGACCGGGCGAGAATGCTTTCTGAAAAAATTACCAAGTGGACCATGGTTCACTTTGGATTGTTTGGAACGATGACTAATTATAGTAAGGATCTGGATTGCTTGGTGGCTTTTGGGCCAACAAATATTGAGACTACTTTGGCCAAGGAGATTTCAGAGGCTGGGCTGACCCAGGCGCATATTGCCGAGACGGAAAAATTTGCTCATGCTACATATTTTCTGAATGGTGGGGAAGAAAAGCCATATGAGAATGAAAAACATATTTTAGTGGAAAGTAGAAAAGATGTAGCTACTCATGATCTAGCACCAGAAATGAGAGCGCAAGAAATTGCCGATAAAGCGATAGAAGAAATAAATAAAAGCACGGATTTTATCTTTGTAAATTTTGCCAATGCCGATATGGTGGGGCATACGGCAAATAAAGAGGCGATTATTGCCGGCGTGGAAAAAGTGGATCAGGAATTGAGAAGGGTAATAGAGGCTTTGGAAGCAAAAGGTGGTGTTGCTTTCATCACCGCTGATCATGGTAATGCGGAAATAAATGTGGATGCGGAAACTGGTAAGAAACATACGGCGCATACTTTGAGTCCGGTACCAGCAATTCTCACTGATAAAAATAAAAAACTAAAGACTGGAACTTTGGCCGATATTGCGCCGACAGTCCTGGCTGAATTAGAAATAGAAAAACCGGAGACAATGGGTGGAGAAAGTTTATTTGATTGATGGTGCTGGACTGCTCGTGGCCTAAGTTTAACGTTTGTCCTCTTTCATGCTATCATTTTACCGTATTATTAAATTAAGAATTCAAAGCCATGATTAAAGCCATTGTAGACTTTTTCGATAAACTTGAGGATCGAGTCAGAATAAGACTTAGCCGGTACCCAATATTTTTCGCTTTTTTGGCCGGTTTTGCTATCGTGGAGTTTTGGCGCGGGGTCTGGCATATGACTGACAATTTCACTGCTTACTTGGGTCTTGACCCGCTCGGTTGGGAATCCAGTCTGGCATCAATCGTGGTCTCTAGCGTTATTTTGCTTATGACCGGAATCTACGTGGCTCTGTTTTTGACCGGTGACGGAATTATCATGGAGGGTAAGAAAGGCCAAACCAAGAAAATGTTTGAACGGACTGAAGAGGAAATAAAACAGGAAAAGAAGGAGCTTTTGCGGGAGGGATTAAAAATTCAGAAACTTGAGGAGAAGATAGATTTACTGACTGAGGAAATAACCCAACTAAAAGATGTTTTGGCAAAGAAATAAAAAGAAGACAGTGGCCGTTCATGACGGTCACTTTCATACTGATGACGTTTTTGCTGTGGCGATTTTGTCCTTGGCTTTAAAGGGTAATATTAAAGTAACCAGGACTAGAGATATCGAGGTAATCAGGAAAAGCGATTATGCGCTCGATGTTGGACGCGAGTATGATCCAAGTAGAAATCGTTTTGATCATCATCAGCCAGGAGTACCGGTAAGAAGCAATGGCGTACCCTACGCGGCCTGCGGTCTGGTCTGGAAACATTTTGGCGATAAGATTGCCGGCTCTTCTGACGCAGCCAAAATAATCGATGAAAAAATAATTCAAGTCGTCGATGCCCAGGATAGCGCTATCAATACTCACAATCGAATTATTGACGGATTGGAACCTTATTTGTTCATCGATTATATTTTTGGTTTAAATCCAACTTGGAAAGAAAAAAACGTTACACCCTACGAAAGGTTTTTGGTGGCCGTCGAAAAGGTCAAGGCAATGCTTGTTCATGAAATAAAACGGGCGAAAGATTATTTGGAGGGAGTGGAGATCGTCAACAAAATTTATCGAGAAACTACTGATAAACGGATTATTGTTTTAGATGATCAGTATTCGTGGAAGAAAGTGTTGGCCGAATATCCGGAGCCTTTGTTTGTAGTCAGACCAGTTTTCGATAGCGGCGTCTGGTATGCATCGGCGGTCCAAATCAAAGACCAAAAGTTTGTAAATCGGGCTAATTTTCCAGCCGCTTGGGGTGGTAAAGACGGCGAAGAAATAAAAAAAATTACCGGGGTTCCCGATGCTGTTTTCTGTCACGCCGGCCTTTTTATGTGTTCAGCCAAGACAAAAGAAGGGGCAATCGCTCTCGCCAAACTGGCGCTTGAAGACAAGAGCTTGTAATAAAACCCAATCTACGATATACAGTATACTATTCTACAAACATATGGCATTCATTGATGAATTAAAAATACATGTAAAGGCAGGCAATGGCGGCAATGGCGTGGTGCGCTGGTTGCATATTCGAGGCAAGGAAATGGCTGGTCCGTCCGGCGGCAATGGCGGCAATGGCGGTGACGTCTACGCGAGAGCGGTTCGCGATATCGGCATATTGGCCAATTATAAGAACCGAAAAGAATTTGTTGGTGAACGCGGTGGTGATGGCGCCAAGGATAGCATGCATGGCAAAAACGGTGAGATTCTTTATATTGATCTGCCAATTGGTTCGATCGTCACAAACTTGCAGACCGAAGGAAAAATCTATTTGGAAAAAGAAGGCGAGACGAAACTCCTGGCTAAGGGGGCGCGCGGCGGGCTCGGTAACGAATTTTTCAAATCATCAACCAATCAGGCACCAAAAGAATATACGACCGGAAAGGCTGGAGAAGAATTTGATTTTTATGTTGAGGTAGAGATGGTCGCTGATGCGGGACTCATTGGTCTGCCCAATGCCGGCAAATCGAGCCTGATAAACGAACTGACCAATGCCAAATCAAAAGTGGGGGCTTATCAATTTACCACTTTGGAACCGGCACTTGGCGACATGTACGGGTATATTTTGGCGGATCTGCCAGGTCTGATCGAGGGGGCATCCGAAGGCCGAGGCCTTGGGCACAAATTCTTGCGACATATCAAGCGGACTAAAATCTTATTCCACTGCATTTCTTTGGAGAGCGAGGATCTGGTCAGGGATTACAAAACCATTCGCCAGGAACTGAAAGACTATAGTGAAGAGTTGGCAGAAAAAGAAGAAGTGGTTATTTTAACCAAGACGGATATGGTGGCTGAAAAAGTCTTAATCGCGGCTAAAAAGAAAATTTCCAAACTGAATAAAAATATTTTGACCGTCACTATTTTAGAAGATGAGTCAATAAAAAATCTGAAAGACGAGCTGATAAAAATACTCAGAAAATTGGGGTAGGACTGTGATCCTTCTTGCATCTTTCAAGCTTTGTGCTAATTTTAAATCAGGTCTTTGAGTCTAAATGTTGGAGGAGGTGAAATATGAGTAAATTAGTCAGTGATGTAAAGAATCTTTTGGCTCGTGGTCACAATCGGGTCTGTCTCATGGCACGGTCATTTGTGGATGACGGGCAAGTCATCGCCTTGAGTCCGCCGGAGATGTGCCTGGTGACTGGTGTCGATGGCGACGCTTTTGTTGGCCGGCTGGTTGTAAAAAACAAGACAGCCAAGATCCCGGTTACGGATTGTTATCTTCCCAGCGTCACGGAAGCCTCAATTTTGGATCGGCCGGGTCTGCTGATCTAATGTCTTCTTTTGTCGGCCGCGAGAATACTCGCGGCCTGTTTTTTATATAAAATTATGCTATTATCTCTCGTATGTTGAATGCAAAATACAAAGCCACAATCGGTTTGGAAATTCATGCCGAGCTTAAGACTAAAAGTAAGATGTTTTGCGGCTGCAAAAATGATCCAGAAGAAAGCGAACCAAATAAAAATATTTGTCCGATCTGTACAGGGCACCCGGGGACTTTGCCGGTCATTAACAAGCAGGCGGTCAAGAACGTTTTAAAGGTGGGAGTAGCGATTGGCGCGGATCTGGCCGATTTTACCGAATGGGACCGAAAGAATTATTTTTATCCCGACATCCCCAAAGGCTATCAGATCAGTCAGTATAAATACCCGCTAGTCTCCGGTGGTCTTTTGCATGGGGTAAAAATAACCAGAATTCACCTGGAGGAAGACACAGCAAGCTCGTCACATGAGGGCGGGGATTATTCTCTGGTGGATTTTAATCGGGCCGGCGTGCCGCTCATGGAACTCGTGACTGAACCGGTTATTCACTCAGGAAAAGAGGCGGCTGATTTCGCGAGAGAGCTTCAGTTACTCTTGCAGTACTTGGGTGCCGGTGAGGCAAATATGGAAAAGGGTGAGATGAGAATCGAAGCAAATATCTCGGTGAGTCAGACGGATACCCTAGGTACAAAAGTGGAAGTGAAAAATATCAATTCATTCAAAGCGGTAGAAAAAGCGGTGGCTTATGAAATTGAAAGGCATATCGGGGTCTTGGAAAGCGGTGGAAGCATCGTCCAGGAGACTCGCGGTTGGAATGAAGACAGGCAAGCGACATTTACACAGCGGTTGAAAGAAAATTCTCACGACTACCGATATTTTCCCGATCCGGATTTGCCAAAATTCAAGATCTCAGAGATGCCGGAATTTGATCGGGAGGTTTTGAGAAAAGAATTTCCAGAATTGCCTTGGGAAAAGCGTGATCGCTATGAAAAAGATTATGGCATCAAGGCGGGAGATGTTGAAATATACATCAAACCGGGCTTGATCAGCAGTTTCTTTGAAAAAGTTTGCGCTGATTTTGCTGGCGACAAGAACCTGATCAAATTGGCTTCAAACTATATTACTTCGGACTTGTTGGGCTTGATGAAAAATGCAGACGTTGAAAGTCTGGGTTTGGTGAGCGATAAAAACTTTTCTGATCTGATAAAAATGGTCGCAGAAAGCAAGATTTCTTCACGTGGTGCCAAGGACATTCTGAAAATGATGTTTGAAAAGGGCGGCCAGCCGATGGAGATTGCCGAAACCGAAAACCTTCTGCAAAAAAGCGATCTCGGCGAGCTTCAGGCGATTGCTGAAAAAATCATTATCGATAGTCCCAAGATCGTCGCCGACTATAAGGCTGGCAAGGAAGTGGCGCTCCAGTCCTTGGTGGGACAGGGGATGAAGGCCACCAAAGGCTCGGCCAATCCGCAGGTCTTGAAGGAAGTCTTTTTGAGTCTGCTTAATAAATAGGCTATAATAGTATCCAGGATGTTTAAAACAAAGGAGACAATCAAGGTCAAGATAAATGCTACCAAGAAGAGTCT
>Ga0194054_10000419_pt1 | contig 21807 bp, 14 predicted proteins | sample SepL2210m_MetaG_FD_163628 | JGI IMG/M metagenome (GOLD analysis project Ga0194054, IMG submission 163628) | Anoxic zone freshwater microbial communities from boreal shield lake in IISD Experimental Lakes Area, Ontario, Canada - Sep2016-L227-10m | ecosystem: Environmental > Aquatic > Freshwater... | reverse complement strand
ACCAATGCGATCTCGGGCGGCGGCACGGTGAACCAGTTGGGCAGCGGCACCACGACACTGACAGCAGTCAACACCTACTCGGGCGGCACGGTCATCACCAATGGAGCGCTCCAGCTCGGCAATGGCGGATCGACCGGATCGCTGGCCACCAACAGTGCCATTACCAACAACGCCACCTTCATCATCAACCGCAACAACGCCGTGGCTCAGGGCACCGACTTTAGCTCCGCAGCCATTACTGGCACAGGTTCCTTCGTTCAGGCTGGTAGCGGAACGACGACCCTGAACGCCGCCAACACCTACTCGGGCGGCACAACCCTGAATACAGGAACGCTGGCCATCACCAATACCGGAACGCTGGGCACCGGAACACTGACTGTCAATGGCGGCACGGTGGATCTTGGAACGAAGACCATCACCAACACTCTGGCCCCTGTCACTGTTGGCGTCATCCAGAACGGAACGATCAGCAATAACGGAGGCAACTACAGCATCTCAGGAGGCACCATCAATGCCATCCTTGCCGGGAACAACGCACTGACTGCTTCAGGGGGCACTCTCGGCGCGGCCAATACTTACACCGGCACCACCACCATCACCTCCTCGGGCACCTTGGTGCTAGGAAGCACCGGCTCTCTCGCCAGCACGAATATCAATCTCGGAACCAGTGGCTCCCCGGGAACATTGGATCTGACCGCAAAGTCATCGTACACCATGGCCGCCAACCAGACACTTTCCGGTGATGGACTGGTGAATATCGGGACGGGCAAGACGCTGACCATTAATGGAGGACTGAATCCCGGTAACAGCCCGGGCATTATCAATGTCACCGGTGATGTGGTCCTTGGATCTACCAGTGTAAGCACATTTGAGATCTTTGGGACGAATGCCGGCACTGGATATGATCAGCTCAATGTCACCGGAAATCTGACCTACGGAGGCACGCTGAACCTGATCACCACCAATGGGATCACTCCTTTGACTGGAACAAATTATTTCAACCTCTTCACGGCAACGGGTACCTCTACCCCCAATCTGACAAATGTAGCTCTCGCAGGTAGCTGGACCGGCTCTTTCACCAATACTGGCGGTGTTTGGAACTTTTACGATGCTGGTACTAGTCTCAATTGGTCCTTCAGTGAACTTAATGGACAGCTTGCCATTGCAGCCGTGCCTGAGCCTGCTGATCTCGTATACTTCGGTGGATTGATCTCGGCGGCAGTCCTCATCTACCGTCGTCGCAAAAATAGAGACTAGGATATTGAACCTCTTTCAGTAACTTACTTGTAATTCTGAAGGGTTTTGGAACTTCTACGATGCTGGCACTAGTATCAATTGGTTCTTCAGAGAACTTATTGGACAGATTGCTATCGCATCTGAGCCTGCGACCTATGTGCTCTTTCGAATCGGTGCTTTCGTGCTCATTGTGGTCTATAGCCGCAAGGCCGGTCAGCGCTGATCCCGAATTGCCCTGCGCTCTGAGCAAAGTCCAGCCTTGATGCTTCCGTGGACTGCCCGCCTCTTCTGCAAAGAGCTTGTTGCCTCAAAAGTCATGACACCGAGATTAGTCGGTCCTTAAAAATGGGATAAGAGTTTGGTGATTAGGATAATAGGCATGGCATTTGCTTGATTGGATTACGAGAGGATGGGCAAAGAAGCCATCAAGCCCCGTAAACCGAGAGAGATGAAATCGAGAACACAGCCGAGCCAACAAGGAACCTTTTTACTGCCGGATCTCAGAAGCCAGCTTGATCCCAGACAAGGGCTTTACCGATTAGCCCACCAGATTGACTGGAGTCGCTTTGAGATGGAGTTTGGCGCCCTTTACAGCGAAGAGGGGCGCCCGGCGCTGCCGATACGGAGGATGGTGGGATTACTGTTACTCAAGCATCTGCAGAACTTGAGCGACGAGCGAGTGGTGGAGTTTTGGAGCCTGAGTCCGTATGCCCAGTATTTTTGTGGAGAAGAGCAGATGCAATGGGGCAGTCCGTGTGAGCCGAGCGAGTTGACCCACTTCCGTAACAGGATTGACCCACACACAAACTTTCAGATAGGCTCCGGCCGCGTTTTTTTGAGCGTTAAAAGTTGATGGCGGATGGTCGGCTGAACTGCCACAAGGCAGGGCCGGAAAGAAGGCAACACGCGTGGCGTTGACGATCCCCTCGGCTCCCTTGTTCCAGACTGCCATGTTGGATGTCCAGCCGCTCCAGATGTCCGTATAGGTGACGCTCCAAATAAAGAACCCTGGGGCAAGCCCCGAGGTATTTACTGATTTTTCATTTCCACCGAACCGAAAAAGCCGAAGCAAGCTTCGAGGTATTGAAGCCAAGTGAATAAAATTTCCTGCAAGGGAGCCTCCACAATGGGCCACCGTGTCTGCCTCCAGGAACCCCGGCCCCTTGATGTCCCAGTTGTCGGTACGAATGGGAATATGTGTCTGGAGTAACCCGCCCGGCTTTGTTCCGCTTCGCCCGCGCCCTCCATAGGAGCCTTTGTGAGGGGAGAGTAAGCGGTCGATCTGCGCCGCGCTGATTTTGAGCACCCTGTTGCCTCAAGCCCGTCTCAAGCTTCCCATAACGAACCTCGTAATGCGGCAGCCATAGTTCTTTCATCTGAGCAAGGCGTTTGCCGCAAGGATACTCCGCCGCCTTGGCTGTCTTCCAAAATACCTCCGCTTCCTCTTGCCCATACAGAGGCGGTTGTCCCTTTCGAACCAACTGATCACCTCCTCATCCACTCTTGGCTCCCATCAGTTTGATGGCGTGCTTACGGCTGTATCCAAACAGCTCGCATAGCTCACCGACGATGTGACCGTCGCCAGCAACTTTGTTGCCACGAACCGCACCCTGACCAGGCCGGCTCCTGCGGCGGAGGCGCTCAAGCTGAAGTTCACCGGTTCCAGCGTGCTTCTCTTCGGCGAGGCGACCCCGCGCTCGGGCCAATATCGCGTCACGATTGACGGCACGGAAAAGGAATACAACGCCCGCGTGTTTGGCGACGGGGTGGGGCGGCTTAGCCAGGTGGTTGCCGAAGGCCTTGATCCGGCCAAGGAGCATACCCTCGAAATTCAGCCGGTTTTCGTTAGCCTGGACCAACCCGTGGAACTGCGCCTCGAAAGCATCTGCATTGCCGGACCGGATAAGGTCGCCTGCAATGTGAACTTTCTCCAGCCATGAAGTCCCCAGCCTAGAGCCGCCGTATGATTCAACTCTCTTGGGTTGGGTATCTCCTGTTGGTCTAAAAAAATCCCGTTGACAAGAAAGAGTTCTCGGAGTTTACTAACAGCAGCCTAATAAAATGAAACCAACCAACCCCCTCCTGTCCTTGGCGGCGTTAGCCGCGTTTCTGGCGACGCTTCTGCTCTCCCCATCTGTGTGCGCGGCCAGCGCCAGTTGGAACGGCACGACGAATGGGGACTGGTTCACGACGACCAACTGGTCCGCCTCTCCCGTTCCTGGGGTGGGTGATACCGCCACGTTCAACAACGCGGGGAATGGCAACACCACAATCACCGTCGGCACGATCTCGCTCTCCAACATCACCTTTGATACAGCAAGCGTGGCGGTCTACACGCTGGGGGCCACGCCCGGCGCGGGCACCATCACATTTGCCGACGGCACGACGACCGCCGTCACGATGAACAGTACGGTCACGGCGAATGAAATCATCAACGCCAACCTCACGCTGGGTACCGCCATTGCGGGCACGACCACATTTCAGAACGACAGCACGACCGGCCTTCTCACGCTGGGTGGCAATATCACCGGCGGCACGGGCGGCACCGCTGCGGCCAAAACGGTGACCATTACAGGCGCGGGCAACACCACGGTTGGAGGCATCATCGGTAATGGAGGGGCCACCTCCGTTGCGTTGATGAAATCGGGCAGCGGCACCACGACCCTGACCGCAGTCAACAGCTACTCCGGCAACACCACGGTCAGCGGGGGAACTCTCGTTCTTGGGGGTACCGCGACGACTCTCGGTGGCACCGCCAACTCTAACACCACAGTGCTGGTCACTGGGAGCACTTCCCTCCTGACCACCACAAACAACCTCAATTTCGGTAATAGCGGCTCGGGCAACAGCCTCATCATAACGAATGGCGGGGTTGTCGTCGACGCCTCCGGCACCATTGGAGCCAGCTCGAGCAGCAACTCGGGACTGGTTACGGGCCTGGGTTCTGTCTGGACTAATAGCGGTTTGTTAATAATCGGATCCGGCAGCGGCGCGAGCAGCAACTCACTCACCATTTCCAGCGGGGGTAAAGTTTACGGTACTGGCGTCACTCTCGGCGGATTCAACGGTAGCCGCTGGAATTCCTCAAACAACAGCCTGACCATTTCTAATGGTGGCAGCGTGATAAACAATGGAGATACGACATTGGGTAATTCGACCAACGATAACGGCAACTCGATCCTCGTGACGGGATCTGGCTCCAGTTTCACAATGACTCAAACTAAAAATCTATATCTCGGCGGCGTTTCTAGCACAAACAACAGCCTGACCATTTCCAATGGCGGCAGCGTGACAACCGCTTCAGGTGTGGCGGCGTTCGTGGGTTATGGATCCAACTCATCCAGCAACTCGGTGCTCGTGACGGGACCTGGCTCCAGTTTCACAAATGGTGGGAACCTCGTGCTAGGCCAAGGAGTCAATTCATCAAACAACAGCCTCGTCATCTCCAACGGCGGAACGGTCTCCGTTGCCTGGACCACCACCATTGGCGGTAGTGGAACCAACAATTCGGTGCTCGTGACCGGATCGAATTCCCTCCTAAGTAGTGGGAGCGGACTCACAATCGGTGGGTCTACTAATTCCGGCGGCACGCTCACCCTGGCCAATGGAGGTTCCATCTACTCATACGGGAATATGGCTATTGACAGTGCGGCAGGCTCTTACGGCGTTCTCAATATTGGTAGCCTCGGCGGCAGCGATAGCGGTGCGGGAACAATCTCTTTTGGTAACGCTGGGAAAATTGCCTTTGGCAGTGGCACAGGCACGATTAATTTCAACCAGACCAACGGATTTACTCTGACCAATGCGATCTCGGGCGGCGGCACGGTGAACCAGTTGGGCAGCGGCACCACGACACTGACAGCAGTCAACACCTACTCGGGCACGACCGCGGTCTCCGCGGGAACCCTCACGGCCGGCAACGCCGCCGCCTTCGGTGCTTCGACCAACGCCCTGACCGTCAACAGCGGTACCGCAGACCTCGCTGGGTACAATATCAGTGTCGGCGCCCTCACCGGATCCGGCGGCACGGTGACCAACAGCACCGGGTTGGGGGGGCTGTCTGTCGGCAATGGCAACGCCACTGGCACCTACTCCGGCGTGATCGCGGGCACCGCCCTCGGCCTGACCAAGACCGGCTCGGGCACCCAGACCCTCACCGCCTCCAACAGCTACGCGGGCGGCACGACGATCAATGCCGGAGCCTTGGTCATCAGCAACAACGCCGCCTTCGGCACCGGCACGGTCACCTTTGCTTCCAATAGCACCGTGGCGGGTCTTGCCAATCTGAATGTCACCAACGCCTACGCCATCGCAAGTGGGGTGACCGGTACCTTTGATGTGGCCTCGGCCTCCGCGCTGAACAACTCGGGAGTGATTGCCGGTTTGGGAGGATTGACCAAGATTGATTCCGGCACGCTCACCTTGAGCGGCACCAATACCTATACTGGGACGACTACAATTAGCGCCGGAACGCTCCAGCTCGGCAATGGCGGATCGACCGGATCGCTGGCCACCACCAGTGCCATCATCAACAACGGCACCTTTATCATCAACCGCAATAACGCTGTGGTGCAGGGAACCGACTTTAGCACTGCTGCCATTACTGGCACAGGTTCCTTCGTTCAGGCTGGCAGCGGCACCACGACCCTGACCGCAGTCAACAGCTACTCCGGCAACACCACGGTCAGCGGGGGAACTCTCGTTCTTGGGGGTACCGCGACGACTCTCGGTGGCACCGCCAACTCTAACACCACAGTGCTGGTCACTGGGAGCACTTCCCTCCTGACCACCACAAACAACCTCAATTTCGGTAATAGCGGCTCGGGCAACAGCCTCATCATAACGAATGGCGGGGTTGTCGTCGACGCCTCCGGCACCATTGGAGCCAGCTCGAGCAGCAACTCGGGACTGGTTACGGGCCTGGGTTCTGTCTGGACTAATAGCGGTTTGTTAATAATCGGATCCGGCAGCGGCGCGAGCAGCAACTCACTCACCATTTCCAGCGGGGGTAAAGTTTACGGTACTGGCGTCACTCTCGGCGGATTCAACGGTAGCCGCTGGAATTCCTCAAACAACAGCCTGACCATTTCTAATGGTGGCAGCGTGATAAACAATGGAGATACGACATTGGGTAATTCGACCAACGATAACGGCAACTCGATCCTCGTGACGGGATCTGGCTCCAGTTTCACAATGACTCAAACTAAAAATCTATATCTCGGCGGCGTTTCTAGCACAAACAACAGCCTGACCATTTCCAATGGCGGCAGCGTGACAACCGCTTCAGGTGTGGCGGCGTTCGTGGGTTATGGATCCAACTCATCCAGCAACTCGGTGCTCGTGACGGGACCTGGCTCCAGTTTCACAAATGGTGGGAACCTCGTGCTAGGCCAAGGAGTCAATTCATCAAACAACAGCCTCGTCATCTCCAACGGCGGAACGGTCTCCGTTGCCTGGACCACCACCATTGGCGGTAGTGGAACCAACAATTCGGTGCTCGTGACCGGATCGAATTCCCTCCTAAGTAGTGGGAGCGGACTCACAATCGGTGGGTCTACTAATTCCGGCGGCACGCTCACCCTGGCCAATGGAGGTTCCATCTACTCATACGGGAATATGGCTATTGACAGTGCGGCAGGCTCTTACGGCGTTCTCAATATTGGTAGCCTCGGCGGCAGCGATAGCGGTGCGGGAACAATCTCTTTTGGTAACGCTGGGAAAATTGCCTTTGGCAGTGGCACAGGCACGATTAATTTCAACCAGACCAACGGATTTACTCTGACCAATGCGATCTCGGGCGGCGGCACGGTGAACCAGTTGGGCAGCGGCACCACGACACTGACAGCAGTCAACACCTACTCGGGCGGCACGGTCATCACCGGCGGCACGATTGTCGCTGGCAATACAAACGCCTTGGGTGGAAGTAGCAGTCTGCTGACCATGAATGGCGGCACGCTGGACATTCACCTCGACACCACGATCACTGCCTACAATGTGGCGGTAAGCAACAACTCGACTATTCTGGTTGACCGGGCCACTGCCGGAGCCGGGGTGATCGATACCTTGGGAACCCTCTCGATCGGGGCCCAGACACTCTTTCTCTCCGCGGATCACGAGTTTGCATCCAACAATACGGCCTACGGACTCAACTTCGGAGCCGTGACTCTGGGAGGCAATGCCACCTTTGATGTGACCAACAACGGAACCGGCATCGGCACCCTGACCTTGGGAGCGATCAGTGGAGGCTATGGAATCACCAAGAACGACAACGGTGTCCTGACCCTCTCGGCCTCCAATAGCTACACGGGTGGCACTGTCATCAGCGGAGGCACCCTCTCGGTAGCCCTGACCAACGGTCTTGGCACCGGCTCGGTTTCCCTCGCCTCCAATACGAAGTTCCAATACACCGGTTCGGCGGGAACGATCACCAATGGCTTCTCCGTCGGTAGCGGTACGGGTACCATCCAGAACAGCGGCGTCAGCGCCCTGACACTGAGCGGTACCTTGGTCAAGAACGGCACCATCCTCGACCTCCAGGGAGGAACAGGCGGACTCATCATCACCGGAACGATCACCGGCAGCAGTGCCAATTCTGATCTGATCGTGGATGGCGGCACGACCACCCTTGCCTCATCCAACAGCTACAACGGTCCCACCTACATCATCAACGGGGCGATCCTGAAGGCGAATGTCGCAAATGCTCTTCCTACCTCCAATGGGCTCAGCGCAGTCTATCTCGATACTACAACCAATGGCTCCGCCAATGGAACCGGCAGCTCAACCCTCTCCCTGGGTGCCAGCCAGAGCATTGCCTCCCTCTCCGGAGCCAGCACCTCGGTCGTGGCCTTGAGCAACAACTCACTCACCCTCAGCAATACCTCCGGAAACAGCACCTTCGCTGGATCGATAACCGGTACGGGCGGTTCAGTGACTCTCGTGGGAAGTGGCACACAAACCCTCTCCGGCTCCAACAACTACTCGGGAGGAACCACGATCAATGGAGGTTCCCTGCTTCTCGGCAATGCCTATGGTCTCGGTTCCACCAGCGGAGCACTGAACGTGGCTGCAGGTACGTTGAACCTATCCAGTTATAATGCCACCGTGGGTGCCGTTTCATTCGGCAATGGTACCATCACCAATACCACGGGCACCCTCACGGGCTCCAGTTTCACAGCGACCAACACCGGTGCAGCCGCCATCTATGCGAAGCTGGCAGGAACGGGGGCCGCCTCCTTCACCCAGAGCGGAGCGGGCACGACCACCCTGCTTGGCAGACACAGCTACACCGGCACCACGACGATCACGAACGGCGGCACGCTCGATCTCGGAGCCGCCGGCTATCTCGGCGGAACCACTCAAGTCAATGTCAGTGGCGGCACACTCCTGCTCGGTGGCAATGGAAAGGTGAGCCCCATCAATACGAGTGCCACGGTGACTCTCGGTACGGCTGCCAATAGCCCCAGCACTCTCTCGATGGGTGGTATTGTGGCCAATGGAGCCACTGCCAGAACAGCCTCGCAAACCTTCAGCTCACTCACCCTCACCGGGAACAGCACGATCGACTTTGCCTCCCTCAGTGGCACCTCCTCGCTCACCTTCAGCTCCATCACGATGAATGGCAAGTCGCTCAACGTCTTTGACTGGAATGGAACCAACCTCTGGGGAACCACTTCGACCACCGGAGGAGTCGGACAATATACCCACCTCATTGACCTCGCCGGATCGGGTGATGCGGGCCTGAATCTTGCCAACATCAGCTTCTACAGCGGCAACAGCACGAGCAGCGGATTCCTCGGGAATGGCCAATTTGCGGGCAATGAGATTGTCCCTGTGCCGGAACCAAGCGTACTCATCGCAGCCGCCCTTCTTCTCGGATGGCTCCTGTTCTCCCAGCGCAACCTGTTCAAGCACTTTAAACGCAAGTCTGAATTTGGGGCTTCCGTGGATTTTATGCTCCGGGGGGGGTGTAATCACCACGGAAGTACCCAATTTAGAATGATGTATGAGTAAGATCCTGAGAGTAGGCATTTTTGTCGAAACATCGAATGATTACGGGCGGCGCATTCTGTCAGGTATCTCGCAATACCTGAAGACCAACCAGAACTGGTCGGTATTTTTGGAGCAGAACGATCTGAATGCCCGACCATATGATTTGATTTCCTCTAATCAGTGGGATGGCATCCTTTGCCGTCACACTGATCCTGCTCTTGCCAGCTCTATCCTTGATCGAGGAATCCCGCTCGTGGATCTTAACGATCAGTATCAGATACCAGAACTCTCGTGGGTTGGCTCCGACCATCATGCAATTGGAGTGATGGGTGCCGAATATCTGAAAAAAAGGGGTATGAGACACTTCGCGTACTGCGGATTTTCCAATGAACTCTGGTCACAAAGCAGAAAAGAGAGTTTTGGAAAGACATTTTCCGGCTATGGCAATCGCATCCACCTCTGGGAATCACCATGGACAGACAGATCCCCTCAATACTGGGCAAAGGATATAAATAAAATTCGTTACTGGATTGAGAATCTCCCCAAACCAATCGCGATCATGGCAGCCAATGATGTGAGGGCTCTTCATGTCATTGAAGCATGCAAACAACTCAATCTCGTCATTCCCGAGCAAGTCTCGGTGATGGGTGTCGATGATGATGAAACATTTTGCACTCTCTCCATACCGCATTTGACGAGTATCCGGCCCGACTGCGAGAAGATTGGATTTCAAGCTGCAGAACTGCTGGATGGGATGATGTCCAGTTCCGAACCTTATGTGAAACGTATCGTCATTCAGCCAAAGGAGGTCATCGTCAGACCCTCAACGGATATTCGGGCTGTAAGTGACTCTCTTGTCGCCAAGGCCATTAAAAAACTTCACAGAAAAGATAGCGGACATCGTGATATTAAAGATGTCGCAAAAGAATTAAAAATCTCTCGTAACATGCTGGATAGGCGTTTTGGAAAAGCGCTTAACCGTTCCTCATCCCATGTCCTGAGATGGGTTTTGATTGCCCGCATCCAGCAACTTCTCTTGGATACTGATTACACGCTGACAGAAATTGCCAAAGCCACGGGATTCATCAACTCTGAAAATATGAAAGCTCTTTTTAAGGCAAACATGGGTTTCAGTCCGGGTACCTATCGCCAGAATCACGTGGAATGGGGATTTCATACATCTTGTAGAGACCAGCCAAAAAGATCCGAAGTGATCTTACCGAGAGTACATAGAGTTAAAAAGTCTTATGAATCCCATCTAAGTGGAAGAGGATCATTCGTCCATGCCTGAGACGTTGTTACATAACCGCGCTCCGAAGGGCAATGTCACGAATGTTAAAATTCGCTGCCGACATTGTTCTCAAAGCATATTGGCGGATATAAGCCTTCTGAAGCCTGATCTTAAGTGTCCAAATTGCCAGAGAAGTGAAATTATTCCCCAAGCTTATCTTCCAAGTGGTAATACGCATAAGCCAATCGCAAGAAATCTCTGGCAGCGCTGGATGGCATGGAGTGGGAGCTTCCTGGTCCTGAGCATTTTGGTGCATGTGATCCTGATCGGTGGCGCGACGCTGCTGGTCGTACAGGTGGTGCAGCGCAAGGAGAAACTGAAATTTACGGCACCTCCTCCGAGTACCGCAGGGCCTGCGGAGTACAAGGTAAAGCCTTCAAAAAAAACCGCTGCCGCCGCACCGGCGCTTTCCAAGCGAATTACCTCCTCTGCCGTCAATGTGAGTGTCGCGCTCCCGGCAATGGAAATGAATGCATCAACCGGTCCTGATGTGATGGCCTCGATGATGAGCGGTATGGGGGCAAGCGGTCTGGGCTCGGGTGCTGGTGGAGGGGGTGCCGGGATGGCCTCGATGCCGGTGGCGGGTCTCACGGCCTTCGGATTCAAGGGGGTGACCGCCAACGCGGGGTTGGTGGGACACATTTACGATCTCAAGCAGACCGCCGACGGCAAGCCGACCGATATCAAGGATGACGGCGAATTAAAGAACCCCCATCTTGTGGACAACATCACGAACCAAGTCGCGCGCACTAGTGAACGCTGGAAAATCCTGAATGACAAAAGCACGCTGGGAAAAAGGGCCGACCTGGTGACCCAGAGCGTTCTGAGCCACACGGCGGTCTTGGAAGAGTTCTTCAGCAACAACTGGGATGACAAGATCCTGAAGCGCTACTTCCAGTCGAAGGATCCCGTCATCTCGTTCCAGTTCTTCATCCCGGCCACCTCGTCCTTAGCGGCGTTGAAGGCGTTCGGCGCCGACAAGGAGATCAAACCGACCCACTTCCTGATTCATTACAAAGGATTCGTGAGGGCGCCGAAGGACGGGGACTATCGTTTCCGCGTGAAGGGAAGTGCTTGGGTGCGATTCGATGGTCAGAATGTCGTTGGGGAAGATAAGCCGAGCAATGATATAGCATTCAATCGGAAGTATTTTGACTTTCATCTGACAGACCCGCCTGCCAAGATACATCCTCCTCCCTACGACTACCTTCCCGGCAAGTGGTTCCATGTCGAGGCAGGCAAGAAATACCCCATGGAGGTTCTTATGGATGTGGGCTCTAGTGGATGTTATTCCTGCCTGATGATAGAGCAGAGAGGAGAGACTTATCCGAAACGGTTCATGAGCGAACTCTACCCTCAGGATCCGCCCGCCTTTTGCTATCCGGTCTTTGCCATGATGAAGGGGATTCCGATTCCCCCTTATGACAAGAAGGCCATCGAGAAAAAGAAGGCTGATATTGAGAAGGCTGCTGATTATAAGATTTTGGACAGACCGTTTGACGATGTTCCTGAGACGACGCCCGAGCCGCTGATCTTTCCAGGAACGAAATAATCCGAAGCAACGATACTTTTTCGATCACGGGAGGACACCCCTCCTTCATCGAGTACGCGGGATTGGATTCCGAGTGACGGTAGAAGGCGTGACCGATCACCGTCCAGTTAACCAAGTCCTTTGATTGGCAGATCGGAATGCCGGGAGCATGGTGAAACGTGGAGCTGACCATATAGAAATCAGCTGAGCCGCAACCCGTTCGGGTGCGATAATGACCCCACTCACTGCCATCTCTTCGTGATTACCCATCACGGTGGCTGTGCAGAGTTCCGTAAGCGTCACGCCTAGCACCGTAAGCGTCACGTGTAGCACCACTATTCGATCTAGGCATAGGTGTCGTAGATTTGGTCTATGACGCATACGACACTACCGGATCAGATTTTGGTACAGGATAGCTTGGGGCGGGTGAGAACGCCGAGATGGAGACAGGAGCTAATGCTTGACCCGCTGGGATCCCAGGAGCAATCAGGTGGAACGCTGGAGCGCGACGGCTCTGCTCTGGGTAGAAAGGGGCTTCCGAAAGATCAAGGGTTTTGAGGATTTACCCTATCTGCTATCGGCCCTCGCAAGACCAGCATCCCACTGGGCGCACGCCGCCAGTTCCGTTCCTGCCTCGTCGCTACGGCTCCGCTCCTGCTTTGCAGGAGACGGCCTCCACTCCACTGGCGGCGTAGAGCTCCACCTCCACCTTGACATCACCCCTTCTTCTCCTAACCATCCAACAACCATCCGTCACTTCTAACGCTCACGGGAACATCCCCGCTGCCGATACGGAGGATGTTGGGATTACTGTTACTCAAGCATCTGCACAATCTCAGTGAAGAGCGGGTGGTAGAGTTTTGGAGCCTGAGTCCCTATGCCCAGTATTTTTGTGGGGAAGAGCAGATGCAATGGGAGCCTTCACCGGCGCAATCGTCGCCTCGCCGCCTGAGACCCTGTTCCTCCCCCCACCAGAATAGGCAAACGGAATAAACAGCAGCAAAAATAGGGAGGAGAGGAGGGATCGAGGCACGTTGAGTGTGATGTGGGGGCGTTTCATAGGGAAGTTGTGTTGAAAATCGAGAAATGTGCGTTTCACTGGAGTTCCAGAGCGGATCCTCCGGTAGCGGTCGGATTATTCTCTGAGGCCTGTTTATGTTTCCAGTTGTGATAGACCTTCACGGTAACCAGCCCGGCCAGGAGGTAAAAAAATGCCGACCAGAGATATCCGGCGCGGTTGAATTTCAGCCAATCGAAAAACGGGGAGATGGCGAGCGGGTTCAGAACCATGGTGATCGTCTGATAGAAAAATGCTTGGGCCGAACAGAATTGGCCTATTTTTTCGCGCGGGAAGAGCTCGACGGTCACGGCTCCCAGCGCGACTCCCCAGACGAACAAGTTGATCTGAATCAGACAAGCCATGATGGCGGCGGTCATTTTATCGCGGACGATGAAAAAGGAAATCAACGACAGCAACGCCCAAATAAAGTAGGTGACCGGAATCACCCGGATCGGTTTCACCCGGTCGATCATCGACCCCGTCGAATAGCCCAGAACGAGGCCAAAAATGGTTGTCGCCGTGAGCCCGACCCCGCTGATCCACCCGGTGGTGCTCAGATCCATTCCCAAATCATACCTGAGATAAAAAAGCTGAAAATTATTCCCCGCGTTACCCATTTGGAAGAACAAGGTTCCGACAAAGATCCAAAGATAGAAGGGCTTGCTGAAACAATCCCTGAAATAGTCAAAGAACGGCTCCAGGGGATTGGTGGTTTTCCTGGGTTCCGGGGGCGGGTATTCGCCCTCCTTCACTCTCCATACCGAGAGCAGATACACGGACAGGCAGAAGACGGAAACCCCGATATAAACCGTCTTTGTGTGGTGCTCGGCATAGCCGACCACAAAGAAGCTCCAGACCATGCCAGCCAGAACCGTGATGATTTTTGCGAGGGAATTGAACCTGCCGAGCACGATCTCTGGAACGACATCCCAGTAGTAGTAGCTAAAGATCGCCAGCACCACCGCGTTAAAAAGCCCGCTAAGGATGCTGGCCAGTCCGATGAACAGAACCTCCCCATTGACCGGAATGCGGTTCAGGATCGCGGCTACTCCATCGAACCTCATCAAGAAATGATAAAGGTCGGGCATGAAGGCGATTGCGCAGAGGCTGACTGCAAAGAACGGCGTGGCGATGAGCAGAATGGGTCGTCGCCTTCCGAACCGGGTGCGGAGGCGGTCGGACCAGGTGCTGAAAACCGGGTTGATCCACATCCCGAGCAATCCGCCTACCGATCCGAATGTCGCGATAAGGGTGTAGGACGCCCCGCGATCCTTCATCAGGATGCCAGTGAGACCGGTCACCTGCTCCAGCAAGGTGATCGAAAAGTCATTCCACATGAGCCAGAAGAAGACCAGCCAGAGGCCCCTCTTGTCGTAGGTGAGGGTGCCGACCGTGAACTTGTCGTGGTGGTGGGATTTCATTTTATTGCGAGAACCCTTCTACTTTTCATCCACGAGGATTGTGAGGTGGACCCCGTTCTTAAACCAGAAGCAGCATAAAATAAGCTATGGAGAGAAGGGTCTTGGATAGGAAGATAGGGGAGGAAGGAGGAGGCATCAAGGCTCAATTGGAAGGGGCGTGTGCTGAGTGGTGGTAGCGGATTTTCACGATCTTTTTCATGCTGCGATTTTCTCCTGGTCAACGGGGAGATCTTCCCTGCGACGCGAAGCTGAGCTCATTTATCGAATCGTGGGGGCGGTCCCCACCGCCCTCTGCCACTTTCATAACCCCGTGGGCGCGAAAGAAAGCAATCTGCTCGGTCGAAAGACCAGCCGAGGAGGGGCCTTCCATCAGGAATTCCAAATGCTTGGCCTCATAACCCGTTTCTTCCAGCAATTCCCTCCTGGCTGCATGCTCTAGGGACTCATGCGCCTCGTCTGTGATATCACCGGCCAAACCCGCTGGAAGTTCTATGACCTGGCAACCCACCGGTGGTCGGAACTGTTCTACCAAAAGAATCTCCTGGTTTTCAGTGATGGCCAAAATGGCCACGGTTCCCGTTACATTCCGCCGCTCGACATATTCCCAGGACCCCTTGCGCTTGAAGGTCAGAAACTTCCCGTCGTACAAAACTGCAGGGGACTTTTCTGGAAGATCGTCTTCTTTTCTGGAGATCACTTCGGGTTCGGTGGGCATGAAATGAGAATATCATCCCTGCTAAAAAAAGTCAGGGGTTGGGGAATGACTCTTTTTGACTGAGGGGGTAAACTCCCACCAAAACACATGGCATTCCCTTTTTTTTCAGGCAAACGCGGATCAGCTTCCCCCACTAAGCGACAGCCCAAGCCTGTTGATCTCAAAAAATCGCAGGCTCACCGCAAACTCGAAGAGATCCGGCTGCAGCAGTTAGAAATTGAGTTCAATCGCGAGAAAATCCTTCAGCGGCTCGAAGATTTTCCAAGGCAACAGGAAGAGCGAAACCGCAAGCGCCTGGAATTCATAAAGGAGCGGGCACGGAATACCGCCACAACCTATGCGGATGGGGCACCTCAAAAGCAGCTTCATTCAATTGCCGCCGTATCCTCTCGGATGTCAAAGGGAGAGAAGCGCCTTGCGCGTACGAAGTTGATGATTCTTTGTCTCATTCTCCTGGGGTTTCTCCTGATGCTCTTAAGATTCCTGCGGTAACTTCTCCGAACCCCATTCACAATTCGAGGATCAAGGCAGCCAAATCGGCCTCTTTTAAGGAGGGGTATTTGACGGGCGTATCGACGGAGGCATAGCGCTCCGCCACCACTCCCCCGCCATCCCCCTCGTTTCGCCTGTTTTGTAATACCTGCCCATCCTCCGCATCAGTCGCTTAACTGTTTTACAGATATCGAACTGAATTTGGAAAGTGTTTTTGATGTTCTAAGAACCGTATGCTTCCTCTGATAAGATCAGTTTATATAGGATGGATTGTCCCTAAATGGCATTTTTCCGATTTTCACAACTACAACTTTCATTGCTTTGGTTTCCAAAATCTACAGAGGGTAGTGGTGTCTTTTGGCTCGTGACTATGATGTCCGTTTATCTACTTTAATCCAATGATGGAGAGCTTTCTTTCGATCATTCAGAGAGACGGACAATTCTCTCCATTCAGCAGTTTGTAAGTGCTATTTTTGGTATGTATCTAGAAGATATTTTCACCAAAATAGCTATTTTTATAAAAAACTTTATAAAACCACTTGCAATGTTCCATTAACTCTGGTATATGTATATGAGTAGAGCGAGTCATGACGCTCTTTTAGTTCGACCTCTGACTTGCTCAGAGGCTAGATGACAATCAAACTGATATCTTTATCGATATCAAAAACCCTTCTAAAAGAACTCTTGGAATCCAGAGATGGAGTAATTCCAACTTCTTGGAAGTGACAGTTTGAACTGCTCCGTCGGCCGACGGAGCAGTTCTTTTTGTTTGTGGATGGCTTTATCAAACCTTCATTTTTCTAGGGAATATTCACCAAGTACCTCCTGTAAAGAAAACCATCAACTTGCAATGGACAATAAACTTTACAACTTTATCGTCCATGACATCTTTATAAAAATGAATCATTCAAATGTCCAGGCTCTGAGGAGTTATCTGGAGGGGATCACCGGTGTCAGCCCTCACCTGCAACCGCTTGAGGTCGCAAATCTTCCGCTTTTTCTTCGGAATCGGTTCTCCTTCTACTCCATGGAGTTATTTGGCCGACGCTGGACTCTGGCGATCGAGAATGCGTCGTGTGAGACAGGTTCGCCGGGTGAGTATGAAAAGCAGTCCGAAATACTTGGGGTGCATTTGAAGGAACCTCTCGTGTTCATCATTTCAACGCTCCCCTCGAATACCAGAAACCGTATGGTCCAAAAGGGTATTCCCTTCATCGTCCCTGGGAATCAGGCATTCCTTCCGAGTTCCATTGTGGATCTCCGGGAGCACTTTCCAAAACCAAGAGGGAAGGGGCGTAATTTGCTCAGTCCTACAGCTCAACTCTCCTTGCTCTATCATTTGGAACGACAGCCTTTGAGTGGATTGCCTCTTCGTGACATTGCCCAAAAGCTTCGTTGCTCCGCGATGATGATGAGCAATGTAAAAGACGAATTGGAAGAAACCGGTATCTGTGGAGTAGTACGCACCGGACGCTCGATATCATTGAAGTTTTCCGCCGAGAAACGTGCCCTTTGGGAGTTGGCCCAGAACAAACTTAAATCTCCTGTCACGAAGACCCGATGGGTTCATTGGAAAGAGCCGGGGTATCCTGCGCTGCTGGCTGGAATAAGCGCTTTAAGTCGATCGACAATGATCGCCGACGAGAGGCTTCCAATCTACGCGCTAGGACCAAAGATGCTCGAATCCTGGCTGGAGAACGGCACCCTGATTGGTTGTCCCGATGCAGAACAGGCTACGGCGCAGATCGAAGTCTGGTCTTACGAGCCGAAAATCCTCGGAGATAATGAGAGAGTGGACACACTCTCGCTTTATCTGAGCCTGCGTGACTCCCCTGACGAACGGATCCAGCAACAGCTCGAAACCCTCATCCGGGAGTTCCCATGGTAAGAGGACTTGATCTCTTCCGGGAACGATTCAGAAAATTTGAAGGATCTTTCATACTGATCGGTGGGGCAGCGTGTGATGAATGGTTTTCCTCCGTAGGACTCGAGTTCCGCGCAACCAAAGATCTCGATATCGTTCTGATCATCGAAGCGATTGATCCTGAGTTTGTGGCAACACTTCGGGCTTTCATTGAAGAAGGGGAGTATGAAGTTCGCCAGTGCACGGAGGGAACACCTGTCCTCTATCGATTTGCTAAACCAAAACGCGAAGAGTTCCCTTTCATGCTCGAGTTCTTCAGTCGGAAACCATCGGGACTTGATCTTGCCGAAGGGCAGAAGATCGTTCCCTTCCCGACGGACGCAACCTATCGCAGCCTGTCCGCTATTCTTCTCGATGATGATTACTATACTCTGATTCAGCTCCATAGGGATGTGCGTGATGGGATCCCAGTTGCATCGGCAACGGCTCTTATTCCTTTGAAGGCCCGTGCATGGATTGATCTGAATAGGAGCAAGCGGGCTGGTGAGGTAGTCGACTCCAGAGATATTGCGAAGCACAGAAACGATGTGTTCCGACTTGCAGCAACCCTGCCTGGAGAACCTGGGCCTGTGCTGCCAGAGGCCATCATCGCTGATCTTTCGCAGTTCCTTTCAGCCTTTCCTGAGGATTCGCCTGAATGGCCGGCTATACTCTCATCCCTCAAGACAACCATTGGAGACGGCATCCGTCCGGATCTGCTTCGGACGGCTATTCAGACCTTTTTCCGACTCCCGTTATGAAGTCCTTAGCGCTCAAATTCTGCGTCTCAAGGGTTCACCAGCGGCTTGCTTTATAACGGATGACTACAGGACCGCTGATATCTATCAGCGTATCTTGTTCCATGAAACTTCTCCTGACGGCCGACCTCCATTGTGACGAGAGCAAACTGCAATTCATCCTCAGTAGTGATGTCGATGCAGTTCTTGTTGCGGGCGATTTGATTGACCTATTTTCGAGTCGATTCTACCGATTCCAGAAAAGCAGGGTCCGCCGATGGTATCAGGAGCTTCTTGTCCGGGAAAAACAGCTCGTTTGGTCGAGCGGCAACCATGATTTCCATGATGATGAGATGACTCCGATCCTGATCGCTTCACCCGAGTGGATGACAAAGTGTGGGAACATTTCCGACGGACAAACAGGTGTCCATGAGAAAAACGGATTGCGCGTTGCCATCACCACGGTTCCCTGGCCCGTGACGGAAGGATATGTCCTGAGCAATGGCATCAAGATGTCCTACCACGCATTTGTTGAAGGACTGCTTCTGGAAGGAAAAAAACTTCAAGGGGATGGGATTCCCTGGATGGTGCTGGCACATGACGCCCAAAAAAAGTAGACTGCCCTCAATGAGGAGGATATCAGTTCCATCCAACTCTATGCCGGCTTGGCTCTGATGGGACGGAACCTTTCACAAAAAGTTCAGCTATTAACCGGAACCGCTGGAGGAGGAGAATCCCAACTCAGCATCGTCATCGATGGGCTCATTGGAAGGCACAACTGCACCGAACTCCGTACTGAACAGTTGAACGAACGCTTCGAGATTGCATGCTTTGTTGGAAATGCAACCTGCGCAGAGGCCACGGAAAGTTGGCATGGGCTTGGCAACCTTCTCCCGAAATCCAAGATGGTAGAGGGCTTTGCTTCCGGGGTTGAGACAGGTGGCGATGTCGCGCAGTCCCTCCAGGTCATCTGTGCAAGAGCCATGCAAATCTACTGCGGGCGACATCCAAAATGATGGACTTTACTTCTGGATATGCGGCCTTTGTAGGGTTAATCTCTCAAGAAGACGCATGATTCCCACAGAAGCTTGCAATCAAATTAACTTAGGCTCAAATACAGTTTCATTGTAATGGATCAGAACAAGAAAGTAGCCGTTTTTGTCGAAACATCGTGCGATTACGGACGACGCATTTTAGCCGGTGTCGCGGAATACCTCCGCACTAACCTGAACTGGACTGTTTTTTTGGAGCAGAACGACCTGAATGCCCGTCCTCATGATTGGATACTCTCTAATCAATGGGATGGAATCCTTTGTCGTCAAACCGACCCTGTCATTGCTAACATTCTAATATCTAGCGGAATACCACTAGTTGATCTTAATGACCAACATCAAATACCAGCACTGTCGCGTGTTGGCTCCGATCATAATGCAATTGGCATGATGGGCGCCCAATATTTGAAAAATAAAGGCTTTAGACACTTCGCATACTGTGGATTTTCCGATGAACTCTGGTCGCGAACCAGAAAGGAAGGTTTTGAGAAAACGTTAGCTGAAAGCGGCAGTCTTATCCACCTCTGGGAATCACCATGGACAGATAGATCTGCTGACTACTGGACAAACGATATAATACAAATTCGTCATTGGATTAAAAATCTTCCAAAGCCAATCGGTATCATGGCAGCAAATGATACGAGGGCTCTTCATCTAATTCAAGCATGCAACCAGATAGGAATAGTTATTCCAGAACAGGTCGCCGTGATAGGCGTAGATGATGAAGAAATGTTCTGTGAACTCGTATCACCCCGTTTGTCGAGTATCAGGCCAGATTGCGAGAGGATTGGGTTTCAAGCGGCCGAATTGCTGGATCAGATGATGTCGGGTTCAGCAAGTTCTGTTAAACGCATCGTCATTCCACCCAGAGGGATTATCATCAGACCATCAACCGATATTGGTGCCGTGAGTGACTCACTCGTGGTCAAGGCTATTAGACTCTTTCGCATAACAGATAGCGCGCGTTGTGATATCAATAATGTTGCAAGGGAATTAAACGTCTCAACTGAGATGCTTGAAAAGCGATTTAGAAGAACACTTAACTGTTCGTGTGCAGATTTCATAAGATCAATTTGATCTTACGCATCTAGAAATTCCCGGGCCAGCTTCCCCAATGACCATTGCAAAAATGAGAAGTCTCCTCGGGCCACGGAAAACGAGTAACAGTACCTTTTGATGATCCCCAATTACTTTCCTATCAGAGGGGCGGGGACGGACTCCGATCAACGCCTATCTGGGCCTCAAGGATGAAAAGCGAGCCGTCCAGACCCTGCGCGATATTTCAGAACTCTACCCCGTATCCACCCAGGCGCCCGAGGCAAAAAAGATTGCCGCTGGGCTTTCTAATACTTGATTAGCATCCCATTGGAGTGCTCCCCGAAAGTTGATCCAGGTGTTATGAGAGTTTACGGCGCGGAGACGCCGTTAACCTCATATGAAACGAAAGAGACATAGCGGAGAAGAAATCATCAAGAAGCTGCGTGCCATCGGCGAAGAGCTTGCGGCAGGCAAAAGGGTCGAGGAAGCAGTCCGAGGCCAATCGATCAGCCTGGCGACCTATCAGAGATGGAAGAGCGAATATCCGCAGGTTTATTGCACGTCAGTCCATAGAATTGGCAATAGTCGATAGCAACGCGGACTATTTGGTGAATGTGTACTGAAAAAATAGGATTAATGGTTCCATCTGCAACGGCTTTGAAAATCCCATTTGCCTCCCAATTGCTCATAAAAGAGACGCGGTCAAGGAGTGCGCGCTCCGCAATAATCGATCCAATCAATGATATCCCACACTGTGGTTTTCTTGAAAAAGCTTGAGCTTCCTCTTTTGCTCCATCCAGTAACTGTTGCATTTGGATGCATAAATGTGGTGCGATTAGTGCGGAAGATGCGATAATGCAAATCTCTCCAGAACCTGCTGTAAGATTTATTTCAGAGGGAACATCGAATTCTCGTCGAACTACATCCATGAGTAAGGCTGTGATGGTTGGATTGGTTTTCATTATGTTAAATCAAGTTCATCATTTTTTGTATTAATTGCTGAGGCTTTCATTTTAGCCTTAGCCTGTTTTTTTCTGCTAGATGGTCCGTCATATCTTAATGAACGCGCAGCGCCTGTAGTTAATTCCATAAAATGAATATCAAGAATCCATCCTTTTTCACGTACAGTTTCAGTAGCTAAATCAGTAAAAAAATTATTAAGGGTAGAGAGCTTTTCTAAAAGATCACGAGGCATGATATCTTTCCCACTCAATTTCTTGGCAGTTTGACAGGCACCATTAACCATATCATAAAATGTGGAATAGCATCCAATATGGACGATTCCTGCTTTTTTGGCAGATGAATGCTTTCTTTTAGTTTTCATTTTGCGCTCCTCCATTTC
>Ga0194054_10000414_pt1 | contig 21906 bp, 16 predicted proteins | sample SepL2210m_MetaG_FD_163628 | JGI IMG/M metagenome (GOLD analysis project Ga0194054, IMG submission 163628) | Anoxic zone freshwater microbial communities from boreal shield lake in IISD Experimental Lakes Area, Ontario, Canada - Sep2016-L227-10m | ecosystem: Environmental > Aquatic > Freshwater... | reverse complement strand
GAGCGGACCCATGGTCGTGGTGCTGCTTGTGTTTGTTGTGGTCGTTTGCGAACGAGGTCATGGGAAGAGCCAGCGCACAGACAATCACCCACGTTGCAGTTCCTGGAATCCGGGTCAGATGTATTTTCATTGAATTAACCTTGCGAGTGGAACGCGTCACTGAGGGCGTTTATTCAATCTGAGGCAAAACTTGGCTTGGAAACCGGCGTTCGCACGCATTTCAGCACGACTCGCAGTAGGATCCGACCGGCGCCCAAAAAAGATTGTTCGGTAAATCGGGCGGCAAGTGCAAGCAGTTGATTCCGTCACCGCCGGCTATATGACCAAAAATTCACGCAGGGATTTCTACCGGCACATAGATGCGGCGAATGTGGATCTGAAAGGGTTAACGGAGGAGTTCTATCACCGCCATTGCTTGGCCGCGCTGGGCCGGTGCTCGAAACGCTGAAATTCCTGCGGCACGAGACAAAAGTTTGGTTCGAGGTTACGACCCTGCTGATTCCCGGGGAGAATGACAGCGAGCGGGAGATCGAGAGCCCCGCAGGCTGGTTTGCGGCGAATCTCGGTCCGGACGTGCCTCGGCACTTCACCGCATTTCACCCCGATTACAAGATGTTCGACAGGCCGTGAACTCTGCCCACGACCCTTACCCGGGCGTGAGCGATCGCCCGCGCGCACGGACTGCGTTACGTTTATACTGGCAACGTCCACGATCCGGAGGGCAGCAGCACATGGTGCCCGGGTTGCGGTCGGAGGTTGATCGAACGTGACGGGTATGAACTCGGGGAATGGCAATTGAAAGACAGCCTATGCGCCCACTGCGGCTTCGAAATTGCCGGACGCTTCGCGGAGCACCCAGGACACTGGGGCAACCGCCGTCTGCAGGTGCGATTGGGGTGCCCCCCGCCTGTGATTTCTCTTTGCAGCTTGGACAACCCCCTCGCTGTTCTGATAGAAGACACAGATGCTCACACGTGTTTTTTCCGCCGCCATCCAAGGCGTCGATGCGCTCGAGGTGGAAATCGAGGTGAACACCGGCCCGGGCGAGCCGAAGATTGTTGTGGTGGGCCTCCCGGACACGGCTGTGAAGGAAAGCAAGGACCGCGTGACAACAGCGATTGCGAACAGCGCGTTTCGCTGGCCGCGCGAGCGGACGACGATCAATCTGGCTCCGGCGGACATCAAAAAAGAAGGGCCGAGTTTCGATCTTCCGATCGCCATCGGGATGGTGGCTGCCGCGTTGAGGGCCGAACTGCCTCGCTTGGAGCGTTGCCTGGTTGTCGGGGAACTCGCACTCACGGGGGAAATCCGCCCGGTAAAAGGCGCGCTGCCCATCGCTCTCGAAGCCCGCAACCGCGGGAAGAAGGCGGTTGTTCTTCCGGCAGCAAACGCCCCCGAGGCCGCGATCGTCGAGGGTATCGATGTCTATGGTGTGAGAAACCTCCGTGAAGCATACGAGTTCCTCAGCAAACAGAAGGAACTGCTGCCGGTGCCCGGCAATGCCGCCGAACGACTCCTGGCCACAAGCATAGAGGATGTGGATTTTTCGGAGGTCAAAGGCCAGTTCCAAGTAAAGCGCGCGATTGAAGTCGCCGTGGCCGGAGGACACAACATCCTGTTCATCGGTCCGCCCGGATCGGGCAAGAGCATGCTTGCCAAACGGATCCCGACGATCATTCCGCCGATGACCCTCGATGAGGCTGTCGATACGACAAAGATCCACAGTATATGCGGGCTGCTAGGTGAGAAAAATGCGTTCGTCGCGATCCGCCCGTTCCGCTCCCCGCACCATACGATCAGCGACATCGGTCTGCTCGGAGGCTCTGCGAATCCGACCCCCGGCGAAGTGAGCATCGCCCACAACGGGGTGCTTTTTCTCGATGAGCTTCCGGAATTCAAACGCTCGACACTCGAAGTAATGAGGCAACCGCTCGAGGACGGTTGGGTCGTCATCACCCGTGCTGCGGGCACGATGACGTTTCCCTCCGACTTTATGCTCGTCACGGCGATGAACCCCTGCCCGTGCGGGTATTTCGGCGACCCCGCCCGCGAGTGCCGATGCTCACCGGGGCAGGTGGAAAAATATCGCTCCCGGATTTCCGGTCCGCTGCTCGACCGGATTGACATCCATGTCGAGGCACCAGCCGTCCAATACCGCGAGCTTTCGAGCACCGCCCCTGCCGAGCCATCCGGCGCGATCCGCGAGCGCGTGATCAATGCCCGCGAACGCCAGAGAGATCGTTTTTCTTCCGGCAAGAAAACCAACTGCAACGCGCGGATGGGCCACAGCCAGATCAAGAAATTCTGCGCGCTCGCCCCCTCCGGACAGGAGATGCTGCGGCACGCGATGGAAGACCTTCAACTCAGCGCCCGCGCCTACGACCGCATCCTCAAAGTCGCCCGCACAATCGCCGACCTCGCGGGTGCGGAAAACATCAATTCCTCACACATCGGCGAGGCCATCCAATACCGCACCCTGGACCGCAAGCTCTGGGTCTGAGCCGAAGGTCGATTATGTGCGTGAATATGCGGGACGCCCTCTGCTGCGCAACGCCAACCGAATCCTCAGCTGTCGGGCTGGCAGTGACGGGAGTAAATGGAAACTCCCTGGCTTGGATTCATCGCCATAGGTCACGCAACCGCCCACGCGTATCCCGTAGTTGGTGCACCGAATCGCCCGGCAAGTGAAGCGGATAGACAAGGCAATGAGAAATCCAAGAAGATCTTGGCCATTTTAGAACAGCAGATATGATCCTTACCTGTAAAAAATGGTCTATCATTTTTGAGAAGCGAGAATTGTTCAACCAATCACGGTATTGTCCGCCGTTCGACCGTGAACTTTTCAATCATTATGGCTAGATTTCTCCGGTCTAAGGAGCCTGCCGGGGGACTCGGTGGAAGGTCGGTTTTGAAGTACAGATGGTTGCGTCCGGGCTTCAAATGCAGCTTCAGGTGCTCAAATTTAATCGATTGGGTGGAAACCGTAGTTTGGACGATTTTTGAGTCTTCAAAAATGATCGTCATCCCGCGGGGTTTGAGAGCCGATGCCTCGAAGCTGATCTGAATCTCCAACTGTGTGTCGTAAGGGTTTTCAAATTCGATCTCCGCGTCTCCGCTGCTCCAGTGCCAGGTCGCCCCTCCGCCGCTTTCCTCGCCGTACCAATTGAGAGCGAATGCGGGACCGGGCAAGGGCGGCAAGGGTTTCCCGGAAGGGTGGAGAATCACGCATACAAAATCACCGGCCTGGCTTTCGATGCATTGCGTATGGCCCGCCGCGCTCAATCCCTCCACCAGCGATTTGCCGTTGTCCGCATAACCTTTGCGGTTCACATGGATTGCGCTGAAACCGTAAGACTCGAGCGTGGAAACCATGCGAACCGGTTCCATGCGCTCGACATGACTCTGCCATGCATCAGTGCCCCGGCCTTTGTCGCTACCGTAGGAGTAGCGGAGGGTGTGGCTGTATAAATAGGGCCTCAGATGTTCATAGTCACCCATCCTAACCACAGGGGCGGCTTCGGGATAAGGCATCACCGGCAATTGAAAGACCATCGATCCGGGTGGGAGTGTTTTTTCCAATAACCCGGCATACTGCCGGTCCGAGTCCACGAGGTTTTTTGTGACTCGATCACCCTGGGCATAAACACCGCCCAACAAATGGTGGCGCGGGATCTGGTCAAACAGGGCGACGGTACAGGCTAGTATTGCGCACCCGCCCCGCAATACGGGAGGCCACCGCCTGCAACAACGAGTCAATTGCCGCACCAGGAACAGCAATGCAAGGGCCAGGATCCAGATACTGTAGCGGCTTGTCGCGCGGAATAACTGCAGGCCGGACATGCCAATGATGCAATTGACCCCGCCCAGCATCGAATATAACAGAATCCACGTGATTTGCTGAGCTTGAACAGGGATCGGACGCCACGGCCGGCGGATTAGCCTTGAAAATGTGACCCAAGCGAGCCAAATCAACGCAGCAATTCCAATCAAACCAAGATAGCCTGAAAACACTTCCGACTGGATGGTTGCTGTGTGGATATACCCGGCACCCAGGTCACTCATAAATCTCAGCCTGTGAACCAGGGGAGGCATCAGCAGTTCGATCGGCTTCAAGGAACCCGCTTCAAGGAATGAGTAGGATCTCTGAACGGCAGCCGGGTTTCTGCCGTGAAGATGCCAGTAGTAGAAAGAGCCGGCGTTCGTCAGCAAAAAGGCGCCGAACGCCACGGCTCCTACAGAAACAGGGGCCGCCATCTTCCGCCACGGACTGCGGCGAATTACCTGTGCAAGAAAAGCAAACCCCGCGAACTGGATGAAGATATTCGTATAGTAGGGCTCCTGAAGTCCGGTCACGAGCGCCACGGCTATGGCAAACCAGTAGCGTTTATCTTTAAAGGTCACTCCCCGGCGCGACCCCATCCACCAGCAGACCAGCAGGCACACCGGAAGGTGCCAGTAATATGTGAGCATGAAATGGGTCAGCGACCTCCAGCATGCGAAATGCGAGAACGCAAACGCCAGCGCCCCCAGGAATGCCCATTCCCATCCATACCTCAGCCACCTGCAGACCAAGTAGAATGAAACCGCCGCCAGCACCTGCGCAAAAAGAACAAGCAGGTTGGAAGCCGGGAAAAGACCGATGAGCTTTGCCGTCACGCCGGCGCCGAAGTACAGCGTATCCTCCGTGGTCGGAAAATCATTGTTGTTGGCCGTGAAAGGAGCGCCGAGGTAAGGGTTGATTTTTGGCAATCCCGGCCAGTAATGCCCTTCACCGACGCTTTTGAAGCGCGCCAGGCCAAACAGCGTGTCGCTTTGGTAGTTCAACGGCAGATGCCATTGCCCTGAATTGAACCGGTGGTTTGCCAGGCACCAGACCGTTGTGGCAATGACCATCAATGCAATCACACGCAGGCATTCCCGCTGCCTGCGTCCAATTGGTTGGTGCCGCTGAAAAAACATCAAATGCGATTATGTGATCCTGCCTCTCATCCTTGCGGCATTTGCGAAACGATGAGAAGAAAAAACAAGCCGTCTGCATGTCACGTAATGCAACAACACCGGCAAAGCCGGACCCCGGATTATTCGGAACGCAAAGCCGCAGCGAACAGGGAGGAGCCGGTAATGGGACATCCAGCCCGCTCCCATCAAAAGCGGCTCGAAGGGTTTCCGAGACATATCGGCGGCGATGCCCTTCAGTCGGACGACCGGTTCTTTGATGCGAAAATCGCGCTCAACTGCCTTGCGATGAACCTGAGTATTTACGAAATCCCAATCAACTTTCACTCGCTCGACAAGCGGAAGTTTTTTGTGCGATTCACCGCGATCTTCGAGTTCGTGCGGCACCTGCTCAACTACCGCTTCAGCCCGAGATACAGGCGGCATAGCCCTACCTGCTGGATACGACTTTGTCACCGGCGGCAGTTCGATCCTTGGCTGATGTGTGATTCGCAGGTTGCTGCCCTGTTTCCTGATCCTCGCCTCCCCCCCCCATCGCAGTCTCCTTCCCCTGGTAGACGAGAGGCTGGAGGTTCCTCAGGGCAGATTGAAAATTGCCGCGACCATGCCCCGTCCATCCAAGCTGCACGAGTCATCGTAAATCTCGGGACAGTTTTCACATTCTGATGATGAATCGCAGTATTTCCGTGTGAACCATGAACTCCCCCGCCGACTGCTTAGTGTCTGCAGACCGGATCAGCACTTCGTCCTTGTCAGCTCGCTGTGCGCCCATCCAGGCGGGGGTCCTTATGGCCGCTCGTCGTGCCTGTGCTGGTGCGCCTGCTGCAGGGTGCCGCGCGTCTGCGGATTCCCATGCCATTCAAGCTGGATCAGCTGGACCGTCTTACCAGCCAGAAGACGCTGGACAACTCCTCCGCAAAGTGCGGTTTCGGATTCCACCCGCGCTCATTTTTAGATTGTCTCGCAGAGACTGCCATTAGCAGCCATCATGCGCAGGATTGACCGGAAAGCATATCCCGGATCAGGGAAACACATGGACAACATCATTTCGAAACGTAGCGGTAACGCTTCCCCCGGAATGAGTGTGTCACAGCGCGATGTTTTCATTGGCGCGGCAATCATCCTGCTGAGCCTTCTGGTCTACAACGCAAACATGCGGGTGATCGGGGCGATTGACACTTATCCGGCGCGGTATCTTCCGTTCTGCATTGTGCAGCACCACACTTTGTTCATGGAAAAAGTGGCCGACATGGCCATTCAGGGAAATTCACCGGAGTATTATGTGGTCCAGAACACGAATGGGCGCACTATTTCGTTCTATCCGGTGGTGACTCCCATCCTCGTGTCCCCTCTTTATGTTCCAGCGGTGGCCTGGTTGAACAAGGCAGGATGGACGAAGCAGCGACTGGATTTTATCGCCAGGCTCATGGAAAAGGCGGCAGCGTCGTTGCTTGCCAGTATCTCTGCAGGACTGATGTATCTTTTGTTGAGGCGGAGGTTGGAAATTCCCACGGCCCTCCTGCTCACCATCGCGTATGCCTTTGGCACCAATACCTGGATGATCGGGAGTCAGGCCCTATGGCAGCACGGAACGGCTGAGTTGCTTCTAACCTGCTGCCTGTTGCTGGTCACCAGCCCGTTCACAGCGGCCCGGGGGGGTGCGCTGGGCTTTCTCTGCGGGCTTGTTGCTTTCAATCGTCCGCCGGATGCGCTTTTTGCCGCCGCATTCATGTTCTATGGTTTCTGGTGGGCCGGACGCAGAATGCCGTGGATGATCGCTGGTGCTGTCACGGCATGTCTTCCGCTCGCCAACTATAATTTTTTAGCAACGGGAAATATTGCAGGCGGATATGGGTTCGTCGCAGACAAGCATTTCTTTAATTTCAGCATGCTCCCGGGCATCACGGGGCTGCTCCTCAGCCCCGGACGGGGGCTGTTTGTTTTTTCGCCCTTCCTGTTGTTCCTTATTTTCGGCGCAGGGCGCCTGTGGAGTGAATTCCGTCGGCATCCTCTCGGCATTTCGCTTTGCATAGCAATTGTGTTGCAAATCTTGATGTATGCAAAGGCGGACTGGCGGGCGGGCTGGTCCTGGGGGCCCCGCTACCTCACTGACATGTTGCCGGTTCTGGTCTGGATGCTTGTCCCGGTCGTTTCTGGACTGCGTCACGTTTCCTGCGCTGCCTTTATCGCGTTAACATGCGTCTCGATCGCCATCCAGGCGGTCGGGGCATTCTGGTATAATTCCAGCAGCGACGTCCTGATCATGGCGGACAGTGAGGGACCGGACCAGTTGAAGGCGGTGTGGGACGTCAGGAACACACCGTTCCTCTTTGAGTTGCGGCATCCGTTGCCGGGTCGCAATCTTTTGTTTGGAAACATCAGCGGAAACATCGACAATATCTCCATCGATGACCGTGAGGTTACGCAAATTCCGCAGGGGGCGGAATTGACGGTGGAAGGGTGGGCATTGGCAGATGACGGAACCCCGGCGTCTGTCAATGTGCTGCTGCTTCCGGCAGATTGCATGAAGTGGACTGCTGCCGCTCATGTTTTCGAATATCCGAAAGACCGCACCGCTGCATTTTTTGAACGCCCCGATGTAAGCGCCACCCTGCACAAACAGGTTCCCACGGGCTGGAGGTTATCCTTGTGGACAGGCCGTCTCGCCCCTGGCGACTACCAGCTTCAGCTATCCGCGCAAAGCCACCAGGGAGGAGAATACCGCCCCGTTTCACAGTCTCCACTCCGAATACTGCCCGCTCGCAACAAACCATCGGGTTTCGAGGAAAAACTGAAGCCCAGCGCCATCATAGCCGCGACGCGGATTCGTGAACACCAGCAGCCCCGTGGCTACTGGCTCACATCCTATACCAACTCGACAAGCTTCGAGCGTCCGAAAGTGGAAATGAATACGTTCCTGACTTCCATGCTGGTCGACGTTCTCTATCCGGTCGCAGCGGATTCCGGCTTGGGCGAAACTCTGGACCGCGCCCGCCGTCATCTCACGGACCAGATCGAGGATAACGGCCTTGTCCGCTACCATGGACGGCCGGATGAAGTTCAGCCTGCACTCGGCGTCGAGATTACACCGGATGCGGATGACACCGCCCTAGTGTGGAGAATCGCAGGCGGAGACAAACAAAAACTCCCCTCAGCGCTCCGCATCCTCCATTCTTACCGCACTCCTCAGACACTTTACCGCACATGGCTTGCCCCGCAGAAGCAGTATGTGAGCATCGATCCGGGACAAGACCCCAATCCTGCGGACATCGCCATCCAAATGCACATGCTCATGTTCCTCTCCAATGCAGATCCTGTTGCTGCAAAAAACTTCTATGGTGCTCTTCTTCAAACAATCGCAGATGACCGGATTTGGATTTATTACCGGATGACGCCCCTGATCCCAATATTACGCGAGCGTGACGTTTTTGAGGCGGGCTTTGCTTTGTCTATTCCGGAACATCATTTGCACACTTTGCTCCCGAAGCAGGAGCCCTGGGTTGGTCTCTGCCAGTTGCTTGCAAACCATCTCTCGCACGAAAGCCACCCGCTTGACCCGGCCTGGACGTCAGCTTTACTCGCCTCCTTGGCAAAGGACGATTTTGCCGCCCTGCGTCAGGAGCCGCCTCTGCTCTATCATAACGATTTGTCTGCATCCGTGCCCCGATTTTACTGGTCGGAGGATTTTGGCTATGCGTTGTGGCTCCGGCTCTATTTTGCAACTCTCCATGCGGACGCATCGACCGCGCGCTAACGTTTTCAGTCCATGATCGACGCTGCCAAACAGGAATTTCGCCAGGAAGCAACGGGTTGGGAATCATTGCGTTCATTGCTTCTCCGTATCCGGTATCGCGAAGTTTTAATTCTTCAGGGGGCGCCTCTCTTGGGCGCTGCGCTCTCGATTAATCACTGGACAGGAGCATCACTGGTTTCGATCGGGATTCTTTTCATTGCCGGCTTCCTGCTCGTAGCCCACATCTGGAGCTTGAACGATTGGACGGACTCTCCCGCAGAACGGCGCAATCCGACCCTTGGGCTGTCCCTTACCCTCCTGGTTCTGAGCATGGCGCTGTTCACATGCCTGGGACGGACAACTCTGCTCATCGCGATCGGTGTGGCTTTGCTCGGATTTGCCTATTCCCACCCAGCCATCGATGCCAAGGGAAAACCGTTGCTCTCATCCGTCACTCACCTTGCCGGAGGGTTGCTCCATTTTCTACTCGGCTATTCTGTTTTCTCAACCATTGGCATAAAAGCGGTGCTGACCGCTTCCTTCTTTGCGCTTGTTTTCACAGCCGGGCATGCGACGCAGGAAGTGCAGCATTATGAGGATGACCGGCTGAATGGCATCCGCACAAGTGCCGTTGTATACGGAAAAGCCGCCGTATTTATTGCGGCGTTTGTCTGTTTTGCATTTGCCTACGGAGACTTCGCATTGCTCTCGCTTTCCGGCATCCTTCCGCCCCGTCTATGGCTGATGGCAGCGGTAATTTTTCCGCTTCACTGCCACTGGTCCCTCAATACATTGCAGACCGGTCTGGATCCTGATCGTTTACGCCGCCTGCGGAACGGTTATCGAGTCCTCTTCATCCTCATCGGCATTGCCATCGCATTGGGATTGTTTGCGAAAGAGTAATATGAAAAGGTTGATGGTTTTCCGATCGCGCACATGACCCCTATGCCGACATCAATGTCCAGCACGCCCTCCCGTCCCGTCGTTATCACCGGCATGCACCGCTCGGGCACCTCGCTCGTGGCCTCGTATCTCTCGTCGCTGGGAATCAACCTAGGGGACAGACTGCTGGCTGCGGACGTCCATAACCCGCATGGCTACTTCGAGGACACTGACTTCCACCGGCTTCAGGGGGAGATCCTGACCGCCCTCACTCCGGGTGACGACGGCGGCCACCGCAACTGGGGGTGGACGGAGAATGAGCGGCTGGACCGGGATCAACTAGCAAACTGGATCGGGCCTGCTCGTGTTCTGGCAGCGGCACACTCCGGTTGTCCCGGGCTCTGGGGATGGAAGGATCCGAGGACCTCGCTGCTGCTCGACTTCTGGAACGAAATACTCGATGATCAATCAGTCTACGTCCTGCTTTACCGCTTCCCCTGGGAGGTAGCGGACTCGATGCAGCGCAGCGGGGCGGACATTTTTCTCGAGCACCCCGAATACGCCTACCGGATCTGGACTTTCTACAACCGACACCTTCTCGACTTTTACCACCGCCACCGGGACCGCTCACTGTTGGTGAGCACAAACGCCCTGTTACAGCAACCCGCGCGATTGGCCTCCCTGCTTCGCGGCAAGTTCGACCTCACGGTGGAGGAAGGATCCTTTGAAAACCTGCGGGACCGGGATCTCTTCCTCTCCCTGGAATCCGGCGATCCGTTAATATCGCTGGTGGCTGCAGTTTCCCCGCAATGCACACGCCTGCTCGCCGATCTTGACGGGAGTGCCGACCTCAGTTCCGACGGCCTCTGGCAGGCCAATCCTCTGCGGGGTGAGCGATTGCATCCGGTGGGTCCCATCGACCTCTCGGTTATAATTCCGTGCTACAACTTGGGCGAGTCGCTGGTCGAGGCGGTCGCCAGCGTGGAGCGAACCGCACCGGAATGCTGCGAGTTGATCGTGGTTGATGACGGCTCACAGCAGCCACGCACCTTGGAGGTACTCGCGGCGCTAGACGAAGGAGGCTATCACGTCATCAGGCAGCCCAACGCAGGCCTCGCGGCAGCGCGCAACCTGGGAATCCGAGAGGCGCGCGGTCGCTACGTCCTGCCGCTCGACGCCGACAACCGGATTTCAGCGGGCTTCATCACCTCGGCGATCCAGGTGCTCGACACTCAGCCGGATACGGGCGTGGTCTATGGCGACCGTCTCGAATTCGGCCGCCGCAACGGTCGAGAACCGGTCCCTGAGTTTGATCTTCCGAGTCTCCTCTGGGCCAACACCATCGATGCTTGCGCCACCTACCGGCGTGAGATTTGGGAGGCCTGCGGTGGCTACGATGCCGGAGCGCGAGCCTGGGAGGATTGGGATTTCTGGATTTCGACAGTCGAGCGCGGCTGGCGGTTCCACCGGCTGCCGGACGTAGCATTCGAATACCGGATCCGCCCCAACTCCATGCTGCAAAACGCCGAGCGCGAGGGGCTCCGCCGAACAGTCCGCGAACACATCTACCGCAAGCACCATCAGATTTTCGAAAAAAACCTCGCCGAGATCCTCCTGGCCGGGCACACCTGCCTCAACGCCGTGTCCGGCGAGAGCGTCAAGCTGCGCGAGTCACGAAACCACCTCCAGCACGAGATTGAACTCGCCGTCGCCGATGCCCGCGCTGTGCGCGATTCGCGAGATAAGCTCCAACGCGAACTCGACCTCGTCGCCGACGACGCACTTGCAGTGCGTGAATCGCGCGACAGCCTCCAGCACGACATTGACCTCCTGGCGGCCACAGTCGCGGCTGAACGGGAGGCCCTGCGGACATCCCTGCATGAACTCCAGTCCGAGCTTGCGGCCAGCCGACAGGAGATAGCGTTTATGAAGAGCACGCGCGCCTGGCTATTGCGGAGCATCCTTGTGCGCCTCAAACAGTGGCTCCGCGGGAAGTGATGGGCGAGTTTGAACCTTGCTTCCCGTGTGCGTCATTCTTTAGTTTGCGGTGACGGGTTTCGTTTCTGACTATGATAACCAGGAGAATTTTTTGAGAGTTTGCACCATTGCCGCAAAAAACTATCTCGCCCAGGTGGAGATATTGGCTGCTTCCTTCAAAAAGCACCATCCTGGCGGCGAATTCAGCGCGCTGATAATCGACGATGTGCTGGCTGAGGCGGATAGTCCCTGGGGAAGCCATTACGACTTGGTTCTGCTCCGCGATATCGGGCTGCCACCGGATGAAATAAGGCGGATGGCGATGATCTATGACATCACGGAATTCAGCACCTCTGTGAAGCCATGGCTGCTGCGGCACTTGCTGAACAATGGATCACAGCCCGTCATTTATCTGGATCCGGATATTGAGATTTTTGCACCGCTGGATGAAATTTTTGAATTGGCACGCGAGCATTCGATAGTCCTGACGCCACACGGCATGCATCCGTTTCCCAACGATGGAATGCGGCCGGATGAAAGCGACATCCTTGGCTCCGGAATTTACAATCTCGGTTTTCTGGGGCTTGGCGCGGGAAGTGAGGATTTTCTGGATTGGTGGTCGCAGAGATTGAGCCGCGAATGCGTGATCGCCCCCGCCCGAATGCGCTTCACCGACCAGCGCTGGATCGACTTCGCCCCGGCACTGTTCCGGCATCATTTCTTAATGGATGCGGGCTGCAACGTGGCCTACTGGAACCTGCACGGGAGAAAGGTGAAGTGGACCGGCGGGGGTTATGAAGTTAACGGCGTGCCGCTTCGTTTTTTCCATTACAGCGGCTACGATCCCGACGTTCCTCATTTGCTGAGCAAGCATATGTTAGACCGCCCGCGCATTCTGCTGAGCCAGGAACCGGGGGTGGCCCGGTTATGCGCGGAATACTCGCGTCAATTGGGAGAAGCAGGCTATTCCTCCCGCAAAAAGACGGGTTATTTTTATGGCAGGCTTGAAAATGGATTCCGCATTTCTGCACCTGTGCGCCTCCTTTATCGCGACGAACTCATTGCCGCCGAGTCCAATCCCAAAAAGAAAATGCCCCCTGTTCCGTTCCAGCCGGGCGGCACTTCTATTTTCATAGACTGGCTGAATGAACCCGCAGAGCGTGGCGGATCGCATCTCACCCGCTTTTTACAAGGTTTGCATGCATCCCGGCCCGATCTCCAGCGCGCGTTTCCCGATCCCGGGAACAGGAACGCGGCGGATTACATCAATTGGGTCCTCAACACGGGAAGATGGGAATGTGAAATTCCCGAGGAATTGATTCCAGAAGAGCGAATCGAAAAGCATTCTGCGGCAAATACACACGCCGCCGGGTCCGTTGCCGATGTGGATGTGGTCGGCTATTTCCATGCGGAACTCGGGGTCGGTGAAGCGGCGCGACTGTTGCTCACCGGCCTGCAGGTCGCAGGCGTTTCATACAACACCCAATCCGTGCGGGATACGAATAGCAGGCAGGAGCATCCTTTTCCCGTCCACTCCGGGGAAGACCGGCCGGGAGCGAGTATAAAAATACTCTGCGTGAATGGCGACAGGACGCCTTCGGTCGCATCCGAACTGGGCGCTTCCTATTTCGATGGAAATTATACGATCGGCGTATGGTTCTGGGAGATTGAGCAGTTTCCCGCAAGCATGTTCCCGGGGTTCGATTTTGTGGATGAGATCTGGGTCGCCAGCGAGTTTATTGCACGGGCTTTGAGAGAAGTTTCCCCAAAGCCGGTTTACGCATTTCCTCTGCCAGCTCCCATTCTGAAGCCTTCCACCATAGTTTCACGGGAGGAACTGGCCATCCCGGAAGGATTCCTGTTTCTGTACTCCTTTGATTTTTTCAGCGTATTCGAACGAAAAAACCCATTGGGTCTGGTCCGGGCATTCACCGCTGCATTTCAAGAAATGGAGGGGCCGGTGCTGGTCATCAAGAGCATCAACGGCCACAGCAATTTGTCGCACCTCGAAAAACTCCGGCATGAAACCTCGGGACGCAAGGATATCGTGATCATGGATGGATATCTCCCTTATGACCGCAAGAATGCGATGATGGAGCTGTGCGACTGCTACGTTTCTCTTCACCGGGGGGAAGGATTCGGACTTACGATGGCCGAGGCCATGAGCCTGGCTAAACCGGTGATTGCAACAAAATATGGGGGAAATCTCGACTTCATGACGGAATCGAACAGCTATCTCTGCCCTTACACGCTTCGCCCCGTCGGACCCGGCAGCGAACCGTATCCACACGATGCAAAGTGGGCAGATCCTGATATTTCCCAAGCCGCTTCCCTGATGCGCTACATTCATGCCCACCCATCAGAAGCTGCCGAGCGGGGAAAGATCGCCGCCATGGACATTGAGTCGAAACAATCAAGCACCGCCTGCGCCCGGTTTATCAATGAGCGTCTGGCGGCCATCGGGAAGTTGGATAGGACATCCGAGGAGCCAGCCAAGCTGCCGCAGAGCCAGCCACCTCGTGAAATGGATTCAAAGGCGCGAGCCGTCATGGATCAATTGAAAGCCACCATTAAAGACCTTGCGCTGGTGGAGGATGAATTGGCGGCCGTCACCCGCCGTCTGGTGAGGTGAGCACAGGACGCCGCTCAGTCTTTTCTGCTTAGATAGCGATCACGCAAGACGTGATATTCAGCCAGCTTGGCGTCGATGCGCCAGTAGCCATAGAAAGACCGCTTTTTACGGGAGCAAAAAAGCCCTTTGATCCAAGGGAAGATATTCGCAAAATGCCAGCGGCGGGATCGGTACATTTTTTGGATCCCGCCTTCCACTTCATCGATCACATCAATAATTTCCCGGAACTTGGAATGACTCAAATCAAGGGCGTTCGACTGCTGCGCCCAAGGTTGGGCTATTTGCCCCACATCCCTCTCGCAAGAGGCCCGTATGCGTTGGATAACGAGGCGGTTTTTCTCCACTCTATCCGCCACTTCCTGCAATGTTTGCTCAAGCTCCGCAATCTTCCGGTCACGCTCTGCAAGGCTCGCCTTCAGTTTCTGGGAAAAAACGATCTCGTTTTCGAGACGGATTTTAAATATCAAGGCTTCGTCTTGCTGAAGGCGGACATCGCCCTCGGCCAGGTCCAGGCCGGACTCATGAATTTCGGTTTCGGTCTTGTTGTTCGAGGCAGGTCGCATGCTCCTCTAAACCTTGCAGAGAATCATCCTTAGTCTAGCGCAAATGCCTCCAGTGGCCGAACTCGGAGAACAGAGCGCAGCTTTTGCTGAAATGCTGGGTGGATGTTTGATTGGAAAAACAGATGCACTCCACGCAAAAAAAATTGTTACTCGGAAATTCTCTTCCCGTTGAAAACTGACACTCGGGTAAAAGCATCGGGGTCTGGCGACATGAAAGTTGATGCATCCTTGATCGGCGGGCGTCCAAGTCAACGGGTCCACGCAGACGTGCAAAACGACGTGAAATCCCATCAAAGCGGTCGGCACGATCAGATTTACTCATAGACGACATGCGAGAAAGTGAATTCTCACGCTCTGGTGTAGCGGCATTACGGAAAACCAGAACACCGGTAGAACCGATTCCCGGCATTGCTGCCCTTGGAGGCGGTTCGCAAAACCAAATTCCGAACCACACTTCTGGCACGCGTTGCCATGGTGGCGTTCCCGAAGGCCGGAAACGTGACTGGACCCGGTGGACACCGGGGATTGCTTGACGCCATCGCGTCGAACTGCCCCGAATACACCAAGCCCCGCTCGAATCACTCGAACAACTTCAGACGTTTCTCTTACAGTGTTCTAAAAAAACTGGGGAATCACGCTCCCTGACCTCATGAGATTGAACGTCTGGATTTTCAATGTGGCAGATATTCCAGCGACTGTCCTCTGAACCCCGGTAGCGTGAATTCACGATGATACTACCATTCATCACCCTCGTCCTCATCTCCATGCTGGGACTCTGCCCGTCATTGCTCCGTTTCTCAAGGTTGTTGCATGCATGCTATCGAGGGCGGATGGGGGCGCTATATCCAGTGCGGGGCACCATGACATTCCTCTCTGACTTCATACTCGATTCGCCCTCGTTTGAGCCCCCATCCGTGCGGGTATATCGGATTTTCTCTGTCAAAGGCCTCCTGACAATTTCAGAACCTTCCACCTGGATTTTGCTCGTGTTGACGCTCGGCGGGTTTCTGCTGCTGGGCCGGTGCAAATGCGGGATTGAATAGGCATTGCGGTAAGAGTCGATTTTTCGCCGCCCGTCCATCAGGGCGGGATGAAAATGATGTCTCCTCTGGTCGCCTCAATCGAAAGCTAATCGACCGGATAGATATCCATGTTGAAGCGCCCGCAGTCCACTACCGCGAGCTTTCAAGCATCGACTCCGCCGAGCCATCCGCAGCGATCCGCGAGCGGGTGATATGAGCCCGCGAACGCCAGAGAGTCCGGTTCGCCTCTGGAAAATGGACAAACTGCAACGCCCGGATGGGCCACAGTCAGATCAAAAAGTTCTGCGCACCCGACAGTTCCGGACAGGAAATGCTGCGACACGCGATGAGAACCTCCAACTCAGCGCCCACGCCTACGACCGCATCCTCAAAGTGCCCGCACAATCGCGGACCTCGCACATCGGAGAGGCGATCCAATACCGGACGCTCGATCGCAAGCTCCTGGTGTGAGCCGAAAGCTGTCATTCTTTGACAACAAGGGCTTTCAGTGGTGGAGTTCAGAAATGAACAAACTCCGCCTCGCCGTAGCGTCCTCCCTTGCTTTTGCGGCACTCGCCGCACCAACCTTTGCATGCACCCGCGCCGTCCTGAAGACCGACGGGGGAACAGTCTTGACCGGCCGCTCGATGGATTGGATGCAGGACATCGGCAACAATCTCTGGGTTTTCCCCCGGGGCATGCGCCGCGACGGGGCCGCCGGCCCGAAATCCATCAAGTGGGAGTCCAAATACGGCAGCGTCATCACGACGATTTACGAGGTGGCAACGGTCGATGGACTCAACGAAAAGGGTCTGGCTGTAAATATCCTCTACTTGGCTGAGTCCGACTACGGGTCCGTCGGTGACAAGCCCCCGATGTGCATCTCCATGTGGGGGCAATATGTTTTGGATAACTATGCGACCGTGGCGGATGCGGTCCGCGATTTGGAGAAAGAGCCCTTCCGGTTGGTGGCCCCCGTGCTTCCGAATGGCTCCCCGGCGCATGGCCATCTCTCGATGACCGATGCCTCGGGAGACTCCGCGATTCTGGAATACATCGACGGGAAGCTCGTCATCCACCACGGGCCCCAATACACGGTCATGACCAACTCCCCAGAATATTCGCAGCAGCTCGCGATCAACCGCTATTGGGAAGGTGTGGGGGGAACGGCATTTTTGCCCGGGACGTCCCGCGCATCCGATCGGTTTGCCCGCGCCTCGTTCGGCATCAATGCGGTTCCTCGCGCCGCCGACCCCAACTACATCAAGGCCGTTCCCGGCCAGGAATTGGCCCTGCAAGGTGTGGCCAGCGTGATGAGCGTGATCCGTTCGGTCAGTGTCCCGCTCGGGATTTCCACGCCCGGTCAGCCGAACATCGCGTCCACGATATGGAGAACCGTATCGGACAGCCAGCATTTGGTTTACTACTACGATTCGGCCACGGTGCCGAATACCTTTTGGGTCGAACTGGGGAAGTTAGACTTTAGCCCCGGTTCCAAGATCAAGCGCCTCCTGCTCACCGGCGGCAAGGTCTACTCGGGCGAAACCTCAAGCCACTTCGAGCCCACAGAACCATTTGCGCCTTTGACTGCTTCCGCTAAATAGAGGACCCTGCATTTGTTGAGCACCTCCCGAAACATCGCGGACATCCTCACATGGCTAGGATTTTCTTTCGGGCTATGCCTGGCCCAAGAGCCGGTAACAGCCCCGCAGCCGCAGGCACCGCCCACACCTCCGCCCATTATAACTCGGAAGGTGATGCAGGGCATGGGCGGAATCATCGCGCTGGGTGGCCCGACACTTTACTCGATCGGAACCCCAACCGACGAAGAGCAATATTATGTGGAGCTTATTAACCGCGCCAGAGCCAACCCGCCGACCGAGGGGTTGCGGCTCGCCACAACAACCGATCCCGATGTTGTCGCCGCCATCGCATCGTTCAGCGTTGACCTCGCCATGCTGCAGGCCGAATTCAACGCGATCTCCCCTGCCCCGCCGGTTTCCATCAGCGCCGCGTTGACCGCCAGCGCGCGTGGGCACAGCGACTGGATGTTTGCCAACGCGGTTCAAAGCCATACGGGAGCGGGTGGCAGCGACCCCGGCGCGCGAATCACCAGCGCGGGATACACTTGGACGACTTACGGGGAAAATATCTTCTCCTACGCGAAATCGGTCTTTTATGGGCATGCCGGCTTTCAAATTGACTGGGGTTCCGGAACCGGAGGGATGCAGGGGCCACCGCGCGGCCACCGGTCCAACATCCACAGCAACGGCTTCAGGGAAATCGGCGTGGGAGTGAGGCTCGGGTCGAACACCGTCAACTCCAACACGGTTGGCCCGCAACTCGTCACGCAGGATTTTGGCACCGTCAGCGGAGCGACCCCGTTTGTTACAGGAGTTGTCTATTACGACCTCAACGGAAATGGCTTTTACGATCCCGGCGAGGGGGTTGGCGGTGTCACAGTCTCAGTTCAGGGAAGCACCTACTATGCGGTAAGCGCCAATTCGGGCGGATACTCAGTCCCCGTGCCCAATTCCGATGCGACTCGCACGGTCTCGTTCTCCGGCCCCGGCCTCGGCCAGTCTTTGAACGCCACAATCTCGGGGTTGAATAATGCAAAGGCTGATTTTGTTCCGCCCTACTCCACGCCGGCAGTGAGCGGCCCGGCGACCGCCTACACAGGTTCGTCATCGAACTACACGATCAACGCGGTTGGCGGTGCCACTCAATACGGATGGCAATATGCAGAGAAACTCGCCGCTTCGGCCGAAAATTGCGACACTCTGGCCAACTTTACCACCGCCACCACGGCGGGATACAATGTCGTGGAAACCGGGGTGAAGGATTCCGGGACCGCATCGCTCCACATGGCCCACCCAGCTGTTGAAACGCAGACCATCACCTTTTCCAAGACCTACTACCCACAGGCGGGAAGCACTCTCCAATTCAAGAGCCGCCTCGGCTATGCGGGCACGGCTCAGACCGCCCATGTCCAGGTGGCCGTCGAAGGAACGTCCAACTGGACGGATGTTTACACCCAAGGCGGAACCGGTGGATCGGGTGAAGCCGGATTCGTTGCCAGGACAGCCTCCCTCGCCTCCTATGCCGGACAATTCATAAGGATCCGCTTCGCTTACTCGGTGGTTAGCGGCTCCTACTTCCCGCAGACCTCATCAGGTGTCGGCTGGTATTTGGACACGATTTCCTTCACGAACACTTCGGAGCTTTCTGGAGCGACAGCAGTAGATCCACTCGCATCGCCCGCGTTTTCGTTTTCACCGCCAAAAACCGGCACCTTCCTCTTGAGCGCACGCCCGTACATTTCCGGCCGCTACTGGTCCTTTGGCCCGGTTAAGGAAGTCACCGCGCAGGCGCCGACCGGATACGCGGGATGGGTTGCCACCACGTATCCGCAAGTGACAGAAGGCCCCGCAGGCGACCATGACGGTGACGGGCTCGCCAATGTCGTCGAATACGCGTTCGAGCTTGATCCCACCATCCCGACATCTTCTGCCCTCCTGCCCCAGCCGTCCGTGCAAGGCAGCCAATTGCAGGTTTCCTACACGGCCTCGGCCACCGGGATCACCTACGGCGGGGAATGGTCAAACGACCTGCAAACATGGACTCCTTTGACCGACACTGGCAGCGGGACCACGCACACATTTGGCGTCAGCACATCGGGCCAGAGCAAAATCTTCTTCCGCCACAGGATTACGATTCTTCCCTGACTTATTTCCGCGAGCATGCCTCTCGTGTCTCCGTCATTTGAGCCTGGAGCTGCAGGGAACTCATCGTTTCTTTCTTGCACCCGACTTTCTTTGGACGAGAAATATTGGCCTTTCCGATGACATCGACAAGTTCTCCTCAAACGGTTTGGCAAAATCTGGAAAAGGTGCGTGCCATGAAGCCTCTGGTTCAAAATATCACCAATTTCGTGGTCATGAACGTGACCGCAAACGCGCTCCTGGCACTCGGAGCTTCACCGATTATGGCTCATGCCCAGGAAGAGCTGGACGATTTGTTAGAAATCGCCTCGGCTCTGGTGCTGAATATTGGCACCCTCGATACTCCGTGGATTGGCAGCATGAAGAAAGCGGCCGCATTAGCACGAAAACGGGGTATCCCCATCGTTCTTGACCCAGTCGGCGCGGGAGCCTCCCGGCTTCGCACAGAGACCGCCCTGGGGCTGATACAAATACAACACCCCTCAGTGATTCGCGGAAACGCCTCGGAGGTCCTGGCTCTCGCCGGAAACACAGGACAAACCAAAGGCGTGGACAGCATCCTCCGTCCCGAAGGCGCGGAGGACGCAGCACGCCGATTGGGGCAGTCGCTCGGTTGTGTGGTTGTCGCTAGCGGCCCCGTCGATTTCATCACGGACGGATCCGCGGCTCTTTGGATTTCCGGAGGGACTCCGCTTGCGCCTTATGTGACCGGCATGGGGTGTATATCCTCGGCCGTAATCGCTGCGTTTGCCTCCGTGGAAGCATCGCCGTTGCTTGCGGCGATTGCGGGAATGGGCGTCATGAAAGTCGCAGCCGAGCTAGCTGCGAAAAAAGCAGCGGGGCCAGGGACATTTCAGATTCACTTTTTAGACGCTCTTCACAACATCTCCGCCCATGAGATTGAAGCGCGCCTAAAGATCGCTGGCGCATGAACAAAATGTGCCATCTCTCGCTCCACCTCGTGGCCGGAACCGATTTCCCCTGGTGCCGACGGCTGGTGGACGTGGCGGCTCATCCGGATCGGCCACGAAATCCGACATGGCGCACCTTAGGGACTGGAAGGGTTGAGGCTGTGATCTTACGGCGCCTTCTGGTTGGCATTGGAATTATAGTAGGTTGAGGCCAATGGGAATCTCGCATATTGTAATGATCAGACACAAACATACATGCCCCCACCTGCCTCAAACGTGGCGTGGCTCTCATCAACCTATGCGACGACCCTTTTTCACCTTCCTCATTTTCGCATTCCTGGTAAACTGCGCCGAGCTCTGGGCAATCGAAGTGCGCCGGGCGGAGCCCTTGACGCAGATGGCCTTATCCTCTGGGCATCAGCAACCGCCAGATATCAATGATGCTGCCAGGTTTATCGCGGGCCTCACTGTGACAGGAACGGGTCCATTGGCTGGGTGGGAGCAAACCCCGGAGTGGATTTCCTTCTCCAGAACGATCAACCAAAACTGGGACAGGTTTAAAGTCTCACGCTTGGGAAGGATTCGCCCCTGGGCCAATTCCCATTTGTCGAGTTTGAACCCCACGACCGTTTTTTACCCGTTCAGCGGCCCCGATTTTATTTTCGCCCGGGAATTATTTCCCAATGCATCGACATATATCCTCTGCGGCCTGGAACCGGTCGGAAGCCAGCCCTCGCCGCAAAACCTTCAGCCGCTCCACTCCTCACTTGGCTGGATGGAGGTTTCGATGAGGTCGTTGATGGATGCCGGTTACTTTGTCACCAAAGAGATGCGGGTGGACCTCAAACAAAGTCCGTTACAGGGAACACTGCCTCTCTTCTGCTTCATGCTGGCCCGCAACGGCGACCGCATCCAGTCGGTCCAAACCACAACCAACCATGCCGAAATTCGCTTCCTCGCACGGGGCGATTCCCGCGTCCGAACGCTCCATTATTTCAACCTCAACCTGAGCAACGGGAGCATGGGGAAAGGGAATGCTTTTGTGCAGTTTCTCAAGTCCGCGCGTCCGGACGTCTGCTATCTCAAATCTGCCTCCTATTTGTTGCACGAAGGCGATTTTTCAATAATCCGCGAACTGCTGCTCACACAGTGCCGAGCGATTGTTCAGGACGATTCCGGCATCCCGCTACGCTCCTTTGCCCCCGAGCGCTGGCGTTACCGCAACTTCGGAGTGTATGCACCCCCGCTCGACATTTTTAAAAAATACTACCAGCCCGACCTGGCCGCCCTCTACGCCAAACGTCCCTCCAAGCCACTCCCGTTCGGGGTCGGTTATCATTGGGATCCGAAGACCGCCAACCTGATGGTGTTCACCGCCACCGCAAGCCCCTAAATCTCCTTCACGTAAATTCCGATCAAAGGGCGCGGATACGGGGTCGGCGAGGTAAAATCGCTCACGAATCCGGATGCGGTGCGAAGTTCCACATGCCCCGCATCCCCACCTC
>Ga0194054_10000409_pt1 | contig 22143 bp, 23 predicted proteins | sample SepL2210m_MetaG_FD_163628 | JGI IMG/M metagenome (GOLD analysis project Ga0194054, IMG submission 163628) | Anoxic zone freshwater microbial communities from boreal shield lake in IISD Experimental Lakes Area, Ontario, Canada - Sep2016-L227-10m | ecosystem: Environmental > Aquatic > Freshwater... | reverse complement strand
AGCATGAAACCTGACTGCTGCAGCCTTTCCATTGTGATTCCGGTTTACCGGAGCGCGGACACCCTGCCGGAGCTGGTTGACCGCGTCAACGGGGTTCTCGACCGTCTGCCCGGGCCGGCTGAGGTCATCCTTGTCAACGACGGGAGCCCCGATGCCAGCTGGCAGGTCATCACCTCGCTGGCGGGATCACGGCCGCGGCTGCGCGGCATCAGCCTGATGAAAAACTACGGCCAGCACGGAGCCTTGCTGGCGGGCATCCTCGCGAGCCGCGGCAGGCTGATCGTCACACTTGATGATGACCTTCAAACCCCCCCGGAGGAAATTCCCCGCTTGATCGATGAGCTGAACAAGGGGTTCGATCTGGTTTACGGAATCCGGGAGCGCGAGCAACACGGCATTTTTCGAAACGCCTGCTCGGTCGGCATCAAGTGGGCGCTCAGCCGGCTGCTGGGTGTCGGGGCTGCCAGGGCGATGACTTCCTGCCGCATTTTTCGATCTGAGCTGCGCCGCGCGTTTGAAGGCCGGGTCGGACCCTATGTTTTCCTCGATGCCCTGCTGTGCTGGGGAACATCCCGCATCGGTTCTGTGATCGTCGTGCACCGCCGGCGGGATGACGGGAGCTCTGGCTACAGCATAGGCCGTCTTGTATCTCACGCGGTGGGCATGGTGATCAGTTTCAGCCACGTTCCGCTCCAGATAGCGGGTTACATCGGGCTCGTGGCGACACTGCTCGGCGTTGTGCTCCTGGCCTATGTCCTCAGCACGTTTCTGCTCGACGGCCGGGTCGTCCCGGGATTCACATTTCTGGCGGCCACGCTCATCCTGTTTTCCGGCGTCCAGCTTTTCGTTCTGGGAGTCATGGGCGAGTATCTGGCCCGGATGCACCAGAGGTTGATGGGGGCTCCATCCTATGTCATACGCGAAGAAATCGGACCCCCTTCCGAGGCGAGGAACGGCCAGTAAATCATGTTCGCGGACATTCCGGCAGGGGTGCGGTGGAACGAGAGGATGAGGAGCGCCCTGCCTTGGGTGCTGTTCGCGTTTTACGCCGCCTTGACGTGGTGCCTTTTGTTCCAGCGCTTCCCCGGCGCAAAGAGCTTCAAATACCCGACGGTGTATGCGGGCGACTCGATGTTTTTCCTGGGAGCCGCCAAGGGGTTTTTCGAGCTGAACCGCTGGATAGCATCCATGGCAAATGGCACGGAAAACCTCCACCTTTTCCGAACGTTTGAGGATCTCGCAGCGAAAATCTCCGAGATTTGGGATGCTCCTCCCGGAGCCATCCGGATCGCATACGAACCACCGCCCTCTGCACCGGCATGGGATGAAGTGATGGACGGGCTCTGGCATGCGCTGACCAATCTCGCGCGGTCGGACGATCTGACCCAGTTCCACCACCGGAAAGAAGTCCGGCGCCTGCCACCGCACGGAAAATGAAAGCCCTCCAGAAAGTTCCCGATACGCGCTAGTATCGGAGCCATAGCAACTATGCCAACAGCCCTCATATGTGGAATCTCCGGACAAGACGGAGCCTACCTGGCCGAGTTCCTTCTCAAGAAGGGATACAAAGTTCACGGCACGTCACGCGATGTTGCGATCCAAAGATTCTCCGGGCTCCAGCGCCTCGGAATTCACGATCAGGTTGATGTGCACTCCATGGCGCTGACGGATTTCCGAAGCACCCTTCAGGTTTTAACCAAAGTCCAACCGAACGAAATCTACAATCTGGCCGGGCAAAGCTCGGTTGGATTGTCTTTCGAGCAGCCAGTAGAAACCCTGGAGAGCATCGCCGTGGGCACTTTGAATTTATTGGAGGCGATCCGATTTCTCAAACTTCCGATCCGATTCTACAACGCGGCCTCCAGTGAATGCTTCGGAGATACCGGAGGCCAGTCAGCCAATGAATCCTCGCCATTCCGGCCACGGAGCCCCTACGCAGTGGCGAAGAGCACGGCTTTTTGGGAAGTTGCCAACTACCGCGATGCCTACGGCCTCCACGCGTGCTCAGGCCTCCTCTTCAATCACGAATCGCCGCTCCGCCAGGAACGTTTTGTTACTGCCAAGATCGTGGCCGCCGCCTGCCGAATTGCTGCGGGGTCCACAGAAAATCTCCGGCTCGGCAACCTCAACGTAGCCCGCGACTGGGGGTGGGCACCGGAGTTCGTCGAAGCGATGTGGCTGATGCTGAGAGCCCCGGAACCTGAGGATTATGTCATCGCTACCGGCAAAACGAGTTCCCTTGAAACATTTGTAGACCTCACCTTCTCGGCAGTCGGTCTGGACTGGCACGACCATGTGGTCAGCGATCCCCGACTTTTCCGCCCGTCCGACCTGTCCCGGGGAGCTGCAGATCCCTCCAAAGCCGCTAACAAGCTGGGATGGAGGGCGCAGATCAAGGTCCGGGAAGTTATCCAAAGATTGGTAGAAGCTCGCATGAGCGCTCCAGGTGCCATTTGAACAAATGTCCAGTCGTCTTGACCATCACGTATTCCGCCGCCGATCAGAACATTGCGCAGACAGAATCGCTGGAAATTCTTGATGCCATCCCTCCAGATGGCGAGACGTCTCGACCGATGCCTGGAAGTCGCCGACATCGGAGTCGGCGCCTGAAAAATCAACTTCAAGAAAGGATCGGAACTCGTCTGCGAGCGGATGATGTGAGAGGATAGCGGCCAAGAAAACGCGGGTGGAGCCGCTTTTTCAGCGACGACCAGCTACTTTTGCAGTTTCTGCGCAAAATCGCCGAACCTTTTCGCTGCGTAGGCGCTGAGCGCCGGTCGTAAGAGCGGGATGGTCAGCTTGAGAAGCGACAAGAGGAGATCGAGAAATCCGCGCGCCTTTTTCTTCGTTTCGCGAACCGGCTCGGAGGATTTTCCCGGCGCGATTTTCGTTACAGTCTTGGTGCGCGTTTTCGGACCGGCGAGGAGGTATCCGATCGCAGCGGCACCGCCAAGCCAGGCGAAAGGGCGGGATCGGACGGAGTTCTGGATTTTCGCGGCGAAATCCAATTCCGCGCGGACGGCGGACGTGTCACGCAGTATCGCGGCCCGGCTGCGGGACACAGCCGCGAGGAGTTCCGCCTTACTGCTCATGCGTTCCCACCTCCTCGCATCGCATCCAGATCACGCGAAATCTCGCTTCTTGTCGCCGGAAAAACCGGAGTCCTCCAGTGGTTCTTCACGTGGAGTGCACAAATCACGGCCACCAGAAAATGAAGGGCCGTAAGCCCGAGCAGGATCCAGATCCATGACACATGAAAAAGTGTCGCGATCAGGAATGCGGAAAAGAGAAGAAGCAGGACATACCCGAAAGCCGCGAAAAAAATTGCCGCTGCAAGCATCACGGCAAGACGCAGGAATAGCTCCCCGGCTTCGCGGGCTTCCTCGCCCGCGAGCGCACCGATAGCCTCGAAGTATCTGCCAAACGAGCCGAAAAGGCTGAGCAGCCCGTCAATCAAACCACGCTGCTCGGTTACCGGGCGTCCGCCGGGAACCGAACCGCCAGTATGGCCGGTCGTTTCCAAACGCGATCAGCGACGGAAGATGATGCCGAGGAGGAACCCGATCCCTACGGCTATTCCCACGGCTTTCAGGGGATTCTGGCGGATATAGTCTTCGGTTTCGCTCTGGTAAGTTTGGGCGCGGGAGGCTGCATCGCCCCAGGCGGCTTTGGCTTTGCTCTGGTATTCGTCGGCTTTGGTCTTGGCCAGTCCGCGGACGTCTTCGTAAGTGGCATTAGCCGCGTCGCCGAGATCCTTGGCGGCCGCCGTGATATGCTCCTTGCCGACTTCGTAGGCGACCTGGGCGTGTTGTTTGACGGTTTGTCCGACCGCTTTGGTCGCTTCAGTGGCCGCATCGAGTGCCTTCTTGGCGTGTTCGGTGCTGCTTTCGAGCTTCTTTGCGGCGATTTTGGATTCAGTGGATTCAGGCATGGTTTTCTCCGTGTTGTTTAACTTCTTTCAGATTGCCAGAGAATTGTCGCTTGGCAAGCCTCGATGCTGAGGGGATGATGGAAGCTTATGTCGGACATAAAGACTTTTGCTCCCGGACGGGTCGAACTTCTCGGAAACCACACGGATTACAACGGGGGCGTCGTCCTCTCCGCAGCAATCCAAATGGGGATCAGCGCGACCGGCCGACGGCGCGATGACGAAAAGATTGTGCTCACAAGCGAAGGCATCAACGGGGTGGTCGCGGTCAACCGGAAAGCCGGCCTCAAGCCGCGTGACAGCTGGGAGGACTATCCGCTGGGCGTCGCCGAGATGCTGGCCAGGGCAGGCGCAACACCCGGAGGGTTCGAAGCCAATTTTACCGCGACCCTGCCGCTGGGTGCCGGGCTGTCGAGTTCGGCCGCGATCGAGGTCGCAACAGCCGTCCTGCTCACCAAACTTTACCCGTTCGAAATCTCCCCGCTCGATCTCGCCAAAGTCTGCCGCCGGGCTGAAAACGAATTTGTCGGGGTGAGCTGCGGGCTCCTCGACCAGGTCTCCTCGATTTTCGGGAAAATGGATCACGTGATCTACCTCGATTGCCGGGCGGAATCGGTTGATTTGATCCCCTTCCCCCACAACCTCGGTCTCCTCATCGTCCATTCTGGAGTTAAGCACGCGCTCACAGGCGGCGAATATAACGAGCGACGCGACCAATGCTTCGAAGCCGCAAAGAAAATGGGCGTCCCCGCCCTGCGCGACGTGTCTTCCTCCGAACTCGCCACCGCAAAACTTCCCCCACTCGTAAAAAAGCGCGCTGCCCATATCGTCGGAGAGAATGAGCGCGTATTTCAGGCCCTCGCATTTCTCCGCGAAGGGAGGGGCGATGACTTCGGCCGACTGATGACCGACTCCCACCGCAGCTCGATGGATAATTTCCAGAACAGCACTCCGGAACTCGATGCCCTCGTTGAAATCGCCGTCCGCCAGCCCGGCTGCCACGGCGCCCGACTCACCGGCGGTGGATTCGGCGGTGCCATCGTCGCTCTCGTCGAACTCTCCGAAATCGACCGGCTCTCTGATATTATAGTTTCCGATTACCACGCCTCCACCGGCCACTCCGGAAAAGCCTTCCGCTGCCTCGTCAGCGACGGCGCTCTCGCAGCCTCGAATTGAGAATGGCTCTGCCGCCGCACGCCCTGCGGCGAGTTCCCCCAAACCTGATCGGATAAAATGCAGCTTAAAGGAGTGATCGCACGCTTCGCTTAGTATGCGGTTCTTTAGTATTGCTACTTATGTTGAGCGGGTTATGACTTGAATAAATAGAAACAAAACCAGTTCCTCGACATCGGGGATGGGAGGAGGATATTTTGGACCAGAAATGGAAAATGCACTCAGGCAGGTAATCCGCGACACACTGATTTCTTATGAAGAAGTGGGTGGGCTGAACAATACGGACGGGCACAATCTCCCGTCGAAGCGTATGTTGGGGCAGATCTGCGGGCAGCTGCTTCAGGTATTGTTTCCGGGGTTTCACGATGAAAATCCGATTCACAAAAGTGAACTGACGGCACTGACGGATGATCGTCTGCGAAAGCTTGCGAAGGGGCTGGAGGACCAAATTTCGAAAAGCCTGCAGGTGGCAGATCCTGCGTGCCCGAAAGCCAAAGCGAAGGACGTACTCCTGCGCCTGCTTCAGATCCTGCCTGAGGTACGCAACCTTCTCCGCACGGACATCGAAGCGGCCTACGAGGGTGATCCGGCGGCATTGAGCAACGAAGAGATCATTCTTTCTTACCCCTTCATCGAAGCGATCGCGATCCAGCGGACGGCACATATCCTTTACCTTGCCAATGTGCCGCTGTTGCCGCGAATGATGACCGAATGGGCGCACGCGCGGACCGGGATTGACATTCATCCGGGCGCGGAGATCGGCCCGTATTTTTTCATCGATCACGGGACCGGTGTGGTGATCGGCGAAACCTGCCGGATCGGCGCGCACGTGAAGCTTTATCACGGAGTCACGTTGGGTGCGCGGAGTTTCGCCAAGGACGAGGCTGGCAAGATCGTGAAAGGCGGGAAGCGCCATCCTGATGTGGAAGACCGGGTCACGATCTACCCGAATTCGACGATCCTGGGGGGCGAGACCGTCATCGGTGCCGGTTCCACGATCGGGGCGAATGTTTTTCTCATGCACGGCGTCCCGGATAACTCGCTGGTTTTCTACGAGGAGAAGCAACTGCGCATCGCGGACAAATCCGACAAATCCCGGCAACTCGAATGGTCTATCTAGACTACAATGCCACTACTCCGCTCTGCCACGAGGCGAAGAAAGCGATGCTTCCGTTTCTCGACGGTGGCTTCGGCAACCCGTCCTCGATTCACGCCGAAGGACGGCGCGCCCGGGCGGCGGTCGATGATGCCCGCGACCGGCTCGCGGCAGTGCTCTCGGTCAAAGCGCACGAAATCATTTTCACCGGCGGTGGAACGGAGTCCTGCAATCTGGGGGTGATCGGGATCGCCCGCGCGCATGCGCCCCGCGGGAAGCACATTATCACCTCAGCGATCGAGCATCACGCCGTGCTCCATGCTTTCGAATACCTGAAACACTTCGAGGGTTTTGAAGTGGACATCCTGCCAGTGGATTCGGCCGGGACCGTGGAGCCGGAGCGCCTCGAAAACACGATTCGTCCCGACACCACGCTCGCCTCGGTCATGCACGCAAACAACGAAACCGGTGCAGTCCAGCCGATCTGCGAACTGGCGGCCATCTGCCGAAAGCACGGGGTCGTTTTTCACACCGACGCCGTGCAGTCATTCGGAAAAATACCGGTAAAGCCCCAGGAGGACGGGTTCACGGCGGTGTCTATCGCAGCCCACAAGTTTTACGGGCCCAAAGGCGTTGGAGCGCTGTTTCTCTCGGCGGGCGTCGCCATTTCCCGCACCTCGCACGGTGGAGCTCATGAGAACACCCGAAGGCCGGGCACGGAAAATGTCGCCGGGATTGCGGGCATGACAGCGGCCGCCGAGCGGGCTGTTTCGAAAGATTCCGAAAATCTTCGCCCGCTCCGCGAGATGCTTTGGAACAGGATCGAAGCCGCTTGCCCCGAAGCGATCCGCAACGGAGATCCGGAGTTGTGCCTCGCGAACACTCTCAATGTCAGCTTTCCCGGCGCGGATGGCGAGTCGCTCCTTATGGGGCTCGATCTCGAAGGGATTTGCGTGTCGAGCGGCTCCGCCTGCATGGTGGGATCCATCCGGCCATCCCATGTCCTCATCGCCATGGGAGTCCCCTCACAGACCGCCCTGGCCAGCGTCCGCTTTTCCCTCGGGCGCGACACCACGCCGGACGACATCCGGCGGACGATCCTCGCCGTCGAGCGCGTGCTCGAACTTCAACCGCTCGCCGCCCCATGAAATACCAGCAACTGCTATTGAATTTCGGAAGAGCCGTGATGCGAAGGGTCCGGGCTTCGCCCGACGATCTCAAGAAACCGAGGAGAAGTTCGCGCCTCCGGCAGGATCCCCTGCTCGAGGATTTTGCGAACCAACTCCTGAGCGCTGCGGATTGCCGCGGGCTCAAAGTCTCGGTCTGCTGGAACCCCGGACTCCGGACGACCGCCGGCCTCGCAAGCTGGCGCGATAGAAGGATCGTCCTGAACCCGAAACTCGTGGAATTTTCGGCGGGCGAAGTCCAAAGAACGCTCAGGCACGAGTTGGCACATCTCCTAGCCCAGCACCGCGCCGGAAGGCATCGCATCGAAGCGCACGGTCAGGAGTGGAGGACCGCCTGCAAGGACCTGGGCATCCCTAACGAGCCGCGCTGCCACGACCTGCCGTTCAAGCGCCGCAAAATCGGGCGCAAATTTTTCTATGCCTGCCCCGAGTGCTCGACCGTCCTCGCGCGCGTACGGCCTCTACGCCGAAGGGTCGCCTGCGTGAAATGCTGTCGTAAACACAACCGGGGAGCCTACCAGGACCGCTTCCGCTTCAAGCCGATCGAGCCGCCCTCCGAGATCGCAGCCTAAGTCTCTCAGGCTTTGAGCGCGGGGACGTCAAGCCACGCGCGCTTGGCCCAGGACTCGATGCCCAACTCGGCGAGTTGGACTCCCTTGGCTCCCTGCAGCAGCGTCCACGGGAACGGCTCGTCGAGGACGACGTGGCGCAGGAACATCTCCCACTGGACTTTGAACGCGTTGTCGTAGGGCTCCTGCTCGGGCACCTTGCTCCAGCCTTCGTAGAAATTGATCGGCTGGGCGATGTCAGGATTCCAGACCGGCTTGGGCGTGTTGCCGTAATGCTGGGTCCAGCACTCGCGCAGCCCGCAGACCGCTGACCCGTGCGTACCATCAACCTGCAGCGTGAGGAGATCGTCGCGACGCACGCGGACGTTCCAGCTCGAGTTGAAGTGGGCAACGACGCCGCCCTCGAGCTCGAATGTCGCGTAGGCCGAATCGTCCGCCGTGCATTTGTAGGGCTTCCCCTGCTCGTCCACGCGCTCGGGAATGTGCGTGGCCCCCAGGCAGGTCAGTGCTTTCACTTCGCCGAAAAGATTATCGAGCACATAGCGCCAGTGGCAGAGCATGTCCACGATGATGCCTCCGTCGTCTTCCTTGCGGTAGTTCCAGCTCGGACGCTGCGCGGGAATATTGTGCCCTTCGAATACCCAGTAGCCGAACTCCCCGCGGACGCTCAGGATTTTTCCGAAGAACCCCTGTTCCTGGAGACGTTTGATTTTGAGCATGCCGGGCAGCCAGAGCTTGTCCTGCACCACGCCGTTCTTCACGCCTGCGGCTTTGGCCGTTTTGTAGAGATCCAGAGCGCTCTCGGTCGAAACGGCGGTCGGCTTTTCGCAATACACATGCTTTCCGAGGGCCACCGCCTTTTTTACCGCGGCCGCACGACGCCCGGTTGTCTGGGCGTCGAAATAGATGATGTTCGTCGGATCGGAGAGCGCCTCGTCCAGATTCGTCGTCCATTTTACACCCGGATCCATGGCGGCAAGCTTGGTGAGCTTGGCCTCGCTGCGCCCGACCAGGACCGGCACCGGCATGATGATTTCCTCCGGGCTGACTTTCACGCCACCCTGCTTGCGGATCGCGAGGATCGAGCGGATGTAATGCTGGTTGGTGCCCATGCGTCCGGTGACGCCGTTCATGATGATTCCGACTTCGTGGGTTTTCATAAAATTGTGGGATCGCTGCTCTTGCTTGGATCAGGGTTTCTCCGTGCACTGCGGGCGAGCACCTGCGGGAAGCGCGGGGGCCTCGACTCCTGCGCGAGGGAGCGTGCCGTCGAGTTCCTGCCGCCAGTGGGCGACATCCCCGGCCGGTCCGTAGCAGTAGATCATGCGCAGCGGCGTGGAACCGATGTTCGTGAGCTGGTGAAAAACTCCCGGCGGGATGTAAACCATCTGGCCGCTGGTGAGTGTCTGCCTTTCCGCGCCCAGGCACATCTCCCCGGTTCCCTCGACCACGAAATACACTTCCTCCTGCTCCTGGTTATGCCATGGAACCTGGCCGCCGTCGGGGTCCAGCGTCACGTTCCCGATGGAAAAGTTTTTGGCCTGAACCGGGGCAACTCCGCCGGCGAGATTCTGCGTGCGGCGACGGGCCGGATACCGGCGGCCGTCAATTTGGGAGAGATCGGAAATCGTCATGATAATTCTTGGTGATTGATTTGTGGGAGATCAGATCCCGCCGAAGAACGTGTAGTAGGGTTTGTTTTCGGCGAGACGCTGGATGTAGAGGGCGAGTTCGCGGGCGTGGTAGTCGCCCCACATCGAGGACTCGCCAAGCGGGATTTTACTGCCCTCCGGGATGTGATCCCACCCGTTCGGACGGTGGTAGATGGAATGAAGGATCAGCCCCTGGTGGTTCGGATCGGTCGAGAGATATGGTTCGGACAGGACGGTTTTTGCAACGGTCAGCCCGGCCTGCCAGTATTTGCCGCCGTCCGGCCCACCTTTGCTTTGGAGGTAGCGGCCAAGCCGGAGGAGCCCCTGGGCCGCGATGGCGGCTGCCGAACTGTCCACCGGTTCGAAATCGTTTTCGATCTGCGCCGGGCGGTTCAGATAATCCGGAATCCGATGAAGTTCAGGGGCGCCGGTATCCCAATACGGAATTCCATCGGTCGGGGTGTTTTCGATATAGAAGTCACACGCCGCCATAGCCGGACGCAGGAGCATGGCCTCGACAGCATCCCGTCCGCCAAATCCCTTGAGTTCCGAGTCGGGAAGTGTCGCGATCCACTCAAGCTGCTCGGGGTATCCGGCGATGATCCATGCCAGCCCGCGCGTCCATGTCGTGAACGGAGAGAACCCCTGCTGGGAATTCGGACAACGGAAATGGCCGTCGTTCATATTGAAAATGCTCTCGTGGGCAACCCGTCCGCGGATGTCGTAGAAATCCCGGCCTTCGCCGTAGAAGACCGCAAAATCGGCGGTTGTGCGGGCGTGATCGAGGAGTCGTCCGAGAAGCGATATTTTCAAATCTCTCTCGCCCATGAGAACGTGGCCGAGCCTGTGCGAAACAGCCAGAGCCCGCAGTGACCGGATCGTATCCGCAAAGAGCGAGTGGGGACCGTTAAAGGAATAGATATACCCGCCGCCGGAAGCGATCCTCGACCACCTCGCCGCCTGCACGGCCCCGGTGCATTTGAGCGCCAACTCATAAAAATCTTTTTCCCGCGCATCGAACGGGATGCGCCCTTCGACCATGAGGCGGAGGAGGTTCCCGTAGGTCGAGACGTTGTTGAACCCGTGGTCATGCACCCCGGTGTGGGTAATGTGGTGGGCCATCCGCTCCCTCGTGCGATCACGTCCGAGCGTCAGGAATTTCTCGTCGCCTGTCGCATCATACTGCAAAATCGCCGAGCCATAGACGAATCCCTGCGTCCATTCGGTCCAGCCGCGGGCCGTATAGCGGCCTTTGACCGTGAAGACCGGCGTGGCGGAACCGGGAACTTCCGAGACATCGATCGAGAGGATTTTCGGAGCCGAGGCTTCCCAGAGCTTCCGGATATCGGAAGCCAGGTTGGACGGCGTGAGGGATTGGTTGAGAGCGATCATCGGGAACTGAGCTACCCTGACAGAATCCGGAAGCCACCGTTAGAGCAAAGGGCGACAGAATTAGCACAATACCGATATTTTGTTGGCATAACCCGGCCGGTTTGATAATTCCACCGCATGCACAACCGACTCTTCCGCGACCTTCTGTGGACGCGACTCAATGCCCGCGCCGGCTCCACAGTTGCCCTGCGCCTGGAACTGCACCGGCACCTTCCCGAAACCGCCAAACTCGGCGCCCACTCGCACCCACACTGGCAAGCGCTCCTATATCTCTCCGGTCATGGAGTCCAACAGATCGGGCGGAGCCTGCATCCCGTTTCCACCGGCTCACTTGTCATCCTGCCTCCCGGATGCAGACATTCGTTCCGGCGCGAGGCGGCACAACCCCCGCTCTGCCTCATGCTCGACTTTCGGGCTCCGTGGCAGAAACGCACCGCGGTCCGCTCGCTGGCTGCTGTGGAGATCGCTCGCGTGCGTTCCGTGCTCGCGGACATGGCTCGACTGAATGACGACAAACGAATGCCGGATCAGATCGGCCGGGCGTCACTCGCCCTGCGGCTGCTCGCGCAAATCACCGAAGCCTCGGGCTGGTATCCCAGATCCGTCCGCCACTCGGCAATGACGGTCCTGCACCAAGTCCAGAAGCTGCTCGAAAACGGAGGCGTGCCGAAGACCGTGGCCGCTGCGCTCGGATACCACCGCGACTATCTGAGCAGGCTGGTGCGGGCGGAGACCGGGCTCGGACTCGGCGGACTCGCGGCGCAGGTCCGGCTCCAACACGCCCAGAAATGCCTGCGCGAATATGCGCTCGTCCGCGACGCCGCCGCAGAAGCGGGATTCTTCGACCAAAACTATTTTTCCCGCTGGTTCAAAAAGCAGACCGGCCGGACTCCCCTCGAGTGGAAGGCCAGCCGGTCAAACCGCTGATCAGAGCTTGAGATTCCCCATCGCCGCATGCTCCTCATCAGAGCAGGCGGAGTTCAGCGGGACGCCGGTTTCGACCGGGGATTCGCTCACGAGGCCGTTCGAGAGAAGGTAGCTTTCCAGTTCCTCGCCGCTGAGATCGGGCAGCATCAATCCATTGACGACCACGCAGGGAGAGAGCGGCTGTCCGCTGAGCTGCTCCATTTCAAACCGGAAATCGGGATTCTGAATGATGTCCTTTTCCGTGTAGGGAATGTCGTATTTTGCGAGGACGGCTCGGACGCCTTTGCTCCAGCCGCATTGGGTTTTCAGGTAGGCAGTGATTTCGGGTTTGGTCATGGAATTGGTAAAGTGCGGCGCAATGTAATGGCAAACCGGACCGAGTCAATGGCTCTTTCGCTCGAAATCGCTCAGTGGTCCGCGCAGGGCGATGACCTGGCGCGCCGGTATCTCCGGATTTCGTAATCCGGACCACTCTCGATCGCCTGTCCGCCGTCGAACTCCGGTTCAAAAACCGGAAACCAGGTGTCGCCGCACACCGAAAGGTTGACGTGTGTGAGCAGGATCTCCCGGCACCGAGGAAGCAGTGCCGCGTATAGCTCAGCGCCTCCGATCACAAACACCTCGCGCCCGTCTCCCGGCTGAACGATTTCCGAAGGATGCCGGAAAACCCTCGCCCCTCCGATGGAAGCGGACCGCGAAAGCACCCAGTTCTCACGTCCCGGCAGCGGCTTTCCCAGCGACTCAAACGTCTTCCGACCCATCACGACCACATGCCCCAGTGTCGTGCGCTTGAAAAATTTCAGATCCGCCGAAATGTGCCACGGTATCTTCCCTCCAACCCCGATCACTCGCTCCTTCGACATCGCTGCAATGGCAATCATGACGAATATGGAAACCGGAAAGGGGAAACCGGAAAGGAAGAATAGCCACGCAAGGGGCGGGAGTTGTTTTCTTTCCGGTCTCTGATTTTCGCTATCCAGTTTTTCTTCATACGGAAATCTCGGCCTTGATCGCCGGATGAGGGTCGTATCCTTCGAGAGTAAAGTCCTCGTAGCGGAAATCCTCGAGCGCGCCGACCGATGGATTCAGGGCCATGCGCGGGAGCGGGCGGCACTCGCGGGAGAGCTGTTCGCGAGCCTGGTCGAGGTGGTTGGCATAGAGGTGGAGGTCTCCGAACGTGTGGACAAAATCACCGGGTTTGAGCCCGGTCACCTGCGCGACCATCAGGGTGAGCAGGGCATACGATGCAATGTTGAATGGCACCCCGAGGAAGAGATCCGCGCTCCGCTGGTAAAGCTGGCAGCTCAATTCTCCATCCTGAACGTAAAACTGGAAGAGGGCATGGCAGGGCGCGAGGGCCATGAGATCAAGTTCCCCAGGATTCCATGCGCAGACCACCAGCCGCCGGCTGTCGGGGTTTGCCCGGATCTGCGCGACCACCGTGGCAATCTGGTCGAGCGAGGACCCGTCCGGCTTCCGCCAGTCACGCCATTGTGCTCCATAGACGCGTCCGAGATCGCCATGAGCATCCGCCCACTCGTCCCAGATCGTGACCTTGTTGTCGCGCAGGTAACGGACATTCGTGTCGCCATTGAGAAACCAGAGCAATTCGTGAAGGATCGAACGCAGGTGCAATTTCTTCGTCGTCACCAGTGGAAATCCTCCCCGTAAATCAAACCGTTCCTGCGCGCCGAAAATCGAATACGTGCCTGTGCCGGTGCGGTCGGATTTGAACTTTCCCTCCTCGAGAACGAGGCGAAGCAGCCGGTGATATTGCAGCATGGGAGGAAAGGCTAGAGCGTCGCGGGCACGCTTGGCAATCCTCCCGAGTGCCCCGCTGGAGGAAAACGCTCGCCACGGTCCCCGATCTCGTGCAGAGGATGCACGACTTCATGCGCGTTGCATTTGCTTCCCTCGGCTCTCTCGGCGACCTCCACCCGCTTCTTGCTGTGGCCCGTTCGGCGGAAAACCGCGGACACGACATCGTGATTGCCGCGTCCAAGGGGTTCAAGGATTACGTGACTAACCTTGGGTTGAAGTTCCACCCGATCCGGCCGGATCTCGAACCGGCGGGCGATCAGACGCGATGGCTGAGCGATCCCTCGAAAGGCCCGGAACGTTTACTGCGTGAGGAGGTTTTCCCCGCGGTGCATGAAACCTGTTCTGATCTTGTGGCGGCCTGCTCGGGAGCGGATCTTCTGGTCGTGGGCGAACTCCTTTACGTGGCTCCGCTCGTCGCCGCAAAATGCGGGATCCCTTGGGTGAATGCGGTGCTGTCACCGAGCTCATTCCTCTCGGCACTCGATCCGTGCGTGCTCGCGCCGATGCCGGCATTCCACCATCTGCGTCATTTCGGCCCCCTGCCCCACAGGCTCCTGCTGGCGTTCGGAGATCGTCTCACCTCGCGGTGGGCGGAGCCGCTTTTTGCATTCCGCCGTGAACTCGGCCTGCCTCCGGGCCCGAATCCCGTCTTCGCGGGCAAACACTCCCCTCTCCGGACCCTTGCCCTTTTTCCAAATTTCTTCTCCGCTCCCCAATCCGACTGGCCGCCGCAGGTCGTGCAAACCGGATTCCCCTACTTCGAGCAACCCCCGTGCGCCGATACCCGGCGGACGATCTGCAATTTCCTCAATGCGGGCCCTCCCCCGATCGTCTTCACTCTTGGATCATCGATGGTTCGGATCGCGGATGATTTTTACGATCTCGCCGCGCGCGCCACGACGACGCTCGGACGCCGCGCGATCCTTTTGATCGGAAAAAATCCTGCTCCAGGGAGACTGCCTGAAACGATTCTGAGCCTCGACTACGCGCCGTTGGAATCGCTTTTCCCCCATGCGGCCGCAGTCGTCCACCATGGGGGAATCGGAAGCTGCGCGATGGCATTGCGCTGCGGGGTCCCCTCGCTGGTCATCCCCTTCGCCTACGACCAACCGGACAATGCGGAGCGGCTCCGCAGGCTCGGCGTGGCTCTCACCATGCCCCGGAACGGGATCTCCTCAGAATTGCTGGCTGGCCGGTTGCGCCGGATTCTCGACGGGGAGCGGATGCGGGAAGAAGCCCTTAGGCTGGCAACCCGAATCACGCCGGAGGAAGACATGGAGCAGACCGTCGCAGCCCTCGAGGCCGTCGCACAAACACGCATGAGCCAACTCCAAGCCTCCGCCGCAACATGACAACCGATTCCCTAAGCCCGCCCGCGCGCCGGAAATTGACCGAAGACGCGACATTTGTGCTCCGGTATCTCCGGCCTTACCGGCTCCCCTTCTGTGCCGCCATCGTCGCCCTCCTTTTTTCAACCTCCCTCGGCTTGTGCTTCCCGTATCTGACGGGCCTTCTCCTTGATGGCGCGCTCACCGGATCCGGGGATGGAGCCGCAGCGGCCATCAACAGGACAGCCCTCCTGCTTCTTGGCACGCTCGCAGCGCAGGCGGTTTTTTCCTTTTTTGCGACATCGTGGTTCTACCGCTGCGGCGAGAGCGCCTTGGCCGACCTCCGGCGCGAAACCTTTGCCCGTTTGATCGGCATGCCCATGGCCTTCTTTGCTAGCCGGAGGATCGGCGAACTCTCCAGTCGCCTCACCAACGATCTCACCCTTCTGCAGGACACCCTTACGATGACCATCCAGCAGACCCTCCGCCAAAGCCTGCTGATGGGGGGAGGCATCTTCATGGTCGCTTGGACATCGCTCAAACTCAGCGGGCTGATGATCACCACATTTCCGGTGCTTGTTCTGATCGCGATCATCTATGGCCGCTACATCCGCCGTCATGCGAAGGAAGCCCAGGACCGGCTCGCCGACGCGGGGACCGTGATCGACGAATCGCTTCAAGGGATAGCGAACGTCAAAGCCTTCGGAAACGAGCGGTTCGAGATCGCCCGCTACTCGATCCACCTGGATTCCTTTCTCAGAGTCATTCTCCGCACCGCGCGCCTCAGAGCCTCGATGGTTTCCTTCATCATCTTCGGGGTATTTGGCTCGATCGTTCTGGTTTTCTGGTTCGGTGCCCACCTGATGCTGGCGGGGCAACTCACCTTCGGAGAACTCACCCGCTTTGTTCTTTACACGACATTTGTCGGGGGATCTGTCGCTTCCTTTGCCGAGGTCGCGGGCCAGGTCCAAAAAACTCTCGGCGCCACCGAACGCGTGCGCGAACTCCTGCTGGAAAACCTGGAAATCGACACGCGGGCTGCGGCAGCGGCTCCCCCCCGCGCCCGCCTCCAGGGATCCGTCCGGTTCGACGATGTCTCATTCCGCTACCCTTCGAGAAAGGAAATTCCGGTTCTGCAAAATCTGACATTAGAAGCCACTGCCGGCGAAAGCATCGCGCTGGTTGGCGCGAGCGGTGCCGGAAAATCCACCATCGTCTCCCTGCTCCTGCGATTCTACGAGCCGGACTCCGGGCGCATTCTGGTCGACGGACGCCCTGCGACTGAATTTTCAATTTCCGACCTGCGTGCCAACCTCGCCATCGTCCCGCAAGAAGTCCTGCTACTTGGCGGAACGATCGAGGAGAACATCCGCTATGGAAAGCCCGCCGCCACAGCGGAGGAAGTCATCGCCGCCTCCCGGCTCGCGGCCTGCCATGAGTTCATCGAGCAGTTCCCGGATGGCTACCAAACCATTGTTGGAGACCGTGGCATCAAACTCTCCGGCGGCCAAAGACAGCGCATCGCAATCGCCCGCGCCCTCCTGAAAAATCCGGCGATTCTGATCTTTGACGAGGCAACCAGTTCCTTGGACTCCGAAAGCGAGCAACTCATTCAAAAAGCCCTGGACTTGCTGCTGAAAGACAGGACAGCCATCATCATCGCGCATAGGCTATCGACCATCCGGCGCGTTGACAGGATCTACGTTATCGAACAGGGCCGCGTGGTCGAAACCGGAACCCACGACGAGCTTTACTCGCGCGAAGACGGAGCCTACCGACGCCTCGCATCACTTCAATTCCTCGATCCCGAAGCATAACCGCCAAGTCAGAAACTGCACCCCCCCGGGCTCGAACCGGGAACCAATTGATTAAGAGTCAACTGCTCTACCATTGAGCTAGGGATGCTTTTACGAGGGTAGCCCCGCTTGCAACGCTTGATTTTTCACACCCTTTTTCACACCTTTTGAAAAAGAAAGCGAAAACCCTTGAAAACGCCCGGAAAAATCCGGACTTGGGAATCCACAAATGTTCAAGGTCTCTACGTTCACAAGAGCGACAGATACTACTACCGGACAAAGGTGAAGGGCAAGCAAATTTGGGAACCTCTGCACACAAGAATGAAATCTGTGGCGGAATCCCGCCTCGCCGAAAAAAGCAAGGCTGTCCGCAGCTTCCGCCAAACCGCCAGAGGAGGCACGCTGGGAAAGCTCACCGTTTTCCTTCGTAGATCTGCAGAATTCGATCTTCAATCCGATCGTCGATCCATCGGGATAGTGCGGCGGCGCTCAGCATGTTCGAACCGTGGAGATCCTCAACCAGGCCGAGTTGTGCCCGCATGCAGAGCTGGGTGGTAATACGGAAAAGCTCCTGCCGTTGAGATGCGTCGAGCCCTGGGTAGTCGGCGATTAATGTTATTGGCAAAAAGAACGCGGTGTGAGCCGCGCAAAGTGCCGCATTGATGCCGTCACGAATATGGATGCATTCCTCCCCGCGTCGCAGGCAGGCATTGTCTTGGATGTCATCGATGATTTTCGGCCGGCCCGCAACATCTCGGCAGTGACGCTGGCAAGCTGGTCGTAAGGTTTTGGATCGGTGGGTCCTCCATCAGACGCCAGCTCTGGGTGATCTGAAGCGCGTTGCTGAGAATTTCGTCAACCAGTCGGGTCATCGGAATTCCTCGGCGAACACGCTCATCATAGAGCACTCGAACGAGCTCGCGCCTAACCCCAATCGTCCGAATATTTGGTATGAGCCGTCAGTATCCAGCCCAGAATAACATGGAATCAGGTCGAGCTTGTAGGACTGGCTGGGGAGGGAATCGAACCCCCGACACGTTCATGCAGGGGGTGCTCTATGTGCTTTCTATCGTATTCCTGTGGTTTTGTGTGGACTTTTAACGCGTTTTTGGTGGGGTTTGGTGGGCATGGCATCTGCATTCATTCCGTCGTGGTCGAAGTTCTATTATCTGAGAGTCAAGCGTAACGGGATATGGGTTCAAGAAAAGACGGCAATTCACAAGAACTCCGTGGACGCGGACCGAAGACTCAAAGTGATCGTCCACACCGCCTCAGCGGAAGAAGCCGCCGGGCCGGCAACAGCATCAGCCGGGTGGGTTTGGGTGCCCCGATTCTTGAAAGCCCAATTCAGCGGATCCCCGAAAACTCAGATTCGCTACGCCGAGGCGTGGTCTGCAATGGAAATGTATTTGCTCGAAAAGAGAATCTATGGGCCAACCGAAGTGACCCACGACACTTGCCTTCACTACCCCGAATGGCGGGAGAATCCGCCGAAAGACATCATGAAGGCGTCGACGTGGAATACCGCGCTGACCGAGCTGAAGGTTTTTTCCCGGATTCTTTCACACGCTGTCCACCAGGGAATGATAAGCGCGAACCCCTGTTTCCGGCTCGGTTTGAGGAGGCGCGACACAAAAATTAAACCCGAAATCACAAATGAGGAACAGGAGATCATCGAGGAGCGGCTACAATCCGAGCGGAAATGGATGATGGAATGCTGGACTGTCGCGATGTGTCAGGGCGTGCGCTTGGGGGAAACAAACTGCCCGTTGTCCCGGATCGATCTGACGCTCAACACCATCTCCGTGATCGGGAAGGGAAAAAAAGTTCACACGGGACCGCTCCATCCGGATGTCAGGAAACTTGCCCTTGAAGCCAAAGCGACTGGGCGGGACACGCTCATCAGCGAACTCCCCAGGAAAGCCAGCCTGCGGTGGGGGAAGTTTTTCCGAAAAATCGGGATGAGGCACCTCACCTTTCACTCGACCCGCGTTACTGTCGTAACACGTCTCGCGCGGAGCGGCGCTTCAAAGTCCCAGGTAATGGCGTATGTCGGCCACGCGTCAGAGGCGGTGAATGACGTGTATCTGCGACTGTCATCGCCGGACGTTGCACACCTCGGCAATCTCCTGCACGCTGGTAAGCCGACGGCAAAAAAGAAGGGTTCGCGCGGAGCCAGTCGAGCGCCCATTCGCGCAAAGCGACGTTCCCCGGCATCGAAAAGCCAGCGCGCTTCATCGTCCGCACGAAAAATTGCGAAACGCCCAGCTCCCGTGCGAGTTCAGGGAGCCTGAGCAACTTTGGGGAAACGTTGAGGCTGGCTCCAACCGGGTAAGCCGACACCGCCGCGATGTCTCGCGGCCGAGTCGTGGGGGCTGCCCCTGCTTTCCTTTCTCTGATCGTCTCCACCACAAAGGATACCCAGTTTTTTTCTGGCAGCCGGAAAAACGGAAAAATATTTAAAAAAAGATTCCCTGCCCATCGGCAAGCAGGGCGATGGGGGCGGGCTCAGAGGCTTGAAAATCAGTCGCAAGTTCAACGACACTTCTCGCCGCGGATGGAAAGAATGTTCCGGTTCTTGTCAGGAAGAACTTCGCAGATCAGCGAGGTCTGTGGATATGTCGCCCGACGCATCGTTCAGGAAATCTGCGATTTGGCGCAGGATTTCAACGAAGTGTTGGATATTGATCTGGTTGCTGCTCTGGCGGGATTGACAGGTCACGCTCATCACGTTTTTCGAGCGGGCGTTTGTATCTTGCCTGCATGAGCCTATCCAGCCTCCTCTCGAACATCAGCCACGGCGAGGTCCTTGATGCCAGAAAACAGGCAGAGCACCTCTCCCGCAGGGGAAAGCCACTCGCCGCGAGGTCCAAGCGAATCATGGAACAGTATCCGGCCGCCGGGGTGATCATGTCGCTGCCCGTTAAACCCGGGCATGATTTGTTCACGGAGGGGAAGATTGAAGGCTACACCGCGGCGTGCCGTTTGCTTTCCTCGCTCGCTGAAACCAGAGAAAATGCCGACCTCCAAAGCGAGATGGCTTCTATTACGGATGAAGAGATGCTGGCTGTGGTCGAGACAATGATGTCGAGCGACAAAATGGCGTTCGCAGAATGGTTCCGATCGCGCAGCGGGAATTACTACGGCTATGTTCTCGGAATGTGGGAGAACTTCATTGAGCTTCTCAACTCGGGCAAGAACGACCAGTGCCTTGGATTCCTGATCGTGGTTGGTGGATTGATCGTCATCGCCGAGAGCCGCCAAGAGGAGGCAATGCCTCCCAAATTCCCATGAGAACCTCCCACCTTCTCCCGCCCCTTTTCGACCTCGGCGATGTCGTGGCCACGCCGGGCATCGCCGCCTTCATTGAGGATGGATTGCTGGTTGATCTTTATCTGACCCGGCACAACTCCGGCGACTGGGGCGATGTTCCCGCTGACGATGCCCGGGCAAACACGGACGGCGTGGAGGCGGGGGATCGTCTCTTGAGCGCATACGAGACTCCCCTCGGGCGCATCTGGATCATCACGGAGGCTGACCGCCACAGCACCTGCGTTTTGCTACCGGACGAGTATTGATGTCCCGAGCCGGCCGTTCAAGAATCGGATCGAGGGCCTCAAAATCATGAAACAAATTGTCGTTATCGGAGACGTGCACCACCACCTCTGGCTCGCCGTAGAGGGACTGGAGCGCATAGAGGCTGAGGCAGGCGTCGCGATCGACCAGGTTTTCTCCGTCGGCGACCTCGGGCTCTTTCTCCACGAGGACGATTGGCGGTTTCTCACCGGTCCGTCGAAATACCGCAAGCCGGAGGATTCCCCAAAAATCCGTGAGGCGTGGGATCGCTGGCGATGGCCGCTCTCGGCGATTGCCGGGAACCACGAACCCTTCCACCGGCTCCGAAGTTGGGATGCCGCGTATTTCGGCAACAAGCTGAAATACACAGACGCGGGGAAACTGGGTCACGAAATTCCGGGCCTTCGTGCCGCGGGGCTGAGCGGAATTTACAACCCGGCGGAAGCGGAATTCGTCTCGGCCACCGAGCGGGCGAACAGAAAACTGCCCCGCGCCGGATCCTGGCCGGAGATGGTCGCGATGGCCGAGACCAACAAAATTTCCCGGTCGCGGCTCACGTACTACAAGGAATTCGAGGTCAATCTTCTGAAAGTTCTCGCGCCGCGGCCCGACATTCTCCTCCTCCACGATTGGCCTGTTGCCCCGGCTCGCATCCAAGAAATGCCCGGACGCCGGCCGGAAATGGAGATCGTTGAGTCCCTTCAGCCTGCCTTTGTCTGCTGCGGACATCACCATACGTCGGCAGCTTTCGTTGTCGGCAACACCCAGGTCCGCGCCCTGAACATCATCGGGGGCAAGTCCCACTCCATCAATCCAGGCTGGGCTTGCGTGTTCGACTGGGAAGGAAGCGGGCTTCAAAACGCGCACTTCTGGCCGCCAATCCCATAAAAATCGTCATGCCCGAGGCCTCGTAATCCTCCACGACACGCCCGATCAGTTCTCCTGCCGAATGAAAATTCTTATCCTCGGAGCCCTGCCTGAAACGCCTGAGCAGACGACATGGATCGAGAACCAGCCTGCCGATCTGATCATTTTTGTTCGGGACGCCAGTCATCGAGGAGAGCCAGAATCGTCCCGGTCGTGGGTGATTCGCTTTTCTGATGCAGCCCGAAAACTCGAAGGAACTCACGGAAAACCGCCGCAATGGTTGTATGAACTTCGCCATTTACGCCTGGCTAGAAGCCTTCCGGACGGAAAGAAAAGTATCCCGATTGTGTTTCTTCCTTGGTCGTCGCCCGGCCGCGACGACGACTGGAATGCCGCAGCAAAACAGCATTACGTGGACATTTCAGACAGCGTAAATCCGTGGATTCTGGTCACTCATTCCGCTTCAACGGTGCCCCAATGGCCGTACGGCAGGGAGATTTTGGTGCTCGATTTGTGGGGTGTTGACCGCCCGACGATCACCGTCAGCGGGGTCACGCGTGTGCCAAAATCCGAATCGAGGTGGCTCTGGATAGACGCAAAACCGTGTGACGGCCCCGTGCCCTGTCACGCGTGGATAGGCTGAGAATCGCCCACAACACCGCGCAGACTGCGACGTATCTTCCCGCATGGAACAACAAACCACCGCGGCTTTACGCGCATGAACACCCCTCTTTTCACCAAGCTCATCAAGACCTGGCACCCGGATTTGACCACCAGCGCCCGGAGGAAAATCGTCTGCGAGGAGATGACAAAATACATTTTGTCATCTCC